>ERZ761597.21-NODE-21-length-73611-cov-17.264438_pt1 | contig 73611 bp, 110 predicted proteins | sample MGYA00433093_ERZ761597 | MGnify/ENA primary metagenome ERZ761597 (study PRJEB28899, sample SAMN03785557) | bioreactor sludge metagenome | biome: EBPR Sludge; feature: EBPR Bioreactor; material: 0.22µm filtered reactor supernatant | place: Saint Lucia: Queensland... | reverse complement strand
GGTTCCCGCAGGCATCCTTCGGTGGTTCCCGCAGGCATCCTTCGGTGGTTCCCGCAGGCATCCTTCAACGGTCCCCTCAGGCCAAGCAACCTATTCAGGCCCACAGCACGAATAAGTCTCAAAACCAGTAGTATGGTTATTTTTTGAGCAGTCGCAGGCACCCTTCAGGCACTTAGACTGCTCAAAAAATAGGCAAAAAAGGGTCTCTGCAGGCCCTCCGTTTACAAGTTTAGTCCCCCCTCTACAGGGCCTATCTCAATGATTTTAGAAGGTTTACACCCTTCTTATTTTAGTATACATGTATACCTATTTTTTTTTTGAAATTTCAAGGTTAACGTCTCATACTTGAAATTTTTCAAAGCCTGTTTTTTGTTTTTTGCACTTCATTTTTTCTTACAACGGCACTACCCCTTAAGTGCTTGAAAAAAAGGCAAAAAAACCTCAAAAACGGGCACCATTTATGTATACGGGGCCCCCTCGCCTGAAAGGGCGGGCCAAGGCGCCTGCACACGCCCGAGTCTAGAAGGACTGCCCCTTGACTTGTCACTTCTAGGAGACGTGGCTAACTACAAACGCGCCCAACGTTAGCTACTGCCCCTGGAAGTGGCAAGTTTTGCCCTGTACGTGTCAGTGGACCCGATCCTCGGGAAGTACGGATAGCGTATGCCCCTATGGGGCAGTACACTACGGGGAGGTCACACTGGTCTTTGCATGTGAAAGGAGTAGGAGTAGGAGTAGCAATGTCACAATACATCCGAGACGCACGGACAATGCGCCACAGTCTACCGGGATGCGAGGATCGTACATCCCAAATCCAGCCAATCCAGCCGGAACAGACGCCGGCACAACCCACGAAGGAGGAGCAAGATGAGCAGCAGCAACAGCGACCGGAAGTGTGCCGAAATCGCACAAAGGCTGGTCGAGAAGGCCAGAATGAAGCTGATTCGTAAAGCCCGCGAGCGGAAGATGTACCTCCTTGAGCGGCGCGTAAGGATCATTACAGCGGGGCCGCAGCGGGAAGTGTGGGGTCCGTGGGGAGCGAGCAATGGATGACCTGAAAAGAACCATCTATATGGAAGCGCGGCGCATGATAGATGCTGGCGAGCGAAGATTTCTATGCTACGCCCTGCATTCTGCACTGAGAGACATAACCGGGCTGGACCTTGAGATGCTTGAAGAGAGACTTGCCGACCTCTTTGAAGAGTTCTTTCCGGAATTCTTCAGACTGCATGACGGGCACTACTATGCGCCCTCCTCTTGTCTTGCTTTGGAGGGAGAGTTCTATATAGTAAGGGATCATTTTCTGTATGCGGTGTGGTGGGAATATGGGTGGAAAGAGCCACGCCTTGCAACACTCGATTATATACTCAACAGGTGACAAATGGACGACATGAAACGGAGCATCTACCTTGAAGTGTCTCGGATACTGAAGGGCCGAGACGCCTGCCACATGGGCTTAACACTAAAAGAAGCCCTCGCCAACGTAGTTGGCATCGACTGTAAAAGCCCGTTCTACGGGAACACGGAAATCGAAAGCCTATTAGTGTTAGTGGAACTGTTCCCTGAGTTCTTCGATTTGTATGATAATTGCTGGTGGTTGGCGAGCGTGTCCGAAGTACGCCAAACCACAATCAACTTCCTTCTCAACAACAAGTAAATAGATAAAATGATGAACAAGTACAGAGAAATCAAAGTCCACGGCATCGAACAGCGCTTCCGCTGGATTGAATCGGGCAGTTTTCTGATGGGGTCGCCGGTGGACGAGGCGGGGCGGTATAGAGATGAGGGGATTCATAAAGTAACACTAACCAAAGGGTTCTGGCTGGCCGACACGGCGTGTACGCAGGCTTTTTGGCGGGCGGTGATGGGGGAGAATCCGAGCGCGTTCAAGGACGACGAGCGCAACCCTGTGGAGAGAGTTTCGTGGGACGACGTGCAGTGTTTCATCGGCGAACTGCAGCGTCGGGCAACGGGATTGGCGGTGCGCTTGCCGACCGAAGCCGAATGGGAATACGCCTGCCGCGCTGGGACCACGACGCCGTTTTCGTTTGGAGACGAGCTGACGCCGGAGCTGGTCAACTACGATGGCAAGTACCCCTACGCCGATGGTGCGAAGGGGCTGTATCGGCGGAAGACCGTACCAGTAGGGTCGCTGCCCCCAAATGCGTGGGGCTTGTACGAAATGCACGGCAACGTGTACGAATGGTGTGCGGACTGGTACGGCGATTACGCGAATGAGCCGCAGGTCGACCCGTCAGGGCCGCCGACTGGCGATTCCCGCGTGGTGCGCGGCGGCTCGTGGGGCAACCTCGGCGGGTACGTGCGTTCCGCCAGCCGTGGCTGGTACGTGCCTGGCTTCCGCAACCGGTACGTCGGGTTCCGGCTCGCCGCAGACGGAGAAAAATAAGAGTTAATACTATGGAAAAGTACAGAGAAATCAAAGTCCACGGCGTAACGCAGCGCTTTCGCTGGATCGCACCTGGGAGATTTTTGATGGGTTCTCCGATAGACGAGCCAGAGCGCTGTACCAGCGAAATACAGCACCGAGTGGTGCTGACCAAAGGGTTCTGGCTTGCAGACACCGCGTGTACACAGGCGTTGTGGAAAGCAGTGATGGGGGAGAATCCATCTTTCTTCACGGGTAATGATCTCCTCCCTGTCGAAACAGTAAGCTGGGACGACGCACAGTTGTTCATCAGGGAGCTGAATCAAATCTTCCCAGGCTTACACGCGCGCCTGCCGACCGAAGCCGAATGGGAGTATGCGTGCCGCGCTGGGACCACGACGCCGTTTTCGTTTGGAGACAATCTGACGCCGGAGCTAGTCAACTACGATGGGAGTGCTCCTTACTTCGGTGGCAGGAAGAAAATCTCCCTAGACCGGACTGTGCCGGTCGGATCGCTACCTCCGAATGCGTGGGGCTTTTACGAGATGCACGGAAACGTTTGGGAGTGGTGTGCCGACTGGTATGGACCATACCGAACCGATGAGCAGATCGACCCGCTGGGGCCGCAGGCAGGCGACGACCGTGTATTCCGTGTATTGCGCGGTGGTTCGTGGGTGCTCGGTGGCGAGGACGTGCGTTCCGCTTGTCGCGGCAGGGCCAATCCGGCTTACCACAGCGGGACCATCGGATTTCGGATCGCCGCTGATGGAGAAAGATTGTAAATTGTCGCCGTACCCCAAACCGGCACCAAAGTTATTTTATAACAAAGGAGAAGTAAATGGCAACATCGTCCGAATATGGCGGTTCGCTGTACAACACCCCGCGTCAAGCCATGATGGCTGCCGTTGGCGACTATCTGTACGCCAGCGGAAAAAACAGCGACGCCGACGTCGCTGCAATGGACCCAACCAGCGCGGCGGCGCAGTTGCTCGCCGATGAGTGGCCAGTCCCTGGGCACTGGTCAGCAGAAACCATTACCAACCTCGTTTCTGAAGTTATCGGAAGCGCTCGCGCTGCCGTAGAGGAGGACGCCAAAGAGGCATTCCTCCTGGAGTCTGACTCCCGAAACACATCCCCAGAGATCCTGGAGGCGTGCTGGTGGGCGGCAAACGGTAATTACCCGGAGGCTGTCCGGGTGTGGGAGAGTCCCACGGACGACGAGGCCATAGAGATATGGGCGCGCGTAACAAACAATGGCCTTCGCCTGGCCACCAACTTCTGCTGGGGCGCGGCGGGACGCCAATGGGCCAGACAATTCGGTCTCGAATGACCTACATCAACAGAATAGAGAAAATGATGGAACAGTTCAAAGAAATAAAAGTCGGAGGCTAAACCATGACAGCACTGGAAATCGAACTGGCGGAACGCGCCGAGCGCGGATTTCACCCTGTCACTGTCAAGGTGATGAACGCTACGCTGAACACAATAGGGTATGAACTGAACCGCGAGCGTGATTGCTACAGCAACAACCGTTACATGACTGGGCCACGAGCGGGTCAGTCCTACCCGGCAATCAACACCGGAGTCCGTGAGATGGATACGAAACTGGAGTTCTGTAACGTCGATGCGCGTTGCGATGAAAACTTCAAGACGCTTCAGAAATGGCGCGGTGAATGCAGCCTGTTTGCCGTCGTCCGTGGTTGTATTTTGGAGATATAGCATGACCCCAAGCCAACTGAAAGCCGCTGTCGAAGCTGCTGGCCATGAGAGCCACTTCTTCGATCGCTCAACCATGAAGTTCTTCGGTGACACGATGCGCAACTACGGCGTGCGCTCCACGATCATCACATGCAACTACGACCAGAACGGTCAGTACGTTGCGGATGGTGTGCGGGTTGAGGTCTGGGAACTGTACCGGAAGGCGCCTGTGAAGCACGGCTTTCAGGCTCCGGCGTACTTCGACAAGGTGTCATTCAAACGGGTTTTTGAGAGGATCTGAAGATGAAACTCAAACCAAACTCCAACATTGAGCGCTTCAAGTTCTTTGTCCGAACCAAGTACGCATGGCCGGGCGGTTACCCGATGTACATGCTCTGTGCTGACGGCGGGTGCCTGTGCCACAAGTGCGCTGGGGAGAACGCCAAGCTGATTATCCAGGCCACGGTGCGGCGCGACAACCACATGTGGGAGTGCGAGGCGATCGATGTGAATTGGGAATACTCCGACTTGACGTGTGACAACTGCGGCGAACCCGTTGAATGCGCCTATCCATCTGAGGAGGAACCAACATGCTAACCACCCTACCCTTCTCCGGCTTCTACTGCTCAAAGTGGAGCAGCGAACTCAACGATGTCGAGAACCGATTCATCGAGCGCGAAGCCGAGGACGACGACACGCTGGACGAGTCCGAAATCGCGTCAATTGTCGACAAATGCCGACAAAATGAAACACAAATCGAGTACCCGGAAGGGCCTCTCGACCTTGTTCAGTTCGTCGGAGATTTCTTTCAGATGCCAAGGAGTTCTAAATGACTTCGTTTCCAAACGGAACATTCGTTGGAAGGTACAAGGGTGTAAGCATTTACGCCAACAAAGGGCGATATGAATGCTTATTCGGTTGGCTGCCAAAAACGTTCGATTCGTTGAGGCAGGCGCGTTACAACATTACAAAGTGGAGCAAATCGTGATCCTACATGAACCTTTCAAAATCAGTGCTCGCCTCTGCCCCGCTATCAAGATCAACGACACGTGGATGTCGTGGGACAACGGTGCGTTCGTACTCGATTTCCCGGACGGAACCGATTACGCCATCAACGACTTCCACGGCGGTCTCGGTGGATTGCAAGACTACTTCGAGGCCGTCCTCAGTTTCATGGGGGCTGCTGCCGAGTCTCGGCAATACCGGGAGCGTACCGGGATGGAGGGTGAGAACGAAGACCTGTTCCCACCGCACATCGTGGATTGGATCGTCGATAACCTGGACGAGATCGAATGCCTGCAATGTGACCTCACCGAGAATCTGGAGTTGATCATCACATGCGGGGGTTTTCCGCATATTGCGGGGTGGCTCAAGGAATAGCCCAGACGGACACACGCGTTCCGCTTGCCGTTACATTCTCGCTCCTGACGTTCGCAGAGAAAACATCGGATTCCGGCTTGCTGCCGATAACAGGTGATAACAGATGATAACGGGTGATAACAGATGATAACGGGTGATAACAGGTGATAACAGGTGACACACATGGATGACTATAGAAGAGCAATCTACATGGAAGCCCGCCGTCTGATCCAAGACGGGAAGTGTAATTTCGTATGCTGGGCTTTGATCGATGCGGCAAGGAGGGTTCTTGGTATCGACACCTATGCTATGACCCGCAAAAAAGAGCGCAAATTCCTCATGGAGTTTTTTCCGGAATTCTTCAATCTATATGATGGGGTAGGTTGGCATAGAACACGGCCATACCTTAAAGACGGCCAACCCACTACTTTAGTGAGTTGCAAGATGCGTAGCCCGCACAGTCAGTGGTGGTCGCTAAATATGGTTGAAGCACGTCTTGCCATCCTTGATTTCATCCTCAACCAATAAGGAACTTAAAGTGAAAACATACGCATTAAAAGTTGTAAATCCAGATATGACCACATACCGTGGATTCAAATGGGAAGGAGTAGGAGGAACAACCACTGCCCCCGATTGGCGGGCAGACAAGCTGTGTGGGGGAGGGCTGCATGGTTGGCTCAATGGGGTAGGGGACACGAGATCCTCTGGGATCTCGGTGGGGGAGGGAGTAATCTGGCTGGTACTGGAAGTGCACGGGGACCACATCGACCTCGGCGGGAAAATCAAATTTCAGTCAGCGACTACGCTGTTCGCCGGCTCCCTGTACGAAGCGGCTCGAATGCTTGCTGAGCTGTCTGGGGAAAATGGGGCGATGATTGGAAAGGTGGCCACTGGTGGGAAGGGTTGCATCCTAACTGGTGGGGACTACTCGACCCTCAGTGGAGGAATGGATTCCGTTATCACTGGTGGGAGGGGTTGCGTCCTAACTGGAGGGGATTACGCAATACTCCGCAGTGGCCATAAGTCACGACTAAGTGCCGGGGAGTCAGCGTTGATCGCAGCGGACTCGCGTTGCATCATCGATACTCTTGGGTTTGCAACTATAAGTGCAGAGTATTTTTGCAATATAGATACGGGTAGATGCTGCACAGTACACTCCTCGTGCGATTGTATCATAAACGTCGGTGCTGACTGCCATGTGAGTACCCTGAACAATAGCACAGTTTTTGGTGGAGACAGGTGCTTGATTCGTGGTGGGAGATCTTGCGGCATTGCTGCAAAAGACGACTCAGTTATTTTTGCTGGGCTGTATTCAACTGTTAGCGCAGGCAAGGGCAGTATCCTTGTCTTGATGAGCGACGGTGGGGTAAACAAAACGGCAGTCGTTGGTCAAGACGGTATCAAACCCGGAGTGCCGTACAGGCTCAATGCTAAAGACGAGTTCGAAGAAGTGGGGGTTGAGTGATATGTACAGGCTCTATGTGGAACGTGAAGGGGTGGCAACGCGCACAGCCAGGAGGTACAAGGAACTGGTCACAGCCGTGGACGCAGCCAAGAAACTGGCTGCAGCCGTGGTCTATGTCCACCGACTTCTTCCCACGGGGAATGAACACCTAGTGGACGTGGTGCGTGATGGAAAAAGTCTCAGTGTCAAATAACAGCAAACCGCGGTCGCGAGAGAACAGTAGGAAGTTCTCTCCGGCATTCAACAAGAGGATGCGGGCAGACCTGCTGAGAGCGCTGGCACGGAAGGCCAGCAAGTATCAACAGATTTACGGCCCGTGGTCGTCGGAAATAAGGAGGGTGTATGTGGAAGAAAGCTAAAGCGTTCTTCGTAGGTTTTGTTACTGCCTATTTGCCGTACAAGACCAACTGGACAAGCTTTGACGAGTTGGCGGCCTACGACGAAGGGCGGAAAGTCGCCTTGATCTTGTTTGGGGGTGCAAAATGGGACGCATAGCCAGCACAATCGTGGCCTCTCTGGTAGCTGCCAGCGAGATGGCACCATACATGAACCACGCGCCAAAGGAATACTGGCCATCAAACCGTCCTCGCAAGCCGCTCCCGCCCGTGGACAAGGCGAAGAAAGAAGAAATAGCGGCGCACAACGCGGAAATCGACCGAATCAAAGCCGAGAAGAAGGAGAGGAAGATGAAATGAGCCTACTCAAAACCTTCACGTTCACGATGGTCGTGGACGTGGACATAGATGGCGAAGTTCCCAATCAAGAAATCAAGAACGCCATCATCGATAAGATTTTGTATTGGCGCATTGTCTACAACAAAGACAACTACGTCTTCATCAATTATGTTGAACTCGAACTCAGGAAGGAATAGCAATGAAATTCATCATCACAGGACGTGACGACAACGGCAACCCGACGCACGTCAACACAGACGACGGGTTCATGTTGTGCAGTCGCCCATTCGACCCAGATGAAGACGGCTGGATGGAAGACCAACTTGACCCAAGCGCATTTCCGGCAATTCAGACTGGTCGCGACATGGAGTGGTTGGTCACTGAAGTCAATCGCCTGCGGCGCGACAACTTCTACCTGAATAGCGAACTGAAACTCTACCGCAAGGTGGTAGGGTTTTGAACGACAGTTCCACAATCTTGTTTGGAGATGCGAAATGGAGAAACGCCACACACGCGTTATAGTCATGAATTATGCAGAGGGAGCGATCCCAGTCCACAACTCTAAAGAGGATCAGAAAGAGTGGTACGCCGCTCTCGGACGCCTAGTGGCATACGGCCTGTTCTACAGGCCCAACGGTGCTGAAGGAGACACCATGCAGTATCTTAGCCTCTGGTTAGGAGGCGACCCTGTTGAAATCCATGCCTATTATGATGGGCCAATTACGCGGGAGGGAGAGGAGACCTACTACGGTTCGCAATACGAAAAAGCAAATTTGGCTCTTGTGGAGTTGTCTGAGCGGTTATCGAACAGTGAGGGTAGATTCATCATTGGCGCAATCCCGTACCCAGGCGGAAAGTGGGGCTTTCATTCGTGAAGCGTGGATCGAAAGTGTGGGTTTGCCATGACGGAAAGTGGGCGCGACGAGTGCCCGGATACGTCATGGCAACGCGCCAAGGGCATCACGTGCTGGTTGAATTCCAGCACAAAGAAAAAATAGTACGATTTTGGGCAAGAAAACGCCCGACTGTACGACATCAGAAAAGTCGTTCATTTGGATATGTTGGAGTTGTAACCCTAAAGCGATACGCATACTTCGGCGGGTGGGCAGCCATTGACTGGCTCAGTCCGTGGTTTGCGGTGTACAAAAGGAGAGATAATGGGAACTAACTACTACCTTCACAACAGACCGCCATGCGCCTGCTGCGGTCGTCCTTACCAGCCGCTACATATCGGCAAAAGTTCAGCGGGGTGGTGCTTCGCCTTGCACGTCATCCCTGAAGAAGGAATCAACGACCTGGACGACTGGCGCAAGCTGTGGTTACAACCCGGAGTGCACATCAAGGATGATTGCGGAGTCGACGTCACCACATTTCAGATGGAAGAAGTAATCACAAACCGATACTGGCCATATAGAAAGTTTGACGACAGCCTATTGTTGAGACGTGGCGGATACCTCACAGAAGAAGAGTTCCACCGCCAAAATTGCAGTCAACATGGCCCCAACGGACTCTTGAGACATGCCATTAACGGCCGCTGCGTGGCCCACGGAGCAGGAACGTGGGATTGCATAAGAGGAGAGTTTTCATGAAAAAATTCAGACTACCAGATAGATCCTACACAGACAACGTAGATTTGTTCAATGAGAATCGTAACACAGCAACATGACCTGGACACGCTCCAGGCCAATTTCACCGCCCTGGAGCACGCCATTGTCGGCGACACAGGGCGGTCTGCACTTCTAGAGGTTGAAATACTCAAGGAGTGTGCGCGCAGGTACAATTTTTTGTGTGAAAATTTGTAGTAGGTCGCACATGAGCGTTTTTAGAGTTGTAAGCAGGGATCATAACGGGTGTTACACGGTGTGTTTTGATGGAACACGTGCGCAATGCCGGAGATGGATCATTGGGCGCCACGGATGTATACCACCCTTCTACGCAATCACAGTTCGGTCCTCTGATTTTCATCGTTGTTTTGAAATGTCAAAGCGCGAGCGCAGTGAACTTGAAAAGGCGATCCAATCGCTGATGTAACAACTCAAGGAGAAGTATGAATGAGTATTGAAATCAAAAACCGGCAACGCGCTGTTCTCAAAGATGCCCTGATCAGTTACTTGAACACTCGCATTGGAACAGAGGCAGTGCAGTTCGCGGCTAGAAAAGGATATATCGAGTACATGGCAGAATTCTATGTCAACCACAGGTCCTCGTCCCATCCTGACGACTTCAAACGTCTCAAGTTGAAGTAAGTGGTCCTCAACTTTAAGGCATCCTATGAATTGAGGAGGATGCTGAGTGAGTAACCTGACAGACTGGCTGCTGAACCAATTCGTGCTGCTGGCCTTCGCATCAATCATGATAGGGTACTATGCGTACCTTTACTTTTGAGGGAATTAATCTATGTATCTTGGAGAACTGAAACAGTGCGGGAACCTGTCTCTGAGCGCGGCAGACACAATCGATATGTGTGTCCTATATTGGCCCGATGGCACATGGTGTTACAAGAGCGATTACTATGAGCTGGGCTACACCCACATGTCGGACGACATCGGGCACCTGACCGTGTCTATGATGCTTGATTATGAGCAGGTCGACGCTTTGGTCCGTATGGCGTGCATAAAAAGGGGTGGCATCAATGTATCTTCAAGGACGTAATCGTTACTACACTAGCGACGGACAACAGTGCTGTCGCAAGGCACCATTTCTGCTTCTGATTCAAACCATTTACTGTGACGATATCTATGGGGCTGTCCGTAAGGTAGCCCTGAAGCAATGCGGGCACTCTATGATGGGCAGGGTCAGAATCCTGGGCAAAAGCTACACCGTGTCCGGGGCATACGGCAATGACGGCCTGTCGATGACCGTGGACATAATCCCGCCAGACGCCAAAAAGCTGCCCGACGAACTGCGCGCAGCATGGAACACGGGCGGCGGATGGAACAGCGCCGGCAGCGAGGCACCGCTGTTGGTTGAGTGGGCGAGGAAGGAGTTGTTGAAGTGACAAGCGGAGTGGTGACTCGGGAAAGCCTACTCAATTACGGGCTTGCCATACTGCGCTGGCTCTCTTTGATGAGCACTACCCGTCAGGTAGCGTTGAGTACGAAAAATGATTGACGCACTTGAGACATCGAATCTGCGACAGGCTGACGAGTATGTGGGCTGGCTTGTATATGCTTACGAGGACTGAACAACATGTTTTATCAGGAAAAAGTAGTAAACGGTGTTCTGCACCGTCGGTATCACCCAGACAGCCCATGGTCCCCGTTCAGCGCAAAAGAACTTACAGACATGCTGATCAATCTCAGGCCGCTTCGTCGCGACGGCTATTCCGAGCACGTTGATGAACGCCCTTGGTAAGGAGTTGATGAAGTGAACTATAGACCACGCCGTGCCAGCAAGCGTTGGCTTGAAGGGGCACCTGAATACATCCTGGACTGCTTCAAGGATGGTGACTACTGGGTGTTGTTTGGTGGCAGCCTGTTCGATCCACACCTCTTGAAGGATAGGAAGGTGCACATGCTGGAACTGAACAGCATGCCGACGCACCCATTGTTCGGGGTGAGCATGTGGGGAGTCGTGGAGGCGTCGTATCGACCGTCTCATCAGCGAATTCGGTGGCTTGACCTGCCACAGAACGTGCGAGAGCACATTGTTTATAGGGCGGAATCGTGATCAATGAATTTGAAGTGGCCCTGTATAAGAGACCCAACAGGTACGGACTATTTCACAGGCCAACCAAAAACTGGACGTGCTTTGGGAAGAAAGCCTGGCTAATTCGCAAAGCGACCGAGCTTAACATGGAGATGAGCGTGGACAACGAAACGTTTGAGTACAAAGGCAGAACCTTCTGACTGAAAGTGCACCAGGATGTGTACATGGGTCCGCCGTGGAAAGAGCACGATGGGCATGGACCTGTCTCAGAGTGGACGCGGAGGGCTAAGCTCCCCGGAGAGATGGTCTTGTGCACTGACGGGCACCACAAGCGGTACTATGACTTTGCCGAAGCAGTGCGCATTGCCAAAAAGGAAAGGTGGGATACGGCACCTTATGGTGTGGGCACCAAGGGTGAGCGTGCCCACAGGGCAGCGATGGCAGACTTCAATTACCTGCGCCGCTGGCTTAAGTGTGACTGGTATTGGGCAACCATCCATGTCATCTTGCTGGACGAAGACGGAGAGAGGCAATCCGAATCGTACCTTGGTGGTGTCGAGTGGGAGTACGAATTCAACGAGTACATCATGAACTCCGTAAGGGAAATGGCCGATGAACTGCTGGCGGGAGTGGCCGAGGACGAGGACGAGGAAATGGTCCGCATCGAGAGCCGTTTCCGGGACGCTATGGTGTGTGGACTGTAGTGGCAACAAGTCTGAAATATACTATAGTGTGACTTCCACACATTGACAGGAACTAAAGATGAAGCCCACTATGATCTTCACCGTCTCGATTCTCGCTACCCTTCTTGCAGCCTGTGCCGGCGCACAGGCATATCCTGACAGCCCCAAGCTGAGAAACTGCCGGTACGAGGCGACCAAGGCCACGGCAGGGGGTGGCAACTATGGCACGAACAACTGGCTGGTCCAAGGCTACGCCGAGGGTTTGGCGTATCTCAGGGTGCTGGACGCTTGCATGGCAAGGTAGGTTGCTGTCTGGCCGAGTACAGGTTGAGCGACCCTGCAGGTGAGTATTACATTTCACTCCGACCTTGTAAGGCGGGGAGAGAGGATGAGTCATGATCACAACCAAGGCCACGTGGCTTGGTCACGAATACGGCTGCCGCGTGTTCTATGACGGGCAACTGGCCCTCGAAGGTCGGTGTCCGTCAAGGGACCTGATTGGTCCGACGTTCCGCAGCTTGTTGCGCACCATGGACACTCTTGGTGGGGACGCCTTCACTTCTGCTGCACGGGAGCGGAGATACAAACCTGGGAACGTGGTCTATGAAGTAAAGATTCGTTGGCCAGTGAGAAGGAGTGAGCCATGATCACGACACAAGAGCAACTTCGTAAGGAGTTCTGGCACTACTACCCGGAACTCAAGCGCATCCCAGGCAAGACACAGAATGAGTACACGACCGATGTTCGGGTAGCGTGGTGTGACTTTGTCGAGCGCATGTATCGTGCCGGGCAAATCAGTGAGAAGTTGGCTGAGAGAGCCACACTCTAACACCCGCACGGATGAACAACACGAAGGCCCCGAGAGGGGGGCCTTTCTTTTGGAGAAACGGAATGAATATCAATAAGTGGCTCAAGAATAATCCGGTAAGTTGTACAGGAGGTTGAGATGACAACGAGGTGGATTGACGAGCAGGACTTTGATGGTGACAAGGGCTTTCTGATCAGCTTCTATGACAGTAAGGATGCTAGCACCCGCGACAAACTGGGCTACAAGCCGGCCTATACTGCTAACAACAAGCCGTTCTTGTACGGTTTTCACGGCAGTTTTGGTAACGTTATCACGACAGGTTGCGGGGCCTGGAAAGTGATCAAGGTCGCAAAGAGCGGAAGGGTGTTGATCGAGAAATTGAATGGTAAAGAACTCGTTGAGTTCTTGGAGGATATGGGGTACCCAGAGCTAATTGAGGAAATAGGGCTTGATCTATGGAAATGAGCATGAAACTGGTTGTACTTGTCCTGATGAAGTGGAGGGTGGTCGATCAATGAAAACGTCAGAATGGTTGAAAAAGTTCAATAAAGGGGTACCGGGCGGATTTCCGGTGCTAATGTGCGGGTGGCCCGACGCCGAACACGGCATCACCCACAGTGCATATGTTGATAATTGCATTAAAGTTCTGGAAGACCTGGACGAGGGGCAGGACGCTCCAGTCCTTGGAAGCTACAAGGAGTGGGTTGAGAGGCAGCGGGAGGACAACGAAGAACGCGACAATCTCGGTTTTTCGTGGCAAGACTGCGAAATTTGTGGGTCCCCCGCCGGAGAAAGGTACGCAGCCACAGCCTTTCCCTTACCAAGGTATGACGACACCGATTATGTGCCGCTGGAGGTGTGCGGAGACTGCCTCTGCTACATCGCAAACGGCGATGTGCCTTGTGACCTTGAGGATGACTGAATGGTAAAGACGCATGCGCTCAAGTTCACAGTAGAAAATTGAGGTAGTACTACTTTAAGAGGAGAAAGAAATGGCATTCATGCGAGCACAAGTGAGTTTGAACAAGGAGATGTTTTTGGTCAGTGACGATCTAGATGAGGTGCTGTTTTGCAAATACAATGAGATTGACCTCCCACCCGGACAGTACAGCATCCACGACGAAGCGCCGGAGGACGACAGCGAATTCGAGAACTGGGTTGAATCCGCCCGAATCGCCGAAATTCTAGGAATCATTCACAGTTTCGAGATCGTGGAGAAGTTCTGGGGCATGCTGAGCGCCCCTGGCTATATGGACCGCACGGACTACATCCTGGGCGACAGCCTGGCTGATGTTGCCCAGCAGATGCTGGACACGTACTACTATGGCGACACTGAGGACATGGACGAAGACGAGCGTGACGACATTTCCATGCTTATGGAAATGATTGATGCGGAGGAAGTAGAGTAATGCGAATGTCATAAAAAGTTGAAAATTTCTCTGCCGGAAAATTTTGGAAATCAGAAAGGAGAGGGTCGAAAGTGAAAACCCAATTGCAGATGTTTTACGAGGAACAGGCCAAGATTGCCGCACGTACCGCGTCCATCATGGAACTCGTGAACCACCCCACAAACCCGCTCACGAATCAGGACCTGGAGCGAGCCATTGCCCGGTGGCCAGAGCGTTACGGCATGTATGCGGGCTTCATTGGCAAGTTGAAGGACGAAGATGATCACAGTTGACGAAGCCCTGGACAAGGACGTGTCCCTCACCGACGAGGAATACTTCCGAGTGCACGGCACCCTGAACGTTGCAAGGATCGAGGGCCTGCTGCGGATGGCCGTCTGTGTGGAGGGTAGCGAAGCGGCGCACACTCTGATTCAGGATGCCATCTCATCCTTCCCGGATGATGGCTTCCTGGAGCCGGTCATCGGCAAGTTGAAGGCACTGGGGAACAAGACTACCCATCAACACACCCGTGGCCTCATGTGTGAGTTGACCCGCATTACCACAGAACTCGAAGAGGTGCAGACAGCAACGCGGCAGTCTGCGGAATATGGGCGGAAGCTGTTGGAAACAGCCGAGTCTTTGATCTACGTCCTGTAACACTGAAAGGAGAAGCAAATGCAGTTCAGTTCATTCAAGCAGGCTGTGGCCAAGCAGTTTTCCAAGATGGCCCAATCACCGCTGTTCGTCACCGACGTGTCTGGAGACGAACTCTGGGAAACGTACCTGTCCTCCTTCCCGGACGGCAGCAATCCGATCTACCGCACCCGTACACAGCACGACTGCTCGTGCTGCCGCCAGTTCGTTAAGCATATCGGGACTGCAGTCGCCATCAAGGACGGCGGACTGGTCAGCATCTGGGACATCGACCCTGCTGGAGTTGACCCGGCCTACGTCGTCGTCGCCGAGGCCATGTCTGCGAAGGTGAAGTCCCGTGGAGTACACAACGTGTACCGCCACTACGAGGAGACTGTCGGTACCGACAAGAACTTCGAGCAGTTGCTCGAAGGTCAGAAGACGTGGGAGCACTTCTACGTCAGGCTGCCGCAGGCGCTTATCGTCAGAAAGACCCTGATTCAAAGCAAACTGAGTGAGTTCCGGGAAGCCTACCAGATGCTCACCCGCGCCTTGGCTACCATCTCCGACGAGGCCCTGGACATGGTTTTGGAGTTGATCGTGCAGAATTCCCTCTACAGAGGGCAGGAGCACAAGGCATTGGTCACGGCCTTCAAGAGACTGAAAATCAACGCTGATCGGTATGTCGGTCCAAGACCCCTGTTCGTATGGTCTGTTGCTGCGGATGGTCAGTCAGCAGTGACCGGCATTCGCAATAGCGTGATCGGAACGCTGTTGGTTGACCTGTCGGAAGGCGTGCCATTGGACCGCGCCGTGGCCTCATTCGAGGCGAAGGTTGCTCCAGCCAACTACAAGCGCCCGAAGGCCCTGGTTACGCCAGCCATGATCGCGGCAGCCAAGGCCAAGGTCGATGAGCTGGGCCTGATCACCGCCCTGCAGCGGCGGTACGCCACAATCGACGACATCAGCATCAACGATATCCTGTTCGCCAGCAGCGAGGCCCGGAAGACGCTGGAGAAGGACGTGTTCGACACCCTTGCCGTTAAGGCAGTGCCCATCAAGAACTTTGACAAGGTCGAAAGCGTGACCATTGACAAGTTCCTGACCGACATCCTGCCGAAGGCGAGGGGCATTGAACTCATGGTGAGCAACAACCATGTCGGCAACCTCATGTCGTTGGTGGCCCCGGTCGATCCAACGGCACCGACCATGTTCAAGTGGGACAACGCCTTCTCGTGGTCGTATCAGGGCGACGTTGCGGACTCCATGAAGGAGCGGGTCAAGAAAGCGGGCGGCAACGTGGAGGGAGAACTGTGCTGTCGTCTGGCGTGGGACTACGAGGACGACCTAGATTTCCACATGGTCGAACCAAGTGGCAACTCGATCTACTTCGGCAACAAGCGGAAACTGTCATTCAATGGCGGCATGCTGGACGTGGACGCGAACGGCGGCGACGGCATGGTCCAGGACCCGGTCGAGAACATCTTCTACAAGCGCATCTCCAGCATGCGTGACGGCGACTACCTGCTGAAGGTGCACAACTATCGGGTGCGGCAAGGCGGGGTTGGTTTCCAGGTCGAGATCGACTTCAAGGGCTCGGTTACGTGCCTGGAGTACGACAAGTGGGTGTTGCATAAGGAAAAGGTTGCGGTCGCCACCATTACGAAGCGCGGCACCGAAGTCACGATCAAGCCCAACTTGCCAGAAGGTAACAGCAGCAAGCAGGTTTGGGGTATCGCCACCCAGACCTTCGTGCCGGTCAAGGTGATCATGCTGTCCCCCAACCACTGGGAGAGCAGCGGCTCGGGGGTGGGCAACAAGCACTACTTCTTCATTCTGGAGGGCTGCACGAATGGAGGCACCGCGAGAGGGTTCTACAACGAGTTCCTCAAGCCGGAACTGGAGGCGCACCGCAAGGTGATCGAGATGGTTGGCAGCAAGATGCGTGCTGATGAATCGGATCGTCAGTTGAGCGGGGTCGGGTTCTCCAGCACGCAGCGCAACAGCGTCACATGCCGCGTCAGCGGTAGTTTCAATCGCATCATCAACATTACTTTCTGAAAGGATCGACATGGATACGAACACCAACACCAACATTTTTGAGCAGGCAAGCCGTCAGGGCATCCGCTTCACCTCCCCCAAGGGCATGCTCACGGTGGAGGACCTGTGGAATCTGCCGCTCACCAGCACGAGCAGCCGGGCCAACCTCGACGACATCGCCAAGGGCCTGGATGCGAGCCTGCAAGCGGTTGGTCGCACGTCCTTTGTGCGGCAAGAGAAGCCGAAGGATGACAGCACCAAGCTGATGTTCGACATCGTTCTGCACATCATCAACGTTCGCCTGGCAGAAGCCGACGCGGCAGCCAAGGCGAACGCTGTGCGGGAGAAGAAGCAGAAGATCATGGCGATCATCGAGCGGAAGTCGGACGAGGCGCTGAGTGCGGCCTCCATCGAGGACCTGCAGGCGATGCTGGCCTCCTTGTAAGGCCGTCAGGGAGGTGTCAGCACCTCCCTGATGTTGACACAACTGTACCAACTGTTTAACATAGAAAGGACTGGACATGCCTAGCATTTATGTTGGAACCTATGCCAAGTACAATGCAGGAAGCCTGAATGGTGCCCACTTGGATATCGAGGATTACAACTGCAAGGACGAATTCATCAACGCCTGCCTCGAACTTCACGCGGACGAGGACGACCCCGAGTTGATGTTCCAGGACTGGGAAGGCATCCCCAGTTGCTTCATCAGCGAGTGCCACGTCGATGAGAAGCTTTGGGACTACCTCGACTGTAACGAGGACGATGGGGCCAAGGAGGCGTACTGCGAGTTGTTCGGGCGGTGGGATGGAGAAGATACGTTCCGTGACAGGTACATCGGGGAGTTCGATAGCCGGTACGATTTGGCTGCGTATTTCATCGACGAGTGTGGACTGCTGACCGACGCGCATGAAGAGCTGCGGTATTACTTCGACTATGACGCCTATGGACGCGACATGATTCTTGGTGGGGATGTGAGGGAAGAGAATGGATATTATTTCTATAACAACTGACAAGTGGGTGCCCGTCGAGAACGAGCGGGCAGCCAAGGAGGGGTACGTGCTGTGGGTGAAGCCTGGCAAGTACGGCCAGTTGCACTATCTCACGTCCAAGCATGGTTCGCCACCAGACAAGGGCGGCTTCTACACCCTTGACATCCTCTTTCACGTGAAAGGACTCACATGTTCTCAGCCAGACCTCAAATGACTCGCGACGAACAGGCGCAGTTCGTCAAAGACCTTGTTGAGCGCATTGCGCACGACATCTACCAAAACATCTGGGACGGTAATGTGCCGGAATATTGGGGTGGCATCGAACTGCGCCTCTACATTGCTGAAGCGATGGAGCGTGGATGCGCCGGGCGCACCTTTGCTACCGACAAGGACATGAAGGAGTATCGGAACGATGTTCTGGTGAGGGGTCTGTAGAGTGAAGCAGACCCTAGAGTGGAGAAGCGCCAGTGATCCACCGACCTTGAGGTGTAACGAACTCTTCCTCATGCGGAGTTCCGAACCCGTTCTGGCCTATTGTGAAGACGGGGAAATACTGATGGCCGTGCTTCAACAGTACGATGACGACGACCACCCTGTCTGGTACAGCAACTGCTCAGAGCACTGGTGTTTGGGGAGTGCAGTCGTGTGCTGGGCATACCTCTATCCTCCAGACGAATTCAAAGACAAGGAGTGATGATGAAGACCAAGCACTACTCCCCCATCGAGGTCATGATGAGGCGCGCTCTCAAACAGTTGAAACAGCGCACCAACAAGATGCTTGCCAAGCATGCTTCTGAAACACTGGCGGCGGCATCACCCAAGAAGGTGTGAGCATGAATCACAGGTTCAGTGCAGACGATGTTCGGAGAGTTTTTCATGGGAACGACCTCCCACCTCTCCGCACTGTAACCGAACTGGCCAAGGAGTTCGGCGTGACAAGGCACAGCCTTTCCGGTTATTTGGGAAATCGAAAACCTGCACCTAAACCTGTCTTCAGACATAGGTACAACACTTGGTATGATCCTGAAGAGGTTAGGAAATGGTGGAAGAACTTGATTGCTGAAGGGGTGGTGAAATGATGGTTGATCTTAGGTGGTGAAATGATGGTTGATCTTAGGTGGTGAAATGACGGTTGATCTTAGGAAGTGAAAGACTTGGAGACAAAGTGATCTATTTCATTGTTCGCCACAACCCCATCACCGGGCACCGTTACGTGCACACTGATGGGCGCAAGGAGAAGATATTTAAGACACTTGCGTCCGTCATGCTGGAACGGGACCGCATCATTGGTAGGGGTTCAGCACATGAGTTGGAGATTCATGGTGACTTCGCCTGTGCACGGCAGGCGCGAGAGTATTGCCGGTTGCGCGGAGAAGGTTTGGACAAGGAAACAGCGATTGCAGGAGCACTGTCATGAAATATGGCATGCAGGTCAATGCTGGTATGCACTCCACATTCAGTGGGTGGATCTGAGAACATGACTGTTATTGTAACCATGCCCGCAATTGTGCGGGCTTTTCAATGGAGGTAAAAATGAGTTACCCGCTTCAATCAGATGTCACATCAAGCAACATCGCCAAGGCCGGTCACGATGGTGAGAACCTCTACCTGTTGTTTAATTCTGGGGTAGCATATAAATACCCGAACGTCCCGCAGAAGACGTATACCGATCTGATCTCCGCTGAGTCCGTGGGCAGATTCTTTTACAAAGCCATACGCAACACGTTCAGGTACGAGAAACTGGAGGTGCACCAGTTCTAGCAACTGTCAACGACTTATTTGGTATCTGATACCTTTAACTAAGGTGCGCCCACTTCGTTGGCGCAATCGTAGTTTCCATTTCTAAAGAAAAGAATAGTAATGACCTTTACCTTATCAAAGAATACACAAGGTGTATGGGGCATTCGCCCGAATGGTGGGCGCTTTGCCGGACAACTGGTTGCAACTGCAGAGGCGGTTGAAGCGAGCGGAGTCCGGTTCGAGGGCCGGACCCTGGTCGGAAGCATTCAGGCAGTGTGGGGCCTGACCATGCTTACTGACGCGATCTATGACGATAAGGAGACGTTGCGGGGGCTGTCGCTCCGAGGGACTTTCAGTCCGCAACTGCAGCAGCGATTGGTCCAGGACTACGACGGCTTCCTGGACAGTGCGAAGAAGTTGTGCAGGGCTGCCAGACGTGTGGCAGCCTATGGTGAGGCAATTTATGCGAGAGGAGTCGAATGAAAGGCGAGGCGTACTACCAGCTACCAAAATATCAAACAGGAATGACCGAACTGCAGGGAATATTTTGCAACGACCAGCAAAAATGGAATCTGCTTGGGCTGGTCGAACCGAAGATAGACAGCGTTGGCGTCGAGGCCGTGCGTGACAGCACGCTGGCCGCGTCCATTCACGAGCGGATGATCTGGGAGGTTCGCGTGGCCCTTAGCGGGAGACCGAAGGGGTTCCTGCCTGTGTGGCAACAACTCGGTCATGTGATGGATAGGGGCTGGTACCCGAACTACTTACTTGTGATGCGTGAGCGGGCGCTAGCTGCCGATGAGCGCTTATTGGGCCGTCGTGACGATGGCAACGTTATCACGGTCAATTTCAGGAGGGCGGCATGAACCTTGCATATCGCCAAACTGTAAACTAGAAGAACTCAGACTGTAAGCGTAATGACGCCCCATGACCTAGTCATGCAGCACTACCGGCTGCCATTCACGATGCGTCTATTCCAAGTGGAGGACGTTAACCGGCTTGCACCAAAACGAAGGAGTGGGCTTTACCTGGAACCGGGGCTGGGCAAGACTGCGGTATCGACGGTTTGCGCGCTCTACAAGCTGATCACGGGCGAGGTTGAGAAGGTTCTCGTGATCATGCCCCCGCTTTTGGTGGCGCAATGGGCGCGCTGGCTGTCGCGAATCGTGCCCATTGACAGGCCGGCGCTGCGCGTGGGCAGGTACCAGGGAACACCTGCGCAGCGCAAGGCGGTGTCACTTGACGTGGACTTCCTTCTGATGGGGATTCAGATTTTCAGAAAGGACTTCTGCATCCGCACACCCCTACCGGGAGGCGGGGTCATGTGGGAGGGGCGCAGCCCCCTCCCCGGCGTGCGCCTCCACGTTATCCTTGACGAAGCTCATGCCATCAAGGATGTCGGGTCAGGTATCTACCACTGTTACCGCGACCTTGTGGAGGGGCAGAGCCATCAACTGCTCACGGGCACGCCGCTCAATGTGCCGGAAGATGGCTATGCTTACATCCAGTTAGTGGCCCCCGGCGTGTACCGCAACCTGCTGCACTTCAACCAGACCCATGTAGTGGCGGAGGACAATTTCAAGAAGCCGTGTGAGTACAAGAACCTGGACTTGTTGCACGACAACGTGCGGATCAATTCCTCTCGCAGGACCAAGGAAGAGGTGCTGCATGACTTGCCTGAGTGCATCGTCACCGACATCGAGTACGAGCTTGACCAGAAGCACTACGACCTTTACATGAAGTTGGCCACCAACAAGTTGCTGGAGTTGAAGGACGGCGAGAAGCTGGACGCCACACAGGTGAACACGCTGTACCACGCCCTTGGGCAGATCGTCTGCCAGTGGCACTACTTCGGGCAGGACGACAAGCTGAAGTCAAAAATCTACGACCTGATAGGGTGTGTGCTTGACGAGTTGGGTGACAAGAAATTGATCGTGTTCAGCAACTACCAGCGCACCAACGAGGCGGTCACGAGGTACTTCAAGTGCGAAGGCATTTGGGGTCAAATTTCACCGAGGCAGAAGCAACGTACCCTGGACCGTTTCCTTGACGACCCAAGGTGCAGGATCATTGCGATGCACCCGCGGTCGGCTGGAGAGGGCGTGGACGGTTGCCAGCACGTGTGCCAGGACGTGCTGTATGCTGAACCGCCGATCACACCATCTCATCTCGTGCAAAGCCTGTCGCGGGTACATCGCGAGGGGCAGATGCAATCGGTAACTGCTCGGCTTGGGGTAGCTAAAGGTACCATGCAACGCTACTTGGTTGAGCAACTTACCAAGAAAGAGGCACTGGTCATGCCTATACAGGGTTCCGCGGTGATGTTGTCGCCGGAGGATGTTAGACGAATTGTTTTTGGAGGCACATAGAGTGCGTAATGACACCATATTGAATAAACTTGAACAAATTTCCCGCAGGTTGGAGGAAGTTGGCGACAACATTGAAAGGGCAACCAGCGGGTGGCAGTTGGGCAGCAAGGGCGGTCACTGGGGTAATGCCGATCTTATGGTCTTGGCAGCTTTCCGGTACTGCGTCGGTCAACGCTCGTACATAGTGCACGACTGCGTAAATTGGCTGATTGCTAACTGGTCAGAGTTCGAGGAATCAACCAGGGCAATTATCCGCAGAGAACTCGAAGATATGTTTTCTAGAGACGTCGGCACCTACTACCGACCTTTGGGGGACGACTGTGATCGTGCTGAGTGGGAGCGGCTGAGGACCATGTATTTATCGCTGGATGATGTGATGCGTGAAATTAAGGAATTGAAGTCGATGATGGTGTAGATGATGAGAGGATTTGCTGCAATTGGATTGGATCATCCGAAGACACCGGAGAACGTCGGCAGTGCCTTGCGAGCATGCCAGTGCTATGGAGCATCAATGATGGCTATAGCCGGGAAACGATTCAAACGCGCAAGCACTGACACATTCAAAGCCTACCGCCACATGCCGGTTATCGAAGTGGAAGACCTGAGCATCGTGATCCCATACGATTGCGTTCCGGTTGCGGTTGATTTGATTCATGGCGCGCAATGCTTGGTTGGGTACAAGCACCCGGAGCGGGCGTTTTACATCTTCGGACCAGAAGATGGGACGCTCGGGCAGCGTGTGATTTCGTGGTGTCGTGATGTGGTGTATGTGCCGACTTATGGGTGTATGAATCTCGCGGCAACGGTAAATGTTGTTCTGTACGATAGGGTATCTAAGTTGCGCGACTGACTCCAAAATGAAAACGATGAAAGGAAACGATGAAAACCGTAACAGTGTACGAGGCTGAAGATAGGAAGTTGTTTCGAACCGAAGCCGCCTGCCTAGAGTATGAGCAGCAATGCAAAAATACCGAAGATGCCAACGAAATGCGTGGGGTTTGTACGAGATGCATGGAAACGTTTGGGAATTGTGTGCGGATTGGTACGGCCCATATCGAATAGATGAGCGGGTCGATCCGCAAGGGCCGCCGAGCGGCGCTTCCCGCGTGGTGCGCGGCGGCTCGTGGGGTAGCAGCGGCAGGGGCATGCGTTCTGCCGGCCGTTACTTGGCTGGGCCGCGCTACCGCAGCCGGCTCTTCGGGTTCCGAATCGCCGCTGACGGAGAAAGACGATGAGAAAACCAACGTCATCTGAAGTCCGGGCGCTGCTCGCCCGGCACGGCATCACGCAGGCCGAGGCCGCGCGCCGAATCGGGCGCTCCGGCCAAAGGTCAGTGAACCGCTGGTGCTCGGAGACCAGCACGACTCGGATGCCAGTCGACACCGCTATCCGCTTGTGGTTGGCGTGCGGCGAAACGTGGACAGGAGGGGGAGGTGCATGAGTCGCCAATTCCCAAATATCAACTGCAGGTCTTACGACAGAGGTGAATGCCTGCACCCGGCTGCCCCGTCCCGATGGTACTGGCTTGTGCCATGTATCATTGCCTTTCCACTAAGTGACCGTCGCATAAAGCCTGGTTGTGCACTGCAGTGCGAGTACCCGATGCCGACCGCACCTGTACCATCACCACCGCCACCACCAAAACCACAGGAGCAAAGATGAAATCAGTCAAATTCTGCCGTGATTGCAGGTACAGCTTCAAAATATCCAGTAGCGAACTACTGTGCGCCCATCCCTATATGGTTGCCAATTCACCAGACGCACTGGCACCCGTGCATCCGACTGGTGTAAGAGGCTCTGAAGCACGAAAGTTGTTTGGCAAGTGCGGTATTAGAGGCAGTCTCTGGGAAGCGAATCCTGTGACTTGACAGATCAGCATGCACTGTGCAACATAGGGGGAAGTAGCCGCTACGCCCTTGACCTTGCGGGGTCAAGGGCGTAGCCTTGCTTCCTCGCGCCGACATACCGCAACAGGGAGAAGAAAAATGACAGACCCCGTACCCTCCACATGGAGGGTATAGCGCATGGCCTTTTACATGTTTCTCCAGATGGAGGAGAAATCCAAGTGGATTCCAGCCCTTGCTACAGAGCGGGAGAACATTGCCAAGACCAGGAAACCGGCCCTGGTCAGCGTCCTAGACGTGGACAACAGCTTTGACACGGATCTGAGCCTGGACGAGATACGGGGACTGCGCTACAGTGGGCCGCTGTATTTCGACTTTGACGCGGAAGATATCGAAGAAGCCTGTACTCAATTCAAAGTCTTCCTGAACAACTTGAAAGCCAAGGACGTGGACCTGGACATGGTCCGCCTCTATGCTACTGGCAAGAAAGGCTTCCACATCGAGGTACCTCCCCAATTGTTCATGGGGAAGATGCCACCCAGTGGGGTGTTGCACCTACCGCACATCTACAACGAAATCGCCCACGCTTTGTTCGTCGATTGCATCGACATGCGGGTCTATTCGTCGCGGCGGGGGCGCATGTGGCGTTGCCCAAACGTCAAGCGAGCCGATAACGGCAAGTACAAGGTGCAGATCAGTGCCGAAGAGGCACTCACCATTACCCCTGACCTGTATGCGGAAATCTGCAGCACTCCGCGCAACCCGCTTCCGGTAGAACCACCTACGCTGAACAGTGACCTAGCTCTGCTCTATGCGCAGTCCAGCGACAAGGTGAACAAGGGCGTGGCCAAGAAAAAGGCTCGCAAGACGACATCAAACCCGCTGCAGAAGTTTGGCGGCGAATGGCCAGACACTTTCGAGGGGATTCTACAGGGTGTCACGCTCAAGGCTGATGTGGGCTGGAACTACATCAGCATGCAGTTGGCAATCGTGGCATCTGAGCTGGGCAAGACCGAAGACCAGTTGCTCAACGACGCAGAGGGAGTCATCTGCAACCATGAAAGCGACTCCACCCGTTACAACACGCCGACCAAGAGGAGGCAGGACTTACGGGACATGTTCCGCTACGTCAACGGCAACCCATGCTATGAATACAGCGTCGGCGCGATCATGTCCCTGCTTCTGCCAGAGGTCAGGGCCAACGCCGATATCTCGTTCGGCGACTATGTGCCGGACGAGGAGGACGAAGATGGGAATGAGGCTGGTGAGAGCATCGGACAGGGGTCTGAGGGGGACAGGCCAAGAGGCAAGGCGCTCGAAGGTCCGCTCCGAATCATCAAGTCCGGCATTTTCGCCAGAGTGGACGATGGGTGGAGGAACATCTGTGACCTTGGGCTGATGAACCCGCTGGCCATGTCTCGACTGGATGGTGACCGCCTTGGCTACGAAGTGGACGTTACTCTGGATGGGGTAGCAGTCGGCAAACGGTTCATACCAATGAACGCACTCGCAACACGATCACAATTCAATAACTGGGCATTACTTCTGGGAGCTTCCATGCGCGGTACCGATCAACAAGTGAGCAGTCTCGCAGACATGCTCCGCAAAGGCACGAGTTCGACGACGGCAACGGTCTATGCCGTAGAACGTGAAGGGATCGATGTCGTGACCCCGTTCGGGGCAGGGTCATCATCCCAAGAGGACGTGATTTGGGCATCACCGGACGCCGTAGTGTGCCTGCGTCCTGGTGTCAGCTACCGCTATCACGGCGTGTACAGCCCAATTGGCACCTACCATTCAGACCTGATGCTTGCTCCTGAACTGACACGGGAAGACGAAAGCTATGTGCGGGACCTGCTCTCGATCAACACTTCGCAGAACATAGCGAAAATGCTTGGCTGGTTTTGTGCTGCCTTCCTAACCCAATTGATTCGCAAGAAGTTCAAGCGCTTCCCTTCGCTGCAGGTGTATGGTCAGGCAGGAGCAGGGAAGTCCATGACCGTGATCCTGCTCAACCATCTTCACTACCACCTGGTCGAGCCACGCCAATTCAGTGTGGCGGGGCAGACACAGTTCCCGATCATCGCGGCCGTGGCTACGAGTGCTTCACAGCCAGTGATCTTCGAGGAAGTGAAGCGTCGGCAGATCAACAAGAATATGCTCGACTTCCTGCAGAACATTCTTCGGTCCAATTACACAGCGGACCACCTGTCACGAGGCAGTCTGGGCAGGGACAAGTCGGTGCGCGAGCTGACCGTCACAGACTTTAACAACGCTGCGCCAGTCGCGTTTGTTGGAGAGGCAGTGGAGGACCAGAGCGCAATCCTTGAGCGGTGTGTTTGCGTTGCTCTGAGCAAGACGGATCGTGCCGGGCGCAACAAATATTTTGAGCGATGTCTCGACAAGGTCCACCGCATGGGCCGGATCGGGAAGCTGCTGGCTATGGGTGCGTTGGCCATTGACCGGGAGTGGTTACACGCACAACTCAACGCCAACTTCAAGGCTGTCACGGGCAAGCTATCGGCCGCCATGGCAGACGACGCCACTCGTCCGGCCTTCAATCTAGCGGTTACACTGACTGGTCTCGACTTTCTGAAAGGTAATCTGGCCCGCGTGTTTGGGGATACCTTCGACGCTCGACTGGATGAGTTGAGGGAGAGCATCCTGTCGAATGTTATGGACAGCATCCCGATCAATATGTCGGAAGTCAGCCGAGTTTTGGATACTATGGCTCGTCTGACTAGAAACGAGGACGACCAATTCCGCTTGGTCCCTGGGGTTGACTATGTCGTGAAAGACAACAGTCTCGAACTTAAGCTGAGGAACGCATTCGATAAATACGTGCGCTACCAGCGCAGCCTTGGTCTGGAAGTCCTGTTCGACAGCCACAACGCTTGGCAATCGGCGATGATCAATTACGGTGGCACCATGCAGCGCGCCGTCCCGGAAAGCGTGATGTGGGACTCTCCAAAGGCTGTGATCTTCCGCCTGTCCCTGTCCTACATGGATGCCGAGGGTATCGACGCTTTCAAATGATAGACAAATCAATGAGGTGTAGACAATGTAAAAAACAACTTGACACAATACTGCTGAGTGATAGAATTTCACCTGCCACAACCACAACCCCAATCGAAAGGGATCACAAATGGGAATCAAGAACCAACCTGAATTCGAGCAAATGCAAATGGAAGACTTGGATATTGATATTGGTGTAGTTAATACGGCAGCCAGCACGGCAGCCAATACGGCAGCCAGTACGGCAGCCAATGAAGCTAATACGGCCATTGCCAAGGCCAGTTCTGGTGCGGTGAGCACTGAAGTGCGTAAGTTCACCGTGGCTTTCAAGGACAAGAACAACGTGTTCGACACGCCCACAGTCGAGGGCCTGTCCCTGGCAGTTCCCCGCATCAAGGGCGAGCAGGGATCGCTGTTCTTGGGCGATGACGATCTGGGTGACGCAATCCAGTTCGAGCTAGTCAGCTTTAACCATCGCTGGGCCATTGGTACAGGTGAGACTGACAGCGAGGCCAAGGACTTTTTCAGGGTGTCCTACGACAACGAGACAATCTCCGGCACCGGCATGCTGGTGAACGACTACATCGCCTCGCTCAAGGCACAGGGCTTCACCAGGGCCAAGAAGTCCCCCTACATGGACCTGTGGGGTTTCGTCACCTGGTCTGCCAAGCTCGGCCACATCGCACCGGATGACCGGCAACTGTCCTGCCTCCAGTGCAGCCAGACTAGCATGGGCGCCTTCACGGCCTTTAGCACCACGCGGGGCCTGATGGAATCGAATGGCTTGGTCAAGCCCATCGACGTGATCGAAGTGCATGCCGAGAAGCGAACCAGCGGTGCCAACCGTTATACGAACTTCTCCTTCTGCGCCCCCAAGGCAAAGTAACACGGTTGTTGCGGTAGTTGCTGCGTGTGCCGGTATTGCAGATGCCGGGCTCTCCTGCTACCGAGAGCGTCATTGTGGGCAGTTCGTCGCGTGTGTGCGACGCACACGCGAACCTCCCTGACCCTAGTCCAGCCTGCCTGGAAAATCTGCTAAGGCAGTACGGCTCGATCTAGATTCGAGCGTCGGACACCGTAACCGACAGAAAACCGCGTGTGCGAAGTTGTCTATTGACGGCAACAGGGTACGGCACGAACGGAACCGTAACCGTTACCAATAACAAGAACAGGATTGATCATGACTTACAGATTCATTCTCGCTGACGTGGAAACCACCGGGCTCACAGAGAAAGATGCCGTGTGCGAAATCGCATGGCTCGAAATCGACGAGCAGTTCAATGAACTGGATAGTGACACCACTCTGATCAATCCAATGATGCCGATCCATTATGGGGCCAGTGCCGTGAACGGGATCACGGACGCAATGGTGAAGGACGCTCCGACCATTGAGGATTACATGGCAATGTCCGGTAATCTGCTGTTTGACCCTAACATGGTGCTTATATCGCATCATGCCGCGTTCGACTATCGCTTCCTCAAGCCTTTCATGCACAAGGATGCACTGACTCTCTGCACCCTGAAGGTTGCACGGGTCCTGTACCCGGAAGCCCTCAACCATAAGCAGAGCACGCTGGCCGCGATGCTTGGTATCGAAGTGGCACGCGAAAAGGCCCACAGTGCGGACGGAGACCTGTCCGTGCTCCTGCAACTGCTCAAGCGCATGTGCGCTGACGCCGACTGCGGACTTGCAGAACTTCTGCATGTGCAGTCCGTTCCGAGAAAGATTACCAAGCTGATGTTTGGTAAGAAGCACTACGGCAAGAAACTCGAAGATGTCCCGAAGGACTACATCGAGTGGATGCTGAGGGAGGTCAAGAATCTTGACCCTGATTTGAAAGCGGCACTTGTCGCTCTCGTTTGAGTACCACCAACCACAACAAGAACAGGAGAATCTCCATGGCAACTGAAATCACCAAATACCTCGACAGCGCCGGCAAGGAACACGCCACCGAGGCTGACGCCAATGCCGCCGACGCGAAGCTGGCCAACCAGGCTGCTGTCGAACAGTTCATTAGCCAGCACTACAAGCTGACCGCGTCGAACGGGCGCAAGTCGCCGGCCGCGTGTGCGGCAGCCAACGCCATCTACGCATGGCTCGGCAGCACGCAAACGAACGTCAATAATTTGGAAGCGTGATCGACACCGAGCAATACCAGGCCCCCACTTCGGTGGGGGCTTTTCTATATCAAACAAGGAAAGTAACATGGCACCAAAGGAGTACGTCAAACTCGCTATGCGAACCAAGAACGACCTTGGCATGAAGGGCAACGCTGTCCATGCCTCCCTGCTGCTGACCTCCGAATCTGGAGAGGTTGCCTCAGAGGTAAAGAGGTTTTTTGCATACAACAAATCTCTCGACATCGGCCATATCAAGGAGGAACTCGGAGATGTATTATGGGGTATCGCCCTTATGTGCGATACACTCGGGATAGAACTCGAAGATGTAATGCGGTCCAACATTTTGAAGTTGGAGGCCCGGTATCCAGACCTATGCTTTAAGGAGGAGCATGCGCTGAACCGCGACCTGGCCGTAGAAGAGGCCCCGATACTGCCTCTGAGAGTCGCCTATATCGGAGAAGATTGTTGTTAAATGGAGCGGACATTGCGCTCAACCAAGGTCCAGGACCGGGTCCAGGACTTCAAGGCAGCCCTCATGAGGGTGTGCCGGAATTACTGGAAGGGCGGCTTGGCCTGCCCGAAGCGGGTCGTCCTCAAGTCCCTGCCCCTGCTGACGGACAAGGCATTTGAGGGCCGCCCGCTGCGCACCGTCATGTCTCCAATCGTGCCGGATACCGGGCTCATGACCGAGTCCCTGTTCGACACCTTCCTCTGGCCGCACCACCGCCAGGAAGGGGACTCGGAGAAGGACCTGCTCGAAGCGTCCAGCCGGGACCTTCTGAACTTCGTGCTCAAGGGCACGAACCTTGGCGAACAAGTCCTGTGGTTGCTGTACGCGCTGGGCAATGCCGAAGGGGCCAGACTGTCGTTTGACCGTCACTCCATCATGGTTCATCACGACCAGCAGTCCTACGGAATCATCGACGGGGTGGTGCACTCGCGATTCTGCACGGGGTTCAAGGTCAACGCAGATCACTGGGACTTCCTGCACCGCCGTTGGGACATAACCTGCCTCAACGAGAGCGTGTGCATACTGTGGCGAGAAGCGTATCGAAAAGGTCCCTCGGTGGTTGATGCTCTGACCGCCCTTGTGATGGGTCAGCCTTATCTCAACTGGAAGAAGATGCTCGACAGCGTGCTGCCAAGCAAGATGCCGACCGAGGCGCAGTTCAATTCGTGGATCAACACCCTACACACCGCGCAGGACCCGCTGGCCAAGCTTTATAAGGAACTGGTGCCGGCTTGGATGACTGCCTCGGACTTCGGCAAGGTCTTTTGTCGTATCAAGAATCGCCCTGATTGCCCAGGAGAATTGCAGAAGCAGGGTTACATCACAAAGCTGTACTCTTTCATGTATCAGAAAACCAAGAAAGAAGAAACAAGCGTGACAAGCGCAACAACCAAACAGCAACAAGCACAACAAGCCCCATAACTAGAAAGAAGAACAACAATATGAAACTGATCGGCATCACGGGCAAGGCCCGTAGCGGGAAAGACACTATCGCCAAGTACCTGTGGGAGAAGCATGAGTTCACCCGCATCGCTATCGCTGACCCATTGAAGTTTGCGGCCCGCGCCATATTCGGTCTGTCGCACGAACAGGTGTTTGATGACTCGCTCAAGGGGGAGGTCATCCCATATTGGGGCATGTCGCCCCGCCAGTTGTTTCAGCAACTTGGAACCGAGGCGGTCAAGGGCACGTTCGGTGAGGACACGTGGGTCCGCCGCTGGCTGATGTCCTACTATGTTATCTCGAAGACCGACCATGTCGTGGTCCCGGACGTGCGCTTCGACATTGAAGCGGAAACCATCCGCACCCTTGGCGGGATCATCATTGAAGTCCGGCGTGGTCCCGGCCTTGTTGGTTCCACCGGCGATCATGTGTCTGAGCACGGATTGAGCACGCTGCCTGATGCTGTCATTTCTAATGACGGAACATTGGAAGACCTGCACGCTGTTGTCGATGCTTTGGTGAGGACCATGGAATGAGCGTGCACAAACACTCCTGGAGAACCGAATGACATCAATCTTCCAAGACGAACAGGAACGCTGCGCAGACCTGATTGATGAGGCCGGGCGCATTACCCACATGCACAACCAGCACTACATCGCTGCCGCCAGGGCGAAGTCTGCCCCGGAGCAGGTCCGCAGCGAGGATGGCACATGGCCCGTAACCGAGTGCGTTGAGTGCTCTGCCGAACTCAATCACGCCCGACTGCTGATGGGTAGGGTTCGCTGCATTGCCTGCCAAACAGACAAGGAAAAAAGGGACACACGCTATGGACGTGGATGAAATGCGCGCCATCCGCGATCAAGCGGTCGCTGGCATGCAGGACAAGCTGGAAGAAACCGAGCGCACGGACCTGCCCTATTGGGTGCTCATGTCGCTGATGCTGCCCCTGTTCTTTGGTGCAGCCCTTGGCATGACTGCGCGCATGCTCTGGGTCCTGGTCAAGGGCTGGATCACCAGCCCGTTCAGTTTCCTCTACATGTGGACCGACATGGTTGCGATCATCTGGTGGTTTCTGCACGGCATGGTTGAAAGGATGAAAAAGAAATGAAGCGTCTGATCGTGGATGTGAGCAGCCTGTTGTGGCAATCCCTGTTGGCCACGCAGGACAAGGAGTTCGGTACGGTTGTCGAACACGAAGGGAAGAAGGTGCATGTGAACGGCTGGCAGCACGGTTACGAGTGCGCCATCAACCATCTGGTGTCGGTGATGGAAGAAGTGGACCTGACCCCGGTCGACACCATCTTCGTGGTCGAAGGGCGGTTGGCGAAGGCCCGTCGCAAGGCGTTCTACTCTGGCTACAAAGAGGGTCGGGACTCACGCCCGCCGCAGGCATACGAACAGTTCGGCATCCTGCGCGACAAGCTATCCGAGACATTCCTCAACCTGGGTGCTCAGGTCTGCACGCAGGAGGGTGTCGAAGCGGACGACATCATCGCCTATCTGGCTCGCCGACTGAACGGTGAGAAGGTGATCCTCACGACCGATGGCGACATGGCGACCCTGATTGAACCGGAGAGGGTGGCCCTGTGGCGTGGTGGCACCCTGACCTACGACAACCCCTACGGACCATTCCCGCACAGGTTCATTCCTGTCTACAAGGCGCTGTGCGGAGACGGTAAGGAATACAAGGGTGCTTCCGGCTTTGGGCCAAAGGCTTTTCTCGACATGCTGGCCACGTTCGGCGACCCCGGACTGGCCGCTATCGAGGGAATGATGCGGCGCAACACGCTGCACGAACTGGAAGAGGATGCTGCCACATTCAAGCCGTTCAGAAAGGTCGTGGACAGCGCCAAGCACGTGTACGAGAGCTACCAATGCGCCCTACTTCACGATGAGTGGGTGGATACCAAGCGGCAGCCGCTGGAGATTGTTGTCGGCAAGATGGGTGACGACGTGCCAGACCAGCGTCTTCGCCGCTGGCTTGTTTCAGGGGCGGTGCCAAAGCCGGACTGGGTCGATGCGATCCACCCGCCCGTATCGTTCACCAGAAAAAACCATGCCGTGTTCGACTGCGAACTCATCGGTTCGACCCGGCCCGTGTTCCTAGTTTGCGTCAAGATCATCGAGACGCAAGAGCACTTCTCGTTCTGGCTGCACAAGAACGAAATGGATGGGCTACATGAAATGCTCAAGCGCCCGGACATCACATGGGTCAGCTTCAACGGCATCCACTTTGATCATCACCTGATTTCTGCAGCCATCCAGGGAAAGCGTCCCGGCGATCTGAAGCAGCTTGCTAATGCGATCATCCTGGGTGAAGAAAAGTCCTGGGATATGCCCTCTCGCTTTGAGTACGACCTGATTGCGTTCGATCACATCGACCTGATCGAACCAGCACCAGGCATCAGGACCTCGCTCAAGACCTACGCAGGGCGCATGCACTATCCAACCATGGTGGACCTGCCCTTTCACCATGACGAGGACCTGGACGATGAGCAGTGTGCGGTTCTGGAAGAATATTGCCGGAACGACCTTGGCGTGACCGAGGCCCTGTTCAATCGACTGCGGCCGGAAATCAACCTGCGTTGCGAAATGAGTGTGGAGCAAGACATCGACCTGCGCTCGAAGTCCGACGCACAAGTTGCCGAGGCAATTCTGAAGAAGGCTGCGGGCATCAAAGGTCGTGCCGGTTCACAACCGAACTCCGTCCGGTACACGGCACCGTCCTTCATCGAAACAGGAAGCGATGCAATTCAGGACCTGGTTGAGCGCCTGAACAGGACCGAGTTCTCCATCAATAAGATGACCGGGGAAGTGGTGTCGCCCGAGTTCCTCAAAGAGCCGCTGCGCATCGGGCAAGGTGTGTACCAGTGTGGCATTGGTGGTCTGCACAGCACCCATGACAAGCGGGTGTACGCAAGGGACACGGGTGAGTATCTGATTTCGGATTGGGACGTTGCCTCGTACTATCCGAACATCATGCTCAAGGCCGGGCTCACGCCGCGCCTTGAAGGTGGTGCGGGCGAGCGGTTCATTGAAGCCTATCGGGACATCTACACAAGGAGGATGGAGGCCAAGCACGCTGGAAACACAAAGGTGGCTAACGCACTCAAGATTTCGTTGAACGGAACGTTCGGCAAGCTTGGCTCGCCATACAGTTCGTTCTACTCCCCGGACCTGATGTTGGCCGTGACACTTACTGGTCAACTGAACCTGCTGTGCCTGATCTACGAGATTGAGTTCCACCCCTCAATCAAGGTGGTGTCGGCCAACACGGACGGCATCACGGTTCGGTACCCGGCCCGTTTCAGAAGCAGCATCCTGTCGAAGATCGCTGAAAATGCGGAGAGGACCGGCTTCGAGTACGAGGAAACGAAGTACCGCGTCATCGCCATGAAGGACGTGAACAACTATCTTGCCGTGACTCTCGAAGGAAAGGTCAAGGCCAAGGGCTTGTACGCAGAACCGGGCTTGATGAAGAACCCAACCATGAGCGTGTGCAGCAAAATGGTCGCGGACTTCTTGAAGTCCGGCGTGCATCCGAGTTGCTCCATCCACAAGTACAACGATATGCGCGACTTCGTGGCTATACGAGCTGTCAAGGGTGGGGGCATTCAGTACGATTCCTTCGTGGAAGTGGACGACTGGATTTGCGTCAAGGATGTGGGCACGGTCGAGAACGAATGGTGGCGTCCATGTTGGGTTGACGGGCACGTGATCAAGCGCAAGTCACGCCCGCATCCGGTACAGGTTGGTGTTGGTGGGAAACCGTTTGGCAGGATTGCCAGGTGGTACATGGCTACTGGCGACCACCCGCCAATCAACTACCTCAAATCCGGGAATCTCGTGCCGAAGTCCAAAGGCGCGAAAGTGTGCATGGAACTTCCAGAAACCATTCCCGCTGACCTTGATCGCCAGTGGTACATCAACGAGGCGTGCTCCATGCTCATGGACATGGGTGTTCCAGTCGAGGAAATCGAGGCTGCAAGAGCTGTGGAGGAATACATGTGTGAGGCCACTGTCTAGTATGCAATCCCGCCTCATGTCGGCTGTGGAGACGGCCACCAACATTGCTGTAGGGTTGGTGGTCAGCTTCATGGCGCAGTTGATGATCTTCGATGTTTACGACATCAGCATTACCTTGTCGCAGAATGTCGAACTCACCTTGTTCTTTACTGTGGTCAGTCTTATCAGATCGTATGCACTAAGGCGCTTCTTCAATAACTTAAGAACAAAAATATGAAAAAATTTAGCACCGAATGGTGGTTATCACTTTCACCACAGCAGGTAGGGTCAGAAACCGAAAAGCTGGTAGAGGCAGTGCTGAAGGAGTGGAACAGGCAACAGAAATTCGCATGGCACAGGCTGCCCGATACCAAGAGTGCGCGCATGAACATGATTGCGGCGCAGCCAGCGGACTACGTGTACCGCTGCAACACGAGAGCGGGATTCATCGAGGCCAAGGGCTTGGCCCATGCCTACCGCCTCCCCAAGGAAAACGTCGGCCAACTTGCAGTGCTGCACAAGTGGGCACTGGCCGGCAGCCACGACGTGATCCTAGTCCACCACTACCTCTACGAGCAGTGGCGTGCCCTGGACCCGTGCATCCTGATCCCAGGCCAACCCTCATGGGACTTGCGAAACGTCGAGGCATTCGACTCCCCGGCAGCAGCCCTGCGTTCTACAGGATATTTCGGATGACACCAATCACTATAGTAGAGAAAAAGAGGTGCCCGTACTGCCAGACACTGCACCCTGCCGACGACTTCGTCCTGCTTAAGAGAGGGCGTGGAGGTCGTGTGACTGTGGCTCAGTGCGGGGAATGCTACAGGGCGCGGCAACGGCCGGAAGAGAACAAAGAGCGCCTCGCTAGAATGGTAGAGAGCAGCAAGGCTGCCAACAAGCGGGTTTACTTCGCATTCGTGAAGGAGAAATCAAGGTGACATTCAAACCACTGTTGGCACACACTATCGACGACACTGCCAAGGTTCAGTACCCTGTCCTGGTTTCAGTAAAACTAGATGGCATTCGCTGCTTAATCATCGATGGTGTGGCAATGACACGCAGCCTGAAGCCAATCAGGAATGAGTACGTTCAATCTCTTCTAGGACGAGAAGAGTACAACGGCCTCGACGGCGAACTGATCGTCGGGGACATCTTTGCCAAGGACTGCTACCGGGTGACGAACTCATGTGTGATGTCCAAGGACGGAAAGCCTGACTTCAAGTACCATGTGTTCGACTCGTGGGATGCCACCTTCCTGGATTTTGAGCAACGACTTAAGTGCATCCAGGAAACAGCACCGACCTTCGGTTCGGAAATTGTCGTGGTCCAGCACCTTGTCGCTGGCAACGAATCGGAACTACTCAAGATCGAGGCCGACATCCTTGAAGCCGGCGGTGAGGGCGTCATGGTGCGCAGCATGGACGGCCGCTACAAGAATGGACGGAGTACGATGAAGGAGGGGATTCTTGGGAAGCTCAAACGTTTTGTGGACGAAGAGTTCGTGGTAGTCGGATTTGAGGAGCGCATGCACAATGGAAACGAAGCCACTACCAACGCACTTGGTCATACTGAACGATCCTCTCATAGAGAGAACAAGATCGGGAGAGGTGACCTTGGGGCACTTGTCCTACGAACACAGGACGGCTTGGAGTTCACGTGTGGAACCGGCTTCGATGACAATCTCAGGAAAGGTGTGTGGGACAACCCTGAAGTATACCTGGGTAAGCTGGCCAAAATAAAGCACTTTGCTATAGGTACCAAGGATCTGCCGCGATTCCCTGTATTCCTGGGTTTCCGTGACGCATCCGACATCTAACCTTGACAAAACCGTCACCAGTGCCTAATATGGGTACTGGTGCTTTTGGAGTAGAAAGCATGCAATTGCGGTCCATACAGAATCCAGAAAATGCCGTGGTCGAGTTCACGCTACAAGGCGGGACCACAATTTCAGCCAAGCTGAACACCATTGAGTCGGACGGTGAGCACGTGCTTGGCCAGACCAGCGACGGGCGCAGGTTCGTCTTCACGGAAGCGTCCCTTATCTGCGCCATGGAGGTTCGCCAATGCTTGTGATTGGTTAAATCAGTACTTTGTTTAGGGTGATTATGGCAAATCGTGCATTAGACTTAACAGGTCAAAAGTTTGGGAAACTGACTGCTGTAAAAATCACTGCTCGTAGCCCGCGAATAATGTGGTTATGTGAGTGCGAGTGCGGAGGTGAAAAAGAAGTTCACTCTGCAAGCCTTAAAGCACGCCTGGTTAAGTCTTGTGGCTGCTTAAAGACTGGAATAAAAGACACTTGGAAGGCTGTAGTTGGGACAACGGTGAAAGGATGGGAGTGCGTTAAGTACATTAAAACGACCTCAGTCGGGCATGTATTTACCTGGAGACACGGATGTGGTAGAGAGGTTACCCTTTCTGCTACCAAGATTAAGGCTAAGGCGCCGTGCCCTTGTTTACCTAGCGATAAGCCTAAATCAGAAAGCATGTTTCATACCGCAACTAGAAATACACATAAAAGCATGCTAGTACGATGCCTAAACACAGAGCATGTGGCTTACCACAACTATGGCGGACGGGGCATTACAGTTGACCCAAATTGGTTGGACTACTCTAACTTTGTGGCGGACATGGGAGAGCGCCCTGATGGTCACGAGTTAGACAGAGTAGACAATAATGGCAACTACTGCAAAGACAACTGCCGCTGGGTTACACGTAGGGAAAATCTTCGGAATACGTCAGTTAATAGGTTATTTGATTATAACGGTGTGGCCTTATGTGTGGCCGAGATAGCTGACATGGCTGGCATACCCTATTACAAAGCATATACACGACTGACCAAGTATGGGTTTGATGTTGCTCAAACTTTGAGGGGCTATAAATGAAAACCAAAGTTACTACAGATTACCACGTAGCTGTTAAGCGCGTAGGGGGAACTACACCACTCAGTCAAGAAAATCTTCGCCAGTATATCCGTGCAGCTCTTGCCCATCAACTAGACGACAACGACCACCTGATTGCGGGTGACCTGTTCTCAGACTTTACAGTAGACACTTACGAACTGGTTGAAACCTACAAGATATTCAGCGCATGGCTTGCTTCATATGGGAAGAAGTTGGCGCTTATTAGAGGCAATCACGATTTTTCCATTCGTGGAATGGCAGTCAGTAGTTTTGACCTCCTCTGCACGATCCTGACCGAGCAGTTCCCTCAGCAGGTCACAATCGCCTCCGAGGTTATTCGCTGGAAGCAATTCATTCTCGTCCCCCACCTGCCTAACAACGAGATTCTGACCAGTGAAATATCAAAACTCTCCAGTGTCACTGGCAGCGTGGTTGTGTTCCATGCCAACGTAAATAACTTCTTTGCAGCAGAGGCACAACACTCTCTCAACGTGACTATTGAACAGGTGGAGGACTTGGTCAGTCGTAACAACCTAGTAATTTTTGGCCACGAGCACCAGTATAGGTCTCTGGTCAATGGACGTTGTCTAGTACTTGGTAATACTGTGCCATCATCAATAGCAGACGTACTTGGCAGTCCTTTCAAGTATTCAGCGACTGTTACCGGAACTGACTATGAACTGAAGACCACATGGAAGGCTGAAGACGCTTACATTGAAATCGACTGGCGCGACATTGCTACGGCCAACCTAGCGGGCCTTCAATTCATCCGGGTCACTGGCGAAGCTTCTGCCGCAGAGTCGGCAGAAGTGATCAAAGTTGTATCGACCTTGCGCCAGTCCAGTAGTGCGTTTGTGATCGCGAACGCAGTGAAGATCGAGGGGTACGACATGACCCTGACAACCGAAAGTGTTGAGAGCATCGCAGCTTTTGACATGGTCGGGGCAATCATGGAATCTCTCAACGAGAAAGAGCAGGAAGTTGTGAAAGGGTTGTTGCCATGAATGACATGAGGTTGGTTCTTCAGATTCTGGAGGAAAAATTCCAGGAGCGTCTGTCGAAAAAGACCGGGTGGGGTCGAAAGGAACTGATGATTGAGTTCAAGCTAGCCTCTTTGGAGGCGTTGCTGGAGGCGAGCAATCATGCTGAATAGTTTGAAACTCCGGTATTTCAGAAAGGTTATAAATGACGAGATGTCTTTTACACCTGGGATAAATCTGATCAGGGGAGCCAATGAATCGTCAAAGAGCACCAGACTCGAAGCTATAGGCTATGCCCTATTCGGCGCTCGTGCTCTGCGCACCCCACTGGAGCAAACTGTGACATGGGGAGAGGACGCAAAACGCCTTCAGGTCGTTCTCACACTCACTGTCGATGGTGCCCAATACACCTTCTCTCGTAGCAAGGCTGGCGCAGAGGTCGTAATCAACGACCGTGTGTTTGTCACTGGTCACAACGAGGTGAATGACTTCGCATCCAAACTTCTCGGGGCCAATTCCGGGGCAGCTAACAGGTTGATGTTTGCGGGACAAAACTCAATCCGCGGTGCCCTCGAAGAAGGTCCTAAAGCCCTCAGCCAGATGATTGAGGACCTGGCAGGCTTCACGGTGTTCGATCAGATTCTGCAAACTGCGAGCACGTTGTTGCTGCTTGGTCCGACAACGTCCACGGAACAGCGGCTCAAGATTGCTGAATCCGCCCTGGAATCTGCCACAGCCAATCTTCCCCCACAACCCGATGCTGTGGCCCACGAGAAGGTGCTCCGCGACATCCAAGGAGACCTCGATTTCGCGACCAAGTCCCTGCCAACGTTGAGCGAAGCGGTCGATGCAGCGACGAATGTCTGGGAGAATGCATCCGCCCTGTGTCTGAAGCGCGGACAAATGGCAGACGAAGTCAACCGGAAGAAGTGCTTCGCCGATGATGCTTCGGCGGCGGCAGCCGCACTGGTGCCGGCAGCGCAGAAGATCGTCGATACTTCTCCCATTTACGAGCTGAAGGCAAAAATCGCAGCGGCGCAGGAACACGGCAAGACCCTGCGGGCCTATCAGGAGTTCAAGTCGCTGCCTGTCGGTATAGTGTGGGTCGGCTCACAAGAGTCTTTCAACACTGAGATGAAGATCAACTCGGACAACATCCACGCCCTGCTCTTGCAGGATGCACGACTTGAGTTTGAACTGAAGACTCTGCGTGATCAACTGTTCGAAACGGACACGTGCGACAAGTGTGGCCAGAAACTCCCAAACGCAAAGGAAATCGAAGGGCACAATGAGAGGCTTGAGCGACTGATTCGCGCCGTGGAGTCGAAACGTGCAGTGCTTGTTCCAAAGTTAGAAGCAGAAGAACGCGACAAGCTGAGGTTCAAGGAGATTTCAGATCATGCGCTGGCCTATGCACGGGCAGTAGCAAAGATCAGCGAGTACATCAGCTACACGAGAGGCACCTATCCCGAGAAGGCGGTTTGGAAGGGTGCGGTACCGGACAAGGAAGCGCCGAATATCCCGGCCTTGCAACGCGAAGTTGACACAATCCTTGCCGAGGTCCGTGCCGTCGAATCTGCCAAGGCAAAACTGGAGATGGCAATCGAACAGGAGCAAAAGGCACGGCAGGCGCATGCTGATGCCCTGCGCGCTCTTGATGAATTTGTAGCGCCAAGTTCAGAAGACGTGCTGGCATACCACGAGGAAAGGGACCGGGCACTGGTTGCGCTAGTAGACACGCAGCGGAAAATCGTTGAATACGGACAGAGGCTGGACGATGTCGAGAAAGAGTTCCGGTACGCGACCGAAATTTGGCAATCGGCTCATGCCCGTGTCACGGACGCGCAACGAATCATCACCGAGTGCAAGAATGATCTTGAGTGCCTTGAGTTCAACAACGCCCTCGTCAAGAAGCTGCGCACCATCCGCCCGCTGATCGCGGCCAAGCTTTGGAACACGGTTCTGGCGTCGGTCAGTGTCATGTTCTCGACCATGCGCAAGGAAGAATCATGGGTCACAAAGGAGAAGGGTGGCTTTATGGTTAACGGGCAAGCGGTAGAAAGTCTGTCAGGCAGTACGCTGGACATTCTCGGTCTCGCGATCCGCTGCGCAATGCTGCGCACTTTCCTGCCGCAATGCGGGCTGCTTGTATTAGATGAACCCGGTCACGGTTGCGATTCCGAAAGGATCGAGTCCATGCTCGGGTTTTTGAAAAGTGTCGACTTCCAGCAAACACTGCTGGTCAGCCATGAAGAAGTGAGCGAGTCCGTGGCACATAACCTGGTTCTTTTGTGAGACAAACAATGGAAAAATCAACATACATTACGGTAGCTGACCCACTTACTCAGAAACTGTTGAAGCAATTGGGCATGCCGGAACATTGCGTGACCGCGACAATCAAGTTTCAACCTCGCGAACTGGTCAAAGTTGTCTGGGAGTGCATTGCGACTCGCGCACAGATCGAGACACTGACCGGGGCCAATTTGGAGTACGTGGCAGAGTCCGAGGTTGTGCCTGCGGCATGTTTCAGGGACAGGAAATAATGGGCGCAGATCAAATTCCTACGGGTCACACTATGAAGTGGGACACCAGATTCATAGAGATGGCAACCCTCGTCTCCTCTTGGTCGAAGGACCCCAGCACAAAAGTAGGGTGTGTTCTAGTTGACAAGAAACGCAGAGTGGTTAGTGTTGGGTTTAACGGTCCACCATCCAAAACAATAGACGCGGAGTACCAAAGGGAGGTTAGACTTCGCAGAAGTATTCACGCAGAAGCCAATGCTTTGCACTTCGCAACATCGGACGTTTCTGGATGCACCGCCTACATCACACACCCACCTTGCTCACACTGCACTGCCCATCTTATTCAACGTGGTGTCAGCAGAATAGTTGCACGCCGTGGAACTAGCGACTTTGAGACTAGATGGGGTGATGACATCAGAGAGTCGCACGCCATGTGCTCAGAAAGCGGTGTGGTCATTGTGTACTTAAAGGAACAAGAATGACATCTGGTGTAAAAATAGACCTTGCTGGGCAAATGTTTGGAAGACTCCTAGTTTTAGCTAAATCCTCTAGCCGCAAAACGCCAAATGGCTCTATTAAGCCATACTGGAAGTGCTTGTGTAGTTGTGGGACGGAGATTGAAGTGCGAGCGGAGTCATTGCGCAACGGATACAGTCAGTCATGTGGGTGCCTCGCTAAGGAGATGTCTAGTGCAAAGCACTCTACCCACGGTCAATCTGCATCTCCCACGTATAACACGTGGAGAGCGATGATAGAGAGGTGCAACCGCAAAGGAAACAGCCACTATAAACACTACGGTGAGAGGGGCATAACTGTATGCAAAGAGTGGTTAAAGTATGAGAACTTTCTGCGCGACATGGGGGTTAGGCCGGAAGGACTCTCCATAGAAAGGATAAATAACAATCTTGGTTATAACAAAGAAAACTGCAAGTGGGCAACTACTCAAGAGCAATCAAAAAATACTACCAAGAGTGTGCTAATAGAGTGGGGAGGGGTAGTTAGAAACCGCTGTGACTGGGCCAAGATAATGGGAATAACTCCTGGGGCACTCACGTTTAGGGTGCGAGAGTGGGGTTTAGAAAGAGCAATGACAACACCTAGCCAGCGCAAGGCCGGGAAGAAGGAGCAAGAATGACGATCAGTGTAAAAATGATTGCGGACTCGATCAGCCCAACTGGAGTCCGCATATCGACCATGCAACTCACTTACCCCAGGTTCATCCACAGTGAGTTGATGACCCACAGGGTCTTTTCACGTAACGCCAGTAGTAGCCGGGCGATACCAGTCAGCAGGATGCTGTCGAACGTGCGGACTGATCCGGCCATGCCCATTCACTGGGGCACGAACAAGCCGGGGATGCAGGCAGGGGAAGAGTTGTCGCCCATCAAACGCCTTACAGCGATGTCCTTGTGGAGGATCGGTGGGCGGCTGATGTGTGTGGTCGCGTGGTGTATGTCAAAACTCGGGCTTCACAAGCAGGTGGCCAACCGCCTGCTGGAGCCGTGGCAGCACATTCACGTGGTCGTGACCAGTACCGAATGGGAGAACTTCTTCGCCCTGCGCTGCCACCCCGATGCGCAACCGGAGTTCCAGGACCTGGCAAAGCTGATGCGGCGGGTGATGTCCATGTCACTTCCACGAAAGTTGAAATATGGAGAGTGGCACCTGCCCTATGTCACCTTGGCTGAACGCGCACAGTACAGCATCTCGGAAGCAATCCGGGTTTCGGCTGCGCGCTGCTGCCGGGTGTCGTACATGAACCATGAGGGAAAGAATACGACGCTGGACCAGGACCTTGATCTGTACAACAAACTGGTCACGGCCAAGCCCCCGCACATGTCCCCGGTAGAGCACCAAGCCACGGCATCCCCAGAGGACAAGTTCTACTTCAATCTGAGGGGGTGGCAGTCGAATCGATGGTGGATCGAGGCTGCTGCAACGCTCTAGGTTCGATAGAACGTCCGGCAGTCCGCAAACTCTCAGACTTTGGCCGTCACACGTCCGCAGTGACCCGCACCACGTCGGTCCCGTCAGCGAACAGGGTAGCTCGCTTGGTCTGTGCCACGACGACGCCAGTTCCGCCAAGTGTCTTGAACGTCGTCGTGAACGCCCCCGTGTTGTTGCAGAAGACTACAGCCTCCCAGTCATTGGGCACAATCACGTTACGGTTTCCGGTCAGAACCCCTGTCGTGGTCAGGTACTTCGCACGCGCTTCAGCAGCATTCAGTATTACATCAGCGGTCGTGACAGCGACAGACACCTTGCTGGTCAGGTTGTAGGGTTGTGCGAATGACCTGTAGTCGGTGTACGAAGTGACTGTGGACGTTCCGGTCACGGCCAGATACAATGGAATGTTCCCCGGCGTAAAGCTGGTCGTGTTCGCGCTAACGACACCGGCCCGTGTAGCCTCGATGTAATTGTTGCTGCTTGCGGTGAGGACCAGGGCCGCTGCGTTGTTGGCAATCGACGTGAGGACACCGTCCACGAGCAAGTATCCTCCGTAGTAGTGCCAGTTCAACCCATTGCACAAAGACTCCCTCCTGCCAAATAGCGTGGATGGACTACCGGCGTTGAACAGTGCATTGGCCGTAATCTCCTTGCCTGCCTGAGACTGGATAAGGAGATCGAGAAGGGATGTTGACGAAGACATGCTAACTCCTTAACTTGTTGCTAGTGGTAGGCTCGGGATTGTGCTCAAACCTGGTGCTGCGCCTTTGATCACTCGAATCGGTCCAATTCTCCCAATGAAATACTGAGACGCCGCGTCAGAAGCCCTGCCTATATAAGTGTCACTGACAGGAGACGGGACTGATCCAGCTACAGTTATGCTAGAAAACACAGTGTCTTTAGCAACAGTCAAAGTTGTTCCAGATTTGCGAACCGTCACGTAATGCCACGTGTTGATTGAAGTAGCTGGTCCTGTGACTTCGTAATTCGTCCCATTATTGTACCTGAAATAAATGTTGTTGTTCACAACAGCAAGCATAAAACCTGTCGAGCCATCCCAGCAGTTGTACAAACGGTATATGCCAGCCGACATGTCCACCGTCCTGTACATCCACATCTCTATCGTAAAATCATCCGTACCAAATACCAAGTCTGTTCCGGTCGGGAGAGTGAGGTAGTCTCCGGTTCCGTCAAAAGACGCCACCCGCGAAAATGGAGATCTTGCCGAACTTATTGCTGGCGTACCGTTTACACTAACAGACTTGCCCTTCGTATCGGAAGTGTTGGTAGTTAAGGGCATAGAGAGCACTACATTTGCCCAATACGGGTCAGAGGCACCCTCAACATGCATGGTAGACGGCGGTGTGAATGCCGTTGTATACCTCGCAACCCCTTTGGTTATGCGGAGTCCGCACACATTCCCTTTCAGGTCCAGGCCAGAGTCCCCGCCAATAGAGAGTTGATATGACGCAGAAGGGAACGCCGTTGCAGTCGAGTTGTATCTTTCGGCACCGTTAACGTATAGGCGCATGGCAGTGGTCGATGTCAGAACAAAAGCAATGTGAGTCCATGTACTCAAAGAGTAGTTTCCAGCTCCGACAGAAAAACCTGAAGCAGGGCTGCCGGTTGCCGGGATAAACCAGATACTGCCATCACTCCTGAAATTAACCTGACAACTGGCATTACTGCCATTTGGTCCTAACTGTAGCACACGAGCATCTGTAAGGTTGGACTCCCTATACACCCAGAACTCTATTGTCATGGCACCACTACCAAGGTCAAAGTCACTGGTAGAGGGCAGAGAAAGGTAATCACCAGAACCATCGAAATAGCATGACGACCCATACAACCCATCACTGACCATGTGCTTCGTGTCACCAAAAGTAGAGACTGTTTTCCCTTTCACCTCTGTAAAGGATGCAGAACCTATAGAGCCATTCATCTGCATCTGCATGACAACGTAATTCCAGAAATTACCAGTCGTGGCTACAAAACTACCTGTTTGGCCATAACCCCTGCCTACAACAGATGACACTTGATGGACTCTTGCATGGACATTAGCCACTGGTGTGCCAAAGTCAGACACCTGTTGTGCATTGGTGTACGTGATTGGAAGCGTTGCAGAATATATTGTGCGCTGTACCGTTGCATAGGTTGCGTCCGTACAGATGTCCAGCTCGTATGCTTCTGAAGTTTCACCAAGACCGGCATCAACCAAGTCACGCCATTCGCCATCAGTACGGCTGCGCCTAACACAGGAAAATATCCAATCGCTTGTAGCAGCATTACGATAACCAGTGAAATAAACAGGGCTCAAGCACTCTAAATTCACACCTCGATAGGTGAAGTCCCTGTCCGTGTCTGAGGTAATGTCCTGTCCGTAGGTGATGCCACGATATGCGCGAGATAAACCAATGGAGGACGAGGACATGCCGATAGCCGTCACATCGGACGTGTTCAGGGCAACGATTGTGTCGCCAACGGCGTGCAGGCCCATTGCCCATTCCGTGCCGAATCGACCACGAAGCATGTTCTGGATCACGTAGGTTGATCCAGAAACCAGCGTGCATGTTTGGGCGGCGATGATTTCCCAACGACCGTCAGCACCATACGCAAAGTAGTTCCCACCGTTCAGTACAGCGGTCTCGGTCGCGCTTGATAGAGTGCCATTGTTCATGACGACCCTCAGAACACTGGCCTTGTCCCACACACGGGAATCAACAACGCCTATCGTATTGTGAGCGGAACCGACCGCGCTGCCAGCACTGTCAAATGCCTGCACGTCGAGCCACGTCGTGCCGCCGTCGTCGGTACGGATGAGCACACCACCGGGCCACCCGGAACCACCGTACATGACGGCAAGGAAACTGGGCGTGCTCTGTGCTGTGCCCGTGTACATGTATGGGACATCCAGCAGCACATAGCGCGAAGGTCCAGAAGATGGGATAGTAGACACTCCTGTGACAACTGACGGGACACCGAGAGAGGCAGGGGTGTAAACAGCCGAATTGGCAAACTTCGCTTTGAGTTCCACCCTGCCGTCACTCGTATAAGTGGCGGACGTGATGCGAATAGCTACGTCGCCTTCCGGGGTCTGTAGCGTGACAACGTCACCGGCCTCGATGTGGTTATATGTTCCGGGCACAACCACGGACACGTCCGTGCGCTCCATCCAACGCACGTACAGCAACACCTCAGCCTTGCCAGCAGCCTCGGACGCCAACATGACAATGGGCAATTCCTGGACCTCTTCATTGACCGAGGGCGTGTTCAGACGCTCCGCGTACTGCTCCCCAACGTCGTACTCACGGTCGTAATCCATGTACTTGAGCCTCAACACACGAGGCAACTGGGTGTCCATTTCCCTCGGCATGGTGATCTGTACACCGGGCTTGCCCGTGTCCTGGTGGGCGTCCAGGTCGTCAGAAAGCAGGGTTGCTACCGGAGCCCCGCCCCTTGGAATGAACTCTACCTTGTAGCCCCTCTGCACAACGTCGAACGGCCACGCAGCCTGCAGAGGCACTAGCACATTGCGGAGCGTCCCAACGCTGCCAACGAGATATCCGCGTACCTCGCTGGTCAATCCAGAAGTCGTGATATCGCCGCTGTCGAGTATCTTGGACAGCCGGCACTCCGCATTGACGATGTCGCTGAGAAGGGTGTTGGAGCTGGCAGACATTAGTCCAGTACGGAATTTGACGAATTGCGAGGTATCTGTTGCGTTGTTCCTCAAATGATTCCAGTATGCACCATCCCACACTGGGGGTCCATAATACAAACCTTCCTGGATAATGGTGTGGCGCTCCCATGTAACAAGGTCAGGGCTTGTGTAAAAATAGAAGTGGTTCGCCTCAAGGGCCATGTATTGCGCGCCGTTCCATACAACGTTATGGATAAAAGTATTGCCAAATGGAAGTTCGATATAGGGACTCCAAGTCGCCCCGTTATCAACAGAGGTGGTGATGCAATACTTGTTACTTAGCGTCGGAACAGGTCCGCTACTTATCAGCATCCCTGCTGGCCCTGTGGACACTCCATGGGTCTGACTGAAGCCAGATACAACAACCTCTGTCCAACCATCCAGACCTGTCTCACTGACAGCGATTTTTGCTACACCAGATATAGCCATAAGTGATATAGCATAGACAGCTCCGTTATACGTCCCGGTACCATAAAATGTGTTGATTACCCTCGAAGATGGTGCTGGCACAGCAATAAAATTAACCCCATCTGCTGTAATATAAGCATTGCTATCCCCGAAACACAAGAAAGCGGTACTGTTAACAATCATGTTCTGCCACCACGCATCTGGCCCGGACACGGTAATCCACGTTATCAAGTTTGTGGAACGTGCCACCCTCCCGTCCCCGTATCCTGCCAATGCAAGGTACAGACCGCTGTTTGCGCCAGCAGCAATCCAATAGTTTGTAAAATCAAGGTCAGTAGTAGTGCTCCAAGTTTGCCCGCTATCAGATGAATAACAAACCTGATTTCCACTGGCCATACTCTGTCCACCGACAGACCACAAAAAGCCATTGTTCCTGAAAAGGCCAATCCACCTGCTACTTGGCGGTGTGTAGCTGTACTGATCGTCACTATACGCAACCGTTTGAACGACCTCGACTTTGATCTGTGCACCGGCCAGCGCGTCTCCATACTCAGCCAATGGCAGATCATAGAACACGATGTAAGCGAAACCCCTCCACGCCGGGGTATTTTCCACGCCAAGCGTTGCCTGCATACGCGTGTCGGGCATCTGGGTATCGGTGCCGGTATAGACCGTGAATCCGCTAGCTGCCTTGTTGGAGGCAATGATCGTGTCCGTGTCAGTGGACCCAGCATCGTAATACAACCTACCAGAAATCCAGATTCGACGCACACCGCCAATGGGACCCTTGCATAACCCCAAGGCAAATGTTGCGTAATTCTCATAAGTCTTCGTCGTGGTCTTTGCTCCCCCCTTACCCCCGGACTTCTTCTTGACCGGGACCTCCTTGATCTGATTGTTCTCAAGCCAGAACACGTTACCGTGCAGTGTAGCTGATCCGTACAGTCGCGGAATCACGGCCCCGTATGTATTAGTCTGAACTGTGAGGTCCCGTAACCTCGGCCCGGTTACGGTCGGGCCTTTTGGCGGATCAAGCAATCCGCCAATCAGCATTCCGACCTGAGCCCCAGTAGCTACATTCCCGCCAAGGAAGAAGCCTACGACAGCGCCGATTACCCCGCCGACTATTTGACCAGTAGAACTCATGACAGACCTTTGACGCGATAAATTCTCACTATTCGAGAACGCCACTTAGAGCACAAGTCGTGCTCCACACAGCCACCGACAGATGAGTATGCGTGTATCACGCCAGGACCTGTACAGATTCCAACATGTTGCGGTTCATTAAAAAACCGGAACAATAGGACATCGCCGGCCTGCGGGATTGCAGGAAACGCAACAACCTCAAGGTCGGGTTGGGCGTCCAGGGCAGACTGGAGTGCCCCCTTATTTGGCGTCTCACCGTACCCAGGCACGTCAATGGGATTGCCCCCTGATGTATGCAGAGCATGGATGGCTACACCAGCACAATCCATTCCGACACCAATCAATCGACCCTGGTGTTGAAACGGTGTGCCGAGGCAGGCGCGGGCAGCGGCAATGATATCGTCAGCGGTCATTGCTCATCTCTTGCCAATGTGAGCGTATGTCGAGCCGGTCGGTATCCATGGGAAGCCGCCGAAATTGAGCACGTTTGACCCGCCAACACGGTTCTTGCAATCCACAAGGCGTTTCCTGCACCCCCGCACGGCCGTGTAAGTGTCTCCGACAGATGGTGTGTAGTAGAAGGGCTCGTAGGTGGTGAATTGCCCGCCTGCGAGATGTATCTTGATTTCTATCGGCTTCAGACCTGCATTCAGCCCGGAAGTGAATTGAATGGTGCCTGCACCAAACACGTCCGCATCTTCCGTCCTGCCGCTGTCAGCAAACGAACTAGCGCTGCTGACTGATGTCAGCGTGCCCGTCACGGTGTTCGCCTCCAAACTTGCCATGCAACCACCATACTCCTGGCCGCAGAATGTTTTCGGACATGCTGCACCGTATGTGTCGCCAACTGTCTGGTTCAGGGCGTCTACCAAACTCACACCGCCGATCTGGTAGCGGTCATCCATCATCACGGCCTTGCCGAATATGCCTGCCGTGATCGGTTCCTCGTCCTCAGTCGGGCTCGTCCAATTCGTGGCAAACACGTAGCAACGAGCCCCGTCGAATAGTCCACTGGAGATTGTTGCACGGCTGATGCCCGCGACGCCGGCAATACCCTCGATGTCGATGCTGGCCGGAGAAAAGTCCGCGGTTGAGTTATAGTTCGTGAACTGATAACCGGAAGTGCTGATGTAAGTGTGACTGTTCATGACCAGATCGTCGACATAATCAGTCAAGTAAATTGGCGACCCGGTTGCGGGAACAATCCGCATGCAAAGGACTCGATAGCGATAATCGGCAACTACTGATTTCATGGGGCCACCAACTCAAGGATGTCCACACCGCCGCAATCTCGTACGTCAGGGGACAGACTAGTCACTTCAATCTTGGAATTGAATCGGAACGGCAAATCAAAATAGCACCCGGCAGTCACGGACTCCCCGCTCTGTGGTCGCGTATTCACTGTACCCCCGCTTGTGTACGTGCCGTAGGATGAAGTGTTGATCGCAACCGTGATTGAGGTGCCGGCCACGACACTGACAATCAACCCTCGCTGACCATTGATCTGCGTCATGCCAGATACATTGGAAACATGCACGGACTCCCCGGAAACCAACGCGTGCCCAGGGATGTTGATCACCGCTTGAGATGCTTTGGTGATGCCTGTGATGTTGCCAGTCTTGTTGGCACTGAACGTGACGAGTCCAGTAGTCGTGTCCACTGACCACCCAAGCGTCGGGACCACAGAATTGACTCCGACCAGTACGGAGCCGGCCACCGGCTTGAAAATCTTGCGATAGGGTAGACCGATGCCCAATGGTGTGCCCCCGCTGCCATACCCCTTACAAAGCTGGTACACGCCAGTGGAAACTGGCAGGGCTGTGAAATCGAACGCTGTTGGTACGCCCGTATCGCTGTAGGTACTGAAATCGTCCAGGCACTTCACACGGAATCCAGCGTAGCTCCCGTAAGCGCGGTGGTAGAGTCCGATGACCTGTTCGGCCAAGTCAGACCGGAGCATGGTGAAGTTGATGTTCCCACTACGCACAGGGCGGGGGTGTGTCAACTTCCGGTACTCGACACCGCTCGCCGTGGTAGTAATCTCCACGGAATAGCCATCAGCATAGCTGGCCCCAAGCCGCACATTGACAGGCAATCGTTCTTCCAGGAAAGCTCCCATTTCATCCCCTACGCATAGCGCCGTGCGGAATTGAGTGCTGCCAAAGCTTCTCTCGTGCCTTGGCCAGCAGAACGCCGCACATCCTGTGCATTGCTGTTTCCGTTGACATGCACCACGATATTGACCGACTTACCACTACCAGATTCGCCTTTTTGTGCTCTGACGCCCAGCCTTCCCATATTATCACGAGCGAGGGGCATAACAGCTTCAAAGCCGTCTTCTGCGAATATTCCGCCCTTTGCAAAGCCGTGGAGGGTCTGAAAGGCGAAGCTCTTGGGCGTGTTCTGGACCGTGTTGACATATTGGTGCAGGGAGGGTGATCCAGAGAAGACATTGCCTTTGGCGTTGTCAATGAAACTGCTCGCCAAGTTGGCAAAGTCTGAGTTGCTGAAACCGCCACCGCTAGCACCAGCACCAAACATGCCAAGTATGCTGCTAATGATACCACCAAAACCACCAAATCCAGCGGTAGCTTTAACAGCCAGCGCCCTGATTTCGATCTTGGCAAGATCCAGAATCACGGACTTGGCAAAGTCAGCGAAGTTGAGTTTGCCAGTGGTCAGGAACTCGGTCAGACCCCTGTCCATGGCAGTAGACATGATCGCAAACGAGTCTGATGCCTGCTTTGCAGCATCGGTGGCGCTATCTGCCCAGTCTTTGTAGCTTTTCTTCCATCCACCAACGTATGACTGGCGATATTCCTCGTCTTCTTTCTGTGCCTTGGCGCGCAGCTCGATAGAAGACCGCGTAGCTGCCTCCTCTCCAGGCTCGATCTGCTTGCGGGACACCTTGCGGTCTAGGTCCTCAGTAGCTCGTAGAGCCTCACGCTCAATGCGCAAATTGGCAACCTGAGCCGCTGTCATGTCGAGCGCAGCACGCTCAAACTCAAGGTCCTGAATGTATCGTAACGTAGCAATGCCAATGTCCTGGATCGCGTTCGATTCAGCAGTGTACGCCTTGGTGTTGTCAAGAATCGCCTGCTGTTTTTGTTTCTGCAACTTGATCGTGTTTTCTTCAAGGTCGTTCTCAAACTTCTTGATGGACACTTTGTCAGCAGCAGCTTTAGCTGCTGCCAAAGAAGCCTCAATCAATAGACGCTCGGCTCGTATCGAGTCCTCGGTCGCCTGATTCTTCTGGCGAATGGCATCGGCCGTAGTGATGGCCTGTGCCGCGACCTGCGTCTCGATGCCAAGCAACTCACGAGCGAGTTGCACCTGCTCCTGCTTGAGTCCAGAAGCCAGGTTGTCGTTCATGATGCTGCGACGGTCCTTGAGTTCTCCACGACCGGAGCCGGTTTTGTCCTTGCTGTCGCTACCAAGAATCTCGCTTGCCTTCCGCGTAACCGGCTTTGTATTACCAGTGGTTGCGGACTTCAGGACATTTGTCTCGTTTATAGCTTTGTACTTCTCCTTTTCCAATGCGTCAACGACCTTGCCCCACTTATCAACAGCAGCACGAGCGTCACTCAGAGCAGTGTCCGTGGCACGCCCCTGAATCCTCAAACCAAGCAGGTTCTCGGCCTTGTTTAGTTCTTCCTGCGCTTCGGCAAGGTCCCCAACCCCGTACTTCTCACGACGAGAAACCTTGTCCAAGGCAGACTGCGCCCTGATTGCTGCATCATAAGCCTTGTCCCCAGCGCGAGAAGCCTTGTCCCCCCACAATGTCCAGGCCGCAGCACCAGCGGCAAGAGCACCTGCAATGATGGCGAGTGGGCCTGGAAGAGCAAGGAGCAGGGAGGGTAGCCCAGCAATCACCCCTTTGAGAGTATTCATTGGGCCTAGTGCTGGACCAATGATACCGCTAGCCGCCTGCATACTGGCAGCAAAGCCAGCCACTGCAGCCGAAGTGGCCGACCACACGGAAGCACCAATCATTGCCGCCTTGTACACAACCCAAGCCTGTGCCAAGGTATACAGAGTCGGAGCCATCTGCACCAAGGCATTTGCCAGTGATGCCATACTACTAACAATAGCTTTTACTCCGTCGACAAAAGCAGGGTCTGAGAACAGGGATTTGAAGTTATCGGCTAACTGGCTAAATACAGGCTCCATTTCCTGAAACGCCTTAACCAGTTGGGACTTCATGGTGTTGATTGCTTGAGCCCACTTGCCCTTGACCGTATTCTCCAGTTCAGTAGATACGCCCTCCATGAAACCCTTGGAATTGGCAATTGAATCCCGAAGTTCTACCCATTTATCTTTTGTCAGGGCAAGCATAGCGACTGCTTCTTTTGCCCCACGCTCCCCGAACAGGCGCTGCTCTATCTCTACCCGATCACCTGGGCTGAAGCCCTGCAACTTATCCTTCAAATCAAATATGATGTCTGCAAAGTTGCGAAGGTTGCCGTCTGCATCTTTCGTCTTCAGTCCAAGTTTCTCCATTGCCGCAGCAGCCTGCGGTACCGGAGCATACAGCTCCTTCAACATGTTCCTGAAAGATGTTCCAGCAGCGGTATGAGTGATGTTGATCTTAGCAAGAAGTGTCAATGCAGCGGCGGTGTCCTCAATGCTTGCACCATATTGCTCACCAACTACAGAGGCAGTCTTCATAGCCTCTGTCATGCCTTGCACCGATGTTTGCGACAAAGCAGCCGCCTTGGCGAAAATATCGCCAACATGCTCAGACTTCTCAACAGTAAGGTTAAAGGCGTTCATCACGCCAACTAAAGTAGTAGCGGCCTGTTCCATTTCCATCTCGCCAACTGTTGCGAGATTGAGAACGTGAGGCATTGCCTCCAGTGCTTGTTCAGCATCAAGTCCAGCTTGCGCGAGAATCCTGTAGCCGCTAGCTATCTCTGTCGGACCCTTTAGACCTGTTTGAGAAAGTGCATTCGCTGAATCAGCAAGTCTTTGAATCGCATCGGCAGACTCATTTCCAAGTGCCTTAACGAAGGTCAACTGATAGGCAAACTCTGACCCCATCTTGGCTGAGTTAATAAACGCACTACCCAGTGCCGCACCAGTAAGCAGCGGAACTAGTGATCCGTAAGTGATCCACAACGTGCCAAGCGAGCCAGACAGGCCCCGCACAGCAGAGTGACCCTCGTGCGCAACCTTGTTCCAGTTGATTTGACTTTCTGCAGCTTCCCTAATGGCTGGAGGAAGCCTCCTGTGAGCAGACTCAAGCGCCCTGACTGCAGCCAGTGCGGCTTCAGTACTACCGAGTCCAGCGGCAGCCGACACAGCCTCTGGAGCAAACCTAGCAGTGGAGTAGCCGCGATCCAGTGCGATGCTGGCTCTAAGATTCTGAGACGCCTGTTGGCGCGGAGTCGAAGCCAGATAGGCCACTGAGCGCTCGTTCGCCAAAGCAACGTCCCGAAGCCTTTTAGCTGCACGCTCTGCATCAGCAAGCATGGCGTCGCTCTCGATCTTGAGTTGCGCCCGAGTTCTGGCCTTCAAATTGAGCAGGTTCTGCGCGGCCCGTTGCTCCGCTACGTACTCATCAGAATATAGGCTGTTGCGAGCATTCACCGCCCGGCGAGCATTCTCTATCGTTGCAGACTCAAAGGCGCGGTTAAGGCTCGGTGTAGACACACGAGCCAACTCCTTCTCTGCGGCCAGCACCTTGGCACGAGCCGCGTCATTGGCTCCCTTCGCGTTCAGCTCATTGAGTTTTGCCTGCGCCCGTGCGCGACGCTCATCCCCCCTGAGCAACTCGGCATAGATGGCCGCCTGGTCAGACTGCAATTGACGCGATCCTGCTGCCTGTATGGCCTGCTGTCTCGTCAGCTCCTTGGCAACAGCCAAGTCACGCAGGCGGGATTCCGCCAGTCGTTCCGCGTCACCACCAACAAGATAATCGCCAAACTGGTTTTTTGCCGTCTCTGGACCAAACTCCTTCAGTGCTCTTTGTGCGTCCCTTGACAGTCTAATGATGGTATTCAGGGAGGACTCTGTGTTCTTGGCAAACGCCGAGAGCACCTGATTGGTCTTGGAAAAGTTAGAACTGGTGATGCCGGACTCAAGTGCCTTAGCAGCTTCTATGCCTACAGTCTTGAGTCTGGAGTTGAAGGTAGCGATCTGGCTCTCATTGAGGGCGAGCATGCCAGACAAAGAACCGCCACCAGCAGCAATGCTGGTGCGCAAAGATGCGATGTCCCTTGCAGCCTCTTTTGCACCACTGGACAGTGCATTGCCAAATCTCCCGCCAGCTCGAACGATGTCGTCGAGGGCCTTGTTAACGCTCAGGACGCCTGCTCCAACGGCGCTCAACGATGCCTGCAGATCCTTGATCTGATTGCCGACCGTGCCGACTTTCAGGTCGGAGCCGAGTTCCTGCCTGAGTTGGCGATACTCTGCCCGAAGCTCGCCAATGTCCTTCTTGGCTTTGTCGGTGTCGATCCTAAGAGATAGGGTTGCCGCTGCGTCTACACCACTCATATCTATCCCCAGATCAAGACTTCCACATCTGCTTCAGAGCCGACGACTCCATCAGCCGTATTGAACGAAGCAGGTCAACCCTCTTCTTCCTACCCTGGACCTTGAACAGGTCCATGACCCTAAACACCACATTCAGGTCCAGCCCGACCGGCCCACCCGGACCCATGCGCCATTGTGTGGCTACCTCGCAAAAGATCGTGTACGATAGCCAGTTTTCCGGCCACACATCGAAATCAGACGTGTCTAGCACATCTTCACGCCTGATCCCTATCGCATTAAGTTCCTCATCTGACGGTCCCGAGTCGTACATCCGGGACGCCAGCTCTACGAGTTTTTTTGCCTTCCCTCGAACAGGCCCTTGTTGTATGCCTCGAAGATGTTCTTTGCCGCAGAAGGGTAGTTGTCCAGGAGCGTGTCCAGGGCTTCGATGCTGAACTCGGTATCGACACCCTCCCAGCCAGCGACCAATTCGCCAATGGCTTCCGTGTCGGTGCGGGCCTTCTCGCCCTCACCAAGCGAGTCATAGAATGCTCGCAGAGCCTTGCGCCCCTTGTGCTTGAAAAGGAAGGTAACCTCCACAGAGCCGTCCACGGTCTGGATAGTGGCGGGGAATTTGAAAATCGGATTCGGTCTCAGAGCAAACATGGTTTCGCCTCATGCAAATGTTTCGCCTCGTGGGTTGTGCCACTGGCCTGTCCGTGAGGCGGAACGGACCCAGCACGGAGTCTGGTGGCCAGCGGGTTCTGTAATCAGCACACTGCATACAGCGTGCGGATATGGCTTGTTACGTCGAGTAGCGCACCGGCTCTGCCGCATAGGTCAGGTCGATTTTGCTCATCAACGCTTCATTGGTTGCCATCGTCGGCACCTTCATGATGGCCCAGTAGGCGTTCGCGACCAGCTTCGAGCCGTTCGGGAAGGCCATCAGCAGGCCGTAAGGCGAACGCGCCGTATCGGCCACCAGAACATCCGCGTACCACGACAGGGTCGGGTCATCGAACACGTCGATCACCATGTTCACGGCATCCTTCACGGTCGGAATCTGACGCTTGACCGTGTCCGTGATCGAGGTGATGTCAGCGAACTGCTGTGCACCACCGGATGCGCTGACGCCTTTGACCTGCGACAGGGCCGTCCACGCGGTGATCTTCTTGAACGTGCCCGCGCCGCCGGTCGCGCCGCCGGGGTACTTGGCCGTGTCCGACGTGTCGATGCCTTCGAGAGTGAAAGTGCTGCCGGTAGCGGCGGAAACCCGCACAATGCGCTGGTCCAGCAGGCCCCAGCCGGACGAGATCAGGACGTAATCGCCTGTGGCCAGGGTATTGGTCGCCGATGCGACTGCCGGATTGGCATTGGTGATCTGGGTGACGGTGGTGCCGGCAACGTTGTAGGCCGGGACATAGGTCTTGGCCACACTGATGGTTGCGCCAGTCGAGAGGGTAATAGCCATGTTTCAATCCTTTTGGCGTATGCCACAATTGATGAATAACCTTGCGGCCAGGATCGAGAGCGATATTTTGGCCTATCGTTATTCTAGCACGATAATGGACAACTACTGGTGTGCTACTGAATAAAATAAAACGGCACGATCAGATCCTGACTGGTCCATCCGTTACGACTCTGCTTCCGTCCCGGCCTCGGGCAATCCAGCCTGATTTCCCCACCCCCAGAAACAGGTAGGTCCTGGTAGGCCATCAGGCCCCGCAAATAGCTGAGTTTCGTCAGGCTGTCTCTCGTGCCCTGCCCGTCTTTCGAAAACAACTGGAGGATGACTTCTCCGTAGCATGCAGTGAGCGGGATTTGATCGATACCCTGCCGCACGCTATCGGTGAAGTCAATTTGGACACGCAAGAAACTGCTTCCAACGGCATCGAGGTCAACCTTTACCGTGTTCTCATAGAAAATATTGACCGTTGGGTGGGTCACTTGCCACGCCGGGTTAAAATAGGCCACGATGGTGTCGCGGGCCTGCACTTCGGTGGTCATACTCCGAGGCTCCTGAGAAAGGTGAACTCAGACTGTCCAATGTGCTTAAACCGCCTCTCTGTGAAGAGAACTCCACGTTCCACGACCCTGTCCGCGTTCGGGTTAACTGGGCGGAAATCTATCTGCCCTGACTCGATCTTCCACGCATAAGGCTCATCATGGACAGCCGAGTTGGACAGGTAAATGGATGTGCCCAGGGGCTGTGCGGCGGCCGCTATGAGCCTAGGTTCGCCCTTGCCAAGGGCGTAGTCTATGGCCAGGTCATCGCCCTTCTGATAGGGCTCCGCAGCTCCGGCATCAATGTCCTTGCTCTTGACGAAGCGGGGCGGCCTCCAGATGAGCGGCGGGGTGTTAAATCCCACCTCCCAGCCACCAACAAAGTCCCCCGTGTACTGTGGAGACTCTTCCAAAATCCGAGTCAGCGCAACCTGCCCCAAACCGGCCGCAGACTGCTGCGCAGCGACCTCCACGGCGTCAAACCAAGCGTCCACCACAGAGTCAAACTTATCAAGCCCTTCGAGCATGACAACTCCACGTGGTGCCCTCGTCCTGAGACGAGAGAACACGCCACACACCATCGGATAATGTCAAGGTATCTGGCGGGTCCGGGGTGACTGACTTCAGCATGATCACGGTCAGGTCCCCGCGCTCGTACTGTTCCGTGGCCTTGCTGAGGTACTTGAAGTGCTCCGACCACTTGATTCGGAACACTGGGACGCTTGTTGGCGTGTCCGTGTAAGCGTCCGTGACCGGGTTGTAGACTCGGGAAGCGAAAGTGGCGGTTTCAAACGACGGGCTTTCCACCACATTAGCCAGCGCAACCAGTAGTCCAGAGTCCGAGATGTAGGACTGCTTGACCAGATACCATACGGAATTCAACTGCACCAGCGAGTCAGCAGGTGCGGCTTCACTTCCGGCAAGGAAGATTTGGTATTGCGGCGGATAGCGGGACGAGTCCTCTGCGTCAGGGAGATATTTAGCAAACGTGACTGCAGCATAGGCCGTGACCGGGGTCATGCCTGCAAGTGCCTCCCCGATTGTGGTCAGGTCTGCCAAACCGTCCGCGCCCTGAATCACGTAGTTCAGCCGTATGACCGATCCTCTCCAGAAATCTGGCGAACCATGTCCGACCAGATAGGGCTGCCCCTCTATGGTTACAACACTTCGAGCAGGCACAACCACATCAGGTGCGGTACTTATCTGGCGTTTTTTTACTGCTACCCCATCGATCTTGGAATAGGATAGCACTTCGAACTGACAATGAAAGGTGTCAACCCCGTAGGAATCGGTGGCCAGCGTGTCGTCTGCCATTCTGGCTGCGTTGTACAGTTTCATTACAGACCAGTGACCGGGTCGTAACTCGGAGAAATGACCGCGAAATAGGTCTTGCTCACGACAGTGGTAGTGCTCGAATTCAGCACTGCAAATGCGCTCGCCAGTCGCGCCCTTGCCGCCTCGTACTGCCCGATCACCTGCGTGATCACGTCCTTGTACGGGTTGTCGAACCTGCTGACCTGCGCCTTTCCGTCCGTCATCTGACGGGCTGCAAACAGCGGCAGGGACGCGGTCAACTGCTTGGCCACAGCGTAGGTAGCGAACATGTCACAGGCCGAAAGAAAGCGGGTTTCCTCAGCCGTTGGCGATACCAGGGCTTTGGTCGTAGCATAAAGCGCTTCAACGCTCAGGTCCACGCCCTCGAACTCCTGCGTCAGCACGCCTTCGTAGAGAGAAAGCGAGAGCACGGAATCGGGTAGGTCATCGTCGCTCACACCCAATGCGGCGCGAATGTTGTCGTAGCTTGTGTAATCGATCAGCATTGGGGACTCCTTATTATCGACATTTTACCACGGGATGGACGGCCGTTATAAAAGTTGATTTTTGACTAAAGCGGTGTATAATACCTATAGTTATATCTACCAAAGATTCTTACATGCCAACAAAAATAACCCAGGCGGGGTTCAATGCCAAGATGCTGGAGAACTACGGGGACACTCTGGACACATCGAAGTTCGTCTACACGCGATACAACGGACGAGGAGTGGTGACGTGCCCTGTACATGGGGAGTACGAAGTATCTGCTCAAAACCTGCTCAAGGGTATGGGCTGCTCAAAGTGCTACCATGCGTCACAAACAGGGAAGTACAAATCGAACATCGCAGAGTTCATTGCACAAGCCAGAAAGGTTCATGGAAACAAGTACAACTATGAGAGCGCAACATATCGCGGAGCGAAACGCAAACTGTCTATTGTCTGCCCCAAGCACGGGGTATTTGAACAGGAAGCATGGTCGCACCTATCTGGCAAGGGCTGCTCGCTCTGTGCCGATGAAAGAGTTAGCGACATCAGTCGCTTGAGCGATTCTGAATTCATAAGCAGGGTTGTAGAAGTGCATGGGGACACCTACGACGTTGGTCAGATCAAATACAGCGGAATGAGCAAAAAAATAGAAGTAGTATGTAAGACCCACGGTTCATTCTCAGTGCAGGCGAGTAATTTCATATACAGAAAGAGCGGGTGTCCAAAGTGTAAAAACCTAAAAACATCTGAGAGGTCACGTAGAACCCTACAATCTTACGCCGAAGAGGGGGCTATAAAACATAACGGGAAATTCACATACACCGGGATCTCCTATGAGGGGCACGCCGCATATCTAACAATTGTATGCCCACAACATGGCGAGTTTAGGCAATTGGCACAGAGTCACATGAGAGTTGTGGGTTGCGTCAAGTGTAGTAAGCCTGTATTTGACAATGAATCATTTGTAGGTGCCGCCTCTGCAATACATGGTGTAAGATACGATTACAGCAAAGCGGAGTACAGCAGTAGTTTGAGCAAAGTGCCAATTATTTGCCAAAAGCACGGGGAATTCCTTCAGACCCCGAACTGCCACATCAACATGAGAAACGGCTGCCCACGTTGTGCCGGCATTGGCCCATCATCAGGGCAAATGGAAATCTTTGAGTTCTTGAAAACAAAGGTGGACACTGTTGTCGAGTTCGCATTGCCTGGCTCAACAAAAAGGCTCGACATATTCATACCTTCTAGAAACCTTGCCGTCGAATATCATGGATTGATTTGGCACAGCACGGCATTTTCCACGGACCCGCTAAAGGACAACGTCAAACACAAGGAGGCTGCTTCCAATGGAATCAGGGTCATCCATGTTTATCAGGATGAGTGGTTAAACCAGCGCGCAATAGTTGAACGCACGCTCATGTCAGCTTTGGGGCAACTGCCAAGGGTTGCTGCCAGAAAAACAACTATAAGCATGCTAGAGGGCAGGGTTGCGAACGAGTTTTACAAAGAGAATCATCTTCAAGGTGCGACCAATCCTTCTGTGTCTATCGGACTTTACTATGACAACACCTTGGTTGCTGCAATGTCTTTTGCAGTGTGCAGGAGCGTTAGAACGAACACGGACAAAGGGCTTTGGGAACTTCAGAGGTATGCAGCCTCAATGACAGTTGTCGGCGGTGCAGGGAAGCTTCTTAAGCATTTTCTATCCATTAACAAGTGTCACACAATTGTCTCTTACAGCGACAATCGTTTGTTCACAGGCGACATGTACAGGAAGATTGGCTTCACCCTTGCACACGAAACTGACCCAGACTATTGCTATGTCTCAAACTCGATCAAGGACGGGAGAATTCACAAGTCGAAGTTCCAAAGAAAATACCTTCCCAGTAAACTGAAGAACTTCGACCCTGACAAAACAGAGGTGGAGAACTGCTTCAGCAACGGTTGGTATCAACTGTTCGACTGTGGAAAGAAGAAGTGGGTTTTATACAGATAAAACAAACCCCGGCACAAGGCCGGGGTTGCATACGCCACTCACTGCTTAGGCGTAGGTCAGAGCATCGCATGCGTCGAGGAACAGGCGGCGCGTGATTTGGCCGAAGTCGAAGCGCATTGCCGAGCCACGACGGAGTGCGAACTCTTCAACCGCCGAATAGCTCGCGTTCGTGCTCGTCACACGATGCAGGGCGGAACGGCTGTCGATGCCGAGGACAGTCTTCGACGGCCAGCCAACACCAGGATCGGCGATGAAGATCGGCAGTTCTGGTGCCCAGGTCGGATTCGACACATAGACGTTGCTGTTGATGCGCTTGCTGCCCGGATTATCCTGCTGGACGGTCGGACGGCCCGTGCGGTTCTCGATGGCCAGAGCGCCATCGATGTCCGTGACCAGGTGCGTGATACGGCGCTTCTTCGAGTTCGCATAGAGCCACTTCAGCCACGCGAGCTGCGTGATGCCGGAGGTAGCAGCACCGTCCAGAGACAGAGCCGTGACCGACTTACCGAGGGATGACAGCGAAGCCTGACCCATGTCCGCGTCACCGCTCACGACCGCGACCAGGTTCTCGTTGGCGCGGGCATTGCGCTCATTGGCGACCTGACGGGTGACAGCCAAGGTGATCAGATCGAGGTTGACATACTTCGTCACCTGATCGGACCACTCGATGCCCAGCGAGTAGGTCGGGATGCGAACCTGCTTCTCGGAAGTCGTCACGGACAGCATGGCTGCCGGCTTCGCCAGTTGGCCGATGACCTGCGAGCGGGCGGCTTCCGGGTTGGCATAGTTGATTTCCGGCCAGAGCAGCCACTCATCCGCGATGGTTTCATCCAGGGCGATCATGGCGTCGAAAGCATTGGCGTTCATGTCCAGATCGGAGAGCAGCTTGTCTTCAATCAGGGCACCGATTGCCGGCATCAGAAGCACGCGGGCCTGCGAGCTGGGTTGGCGAACGACCGCGCCCGCTTCGAGAATCGTGCGACCTTCGAGCACTGCGCTCAGGCGCTGCGGACGAATGCCATACTTCCGGTCAGGGACTAGGATGATGCCTTCGCTTGCGCAAAGCTGCGAGAAGGTATCGCCATAGTTGTCCGCATCGGTTACGTAGTTGGCGTTGACATAGTCACGGAACGACATGCCGGACTGTGAAGCCTCCCGGACCATGTCCAGGCCAACTTCGAGTTGCTGGGTCGCACCTTGTGCGTCGATAAAAGCAGCCATATTCCCTACTCCTTAAACGTTGGCGCGTTCAATGACGCCGAAATCACCGACAGCACCCGCGCTATCGAAAGAAACCAGCCGCCACGCGAAGACCGCGTTCACGGCTTGCTGACCGGCAGCCGTCAGGTCGGCCGGGACCGCACCGGGCTGGTTGGTGGCCTTGCGCACTTTCGGCGGCGTCGTCAGGGTGAGGGCCGTGTCCTTGGCAACCGGGGTGCCGCAGACGACATAATCGCCGATGGCAATCGAGCCGGTACCAGCAGCCTGCGAACCGTCGAGCAGTACCCGCTTGCGGCCGTTCTGCGAAATAGTGCCGATGCTGAAGTCGTCAGCCGTGTAGGTTTCCACCGAGGTGATGAAGCCCTGGATCGGGTCGCCAACGACGCACAGTACGTGCGCGTCGGTGCCGCTCAACTTCACGAACTTGCCGATCTCCTTGTCCGTATAAGCGTTTGCCGGAGTGCTGCTGACAGAACCGACGCCGAGTCGCGTAGTGACCCGAGTCGAGCTGTCAATGTTCTGAGTCATCTTGAACTTGGCCATGCTGTATTACTCCTTATTTTTGGAAACGAACCGCGTTGACGCGGGCTTTTTGACGCGGGTCGATTTGAGTCTTCGCAGGCGTGTCCTGTGCCGAAACTGCAGCGACACCACCAACAGGGAACTTGGAGAACTCCTTTGACAACCTTGCATGCTCCGCGATCAGGTCGGCTGTCTGCATGTCGGCAAACTGGCGCTCGTGGCCGCCAAGGCTGATGTGCATGATGTTCGCGCTGCGGCCAACGATGGCCTTCAGCGGCTGGATCGTGGCCTCGTACTGGTCCTTGAACTCCTGCAGCTTGGCCAGCTTGATGTTGGCCTGGATCAGGGCATCGTCCTTGTCCTTGAGTTGAGCGCTAAGCAACTGCACAGTAGCATCGGTTGTGGCAACTTGCGCGGCGGCTGCCCGTGCAGCTTCAGCGGTCACTTCTTCGGTCTTGTCCGCCTCTTGGGCTTGCACGCCATCTTCATTCTCCTTCGATTCGGGTTCATGCTGCGCCTCAGCGCCCAAGGTTGCGCCAGCCGCCAGGGCGACGATATCTGCTTCAGTCAAGGCTTTCTTGCCCATTGGTACTTCTCCGGATGTTACGGGCACTGCACTGCCCGATAGCGTGAATCTATTCCTGACGCCATTATCGTTAGTTTTCGATAATGATGCAAGAGCCTTCTTCTTCAATCCACCAACAACCGCATCAAATGTGGTAACGCCATCAGCCAGCCCCACATCAACGGCTGCCTGCCCAATGAACTCCTGCCCGTCTGCCATCGTCTTGTCTGCGTACTCATAGGTCTTGGCCCTCATTTCCGCAACGTGATCGACAAAGACCCCATACGTGGCATCGCACAGGGCCTGGATTTGGTCCCTGCCCTCTTTCGGGAGCGGTTCGTTCTGATCGGCCAGCGCCTTGTATTTGCCTGCGCGAATGACCGTTACCGTGACCCCTTCCATTTCGTTCCGCTTAGAATATTCACGAAAGGTGGCCTTGACGCCGATGCTACCAACCAGCGCAACCTTTCCGCAATACACCTTGGATGCGGAGCACGCCAACCAATAGGCCGCGCTCGCCATCGTGTCGCCATAAGCGGTAACAGGCTTGATCTTGCTCGCAGAGCGAATCAGCATTGCGGTATCGGCACAGCCCGATACTGCCCCTCCACCAGAATCAACATCGAGCAGAATCTGCTTCACTTCCGCATCGTTCAAAGCGTGCACTATGGCTTCCCGAATCTCGGGGTATCCTGTTACGCCGTAATAACGTAGGTACGGGCTGTCGATGTTAACCAGAGGACCCTTGATCGTGATCGTGGCCAGTCCATCTTCAACGCTCAGGAGCCTTGGAGTTCCGTCGTCAGGTTCTTCATCATCGAGGCGTCCTGCCGCGATCTGTGTCTCGGCTTCCAGTGCTGCCTGGTAATTTGCCTCTGACCCGGCCCAGACTCTTTCTTCTTTAATACTCATAGTTTGGTACCTCGAATTTGTATATCAGGACAGCATCGGTCTCTGAATTCGCGCAGCGCAGCCGGCTTGTCGATCAGCGTCGCCTCGCTGCCATTGTACGAGATGGGCGAGTTGTACGGCAGATGGCTGTTGTAGGGGATGGACATGTCAGGCGATCAACTGCGCCGGCCGATCTGGGGCGAGCAGGCCCTTGCTGACGAGGTATGCGAGCGTCTGCGCGACGTGCGAATCGGTTTTGTCGATCATACTATCCTGCTGCGTGGTCAGCAGCCACACCGCTTGCGCAATCACGACATCTCCCGCTAGTTGAGCGGCGAGAATCGCTCGCGTTTCCTCGGCTGTGAGACGGTCGCGGAATTGTTGCAGGGGGATCAACGTAGAGGGCGTGGTCGGAGTCTGGACGGTAATCGTGTGCGAAAACGGATCGATACACAGGTTCTGCTCTCCACGATCGTCGATTGCCTGTTGCAACTGCGATAGAGGGTAGATGGTAGTCATGGTATATACACCTGAGTAAGCTCGGAAGCCATTATTACTTGACACCCCGTGTTTGCGAGAATCTGCATGCTTATCGTTATCGACTTGTCTACGGAGGTATCTATTGTTCCGTAGTTGGCTGACAGTCCGGAAGTGCTCGTCCCCACTCCAAGGGTTTGCCTACTATACGTTTGCGCATTTTTGCTTCCGGCGTTTCGCATCGTAAATAGCCGCTCGTCCACCGGGTTTGTTGTCGCATAGGACACCACTGTCGAAAGCCCTCCCAATTTAACCCGCATATATTTCCCTGTTGCTGACGCATCTCCTGCCATTTGCAACTTGGACGCGAGAAATCCATTGTTCCCCAGAGAGTTTCCAGTCAGGGTAAATCCAGATATTGCAACAATCTCTGCAACAGTTTGTGTTATCCGTCCCGATGGACTGCCGGCAAATGTCGTCGGCGATCCGACAAGAGCAGGAACCCCCCCTGTGTATTGGTCGTTGTAAATCGTCCCTGTCGTCGCCCCGGACGGGACGCAGTAATACCATCCGGCTGCGCACCCGCTGCCACCTGCGTTGGCCGGAAGGTAGGCATAGCAGCCGCGCCCAGACAGACCAGAAAACAAACCGGACAGCGGCTCTGCGCTCAGAGTGTAGGCGCCTCCGCCGCCGCCGTTGAAGCTCAGCCCTGCGGCGGCGCCGTCTCCTGGAAACAAGATGAACGGAATCGCTGTCGCGAAAATGGTTTTTGGATGCCCGGCCAGAGCAATCGCGCTCAGAACATTGTCCGTGCTGAGCAGCCCGACTTGCCGCCCGTCTCTACTCTCAAACCCGAGTCCGCCATCGGCGTCAGTCTCAACCAAAAACTGGGGCGTGCCCCTCACAAGTGCCATCACATGCTCCTAATCTTCTGGCCACCAACCTGGCCGATGTTGTTCACGCCCCAGCCTGCATACGGACCACCCCTGTTGAAGGCCAATCGCCCTCGAACTGCAGCCTCGCCAAACCGGACCACTGAACCCAGCACTCCACGGGAGTAGTCGACAATGCTGAAGCCGACACTTGGGTCATCCACATGAACCTTTGCATCCATGGCGGCCTCCAACTAGGTCATGGTCGGTCTACCTTCTTGTCCAGCTTGTCTTCAATCTTGTCCAGCTTTGCGAACAGGGCCTTGATGATGCCATCCAGCTCGTCCTTCTTCACGTAGTTGCCGGCCACCAGCAACTGCATGTCAGACACTTTGGCAGTCAGCTCCACGTCGGCTCTTTGCAACTCCCTCAATCCTTCCCACAGCACTCTCAGGATGAATGCCACGGCAGCACTGAAGCCACCGATAAGTGCGTTGATCATAGTTTGAGTATCCACAAAGGCCCCTCACATCATTTCGAGAAGGGCGAGGATTTCGTCCATGCCCATTGTTAGCTGCATTCCATTATAGCGTGAAACTATCCACAAAGGCCCCTCACATCATTTCGAGAAGGGCGAGGATTTCGTCCATGCCCATTGTTAGCTGCATTCCATTATAGCGTGAAACTATCGGCAAAGCCTAAAAGGATTTAGAGTGACTATTCACGCAAGTCCCCCGTCTTGGCCTTCTTGTTCTGCCCCCGTCCCGTGCTCGGAGTGCTCGGTTTTAGCTTCTGGTTCAGGGTGCTGCCACTATTCGACGGGTTGCCAGGATCAGTCGCTGCCGCACCGCTACCATGCTTGAACATGGTCCCGGACAAGGGCTTCATGCCGGGAGGTGCCAACGACCCGGTCAATTGTAGGCACGCCTCGTCGTCCGTGATCAGGCCGAGACTCAACTGCTCCAGGACCATCATCTGCTTAGTCTGCTTGAATGCCAACAGCTCGTTATCAGGACGCAGGTCGATTGGCTCGAACACGAACTCGACCACCACGTCATAACCGTAAAGTCTTGCCGACAGCGTCAGCACGCGACTCCAGAACTCCTCAACAGGCCCCTTGATCGCCCCAGTGCAGGAGCGCATGAACAGCATGATTTCGCTAGAAGCGATATTGTTCGACCCGGATGCAAAGCCCAACACTGTGCCATTGGTCTTGCTACCTGTGCTGAGGCGGGCGTTGGCCATGTCCTGGAGTACCGTGTACTCCGCAGACAGTCCGGCGTTGCTCGCATTCTCTACCTCGAATTCCAGCGAATCGAGATAGACCAGGGCCTCTTCCGGGGCGAGGGAGTTGACCTTGTCCTCAATGGAAGCTATGATTTCGTTGAGTTCTTTTACCGCCTGCGCGTTGTCGACCTGTGCCTCGGGGCTCAGAAACTTCCTGACCTGCTCCTCAGAGATGCGGACCTTCTGGCGCGGATGGATCACCTTGCTGACAATTCGCGTGATATCGTTCGCGAACTGCTCCGAATAGATGACCGGCTTGATCGAGCTTTCAATCGGGCTCGCGCTGTATGGCTCAAGCAGGTCCTGGTCCAGCGAGATGTAAATGAACGTCGGATAGTCCAACTTGATCTTCGAGTCGCCGATGTACTGCCATGGAATCAGGGTCTTGTCCTTGTCGGCGACGAACTTGATCTGTGTAGTGCTGATTAGCTGGACTCGTTTCGGGAACCTGTCCTTGCCAAGCACCACCTCACCACCACAACTGCCGTACATCATCAGCTCTCTTGCCACGGATTCGCTCGTGGCCCTGACTGATTGCGGCCCCGTGAAGCCGTCCGTGGCGTAGTCCGGGAGCAGGTTGAAGCGCGTGAGCAGTTGCTGCACCAGCATGGTTGCTTCACGGTTGAAGGTATTGTCCGGGTTCTTGGCCACCGACGTGTATTTCTGCGGCAGACCAAGGCGGACATAGGCCCAGACTGCCGCCGAGAGGTCCGGGGATGCGGCAACGAAGTCGCGAATGATCGCCCACGTATTGGCTCCGTTGCGCAGCGTGGTCGTGTCCACGCTAGCCAGCCTACGATCGGCCTGCGGCAGGACGCTATCGGACGTTTTCGTGGTCTTCAGGTAGCTCGGAAAGGTCAACATGCCGGGCTTCACCTTTGGAAGGGCGACAGGCGCTATCTGCGTTGCCGCAAAGAAGTCTACCAGTGATTCCGTGCTGTCGAACATTGCATACAACCCCGCATTGTGTCCAGGCGGCGATAATGCGCAAACACCCGTGATTTCAAGCATTCTACGCTATCAGAATGCAGACAGCAATAGCGATAAGCTATTTCTACACATATTACACAGTGTCACCACCAGTTTTAGCAAATGTTACACACTGATTGCCAGGCGCTATCCAAATCGAAACCACAGTGGCACTGCGTAGGCACAGCAGTTACCGTAGCGTGACTGCGGATGAGACCAGTGTGGCACACCCTGATCACGTCAGCCTACCAAGCTCAGGGCGCAGCAACACCCTGAAGCTGGACACTAGCGGGAGCATACCGCCACCTTCTCCCGTTGTCGTCCCAATTATGAACTTGGCCAAATAAGCGAACTGCAGGGCGAACCAGAAATGGTCATTCCCATCTTCAGACTTGACCCACTTGAACTCCATGGCCTGCATTCTCAGGTTCCAGTCACGCATCCTGCGCATGTCCGTGCAATGCTCCACGAAGTCATCATCCAACGGGCATGATACCTTTGAGAAGTCCCCAGAGCGCACGAAATCCATCAGCGAGTCGAACGCCCTGTCCCTTGCCACGTTCAACTGCCTTTGTGTCCCCTTCTCGACATTTTCCTCATCCGGCTTCTCCCTGATGGTATAGAGATGGACCCCTTTCGATTGCGTGTACACGCACGCCCACAGGTTCTGGTCTTGCGCTTGCAGGCCCAGGACTAGGTCCGTGTAAGGGAGTGAGTCAATCACCGATGAGCGTACCCGGAACTCGGCCCGCAACTGATGGTAGCGTGTCCTCAGATTGCCCAGGGATACTGTCTCGATACGAACAACTTGCATGGCCCCATCAAAGAAGCACTTGGCCACGACAATGTGACAGGTCTTGCCCAGGTCCACGCCCATGACGTGAAATCCCGATCCTTCAAACTTGTTGGGAATGATCGTGCCACGGACCTCGTCCGGTGACAGGATGCTCTCCCGTGAGAAGAACGGCAGGCCGAGGTTGAAGTTCACGAACTCGGCCACGTTCGTGTAAGCTGTACTGGCCTCGATCAAGTAGCTTGGAGGGATAACGTTCGGGGCATCAAACGGACTGACCTGGAAACCTTCCGCGATGTGGTTATCGTCCGGGTTTTCGCACACCCATTCGCGATGTGCAGGTCCGAGATTTGGCTTCTTCCCACAGTGCGGACACGCCACATACGCGTCCTCGTACTGGAGCGTGTGCAGGGTCTTCTTGTTGATGTCCATGAGTTCCCCTCTATAATGGGGAATTCTCACGTGCTCATAGTAATGTGGTATGAAGCGATGCCCACAATGGTCGCACTTGACGAAATTGAAATGCCTCCTCGACCTTTGAAACTCGTGATCAATGCCCTTACCCGGAAGAGTCGGCGTAGACAGCTTCAGCTTCATTTTGTAGGCTGAATGCGTCAGGCGCGATTGGTACTGGCTGATAACAAACGGGTCACTGAAGTCCAGTTCATCATGAATCAGAAAATCGGCCGGAATACTGATCGGGGCGTTACTCGACGCCGCCCCCTTCAAATATAGGAAGGAGGTGTCGAATTGCTTGACCTCAATTGAGTCCGTACCCGTGATCTGCGCGCTTAGATATGGTGACTCATTGATTACCGGATTGACCCTGGTCTTTGCCAAAATGCTGGCAAGTGCTGCGGTGGGGAGTGTGTAGATCGTGGTGAAATTTTTAATCATCCCGCAAAGTGCCAACGCCTTGCGCACAGCTATTTCCGAAATGCCGGCCTGGCTGCATTTTCTGACCACTGTCTCCCTAGCGGTACTATCCAGAATCCTTGTTTGATACTCGTGATGCTTGTACGAGTAGTGCCGTCCCGCTAGAAAGGTGTTTTCCGTAATCCAACGCGAAACCTCGTCCAAGGCCGTGGCCTGAGACGCTCCCGCCCTCAGCCTGATTAGGTGGTTCTTGAACATTGTTTGTTGTTTTTCTGTGATCACTGTTAGTTACCAGAGGTTAGTTGATCAAGCCTGCCTTTTTGGCCCGACGCTCGTACTCCTCAAAGAACTCGTCCTTCAACTCCTTTGGTAACCCCTTGATGGTGTCGATCAGGGCCTGCTCCATGATCTTCAACGTCTGCTGCATTCGCAGGTCTTCTTGCAGTTTCACCAGTTGCCCGAGTGTGTTGACGACCGAATTGGCCACCTGCGCCTTCTGGTTCGGGGAAGTTTCACAGTCGTCGATGCAGTCATCCATCAGTGACTTGGTCTTCTCGTACTGCTGCATCAGCTCATCTTCCAGGTCCAGGTCCTTGACCCTCTGCGATGGAAGCAAGCTGTCGACCATGTTCTTGAGCCTGCGCAGGTCCTTTTTCGGCAGGTTGCTCAGGACCCCTTCCAGGTCCTGTGGCAATTCGGTGGGCTTGTTCAGCGCCCGCATCTTGGATTCGTCAATCATTCCGTCCACTCCTCGATTTCCACAGTGAGTGATCCCGATTGATCAGGTCCCACGTCCTGTACTTAACTGCTTCCCGTTTCTTGTGCAACTGCTCAGTCTCGGTCTTGTTGCAGACCATGATGATGAGGTTCAAACCTGCACTCCCACCAACGCACGAACTCTCTCTTCACGCTGACACAGTACGTCTCTGGCAACAAACATCTTAACTGCACACCTATTGGCCAAAACCCTAAGCCTTGACAACATTGCTGGCCATGTAGGATTCAGTTCCCAGTCCCCGAACAGGTACACGACCAGGTCCTCTTCCAGTAACTGGTACGGGTAGTTGACCGGCTCCACCAGCGTAGTGCCAACAAAAAAACGGCTCTTCTCTGTCGTATATTTGTGAGTAGGCTACTTTTCTCATAACCTAATAACCCCCCGCTTCCTATCAAGCATCGCCAAAAGCAGGTCTGCCAGTGCAAGCTGGTGTTTCGATGACATCCCCTGCACCTGCTCAAGCGTCAAACCCAATGGGCGCAGGTCACTCGTGAACAACTGTGCCAAAATCTCGACATCAGCACCTCTCGAATCCGCTATTTCCTCAAGCAAGGCTTCTCCAAGCAAATAGCCCGCCAGCATGCGTTTCAAAGGTACAGAACGCCAATTTTCTGGTGTTTTTTGGTACTTTGGTGATTTATTGACGAATAATTGGTTTGCCCTGCCAAATTGCAGCCATTTTTCAGCAAATTTTGGCAAATCACACTCAATTTCTTCGGCATAAGCCTCCCTATAGACAACCGGCCACACGGCCAAATCACTCATTTTCAGGTTAGAAATCTCGCTGATTGCTCGAAATATCGTGCGCTCGGACAGCTTGTAGTCATAGGCCGCGTCGTGGACCGTGAATTTTCCCGAAATGCAGGCAATGGCAATCTCTCTCGACCTGCTCTTGCGCGCAGGCAGGGTCGATTCTGGCCGCGTGCGCTTCATATAGCCAGGTGCGTAGCCGTATTTCCTGCGAATGCCGTGCATTGTGGACTTTGCCACGTTCAAGCGCCTGCACGCCTCATTGAGATTGATGCGCTTCTGATCCAATTGCTCCAACGTCGTGTACAGTGTCGGTAACTCGTCCCCCCAATGAGTCATGATCAGCTTCAGGGAAATTTTTGACTGTCCAGTGATGGTCATAGCTTCCGCAAGCGTGATCTCACCCCTGAAGACGCGCATGAGCGTCTTCAAAGTCGTTCGCGATTTCAGGGACAGCCGTACTTCATTGCTCTTGTCTGATCCCGTTAGCGGTAGTAGGTCCCTGGGGTCTACGTCGTAGAAGTTCGCGACCTTGATGATGTCGTTTCCAGGAATCCTGTTGACCTTGATCCATCGATAGATCGCGTTCGTGGTCAACTTCAGGTGCCTTGCCAAGTCCGTTACTGACGTGACTAGCGAGCGTACCGAGTCTAGATTGGGCTGGCGGGCGTCCTGCTTGGCATCTGGTCTTTCTTCTGCAGGCAGTAACGCAAGTGTTATAGTTTCCTCATGTCGTTGCATGGCACTTCTCTGAGAATGTGTCTTGTCTTGTCTTTTCAGTGTAGCACCATGCAGTTTGGGTTGTCAATTGTGCGCGGTGTGTTCGGCCTTGTGTTTGTTTCTAGGGGCTGTCCGTGTGCATCCAAACCTATGTCCGTTCCCGGTTCAGCGCCCAATCTTGTTCTTCAGGCCCCTTGTGTACTGCCTTGGCGGTGGGTCATCCTCATCTCCCGCTAGTGCAGTTTGGTGTAAGGTGTCTTCTTCCATTAGCCTTTGCCTACGCAGGCGCAGGACTTCGTCCTGGGTCAGGACTCTGTTCTGTCTTTGTTGTATGCCATCTTGTGTTTCTGCTATGGCGCTTATTCGTGCCATCAGTGTTTGGGCATTAGCCAGCAAATCTCTCAGGGTTGTTCTAAAGACTTCCTCCAGCGGCACTCCCGATCTTTTTGATAGATCTTTCAAGGCTTCTTCCTGCTCTCTTGGTATGTCGAATGACATTGCCGTCATCGGGCTAGTTCGACCAACTGGCAATCTCACTTCACCATCTAGCGTTCTCCCTATACCGTACCGCACTAGATCTGACAGCGTCTTCCCGCTCTTTTCCGATAGGTTCTGCAGTGCTTCGAAGTCGCTCTGTTGTATCCGAAATTTCATGGTTGCCTCCGTGACGTAGTAGGGTGCTCAGTTTAGTCCCCGGTTGTTTGGTTGTCAATAATTCGGGGTGTGTGTAGGTTAAAATTTCAAAATGCGTGCGCGATTTTTTGGGGAGGTGGACAACCCTCTAACCAGCTGATCGGCGCAAAAAGCTATGTCGTCTGGCGGTCGCGGTCACGGTCGGACAGCGCGGTCGCGGTCACGGGATCGACCGCGGTCGTGGCCGCGGTCACGGCCAAGGTGCATCATCTACATCTACATCTACATCTACATCTACATCTACGTACTCTGGCCGTGCTGCAAACGTGGTTGACATGTGCGCTCAACAACAAACAAAACAAAACAAAAAGCCACGTCGCACACAAAAAACCCACACACAACAAAAACTCTACATTTGATCGATCTCCCACTGCACTACCCAAAACCACAACCACAACCACAACCAACCTTACAACCACAACCACAACCACAACCAACCTTATGACCACAACCACAACCACAACCAATCTTGTGACCACAACCACAACCACAACCAACCCCACAACCACAACCACAACCAACCCCACAACCACAACCACAACCAACCCCACAACCACCCACACGCACCCCCAACACATTAAATCCACAATAATGGCGGGGTTAAAGCCCATAAAATGCTGATTTTTTTGGGTTTTTAGCGGTATGGCGATCTGCCATAAAAAATAACCGCTAGGGTCTTGACTTGGTGCGCCGTTTACGCGTAGGATACGAATTGTGCAGTCAGTGCAATGCCCGCACTATTATTCGGGCACTTTTCGAAAGGTCTGAAAATGTCGAACATCATCAAAACCAGTGACAAGATCGTTACCTTGTCCGCCAATGCTCGCAAGGCATTCGAGTCAACCCCGTGTATGGCAATCCTTACGGGTATGCTTACCCGTGACGGTTGGACCGATGAAACGGCCGTCCGGCCGTCCGATGTCCGCATGAGTACTGCTGCGGCTCTTGCCGCAATGGGCGGAAAAATGTCGCCGGCCAGCTTCACGGCCGGACTGCTCTATTTGACCGTGCGCCACGCGCACGGCAACGAAGTTGACGTCGCCGGGCTGCCGGCCGGTAGTGTGGTTGCGCTGCATGCCGCGTGCGGCACCTTGCCGAAAGGCAAAGGTTGCAACGTGCGGATGGCACTGTTCGCTTGCGAGACCGGCCTTGCCGCGCTGCTAGCTCTGCCGGCACCAACTGCACGCAAAAAGGGTCCGATCGGCATTGCTGCCGATCGGACCGTCGACGCAATTTCTGCTGAAGCTGAAGCTGAAGCTGCTGCAGCAGCAGCAGCAGCAGCAGCAGCAGCAGCAGCAGCAGCAGCATACATTGACGGTCCGATCGGCAGCGACGCCGACGGTGCAATAGAGGAGAGCGCTGCCAACGCAGCGCTCGATGCGGCGAACGCCGCTGCAGCCGCTGCAGCCGCTGCAGCCGCTGAGGCGGCAGAGTTCAGAGCAAAGAAGGCGGCCGAATTCGCCGCTGATGCGGCAGCTTCGGCCGCAGAAATCTCACGCAACATACTGATGCGAGCCGACGCTGAAACCATCCTTCGCTTGCTCGCGAAGGAAATAGGTTTCACCGTGAGCAAGCGGACGCAGCGCAAAGCGGCGTAAAGCGGCGTAAACACTTGCAAGGTCGCCTTGGCGACCTTGCTTACAGAAGGGTTCAAGCGAACCTTTCTGTAAGCAACACTGCTCTTTTAAAATTCGAATTCTAGGCACTGTCCGGCTAACGGATTTTTCTGCTGCGCTAGCGGACAGTGCTGAGTGTTGATTGCGCGAAAGCATCGTAGCTTAGCTGGCGCGGCATTGGGATGCACTTGATTCTGCACGCTATATCTAGTGTGCGGATAGAGACAACAATAAGAAAGCATCTATGTACGCTACAACGCAAGTAACGCAATCGGCCGGAATCTCGACAATTACAAGGCACTTTGATTAAAGCGAGCCCAGTGGCAAGCTCGGTGGCGAGACCACCAGTGGCAAGCTCTGGCGAGCCCAGTGGCAAGCTC
>ERZ761597.20-NODE-20-length-77536-cov-6.194448_pt1 | contig 77536 bp, 85 predicted proteins | sample MGYA00433093_ERZ761597 | MGnify/ENA primary metagenome ERZ761597 (study PRJEB28899, sample SAMN03785557) | bioreactor sludge metagenome | biome: EBPR Sludge; feature: EBPR Bioreactor; material: 0.22µm filtered reactor supernatant | place: Saint Lucia: Queensland... | reverse complement strand
GACGGTGAGCGTCCGGTGCAGATGGAACAATTTGTTCGTGAGGGCCACTGGCTTCTCCGAGGAAGCTGCCGCCGAACGGGTCGTCGCACTCGTGCTCGAAGATCGGGATCGTGCTATGAACGGTGATGTAGCCGCGCTTCGGCGCCTCCAAGAGTTCCACGCGAAGCGGCAGGAATGGATCGGCAAGTACGGGCGACATGGCTGGATCAAGCCATACTGGAGTCAGATCGCGTTCCCGGCCGATTGGAACGAGAGCGTCGTCGCACGACTGCTCGAAGCGCCGTCGCTCGTGGATTTCATCGGTATCACCCGAGAGCCTCAGCCGGGAACAGTTAGGCTCCTGGCTGCGCGGGCGCTCAGAGCGCGCTCGCTTCTGGACGGCAAGGTCGTGCTGGCGTACTGCAATGTTACGCAGGATGTACTGGGTGACAGCGGACGCTACTCCGGCACCAGTCGCCAGCGAATCAGGCCGTACAGGGACGAGATTGGAGACGTATTGCTCGCCGAAGTGACCAAGATGGTGCATGCCATTCACGTGCGGGAGAAGCTGTTCAGCTAAATTCCGCTAGGCATCAGAAGTGTAGATGAACCCCGTTTGGTCTTTATGGCTAGGCGGGGATCTCTATTTTATAGCAATTGGAAAGGCGCCGCTTATTGAGCGGCGCCAAATCCGTTTTGGAGCTACTTATTGCATCTTGGCGTTAAGCCAGGTGACTGTCCACTCTGCGCCCATTTTGGGTGCGAAATAGAACACAACTGCGAATACGCCGAGTGAAATGCAGACTGCTATGAAGCTCTTCAGACGTTCACGCCAGGTAGGTGGACCGTAGCCTGGTGCCCAAACCCACTTTCTTCTGAACATAACCTTGCCCCCAACTGCTCGACAACACGGAACGTTCCAATGGTAATCTGATCAGCCTATGAATACAAGAGGTGGAGCGTATAACGCTTATGCTAAAATAAAGGCATTCATGAGATTATCTACTCGACAGCGAGGGTTTACCATTGTTGAACTTCTCATTGTGATCGTTGTTATCGCAATATTAGCAGCGATAACCGTTGTCGCGTTTAACGGTGTTAAATCACGCTCAACAAATGCGTTAGTTCAAAGTGATCTATCTGCTAATATGAAGCGAGTTAAGCTCTATATGGCGACGAACGGGACATTTCCTGATTGGGGAGAGGTAGGCACCGATCCATCATTAAAAATGAAAGTGTCTAAGCGAAGCGCATATAGTTACTTCCATTACTGCGGGTATGCCACGTGGTGGGGTCAGCCCTTATCGGGGGTAGGTATCATTGTAGGTTCAACTACCAATGTCACCTATGCCTCAACAACGGGGTCTTATAACGTGACGGACGTGTCGAGCACAATTACTTCATCAACTGCGGCTTCGGACGCGTGTACGGCGATTGCGCCTTCAGGCCTGATTCCTACCATGACAGGAATGCTTATTCGGACCGACGGAAGCGTAGACGGCTCCATAGACGTCGCTGCGCCTTAACTCGCTTATGGTAAAATAAAGGTATTCATGAGATTATCCACCAGACAGCGAGGATTTACCATCGTCGAACTTTTGATCGTGATTGTCGTAATTGCGATTTTAGCTGCCATAACAACAGCTGTGTTTAGTGGAATTCGAGATCGCGCAAATGAGTCACTTGTCAAAGACGGGCTTGCAAAAGTTACGCGACAACTTGAGTTTGATAAGGTTACACGGACGAGCTATGCGTTGCAACTTTCAGACATCAGTGCAGACAGCACTAATGGAATTCAATATCAGTACACCTCAGACGGGAGTACGTATTGCATAACCGCGACCAAGGGAACACTATCAATGTATAAAAATGTTGGCGAGCAGCCAACTAAAGGCGCATGTACTGGGCATACAGATGGTTCGGGCGGCGGCGCTATTTCGGACGGAAGTTTTATTCAAACAATCAACAGTAGTAATTGTCCAACGACACGCGTAATGGCAGTCGATGCTCGCGACAATCGCACGTATTGGGTGCAAAAGTTAGCGGATAACAAGTGTTGGATGCTTACGAACTTGGCGTACGCGGGCGGGGGTACAAATACATACGGAGATGTAAAAACGCTTGATTCAACGACAGGCACTTCGCTTACCATTCCGCGCTACTATGTTCCAACCGGCGCAAACCCAACAACGAGTCCTACAGCACCTTCGACATCCACGGATGGCACAGGGCAATACGGCTATTTGTACAATCAGTGCGCTGCATCTGGCGGTCAAGCAACATCTGCATGTGCAAACTCAGCCACTCCTGCGGCAGATACTAGCATCTCAATATGTCCGTCAGGATGGCGACTACCGATCGGTGGATCGAGCGGTGATTTCCCGGAACTGAACAACGCTATTAACGGCGGTGGAACAAATAACGCTGCAGCTACAAATCTGCGCACAGTTTGGTTTGCAATGCGCAGTGGCTCATGGAACGGGAGCTTCTTGTACGTCGGTAATAACGGATATTATCGGACCTCAACGATTGTTTCTAATAGCAATGCGAATCGCTATACGTGGTCGACCAACAGTATCACAACCAATGAAGCGGTCGACAAGCAAAGTGGCCATGCTGTTCGCTGCTTAGCAAGTTGATTAATTTTTATAAATTGATGATAGTAGCGTGAGATTTTAACTCGTCGCGTAGATCAGTGGCCGTGATAATTGTTTGGTAAGGAGCAAGGGCTGTTATGAGAGCCTGCTCCCGGCTACTATCAAGTTCCGAAAACACATCGTCAAGTAAAATAAGAGGCTTCTTGCCGCTATGATGTTCTTGTAATTCGACTTCGAGCAGCTTGAATGCAAGCATAATAGTGCGCATCTCACCGCGCGAGGCCGATTCAACCGCTAAGTGGCCATCGAGTGATAATTCTAAATCGTCGCGGTGTGGGCCTACTGAAGTATATCCACGCTGTGAGTCTAGCTTACGTGATCGCTCAAGCCTGTGAAGTAATGACTGCTGTAACGAATCATCCACTACATCGAACGGAGTGATGTAGCGTGCTGTAACAGAATGTTCTGAGCCAGCTAGCTGACTATAAATACGCGACAAATGATCGTTGGCATGAAGGATAAAGTTTGTGCGGGCTTTTATGATGCTGCCGGATAACTCAGCAAGCTTTACGTCCCAAGCGAACAGGTGATTTTCCCAATCGCTTTGGCTCATTGATTCGTTTTGTTTTAACAGTTCATTGCGTTGTAGTAGGGTTCGCCCGAATCGACTCAAAACAGCCGAATAGGTAGGGCTCAGCCGAGCGATGATGCCGTCTATGAAATCGCGTCGACGCTGCGGACTACTTGAAAGTAGTCGTAGCTCATCGGGTTCGAACAGTACAACGGGAAGTTTGTCTTTTGGGGCGAGTCGCGCTGAATTTGAATCTGCTACTGTAAACGCTTTTATTACACGACCCTCAGGGCTGCTACCGAGTCTTCCGCGTCGGAGCGGCATATCTTCAAGTTCCAGTTTGAACTCAGACGCTTCGTGCTCGTAAGGTATTACATCGCGATCACGGCCACGAAAACTGGTTCCGCGCATTAGGTAGTAAACTGCTTCAAGAATAGTCGTTTTACCTGAGCCGTTCGGGCCTAAGATTAATGTTACATTCGGATCAAATTCAAAGTTTGCCAGGTCGTATGACCTGACGTTATGAAGTGATATGCTTCTGAGCAACATATATCTCTAGTATAGCGTAGGGCAGTATGTCGCAAAGCAGCAGGTGAACTGTATAATAGTTACAGAAAGAGAGGTGTAATGTTCGATACCAAACACTACCAAGACAAGATGGACCACGCCTTCAGTCACTTTGAAGACGAATTAAAGAAAGTTCGTACGGGCCGCGCGCACCCAGACATGCTTTCGGGAGTCGCTCCCGAAGTGTATGGCCAGCGCATGCCGATTAACCAGGTTGCAAATGTGACTGCACCAGAAGCGCAACAACTATTAGTAACACCGTTCGATCCAAGCAACATCGCTGCTATTACGCAGGCAATCCGTGACGACCAAACGCTTGGCCTCAACCCAAGTGATGACGGCCGTGTTATTCGTGTGCCGATTCCGGCGTTAACAGAAGAGCGTCGCCGCGAGCTTGTAAAACAGCTTGGTGAAAAAGTTGAAAGTGCTCGCATAGCTATGCGCCAGGTGCGTCAGGACGCGTTTAAGGAATTGAAGCGTAAAAAAGATGCTAAAGAGCTGTCCGAAAATGACGTAACCCGTATCGAAAAAGATTTTGACCACAACATGATGACCGAATATCAGGGCAAGATTGATGCCGCGTTCAAAGCCAAAGAACAAGAGGTTATGACGGTCTAAGAGTATGACGGTCATGATTGAGAAGCCGACAGAATTCTGATATTAACAGTCTACTTGTAGGTTAGAGCGCTTACGGGCGCTCCAACCTACAAGCCGGCAGAAGTACGAGTGGTTCAAGCTCTCATGAGTAATGACCGCGCACAGGGCCACTTCTTCAGGAGCGGCCCTTCTCATGCTTCGAGTACCGTATACTAGAAGGAATGGAAGAAACATCAGTACCAGCTCATATAGGATTTATTGTTGATGGTAATCGCCGCTGGGCAAAAGAGCATGGGCTACCTAAGTATGAAGGCCACTTGGCTGGCTACAATGCAATTCAAGATATAGCCAAGGCTACCTTTGACGCTGGCGTGAAATACATGTCTGCGTATGTGTTTAGCACCGAAAACTGGAAACGTTCCGAAGATGAAGTGGGTAAGTTAATGGGCCTCGTACTGCGGTTGGTTAAATCGGATCTTCACCTATTCCAAGAAAATGACATTCGCCTGCGTATAATTGGCAGCCGTCAGGGTGTGAGCCAAAAAATACTCGATGCGATCGATGAGGCTGAGTATGCAACCAAAGATAATAAGGCTGGTACATTATTGCTGTGTTTCAATTATGGCGGTCAACTAGAGCTTGCCGACGCAGTTCGGTCGCTGATGAAAGAGGGTGTGAAAGCGGATGATGTAACCCCCGAGGTAATCGAGCAACATCTGTATGCGCCGGACATTCCGCCATGCGATCTGATCGTTCGCACAAGTGGTGAGAAGCGACTTTCGAACTTCATGCTATGGCGCAGCGCGTACAGTGAGCTGATGTTTCTTGATAAGAATTGGCCAGACATGACAAAGCAAGACGTAACCGATATACTTGAGGCATATAAAACCCGCGAACGACGAATAGGAAAATGACAAAGTGCTGCTGATTGGGATTCTGACCGGATTAATTATTCTTGTACTACTGGTGGTTATTCACGAGCTCGGACATGGCATTGTTGCACGCCGTAACGGTGTTGTTGTTGAGGAATTTGGAGTTGGGTTCCCGCCACGTGCTTGGGGTCGAAAACTCAAACAAAGCATTTTAGGTAAAAACGTACTCATTTCGCTCAACTGGCTTCCGCTCGGTGGCTTTGTGAAACTGCAGGGCGAGAATGATTCAGCGAATGGTAAGGGTGACTACGGCGCTGCGACCTACTGGCAAAAAACTAAGATTTTGTTGGCTGGTGTATTAATGAACTGGTTGACCGCGATCGTGTTGTTTACGATATTGGCGCTGGTTGGACTGCCAAAGATACTCCCGAATCAATTCTCGGTTGCATCGGATACTGTGATATCCGTTGAACCATTGAAGATCAATCAAGTTGAGCGGGACTCACCTGCAGAGAAAGCGGGACTACGCGGTGGTGACGAAATTCTGCTTATCGATAGTAGCGATATTCGATCACCAGAAGAATTATCTGAAGCTACAAAGGCGAACAAAGGTAAAACAGTTAGTGTTACGTATTCCCGGTCGAGTAGTGAATACGTTGTACCGGTAACGCTGAGAAACGAGAGTTCACCAAGCAAGGGCTTCCTGGGCGTTCGCACATCACAGCGTATGAGCGAAATTCGGGCAACCTGGTCTGCTCCTATCGTAGGATTCATGACCACTTTACAGCTGACAGGTGAAACATTCAGTGCCCTAGGTAAAGTAGTCACTAGTCTGGGTGAGGGTATTGGAAGTCGATTCACTGCGAACGAATCAGCCCGTAAATCGGGTGACGAAGCATTTGCATTTGCAAGTAATTCTGTTTCAGGGCCAGTCGGCATACTAGGTGTAATTTTCCCACAGGCGCAGCAAGCAGGGCTCAAATGGCTCACGCTGCTTGCGGCACTTATTTCACTTTCGCTGGCTGTCATGAATGTCTTGCCAATCCCTGCACTCGACGGTGGACGTTGGTTTACTATGACATTATTTAGGCTTCTTAAAAAACCGCTCACTAAGGAGCGTGAAGAAAAGATTCAAACGATCGGCTTCATGGCCCTACTCGCGTTAATCGTATTAGTGACGGTTGCAGATGTCAGCAAACTTATTGGGTAAGAGTGCGTATAGTGTTGGCCTGTCGCTCTGGGTCGTTATTTCACTCTTTATTGGCCAGGCTCTGGCGCTGATCGCTCTGTCGGTATTCACAAACCAAGATACTGCGGTTACCAACACAATTTTAGCTGCTCTCGGCTACATACTTGGCCTGGCACTTGCGCTTGGCTTGCCGGCGATCATATGGAAGAAAAAACGTATCGATGCAAAAACACTGGGTGTTAGCAAGGCGGTATCGTGGACAGATATTGGCTTAGGCATCCTTGGTTTCTTACCCTATGTAATCGTGTCGGCTGCTATCGTATGGTTTGGTACAGACATTGCGCGTGTAATTGATCCAGAAGTAGGGCAGGACATTCCATTCCAGAACCTGTCGAGCCAAGTAGAATTCTTCGTTGCGTTTCTTACGCTCGTTATTATGGCGCCTTTAGCAGAAGAACTGCTGTTTCGCGGTTATTTTTTAGGCCGGCTGAGTGCGCGTATTAGTAAGTGGCTGGCGGTAGTAGTAACAGCGGTGATATTTGGCCTTATGCATCTTCTTGGCGGTGATGAATCGGGCCTGGTTTTGCAGTGGGGCGCAGCAGCCGATACATTTGCAGTCGGGTTGATACTTGGCTCACTACGCTTAGTCACTGGTAGTATATGGGCCGGCGTTATCTTGCACGCGCTTAAGAACGGAATTGCATTCTATTTCCTATTTATATTGCCGGCCTCTGGAATGTGAGCATTAGATACGGTAGGATGATAAAGATATGCGAGTAAGTAAACTATTCACCAAGACACTCCGCGACGCGCCAGCTGACGAAGTCGCAAAGAATGCCCAGCTACTAATTCGAGCGGGCTATGTATACAAAGAAATGGCCGGAGCCTACGCATACTTGCCGCTCGGCATTCGCGTGGTCGAAAAGATTAAGCAAATTGTGCGCGAAGAGATGGATAGAGTTGATTCGAATGAACTTATCATGACATCCCTTCAGCGCAAAGAGATTTGGGATAAAACCGGTCGCTGGAGCGACGATACGGTGGACATTTGGTTTAAGACACGTCTGAATGACGATACAGAAGTAGCCTTAGCATGGAGCCACGAAGAACCGATTGTTGAAATGATGAAACAATATGTGCACAGCTATAAAGACTTACCGAGTAGCGTGTACCAGTTCCAAACCAAGATGCGGAATGAAAAACGTGCTAAATCAGGCATTATGCGTGGCCGTGAGTTCATTATGAAAGACATGTATTCATTCCACGCGACCGCAGAGGATCTCGCTGCGTACTACGACAATGTAATCGAGGCCTACAAGCGAGTTTACGATCGGCTGGGTATTGGTGACGAGACCTATGTAACATTTGCGAGTGGTGGTGCGTTTACCAAGTTTAGTCACGAATTCCAAACGATTTGCGATGCCGGTGAAGACATTATTTACCTTCACCGCGAAAAGAACATTGCTGTTAATGAAGAGGTGATCGACGAAGCGGTAAAAGAACTCGGCATTAATCGTGATGAATTTGAAAAGGTAAAAACCGCAGAAACAGGCAACATCTTCAACTTTGGTACTCAAAAGACTGACGAAATGGGGCTGTATTACACGGCAGAAGATGGCAGCCAACAGTCCCTCTACATTGGTAGCTATGGTATTGGCATTACGCGAGCTATGGGTGTAATCGCCGAAAAGATGAGTGACGAAAAAGGACTTGTATGGCCAAAAAACATTGCACCGTATCTGGTGTATCTTGTATCAATTGGCAAAAAGGGAGCAGCGGAAGCGGAAAAGGTGTACGCGCAGCTTACAGAAGCTGGCGTTGAGGTGTTATTTGATGATCGCGACGAGCGGCCTGGCACAAAGTTTGCTGATGCTGAGCTAATGGGAATCCCGCTGCGTCTTACTGTGAGTGATCGTGGCATCGAAGCAGGCGAGTACGAACTTACTGATCGGGCAACGGGTGAAACCCAGGCTGTTCCGGTCTCAGAAGTAGTGCAACGAATCTCAGCTTAAACCGATTGACGATTTAGTCAGATTCTTGGTATAATAGTAGCTAATGTAAGCATGTTTACCCCTGTGGGTAAGCAGATGTTACGAAGAAATTGAATCAAAATCGGTGCCACGAGGCACCTCTTTATAAGACTATTTTTACAGGAAAGACCAGAAAAACGAGGAGTAAAAAATATGAAGAAATTGTACCAAATCACTGCTGAAGGTAAAAAAGAACTCGAAGCCGAGCTTGACCAACTTAAAGCCCGCCGCGGCGAAATTGCTGAAAAGATTGCTGAAGCCCGTGACTACGGTGATTTAAGCGAAAACGCTGAATATGACGCGGCCCGTGAAGAACAGGGACTTGTAGAGAGCCGTGTTGCTGAAATCGAAGACATTCTGCTGAATGCCGAACTTATTAAGGCTTCTCGCAAGTCAACCATCGGTATTGGTAGCAAAGTTGAGCTGAAGAGTGGCAGCAAAACTGTAAACTACCACGTTGTTGGCCCTGTCGAAGCAAACCCGATTGAAGGTAAAATCTCGAACGAGTCACCAATTGGCCTAGCGCTCATGGGCAAAAAAGAGGGTGACAAAGCCACCGTTACGACCCCTAAGGGCGATATCAACTACAGCATTGTAGCTGTTAACTAGGCTGCTTTATCGTTCTGCAAGATATTTTCGAGCTCATCGTTAAATGGTGAGCCCGATTTTTTAGCGGCCCTCAACGCTTTTGCGAGGTTTGCCTGACCCTGGCCATGGAAGTTGTTTAAGGCGGCTGCTGCTAAGTCATATGTTGCATCAGTTTTCGCAATATCCCACGCACGTAGCGCGTCATGAACGGCACGTATACCCAGGCTTAACTTATTACTTCCTGTCGATTCTGCTTCTTTTAAATCTCCAAACAAGTGTTCGGCCGAATCATTAAGAGCCGCTTCGGCAGTCTGAACGACGACATCTTCTTGATCCTGGGTAAGTTCAGCAATTTCACGGACTGCAGTAATGGCTTGGCTGAGCCTGCGCTGGTCGGTTACCTCCGTAAATATGGGTAATTCATGAAGTTCTTCAATGTGATGAGTTTGGCGTGCGACCCGCTTCCTGAGAGCGCGCTCAGCAAGTGATGATTTTATTCGAGCAGGTACTCGTCGGAGAGATTCTGTAGGAGAGGTAGTTCGATCGATAGATTGTATACTCATAACAGATAGTTTGTTTTATTGCTATTTCTGTAGCGCAATATACCACAATTTTTTCAAAAAAGCAATAGCTTTTCAGCATTTTCTCAGTTTTATGTGATTTTCCTACAGCGTAACCGAATTTGCTATACTGTGTAACAGATATGGCAACACTACAGGATTATCGGAACGAACGACTCAGAAAACTAGCTGAATTGAAGGAACTGGGCTTCAACGCGTATCCGTCTGATTCGCATCGAACCCATAACGTTGGTGATATTACAGCTAAGTTCGATGAGCTTGAAGGTCAATCTGTATCGGTAGTTGGACGGGTTTTGGGGCTACGTAAATTCGGTAAGTTAGCGTTTATTGTACTGGGCGATCAGTCTGGCCAAGTGCAGCTATTCCTCCATGGCCCAGATGTTTCAGAAACCGATGCCACTAAGGGAATCGTCGGTATGAAGCACATTAATTTGCTCGATACTGGCGATTTTATTCAGGCCGAAGGTGAAGTTATGAAAACTAAAACTGGTGAAATGTCAGTAGGTGTTAAAAGCTTGCGGCTTCTTGCCAAAGCGCTCCGCCCTATGCCAACAGAGCTTACTAACAAAGAAGAACGCTTTAGACGCCGCTACGTTGATATGAATGTAAACCCAGAAGTCCGCGAGCGATTTGAACGCCGTAGCAAGTTCTGGGCAGCAACTCGTAAGTTCCTAGATGACCACGACTTTACCGAAGTAAATATTCCTGTGCTCGAACACACTACTGGTGGTGCCGACGCGACCCCATTCGTTACTCACATGGATGCATTGAGTGATCAGCCATTCTACTTACGTATTAGCCACGAACTGCCGCTTAAGCGCCTTCTTGGTGGTGGGTTTGAACGCGTGTACGATCTTGGTCCTCGCTTCAGGAACGAAAATTATTCAGACGAACACCTGCCTGAGCACATTGCTATGGAATGGTATGCCGCATATTGGAACTGGCAGGACGGCATGAAGTTCATGGAAGACATGTATAAATTCGTTCTTCAGGAAACCTTTGGCACACTCAAATTCAAGCTCGGTAAGTTCGATGTAGATATGAGCGGTGAATGGGAGAAGTGGGACTACGCCGAAACCATTCAGAAACACTACGGAATCGATGTGTACAACACGACTATCGAAGAAGTCGCCAGCAAGCTGAAGGAACACAAGCTCGAGGTTGAGAAGGCCGAAAGCATTCCACGCGGTATCGATAAGCTTTGGAAGAATCTGCGTAAGGACGTTGCCGGCCCTGTGTGGTTGATTAACACGCCGAAGTTCGTAAGCCCGCTAAGTAAGGCGAGCACTTCTAATCCAGATGTCGTAGAACGATTCCAGCCGGTGATTGCTGGTAGCGAGCTTGGTAACGGTTTTAGCGAGCTTAACGATCCAATAGACCAACTGGATCGATTCGTGGAGCAGCAGAATATGCGCGATGCTGGTGACGATGAAGCCATGATGCTCGACATTGACTACGTTGAAATGTTGGAATACGGTATGCCTCCTGCTTGTGGTTGGGGATACAGCGAGCGCGTGTTCTGGATCTTTGAAGGGGTGACTGCTCGAGAAGGTGTTCCGTTTCCGCAGCTGCGCCACGAGATCGACGAGACGACTAAAGATTTATATCCAGAAGCGAAATTATGATTTACGATACCGCGGCCGGTGTTATGGACATCCCGATGGAGCTGATCGCCGGAGACCAAGACTCATAGACCGAGTCCAGTGTAGAGCAAAAGTTCGCTCCACGGAGCGGGGTCTTTGCTTACCTTAAGGTATAATTTGCTTATGGCTAATTACAAAGGGCATCTAGTCGGCGGGGCGGTAGTGACGGCAGTTTATACGGCGGCAATTTCGTACACGCCGGTGGAACGGTTCGCCGAGTACGCTCGGGTGCTGCAGGATTGGCAGGTGTTGACGGCGGTATTCGTGATTGGTATGTTATTCAGCTTGTTCCCAGATGTCGATACGAACAGTAAAGGCCAAGACCTGTTTTATTGGATATTATTCCCAATCGCAGTGCTACTAATTTACTCGGGCCAGTTCCAAGCCGCGGCGTACCTTGGAGTAATCGGCATGCTACCGGTACTCAGCCACCACCGCGGTTGGACACATAAGAAGTGGGCGATGGTTATAATTCCATTGCCGATCATAATTGTGCCGTATCTGTACAGCGACAAAGTATTGGCATTTAGTTTGGTGCTCTACGGTGCTGCCGTAGCTGGCTACTTTAGTCATTTACTACTCGATGGCCTGATTTGGCGTAGATTCCGCATAAAAAACTAGGCAATACATTGACCGCGAGCGTATACTAAGGCCACTAATCTAAATGGGGGTTATGGGTATGTGGGAAGTCAATCTTTGGGCAGTGCTACTAGCAACTGTAGTCATGTTCGCAGTGGGTGCGTTCTGGTACATGGTTCCGTTCTCAAAAATGTGGGGTAAAATCCATGGATTCGACAAATTAACCAAGGCTCAGCAAGATAAAATGTCGAAAGCCATGGGACCCTGGTATGGAATACAGATTCTTGTAACCGCCGTTTCGGCATATGTACTTGCGGTACTTATTGGAGTACTGCCAGAACAGTCGCCATATTTAGTTGCTTTCTTAGTATGGCTAGGATTTGCGCTTCCAACCGAAGCGTCAGCGCAAATTTTTGGCGGCGCACCCGAAGGCTATGTATGGCATAAGATCGGCATCGCATCTACCGAAGTGCTGCTGCGCCTACTCGCTGGTGCGTGGGTGATCAGCTTATTCTTGAGATAGTGTGATACAGTGAGGCTATGAAGCCTACCCGCCGTTTGAAGGTCGGGGATATGATCCCAGATTTTTGGACGCGTGATATCAACGGTAAAGAAGTTGATTCCCGCGAGCTTGGCGGTACAACTCTCGTAACATTCTTGCGATACGCAGGCTGTCCGTTCTGCAACTTGGCGATCTACCGGTTAACGCACGAATACAAACTACTGAAGAAGAATGGCTGCGAGGTGATAGCGGTCATCCAGTCGACGGAAGAAAGTATAGAAGAGAACGTATTACAGCAACAGGACATAGCGCCGCCGTTCTCTATAATTCCCGATCAGGCACAGGATATCTACCGGCTGTTCGGGGTTACTCCGAATGCTGCCAAGGCGGCCAAGTTCACGGCTAAGAACGCGACGCATTGGATAGATGCGGTATTCAAGAAAAAATTCAAACAAACCAGTTTCGACGGACAATCCTTTTTGGTACCGGCTTATTTTCTGGTAGATAAGAAAGGCATAATTCAGCTACTGAACTACGATGCCAGTTTTTACGAAGATGAGGTATTCACACCCATTTACGAGCATCTGAATTTTGGTGCACACGTATAGCTTTTTCCAATGACTCACGCAGTAGGCTAGGCTATACTAGATAGTACAAGGAGGTGCCAAATGGGAAATGCGTATGAATTTGACGGACAATTATTCACGAACGTTGGAGAGTTCCTAGACGCAGTGAGTCACGAATATAAACACGGCGACAAAGATCTGGCAGTTCAGACACTTGAAGAATACGGATTTAGCTTGAGTGACATTACTACTGGCGGTGGCCAGCCCCACCCAAAGTCAGCGAACAGCACCACCGACGGCGTGGAAGAGTAGTGCGGACAAATGATTGAGTTAGCGCACGTATCGAAAATTTACGGCAAGAAGCAGAACCAATTTACGGCACTTGAAGGTATCGACTTAAAGCTGGAGAGCGGCATAAGTGTAGCTGTTACGGGTAAAAGTGGTAGCGGCAAAAGTACGCTAATGCACATCATGAGTGGTCTAGATAAAGCTACGAATGGCACCGTGGTAATCGACGGTGAAAATCTTGACGACATGAAAACCAAAACCAAGGATTCGTTCCGTGCGAACAAAATGGGATTTATATTTCAGTCGTTTTTTGTGCAGGGGAACGAAACCTGTGCCGATAACATTGCCTTGCCGCTGGAAATCGCTGGCGTGACAGGCAAGCGCCGCCGCGAGCTTATAGATAAGGCACTAGAACAAGTAGAGCTTGGTGACAAACGATCAGCTAAAGCAAAGAATTTATCAGGTGGCCAAAAACAACGGCTGGCGATTGCACGAGCGATTGTGAATGAGCCAAGCATTTTATTTGCTGATGAACCGACCGGAAACCTAGACTCTGTAACCGGCGATACGATCGAAAACTTATTATTCGACCTAAATAAACGCCTAAATTGTACGCTTGTAATTGTGACGCACGATAAGGACTTGGCTGACAAGTGCGACATACGGGTGAACATGAAAGACGGACGGATCGAATCTGTAACTGGCGCAAAGGTAGGCAAGAAATGAAGTATCTCGATCTCGTTAAACGGGCGGGTCGCAGTCTAAAGAACGCAAAAGGCCGTACTATACTCACAAGCTTAGCAATTGCCGTAGGGGCATTTACGCTGACGGCAAGTTTAGCAGCAGGAACGGGCGCTCGGCAGTATGCTGATGAGTTGATTCGGAGCAATGTCGATCCTAACAGTTTGCTTGTTGCCAAAGACAAGTCGCTATTTGGAGAAGGCGGTGGAGCTCCAGGTAGTGGCATGAAGGAATATTCTGAGGACGCAGCTCAATTTGGCGGCGCAACATTCAAAGCCTTGAATCAGAACGAAATAAAGAAAATGAGCGAGATCGATGGAGTTAAGAGTGTCGCACCGGCATATTTAGTGAGTGCACAGTACGTTACATTCGAAGGTTCTAGCAAACGATTCATTACAGATATCACCGCGTATGATGCCAGTGTAAAAGCGGAGACGGCAGCTGGCAAATTACCAAAGTTGAACACTCAACTAGGTGAACGCGATATCGTAGTTCCACAGTCATTTGTAGAACAGTTAGGTAAAAAGCCAGCCGATATGGTTGGTAAAAAAGTTACAACGCATGTAAATAAGGCCGCGAACGCACCTAGTGATGCCCAAATTCAAGCGGCATTCGCCAGCGGCGGTTCGGCTGCGGTTGAAGCACTGGTGCGACCGGAATCCAAGGACGAGACATTCACAATTAGTGCGGTGAGCGCAACTTCGAGCACATCATTTACAGCAAGTTCTGCATTGTTTATCTCTGACTCAGCAGCAAAGAAGCTATCAGACTACATTACCGAAGGTACATCACAGTACCAAAAATACATTACGGCAACGGTGCGAGTAGGCGAGAATAGCGACGCTGCAAAAGTAAAGAAAGAGATTGAAGATCTTGGCATAACGGCACGCACGGCGGAAGATTTACAGGAAGTGCTGTTCACGATCGTGAATGTCATACAAGGAATCGTTATGGTATTTGGCGTACTGGCATTGATCGCCAGCGTATTCGGCATTATTAATACTCAGTACATTAGCGTGCTGGAGCGCACACGTGAGATTGGGCTCATGAAAGCACTCGGTATGCGGGGAAGGCATGTGAGTAGACTCTTCCAGCTCGAGGCTGCGTGGATCGGGTTCTTTGGGGGAATACTCGGCTCAGGACTTGCGGTACTACTAGGGACATTACTAAATCCTACACTTACCAAAATGCTTGGCATTGGTGATAGCAGTATTTTAGTGTTCGAACCGATTCCGATCATCTTGCTGATTATCGCCCTGATGCTGCTCGGTATGCTAGCCGGCTGGTTCCCAGCACGAAAAGCGGCTAAATTAGACCCAATTGAAGCGCTGCGAACAGAGTAACTATAAGTCTGTAAAATGTTGCCTGAGCGCATTCAGATCTGATGCAGCTTTACGGTCAACACGAGCGCGACCGCGTAGTTCCTGTGCTAGTTTTTGAGGTGTAGCTACGCGGAGGTTTGACCCATCAACTTCTACGCTTTCGCGGTCTATTCTTTCACGAAATTGCTGATCCATTCGATCTGAAGCGTGAGGGTTGTGAGGAATGATATCTGCGCTAAGTTCACGAGTGGCGATTTGAAGAATAGGAGGACCCGATACATTTGGTTTACGGCGTCCAACTAAACCAGTTGGAGTGCCTTCCTGGGCAAGATGTTGTGCATATCCAAGCGTAGATACAAAATCGGCATCACCAGGGCGTGGAGTACGTGAAGTCGGACGAAGCGGATCGGCTGCGAGATACACGCCGTACAATGCCAGCGCAGCACTTCCCACGAGAATAACTTCATCACGGACAAGGCTCAGCTCTTCTGCCGTTCTCAAGATACGCGACGTCGTATTTGAATGGTCGGGTGAAAAGCGATGAATAGTATTGCCGCGACGTCGTAATGACATAGCGTAATTTTAGCATAAACATTTAAAATAGTCAAGTATTAACCAAGGTCAACACGCCTATACATGCTACAATTACTACATTATGTTAGATATTCGTTTCATCCGAGAAAACCCTGAGGAAGTTCAGCAAGCCGCTAAAAATAAGGGCTATGATGTTTCGATATCTCAATTACTTGAAGTTGATGAAGAGCGCCGCGAGCTACAGCAGCAAGTAGATGCGCTCCGAGAGCGTCGCAATGCCAATGCAGCGAGCATGAAAGGCGGCAAGCCTGATCAAGAAACGATTAATGAAGGCAAACAGATCAAAATTGAACTCGCTGAACGAGAAGGCTACTTAGGTAACGCGGATGCTGAATTTGCTAAGCTCTTGCATCAGATACCGAATATCACATTTGAGGATGTTCCAGTTGGCGGTGAAGAAGATAGTGTCGAGATCAAAAAAGTAGGTGACCAAAATACAGGAGCAAAAGACCATGTTGATTTTGCGACTGCACGAGGCTGGTTAGATTTTGAACGCGGAGCAAAAGTTGCAGGGGCAAAGTTTTACTACTTGAAAGGTGATTTAGCGCTGCTTGAGAATGCAATCACTCAGTATGCGCTGGATTTTGTGACTAAAAAAGGATTTACCTTCATGACAGTGCCGCACCTAGTGAATCAACGCACTATGACAGGAACTGGCTTTGCGCCGCGCTCGAGTGACCAGTCAGACGAATATGCAATTGAGGGTGAAGATTTGAGCCTTATTGCAACAGCTGAAATATCGCTGACCGGTATGCATGCCGATGAAATTATCGATGAGCAAGATTTACCGCTGACATACGCAGCCCTTAGCCCGTGCTACCGTCGAGAGGCGGGTGCCGCTGGTAAGCATACTCGTGGACTCTTCCGAGTTCACCAGTTTAATAAGCTCGAAATGTATGCCTTTACAACCCCTGAAGAATCAAAAGCTATGCATGAGCGTTTGCTCGCAACGGAAGAAGAGTTATGGCAATCACTTGGAATTCCGTACCATGTGATCAATATCGCTTCAGGTGACCTTGGCGCTCCAGCTGCAAAGAAATTCGATATCGAATACTGGTCACCTGTAGATGAAATGTACCGCGAGCTTACGAGCTGCAGTAACTGTACGGACTATCAGACGCGTAACCTGAACATTCGTGTGCGTCGCGCCGATGGTAAAGTTGAGATGCTTCACTCTTTGAACGGTACAGCCGTTTCTCTGGCACGATCGTTAATTGCGGTTATTGAGCATTACCAAAACGAAGACGGCACACTGCGCGTGCCCGAAGTGCTACGGCCGTACCTCGGCGGTCGCGAAATCTTGTAATCTTTAATTCGCTTTCGTCCTTTTGGACTCATCAGCATAAGTGCACACTTATGAAGCGAATACGACAAGCAGACCGCGGACGATGTCACGTTGCCGCGACATGTATGTCCGCGGCCTGATCGCCTATCGCCCAGACCGGTTGCTACTTTCCTGCTAGGACAGCAGTTTTGATCTGATCCCACTTTTCCTGGGGCTGGTCGCCAGACTGAATCCAGGACTTCCAGAGCTGCTCGTAGTAGGGCATCCTGGATTCAGGTGTACCGAGCTTGAGCCAGCAGCGCTCACACAGTGGGAAGCAGCCATAGTGCTCGGTGTAGTTAGTGGTGTGATGCTCCACGCAGTTCCACGGTTTGTTGCAGCGGAGGCATTGACCGTAGCGTCGCCGATCTCTCGCTATCGACACGAGCTGCGCGATATTCATGCATAGCACGAACAGGCTTAGCACCAGGCTGAAGATCGAGAACCTGACTGCAAAGTCGATCTGATCGTTCATCTTTGTTCTCCCTAAGAGGCTGGACGATGGTTTGCTTGTCGAGGTACTTCACGTACGAGTGAACCTCACTGTAGTTGAAGTAATTATATTATAACAAAAAATATTAAAATAGTCAATGCTTACAGCCACCGCTCAGCTGCTATAATAGGAGTACATTATTCTTCTAACGAAGGAGGGTTCCTATGATCCAATCAATCGCAATCACCGGTGTTAAGTATGACATCGACGACAATACCAAGAAGTATATATCGCGAAAGATTGGACGCTTGGACAGATTCTTACCACGACACGCGCGTAAAAGTGTGTCGGCAGAAGTAAAACTGCGTGAAGTAAACCGTGACCATGGCAATAAATACGAAGCTGAGATCATTCTGCATGTTCCAGATAAGCAACTAACCGCCAAGGATTCTACTTTGAACATGCTTGCAGCGGTCGATATCGTTGAAGCAAAGATTGTTGCACAGCTTAACAAATACAAAGAGCTTCATATCGGACACACTGGAAAGACGCGATCGGTGCTTTCTAAATTCAAGCGTAGCTACGCCCGCGAACAGTAGACATTTTTACCATTGCATGGCCTGATCCCATTTTGATATGCTTGAAATAAGCATAAGGAAAAAGGGAAGATAAACACGTGAAGACACAACTAATGGCATGTTTCTCGGCAGGGATATTCCTGGCAGTAGCGTTCACGCTCACCATGGCAATTGTTCTGCCTGGAACGTTTGGCGTTTAGTTACGAGTAAGGGGTTGAACCCTTTCTAAATCATTGGCTACGCGGTATAATGATGCGTAGCTTTTGAACTGCACTGAAAAGACGAGAGGGAAATAATGCCAACTATTACTAGGCAATCTGTTTTAACGAAAGTATTCGGGGACCCGCAGCGACGGATCATCAAGGGGCTTGAAAAGAAAGTCACGGCTATAAATGCCCTTGAAGATAAGTATAAGAAAATGAAAAAGGCCGATTTGGCCAAACAAACCGATGTACTAAAAAAGCGACTTGCCAAAAAAGGTACGACACTCGACGACATTTTGCCGGATGCATTTGCGCTTGTACGCGAAGCTGGTGACCGTGTGCTCGGCATGCGTCACTTCGACGTGCAGCTCATCGGTGGCATGGCCTTGCACCAAGGCAATGTAGCCGAAATGAAAACCGGTGAGGGCAAGACACTCGTGGCAACCCTGCCGACATATCTAAACGCACTCGAAGAAAAAGGTGTGCATGTCGTGACTGTAAATGACTACTTAGCGCAGCGTGACGCGAGTTGGATGGGTGAGCTGTACCATTTCTTGGGTATGAGTACTGGCGTTATCATTAATGACGCAAGCTTTATCTACGATCCAAAATACGACAATGAAGCACACGATGATCCACAGATGCGAAAGCTTCGCCCGGTTACTCGTAAGGAAGCGTATGCAGCGGATATTACGTATGGTACGAACAACGAATTTGGATTCGACTACCTACGTGACAACATGGTAGACGACGTAGACTTGCTACGCCAACGTGAACTAAACTTTGCGATTGTAGACGAGGTTGACTCGATTCTGATTGACGAAGCTCGAACACCACTTATTATCAGCGCACCAGCAGCAGAAAACCCTGATAGTTACTACCAGTTTGCCAAGATCGCCGCGAAACTTACCGAGAAAGATTACATTTTAGACGAAAAGCGACGCAGCGTTGCCTTAAGCGATGAAGGTGTCGACAAAGTACAAAAGATGCTCGGCATCAAGAATCTATTTACTCCAGAATACGTACGCAGTGTGTACCACCTCGACCAGGCTTTGAAGGCTGAAGCTATATTCAAGCGCGATAAAGACTATGTGGTGACGAACGACGGTGAAGTAATTATTGTTGATGAACACACCGGACGTTTGATGCAGGGTCGCCGATATAACGAAGGTTTACACCAAGCAATTGAAGCGAAAGAAAATGTTGCGGTGCTTTCTGAAAGCATGACACTTGCAACCGTGTCATTTCAGAACTATTTCCGCTTGTATAAAAAACTTTCTGGTATGACTGGTACGGCGTTTACCGAAGCAGAAGAGTTCCAGCAAATCTATAGCCTAGATGTTATTCAGATTCCGTCGAACCGGCCGATCGCTCGTGTCGACAAGGAAGATCTCATTTTCAAGACCGAGAAAGGTAAGCTAAAGGCTGTTGCCGATGTGATTAAAGAACATCACGAAGCTGGCAGGCCAGTCCTTGTAGGTTCAGCAAGTATCGCGAAGAATGAACTAATTGCCGAGTACCTGAAAAAAGAGAAGATTCCATACGAAATTCTGAACGCCAAGAACAATGAGCGCGAAGCGGCGATTGTAGCCAAGGCGGGTGAAAAGGGTGCGATTACGCTCGCAACGAACATCGCCGGCCGTGGTACTGACATTAAGCTTGGCGAGGGTGTAAAAGACCTCGGCGGGCTAGTAGTTATTGGTAGCGAACGCCATGAATCACGACGTATCGACAACCAGCTGCGTGGTCGTGGTGGACGTCAGGGTGACCCTGGTGAAACTCAATTCTTTGTATCAACCGAGGACGACCTGATGCGTATTTTCCAAGGCGAACGTATTGCTGGGCTCATGGATCGGCTTGGTGTCGATGAGGAAACACCAATTCAGAACAAAGCTGTTTCAAAAACACTCGAAGCGGCTCAGAAGCGTGTTGAAGGCTACCACTTTGATACTCGTAAGAGTGTTGTCCAGTATGACAACGTGATTAACCGTCACCGCCGTGTGGTATACGTAATGCGTCGCAAGATTCTTGAAGGTAGCGATATCAAGCCAGAGATCGAACGCCTACTCAAAGAAAAAGTCCGCGAGCTTACATTGCTTCCAGCAAAGAATAATCCAAAATTCTATGATGAATTTAACGCGATTTTCCCAGTTGACGATGCAGACTTGAAAGCCGTCGGAGACGAAAAGAAAGATAAGGCTCGGTTTGAAGCGGGTGTGGCTCTGGCTACTAAACTATACGAAGCCAAAGAGGCCGAAATTGAACCTGAAATGCTGCGTAAAGTTGAGCGTGATGTATACATTCAGGTACTTGATACATTGTGGATGCAGCACCTCGAGAACATGCAGCACCTGCGTGACGGTATTCATTGGCGCAGCGTTGGTCAACGCGACCCACTGGTTGAATATCGCAGTGAGTCACAAAAATTGTTTGACGGTTTGCAGGCAACACTTCGCGAGGAAGTCTTACGTGCTGTGATGCATGTTCATAAGCACGACGCTGTAACAGCTGATCACCATGATCACGATACCGAGCTAACACGTCTTGCAGAGCGTTCAGTCGAACGCGGTGTGAACGAAATAGGCAGTGGTGAAGCCAACCGTGACGATGACTTTAAAGTAACTAAAGTTAAATCGGTCAGCGAAACGAACCGCGCCAAGAATACGGCAAAGAAGAAAAAGAAGACTCAGCGGCAGAACAAGAAAAAAGCCCGACGCTAAAGCGCGGTAATAGATAAACAGTATTAAGACCCGGTGGGCAGGAAGATGAAAGAACGTGAAGCACAGTACGCAGGAAATACGATTAAAGAATGGGGCACGAGGCCTACTGGTTGATATTCCTGGCGCTACGGTGATGAGTTTTCAGTTCCAGTTCCGTGCAGGTAACCGATACGTTAAGCACAAGGATATCTACGAAACGGCGCACATTATGGAACACATGGCATTCGGTGCCAATGCGCAGTTTAGGAGTGAACACGACTACGAAGCTGAATTTACGAAAAACGGCGCATACCACAATGCATTTACGAGCGATCTTTCCATGGTATATATTGCCGACTGTGCAGATTTTGAGTGGGAGCGAATACTCAAACTCCAGCAAGTCGCGATCTGCCAGCCCCGGTTCAATAACGCCGAACTAGAAGCCGAAAAAGGGAATGTGCGCTCGGAGCTGACTGGCTATCTGAATAATCATAGCCGAGTATTATGGCCGAAGATCCAGCAGCTGTTAGGCGAAGATATTCTGACATTCTGGCAGCGCCTTCAGACGATAAATAATGTAACGCTGCGCGATATTAAAGAGCATTACAGTAGGACTCACACGGCTAACAACATGCGTTTTGTAATTGCCGGCAAGCTGCACGGCCGACGTAAAGAAATCATTCGCATGCTTGAAGGCTGGGAACTTGAAGCTGGTGAACGCTTTGATGTTCCACGCGATGAACTATCGAGTGGCAATCCAACGATTATTCGCCGTAAGGAAGCGAGTAATATCACCTTTGGTTTATCTATGATGGTTCCAAAAGAACTTGATGACGGCGAGCTTGAAGCGATGAACTGCCTTGATCATATTCTTACCGGAACAATGCACTCACGTATTTATGGTGCGGCTCGTTCAAAAGGCTTGGCGTATGGCATTTTTTCTGACACATCCGCTGGGTTTTATGACTCTAGCTGGGATTTTGGTGGCCAAGTAAATCATGAAACAGCCGATCAACTGTTTGATATTATTGTTCGCGAAGTAAATGCTGTCTGTGAAAGTAAAGTAACAGATGCCGAGCTTGAAGCTGCGAAATCTTATGCATTGGGCCGCTACCAAATGGGGGCGCAAACGGTTAGTCAGATTAGTGGATTCTACACGAATCGCTACTTTGCAGATGGTATTGTAAAAGACTACGAAAAAGTGCCGGATGCGATTCGTGCTGTGACGTGCGAGCAGATGGTCAACACGGCTAAGCAGTTTATGGAATCAAACACATGGGTACTCGCCGCGGTAACACGCGAAGAAAAAGACGAGATTGTGAATTTGAGTAATAAGTTCGAATCATTATTTCCGAAAGATGTGGTGCGATAAGTAATGAAAATCGCGATTGCAGGATATGGCCTGGAGGGCGAACAAAATTACGTATACTGGAATACGCCTGAAAATGAAGTCACGATTCTAGATGAAAAGCAGGTGCCGGATAAGCCTCTACCAGAAAACGCTAAAACAATCCTTGGTCCAGATGCTTACAATGATCTGAGTGAATACGAGATGGTTGTTCGCACAGCCGGACTACCTCCGCGAAAACTTGTGTCGGCTAAAAAGGTTTGGTCTGCGACTAACGAATTCCTTGAAAAATGCCCAGCGCCGGTCATTGGTGTAACCGGAACCAAAGGCAAAGGGACAACCAGTTCACTCATCGCGAGCATTTTACAAGCTGCCGGCAAAAACGTTCACTTAGTTGGGAACATTGGCACGCCTGCACTTGCCGAACTGCCGAACATTTCGGCTGACGACATTGTTGTGTACGAGCTTTCTAGTTTTCAACTGTGGGACGTGAAAAAATCTCCGCATATTGCAGTTGTACTTGGAATCGAGCCTGATCATTTGGATGTACACGACAGTATGGATGAATATGTGAATGCAAAAGCTAACATTGTTCGTTTCCAGACCGGAAGCGACATTACGGTCTTTAATAAAAACAATCAACTGTCGCGAGATATTGCCCAGATTTCATCTGCTAGTTTACGGCGCGAGTATCCATTTGATCTTGGCGATATAGCATCTTCTGTTAAGTTGCCCGGTCGACATAATCAAGAAAACGCAGCTGCCGCACTAGCTGCAGTCATGGATTACATTAAAGACAAAGATGCAGTCATGGCAGGTCTTAGCTCGTTTGCAGGCTTGCCACATCGTTTGAAATTCGTGGCCGAAAAGAACGGTGTGAAATATTACGATGATTCGATCGCTACAACTCCGGGATCGGCAATCGCCGCCTTGGCAAGCTTTGAAGAACCAAAAGTAATTATTCTTGGCGGACATGATAAGGGCGCGGATTATACTGAGTTGATTGAATCCTGTGAACAGGCATCTGCTACTGTAATTGCAATTGGTTCAAACGGTGACACGATTGAAAGACTCTGCGAAGAAGCAGGCGTACCATGCGTACGCGAAGAGGGGGATATGAAGGCTATCGTAGGGCGAGCGCGCGAAACCGCTGGTGAAGGGAGTGTAGTGATCTTGAGCCCGGCAGCGGCTAGTTTTGATATGTTCAAGAGTTATGCGGATCGCGGTGATCAGTTTATTACTGCTGTACAAGAGCTATAACGCTTCAGCTTTGTATTGATACCACAGGGGATTAAAGTAAAAGGAGCTTTTCGCATTTCAGCGAAGGGCTCCACACCTACGGAAGGTGACCCAGATGCTCGTACCAATCGGTGACGCACTTGTGGTGGCGTCGACACCTGAAGAAGTCCAGTACGGTGACATTGCGCTGGACGAAAACGGTGTGCTGTGGGAGCACGTAGAAGACCGTGACTACGACGCCGAGCACAATCGGAATCCGTTTCCATTCGAATGGCGAAGGATTGCTGGCGAAGGAAGGTACAGCTCGTTCCGCTTCTCAGCAGTTCGGTTTCCAGTTCGAATCATCCTGCGTCAACAGCGGTGAGCTTCGCGTCCGCTTTGTGGCCCGGCATTCAGTTGCCGGGCCACTCTCAAATATGCAGTAGTTCGCGAACTCGACGAGCAATCGCTTCCGAGGGCTCGAGTACTACGGCTTTTAATCCAGCAGATTCAGCTATCTCATGCTTTATCCAATGATAATGTGTGCAGCCAAGTACGATTACATCCACTCCTTCGGCAATACAATCAGAAATAATTTTATCTATGTGTTGGCGGTTCATATCGTTTGCTTCGATACGTTTCGCCCAGTCGCTACAGTCGGGCTCAAGAATGCGGACTGCACCGCCAAAATCATGTTTTGACTGCAAATATCGTTCGCTGCCAAGCGTGGCGGGTGTGGCGAGGACGGCAATCACGCCGGTTTTTGTAAGTGCGGCGGCTGGTTTAATCATAGGCTCCAGGCCGATGAATGGCTGCGTGGGGTGACGCTCGCGCAGAACGTCAATTGCCGCTGCTGTTGCCGTATTGCAAGCAAGCACGATTACGTCACAACCGCTTTGGATAAATGGCGTGATTGATTTTTCGGTCAGTTCGATGATTTCTTTTGCGTCACGATTTCCGTAGGGCATGTGTTCACGGTCACTTACGGTCATGATATCGGCATGTGGGAATTCTTTCCGTAACTCATGAGCGACGGCATCACCACCAATCCCGGAATCGAATACTCCTATGCGCATGCCACCAGTATACTCCCAGTGGTACAATAGAGGGAATGCAACCTCTTGAGAAACGTGCAACCTCGCTGCAGTCAGACATAGCCGATGCGATGACACGGCTTGATATAGCCGGTAAATCAATCAAATTAGCGGAGCTCGATGAACAGCTCTCCGTACCTGAGGTATGGAACGATCCTGCACATGCACAGGAGTTAAGCAAACAGGCAGCGGGACTTCGAAGTACGATTGACCCGTGGCAGACACTGAACGCACAAGTAGGAGATATTCTGGAGCTAATGGCAATGGGCGATGATTCCATGCAAAAGGAGTTCGAGTCTCAGTTGCGTGCACTCGAGGCGGAACTATCGGAACGTAAGAAAGACCTGCTGTACAGTGGCCCGTTTGACGACCACGATGCAATCCTTCGTATAACCGCTGGTGTGGGCGGGACTGACGCACAAGACTGGGCTGAAATACTAGAGCGTATGTACCTACGTTGGGCGGAAAAATCTGGTATGCAAACTACACAGGTTGAGCGATCTACGGGTGAAGAAGCTGGCATCAAGACAAGCGTCATTGAGGTTAGTGGTGCGAATGCCTACGGTAAGCTTCGTAGTGAACATGGCGTACACCGTTTGGTTCGCCTAAGCCCGTTCAATTCTGATAATCTTCGACAGACCAGCTTCGCACTCGTAGAAGTCCTACCTCGTGTTGATGCACCTGAAGAAGTACAGATTGACGACAAGGATCTAAAAATTGATGTGTACCGCGCTGGTGGCCACGGCGGCCAGTCGGTTAATACGACCGACTCAGCCGTTCGTATTACGCATCTGCCAACCAATACTGTTGTTGCAATCCAGAACGAACGCTCACAGCTGCAAAACAAAGAAACAGCTATGCGGATTTTGCGTTCAAAGTTAGCCCAGCTACAAATGGAGCAACATGCTGAAAGTCTAAGCGATTTGAAAGCTGGTGAATCCGCAAACTGGGGCAGTCAGATTCGGAATTATGTGCTTCACCCGTACACAATGGTGAAAGATACACGAACGAAGTACGAAGACAAAGACGCGAAAAGCGTTTTGGATGGGAAGATTGATGGTTTTATTGAGAACTTCCTAAGCTATGTACGACAGTAATTACGACACGAAGCACCGCACAAACCTTTTGCTATATAGCGATAATATGCGCGATAAGCGAGCAGGATATTGGTTTGAAGCCGATGTACTAAAACGCACATGGCTTAACTATAGTCATGAGAACACACACAAAATCACCAGGTATTATCCTCCGATTCCGAGAGGCGAAAAAGTTGTTCATAATCGCGCGCCAGGCGGTTTAGCACCATTCAGAGACGAAGAACGATACGGTGAGGATATAGTTCTAATTGGAGATTCTGAAACCGGCGAGGTGCTATTTATCGATAATCACGACGCGATTGATGCTATCGATTCAGTGAAATCTCTTGATGATCATATGCCTATTTATAACGCGCAGACTAATATGTCTGCGATGCTGAGCGGAATTACGACGGGCTTGGCAATAGAGATCGCGTCCACGGATGCGCGTTTCTCAGTAGGTGCTTCAATGTTAGCTGTTGGTGCAATGACTATGGCAGTCCGTTCGCGGCATGCCAAATCACAGCAAGAGAGTGCGGCTCAAGTAGCGAACTCTGCTAGGGAATACGCACTAAGATTGAATCCGGAAATCAAAATATTAGGAACAAGGGAACCGAGCAACCTCGATTTCGTACGTCAATTGCTCAAAAAATCCAACACCCCGAGCGCACTCTGGAGCGTTATTAAGCCTGATGTTGGCGAACTTGCTGACATTGAACAGCGTCTACAGATATCGGAAGATGACAGGCTTCTGCTAGAATTTCGTACTCGCGAAATTCGCGCGACAATTCTTAACTTAGCTGATGTAATACAAATATCTGCTTGATTTGCATGAGCCTACAAGAAAGTCACTTATGCTATAATTGCCCTAAATGATTTTGTTAGATAGGGTAACAAAAACATACGGAAAAAGTACCAACCCGGCGCTTCAACGTATTAGTCTTCATATCGAGCCCAGGGAGTTCGTTATATTAGTGGGAACCTCGGGTGCGGGTAAGTCTACGCTACTAAAACTATTAACCCGCGAAGAAAAACCAACCAGCGGCAAGATTGTGGTTGGCGGTATTGATTACGACACGTTAAAAGATAAACACATTCCTCTGCTGCGTCGTAAGATCGGTGTTGTGTTCCAGGATTTCAAACTGTTGCCACAGCGGACGGTATTTGAAAATATTGCATTCGCGCTCGAAATCGCTGGCATGACCAATCGTGAAATTAAGACGACCGTACCAAAGGTGATTGAGCTCGTAGGACTCACAGGCAAAGAAAAATCGTTCCCACACCAGCTGAGTGGTGGTGAACGCCAACGCGTAGCGATTGCTCGTGCTGTGGTGCGCCAGCCAAAAATTCTGATCGCCGACGAGCCAACTGGAAACCTGGACCCCAAGCACTCCTGGGACATTGTGCGCCTACTTGAAAAGATTAATCGCTACGGAACAACGGTGCTTCTCACGACTCACAACGTTGAAATCGTGAACAGGTTAAAGCGCCGTGTGGTTACACTTGAGCACGGTAAGATTACGAGTGACCAAGCACAGGGAAGTTACCGACAATAATATGACAAAAGGAAAAATGACATCCAAGCAGTTCGCGCAGAGTAAGCGCAAAAGACGTCAGTGGATTACATTTCTGCGAATGTGCCGCTACGGCGTGAATAACTTTTCGCGTAACGCGTGGCTAACAATCGCCGCGACTGCTGTCATGACGATCACACTACTCATCGTGTTTGCAACACTGGCCGCAAGAAGCACGCTTATCACTACGGTGGACGACATCAAGAACAAGGTAGATATGTCGATCTACCTAGAAACTGATGTTGAAGACGATGCAGTCGATACGATCACCAGTGATCTGCGTAAACTTAGGACCGTTACGAACGTAAGTTATATCAGCCCGGAGCAAGCGCGCGACGCGTTCGCTGAGCAGAACAAACGCAATCCCGACGCACTTTCTGCCTTAAATGAAGCAACAAACAAGTTTTCCGGTACCGTACGCGTGAAGCTCAAGGACATCAATGACACGCGTGAATTAGCCGAATTTGTAAAAACGAATAAGACCGTGAAGGAAAACATTGACCCTGACCGCGAGCCATCCTTTGCTGGTGAGCGTAAGTCTGCCATTGAAGGCATCGCAAAGGGCGTGGTGTTTGCAGAGCGAGTTGGTTTGGTGTCGACGATCGTTTTCGTGGTGATTTCATCGCTGATTGTCTTTAACACGATTCGCATGGCTATCTTTAATCGCAAAGACGAAATCGAAATGATGAAACTCATCGGCGCCGATAAGAGCTTTATTCGCGGCCCATTTATTGTAGAAGCAGTTGTATATGGATTTATTGCGGCAATTCTTGCGACCATACTCGGCGTGCTCAGCTTATACTGGCTCAAAGATAGACTGATCACGGGTGTACAAGTTGGGCCGACACTGGAATTTGTTATGTCGTATATCGGATTTGTGGCGCTCGGAATGATCGCACTGGGTGCACTAATTGGAATTGTATCATCGCTACTCGCGACCAGAAGATATCTTAAGATTTAAGCGGGGTAATAGCCGCGAGGGGAGTATTGACTTACTAAGACGCTTATGCTAACGTGGAAGAAGATGAAACTACGGTCCACCACACCATCATCAGTATCATTCGCTAAAAAGGCGGCTATTGTGGCTGCATCTATTTTGATGCTCGCTGCGACACCTATGGCAATGACACAAATGGTGAATGCTGACCAGTACGATGTTCGAATCGCGCAGCTCCAGGCTCAGATCGAACAATTCAATGCTCAGGCCGCAGCTTTGGGTCGTGAACGAAACACCTATGAAAACAAGCTGGCGATGCTAAGTGCTGAAAAAGCGCAGATTCAGGCACAGATTGACCTAAATGAGGCAAAAATCAATCAACTGACTGGAGACATCAAAAAGTCTGAGGCGCAGATTGCGGCTAACAAAGATGCGTTAGGTGACACACTTGCAGATTTGTATGTAGACGACAATATCTCTGCGATTGAAATGCTCGCGAGCAGCAACAATATCAGTGACTACGTAGACAAACAAACCTACCGTGAAGCAATTCAAGATGAGCTTTCATCTACGATTGCCACAATTAAAACTCTAAAGAAGCAACTTGAAGAGCAAAAAGTTGGCGTTGAACGAGCGTTGGCTGACCAAAAGGGTGCCCGTGAAGTCTTAGCGCAAAAAGAAGCCGAACAACAACAGCTGATTGCAGCAGTAGCAGGCCAAGAGCAGGCATACCAGAGCCTTTCTGCACAGACTAAAGCCGAAAAAGACCGCGTACAGGCTGCACAGCAGGCGGCAATCGCTGCAGCAATTCGTGCAGCAGGTGGCGGTGGCGCAGCGGTTGCTGGTGACCCAAACAAAGGTGGTTACCCTGCAAACTTAGCGAATTCAGACTATTACAACCCAGTTGTTGACCCATGGGGAATGTACTCTCGCCAGTGTGTGAGCTACACCGCCTGGAAGGTATACCAGAAAAATGGCTACATGCCGTACTGGGGTGGTCGCGGTAACGCCAATCAATGGCCAGGTAATGCCCGCGCTGCTGGTATTCCAGTTAGCACCGTTCCTCGCGCCGGAAGTGTTGGTGTGATCATGGCTGGTGCTTACGGACACGTTGTATGGGTAGAGAGCGTTAATGGTAACGGCACGATCAATGTTAGCCAGTACAACTACTTCAACGCCGGTGGATCAGGCTGGGGTCACTACAGCGAAATGTATAACGTTTCGCCTGGCGCATACGATTACTACATCTACTTCTAAAGCATAAAGGTTAAAAGTACACTAGCGCACCCAGAAACGGGTGCGTTATACTTATGGCAATGGAAAAGAAGGTAGAGCTTTCCCGCATCTATTTAGCCTGCGTTGTACTTGGTGTGCTTCTCGTTGGTTTTGTGCTTGGAACTCGATCAAATCAAATCGTAGCCGCTGTAGCCCCACTGTTTGGTGCACGGGTTGAAACGGGTGTGCTAGACGACACGTCGCTGCAAGATGTGTATCAGACCTTAAAAGAACACTACAACGGAAAAATTGATGACGATAAGCTGATCGAAGGAGCAAAGCACGGTATGATCGCTGCCGTGGGTGATCCTTATACTGTGTATTTTGATAAAAAAGAAGCCGATGAGTTCAACAAAGAACTAAGCGGCGACATAGGCGGTGGTATTGGAGCGGAAGTGGGAGTTCGTAACGGCCAACCAACCGTTATCCGTACTCTGCCCGATAATCCAGCTGAAAAAGCCGGCCTTCACGCAGGCGACACGATACTAGGCGTAAACGAAGAATCTACGGACGGTTGGGACGCAGATAAAACGGTGCGCGCCATTCGTGGTGAGGTGGGCACAACCGTTAAAATTACTGTTTTACGTGACGGTCAACCAAAGGAATTCACGATAACTCGCGAAGAGATCAATAACCCGAGCGTATCGAGCGATCTAAAGGGCGATATTGGCGTCATTACTGTTAGTAGGTTCGATAATGAAACGGTCGGGTTGGTGCGAAAAGCAGCCAATGACCTAAAGAGTAGAGGTATGAAGAAGACCATTATCGACTTTAGGGGTAATGGCGGTGGATACCTGGATGCGGCTCCTGGGGTTGCCGGTATGTGGTTAAGAGACAAGCTAGTTGTGAGCGTGAAAGCTACGAATGGTGGTGAGCAGAAACTTATGAGTAACGGAGACACAATACTGGCTGGCCTGAAAACTGCCGTCATAGTGAATCCTGGTTCGGCGAGCGCAACCGAGATCGTCACGGCCGCTCTAAAGCACTATAAGGTAGCGACGATTGTTGGTGAGAAGACGTTCGGTAAAGGAACGGTACAGGAACTTGTGCCACTTGCGAACGGTTCGCTCTTAAAAGTTACGATCAAGCGCTGGTATACTCCAAGTGGCGGTAATGTCAATAAAAACGGCATCAAGCCAGATGTCGAAGCCGGCTTAACCCAGGCAGATCTTGATGCCAGTAAGGATCCACAAATGGATGCAGCCGTAAACGCGGTCAATCAGCCATAACGGTTGTGCCTGAAGAAAAATAGCTATAGAATAGGGGACATATGGACTCATCCAAGAAAATACTACTGGTAGAAGATGACACCGCGTTAGCAGGCGTTTACCGATCGCGCTTAGAGCTCGAAGGTTTTAATGTCAAAGAAGTTAATAACGGCGAGGATGCGCTGTCCGCTGCACTTGATTACAAGCCTGATTTGATTCTGCTCGATGCAATGATGCCAAAAATCAGTGGCTTTGACGTACTCGATATTCTTCGAAATACCCCCGATACCACAAATATTCGCGTTGTTATGCTCACGGCACTTAGCCAGCCAAAAGATAAAGAGCGTGCCGAATCACTTGGTGTTGATGACTATCTAGTGAAATCTCAGGTTGTGATTGGCGATGTTGTGGAGCGGGTGAAGTTCCACCTAGGTGTGAGCGATTCAACAGAGCAGCCGCCTTCACAGCCTGTCGCATCGTAGCTAGGCTTAAGGAAGCATAAGCTTATTGACAAATAAGCAATTATTTGCTATTATGAATTCATAACTTTAAATAAAACACACATGTACGAAGTAACACCACAAGCACCATCATCTGAATCAGAAGCTAAGCAACTATCAGTATCTGAGCTTCATGAACTAGGCCGCATTGGCATGGTAAGTGGCGATCGTTTGGCCGAACTTGGCCCTGCGACACTTGGTGACGCCCAGAGCGAAGAAGCGTCTGCTGTGCAATTAGAGGCTTTGCGCACCGGTAAGAGCGTTGATCAAATCCGCAATCCAGAAGACTACGTAGTGCCTCAGCCTAAAGCGCATCAACAGCGACTGGGCACTCCGAATAAGCCTGCGTATCACCTACCACAGCAACACGGAAGAGCTGGCGGACGATAAAAAAGGACCCGGATAAACCGGGTCCTTCTTATAGAGCGAACAATTATTGAACGCTAACCTGTGTACGAGGTGCGGTCTTGCCAGTGAACCGGCGAGTACGAATCTTCTTGAACGATACAACACCTTCGACTGCTGCATGAATAGTGAAGTTCTTGCTCATGAATGTACCAGGGCCAGCAACCTTGGTTGAACCAGTTTGGCGAACTAATACTTCACCTACGTTGACCTTTTGGCCACCGAAGCGTTTGACACCCAGGCGGGCACCAGCGTTGTTGTGGATATTTTTGCTTGATCCACCTGCTTTGACGTGTGACATAGCTTCTCCTTTAAAGTTTATGAAACAATCTAAAAAATTGTACCAAATATTTTTGACATTTACAAGACCCTAACAGATCATAGAGTATAGACAAATATTAATAAATATTATATTATCAACACATCTTTGAGACTCAATACTAGGTGAGGCAGGTGAGGACATGCGAAATCGCACTCAGAGAAGCACGTTCATGCGAGGAACGATGGTGATCGCCATGTTGCTTCTGCTCAGCGGATGCAACCTTCCCTTCGTCGGAGACGACGAACCCGAGGAGCAGGCGAAGCCCAAGAAGGCGACGTCGGCACCTGTCAAGGTGACGGCAGCGCCCAGTCCGTCCGAGAAGGTGGTGGCCGAGTCGCCGACAGATGTCTGCGACAACGTCGACGGCAAGCAGGAGGTTGCACCGGGCGACATGCGGTCAGTTGGCATGCCCGATGGGAAGCTCTTCTGTTTCGATGATGACGCAGCCCAGGCATACGCCAGCGAGCTGCGCAACAGGGCCTTAGGCATTGTTGAGCCACTCGAGCGGAGTGTGAATGCGGGTGGATCGCCGCAGGTGATCCTGAGCAATCTGGTGCAGGTCAGCTGTGATCAGTCGGCCGCCGATTTCTACTTCTGGGGCGAGGCGAACGACCTCTACGAGAACATCGTGGAGAAAGCTCCGAAGGGCTCGCTGTCGCGGGAGTGGCCACAGTTCTTCATGGTCGCAGTCGCTCAGGGTTGCTCCTGATCGCTCATGCATCACGGTTTTTTTCGGCTCGGGTTTTTTACGTTAAACAAAACCCGGCGCGCAGTACCTCAGGCTCGAGGTACTATTTTAATTTATGTCCTAATCTATGGCTGGAAGCCAAGCTTCTTGGGTTGAGGTGGAGTCATTGCTCGAAGCATGCTCAGATACGATGGCCGCCACGCCAGTCAGTACAACTGCTAGGGTGGTTCCGGCAGCGATTTCAATCAGAAGTTCACGGCGGGTCTTGGGCGCAAGAGGCTCTTTCATGTAGGATTCGGGAACTCGGTCATATCTCTCCTGAGTTGTCAGATTCTTTCGTTTAAGCATTACGAACTCCTTTTCAGAATTAGTAGCTGTCTGGCAACGACTTGATCTTCGCGGTAGTAGGTGAGCTTAGTTGTATCAACTTGCTTAAGCACTTGCCACTCGTAGCCAAGTGATTCAAGCTTTTTGATGACGGGTAGATAGGTGAACCAGCCGGTTGCACTTCGCCATGCAGGCACAGCAAGACAGAGCGGCGTACCTGGTTCAAGCTGGTCATGAATGTTCGATAAGAATTTCGATACAATCACATCGACGACCTTAACGACCTTATCAAGCTTGTCGGGCGATGGTGGGGCACTAAACGGTTGACCTAGGTACGTTTCAGCCACAACGGCGTCGATGGGCTTCTGCCAAGTGTGCTCTACGGCATCGCCAGCTTCGACATTTACATCACCAAGGCTGAATTTTTCAGATAGCCACTGCATGTTTGCATTTGAGTAATCAACCATTTTTTCGGATAGGTCGGTGCCGTATACGTTAAAACCAAGCAAAGCTGCTTCTTGCAAAACGACACCTGTGCCACAAAATGGATCAAGTATTCGGCCCTCTTTTACGCCAGACAGATTAATCATCATGAGCGCGAGCTTTGGCGGCAGCATACCTACGAATGCATCAGTCTTGGGACGAGCTTGGTCGCGAGCGGCTAGGGCAGTAATGTTTTGGGTGCCAAGACTCTCCGCGACAAGAACTACATCCTTAGCATAAACGATCAGCAGCTCAATCTTATTCGGTGAAAGACCAAGTTTATTGTGGTGGGATGTAGCAGTTGAAAGTGCTGAATCATCGTTGGGGATGAGACGCATACTGACACTGTTTTGTTTCAAGGCCGTTTTTAATGCGAGACCGGTACGCTGAACATCGCGTGGTGACACCTTACGCCCGTACACACTTATCCCGATTGTGACTTTGCCTTCAAAACTACTCAGTCGGTCGGCGTAGTAGCGGGCTATTCTTTTACTAAGCCTCGACCATTCCTGTGGTTCGAATTCTGCAACAATTTCGCCAAGTTTTATGCTCCCCCCGAGGCGTTGCACGTCAGGACGTACAGTACTTTTATACGTAGCGGCGATATCCGAAAGAGGCGTAACGTGACCGAACACTTGTTCGAGTTCCGCGATGCTGAGCTCGGGTTGACGGCCGAGCAACGAGACATAATTCTGGGTAGACATTATCACCAGTATACGATGAATCACCACTGTCTGTATAATGAAAGGATATGTCGGTGAAATCGATTATCAGTTGGGTGACATTGGCGCTCGTAGCCTTGATATTGTTCTTGTCGCGGCATGAACTACTAAAGGCCTTGGAGCTTATGGAAACGGTGAACCCACTCGTACTGCTACTACTTGTACCACTCATGCTATTCACATTCTACGCAGCAGGCGAGATCATGTTTACGTACCTGAGTGCCAAGGGTGGTATAAAACCAACGAAATGGTATGAGCGCGCGCGTATGGCTCTAGAACTAAATTTTGTGAATCACACTCTGCCGTCAGGTGGAGTGAGCGGCATTTCGTATATGACATGGCGGCTTGGAAAACTAGGCGTGAGCCCGGGAAGGGCTGCATCGGCACAAGTAGTTCGATATGTTGCAGGTTTTATTGCATCGGCGATATTAATTGCAATTTCAGTCGTTGCAGTTACTCTTGACGGCAATATTAACCGTGGAATTATCCTAGTAAGTTCGGCGATTGTTACGTTTATGATCTTTAGTACGATCGCGCTGATTTACCTAGTAAGCAGCCGTAAGCGCATGGAACGGTTTGCGGATTGGTCGTCGAAAGGGATCAATAAAGTAACGCGTAAAATGACACGCGGCAAGAAGCGTGTATTGGTGCGAGAAAAGAAGATATTTGAATTCTTTGAAGACATTCACGACGATTATTTGGAGCTTCGGCGCGACTACCGTGTGCTTGTGTACCCGGTACTTTGGGCAACTGCATTCACTGCTGCTGACGCGTTGCTATTTTGGATTACATTTACCGCACTCGGTACACCAGTGAATCCGGCACCACTTCTTATTGCATATGTGCTGGCTAGCGTAGCAGGATTTATTGTAGTGACGCCAGGCGGCGCAGGCGCCTACGAAGCGATCATGGTAGCGTTCCTAGCTACTGCCGGAATCGCCAGCGGCGCAGCGATTGCAGGCATTGTGCTCACCCGAGTGATTATTCTGATCGTTACGATTGCATTCGGATACTTGTTCTACCAAAACGCGTTAGGAAAATATGGAAAACGAAAAAGCCGAAATCCGCTTAAGCGTCTCTGATTTTGTTGGACTGGTCAACCAGACCTTTGACTTTGCGATGCCAAGTATTGTTATCGTCGGCGAAGTATCCGGCTACAACGTACGGCAAGAAAAATGGGTCAGATTCAAACTAAAAGACGAACGATGCTCAGTTGATTTCTTTGGATCAACCTATCAGGTGCGCCAGCCCTTAGAAGATGGCATGATTGTTGCAGTTTCGGGTAGGCCCCGTTTAAGCGACAAATATGGCTTTAGTGTAAGCATTCAATCCGTCCGACCTGTTGGTGAGGGTAGTATTAAGCGAGGTTTTGAACTGTTGAAGCGCAAGCTTGAAGCCGAAGGGCTATTTGATATCGAGCGAAAGCGGCCACTTCCAGAGCTTCCGGGGCGTATTGGTGTAATTAGTAGCACGCAGGCTGCAGGCTATGCGGATTTTATAAAGATTCTGAATGGCCGTTGGGGTGGCATGCAGGTTGAGGTGGCTCATACACTTGTGCAGGGCGTTAATGCGCCGGGTCAGATCGTTCGTGCGCTTGAGTACTTCAACCAGTCGGGCGAGCCACCAGAAGTAATCGTGCTCGTACGTGGTGGTGGTGATCCAGATGATCTTGCCGCATTCAATGACGAAGCACTTGTGAGATCGATCGCCAGCAGTCGTATTCCAACATTGGTCGGAGTGGGTCACGAAATAGATGTGACGCTTGCTGACATGGTTGCCGATGTACGTGCGGCAACGCCGACGAATGCTGCGCAGCTTCTTGTGCCGGACAGAAGGGAACTTATTGAGCGCTCACGCACGTATGTTCGCAGCATGATTCCAGCCTATCAGGGTCATTTGAACGATGACCGGCGTGAGGTAAAAGACCTTGTTGATACGGCTGAATTTGTGATTTCGGAGCGTATGCGAGTACTCACTGACGAAGTTGCTTCAACAATAAAATTGCTTCGCCAATATGATCCTTCGGTTGTCTTAGCGAGAGGCTACGCATTAGTGCGAGGAGACATCGATATTGGGGGTGTGATCGAAGTAGAGCGAGCGAAAGATATCATTCAAGCGGAGGTACGCAGTGTCAGCAAAAAATAAGACGATCGAAGAAAAGATGAACGAACTGCGCGACATGGCTGCATGGTTTGAGAGCGATGAATTTTCACTCACGCATGCCAGCGAAAAGTTTGAAGCAGCATCCAAATTGGCTAAAGAAATCGAACACGATCTATCCGAAATGGAAAATAAGGTGACCGTACTCAAACAATCATTCGAGGAAGCATGACGCTTCTGTACGCAGTCATCGCCGTAGTGGTGCTGATGTTTGGATTTGTGGTGATATTCGGGGCGCCGTATGTGCCCAGTAAACGCCGAGAGGTTCAGCGTGCGTTTGAATCCTTATACCCGCTCAGCAGCAACGACCTACTCGTAGATATCGGTTCGGGAGACGGTGTAGTGCTACGCGAAGCGGCCAAGCACGGCGCACGTGCAGTAGGCTACGAAATCAACCCACTTCTTGTGTTGATCAGCCGGATTGCCTCAGGACGCTACAAGGGGATTCAGGTGAAGCTTGCAGATTTATTCCGGAGTAAATTCCCAGATGAAACCACTGTAGTATATATGTTTAGCGAATCGCGCGATATTAAGCGAATGTTTGCAAAAATTGAGCATGAGGCAACGCGGTTAAAGCGGCCGTTAACGGTGATTAGTTACGGGTTTCAATATACGCAGTATGAACCGAAAGGCGAATTAGGTGCGCATTTCATGTATATCGTTGATCCAACGGTCACTAAAGCCTGATGCTCGCAATCGAAACACGCTTACGGTATAATTCAAGCCATGAATATTCCTACTCGTAATGAACGCGGCGCCATACGTATGTCGACGTTCGCTATTGTTGGCTTATCGCTTTTTGTGATTGCTTTCGCTGGGCTATCTGTCTGGGCGTACATGAACTATATCGATCAGAAAGATAATGTCGACTCTAAGATAGAGACTGCGGTAGCTGAAGCCGAGAAAAAGTTAGGCGATAAGTTAGAAGCCGACTTTATTGAGCGAGATAAGCAGCCGCTTAAGAGCTTCACTGGCCCAAGTGACTACGGTACACTTGGATTCAAATACCCGAAGACTTGGAGTGTCTATATTTCGACCGATACGTCGAAGGACAATGGCTACGAGGCATTCTTTAGCCCTGGTGCAGTTCCATCTGTCGATGCAAAAGATTCCCGCTATGCACTACATGTTGCGATTGTTGATGACAGCTACGAAGATGTAATCAACGACTACGAAAACCTGGTAAAAAAAGGTGACCTTAAAACTTCATCTGCCAAAGTGAATGGCCAAACCGGTACTCGGCTTGACGGAAACTTTACCAAAGATATCCGCGGCGCAGCAGTTATATATAAGATCCGCGATAAAACGGCAATTATTCAAACCGATGCCGATACATTTAAGCCTGATTTTGACACGCTGATACAGACAATCACGTTCGTTGAATAACACAATTTATCTGTGCACTTTCATAGGCTAATGCTGCTACACTAGGAGCAATGGACCCAAGTGGCAACATGAGCGATGGGGGTAGGGGAATCAACCGTGTCACGAGCATTGGCGTGGCAGCGCATGAGTTGAAATCACCACTGGTATTACTACGCCAATTAGCACTGGAATTATCCAGCGGTGATGTGTCGCCAAGTGAACAAAAGCATATTTTAGGGCAGATGACGCATATTTCTGAAAAGGCCCTTCGCTTAACCAGCGACTTAACACGCGTAGAAGGACAATCGACCCTGTTCGAACTGAGTCCAGTGAATCCAATGGATGTTGCTCGCGATGTGCGTACAGAACTTGCCGGACTCTATAAAGCGCACGGACGTAGTTTGAAGGTTAGTCGAATACGTAATTTGCCGCCTGTGATTGCAAATCGTGACTTACTGCGCCGGATATTGCTGAATTTTGCCGATAATGCGCTGCACTATGCCGATGTGAATGGCGCGGTTGAGCTTCAGGCACAGCTACTCGCTGAACGCTCGACGGTGCGTATAAGCGTGCGCGATCACGGCCCACACATGCCGCTTGCAAACTGGCGTAAACTTACGAATACTCTGGAGGCCAGCCAGCCAGTCTACGCTCGACCTCAGAGTAGTGGTTTGGGCTTATATATCGCTGGGGAATTTGCACGTTCTATGAACGCTCGGATTGGCGCGATTCGCCACCAAGATGGAGCGTCGTTTTACGTTGAACTGCCTGTTAGCCGGCAACTTTCACTGCTATGACTACTCGAGTTGTTGTGGTTGAAGACGACGCTTGGCTAGCGGAGCATTATTTACGCATTCTTAGGCGAGGGGGTTACGAAACATATCATGCCGCACATGCCTTAGGTGCAATCGATATTATTGATGACGTTCGGCCGCATGCGATACTGCTTGATGTTTTACTAACGGGCACAACTGCGTTGGCGCTACTACACGAACTGCGTACACACGCCGATCTAACCGCTATTCCAATCGTGCTTGCTACTAATCTAGCTGACCAAATACGGCTGGAGGATGTTGAAAGCTATGGAGTAAAACGCATACTTGATAAGGCTACGATGCACCCGGACGACATCACCGCGGCCGTGCGAGGAGTGCTGGCATGAAAACTGTCCGCACAAAAGCAATTGTGCTACGACGAACTAATTATGGCGAAGCCGATAGGATCGTAAACTTTCTGACACCCGAAAATGGTGTGATGAGTGCTATGGCAAAAGGTGTGCGCAAAGAAAAAAGCCGACTAGCGGGTGGTATTGAATTGTTTGCGACCTGCGATGTGACGATTGGCAACGGCAAAGGGGATTTAGGAATTCTGACTGCAGCGCGGCTGGAGACATTTTACTCATTCATCATGACCGATTACGATCGTCTTCAGTTTGGGTATGAAGCCATAAAACAGATCAATAAGATAGCTGCAACGGTAGACGAATCAGCTTTTTACGATCTGTTAGAGCAGACGTTCGCATCACTGAACGACAGCACTATTGATGTACGCTTAACGAAAACATGGTTTTGGCTGCAACTCGCGATTTTATTAGGTGTCGGCATGAATCTCGCTACGGATATTAACGGAATGAAGCTAGTTGAAGATACTACATACAATTTTGTCGAATCAGAACATGGGTTTATATTCCACGAAAAGGGAATGTTTACGACCGATCATCTAAAGCTACTTCGCATCTTGAGTGCGCAAGCACCAAAAGTGGCGGCACATGTAAGTGGAGTTGGTGATTTAGTGAATGATTGTTTGTGGGCCGCCGAGAGGGTAGTCGCCCGGTAAAGTGAAACCCCGCCAAATGAATGGCGGGGTCACTTAGTGAGCGATGCGGGCTAGCCCAAGCGTCCAGCGACTGAGCGGAGGATGCTGCCGGTAGGGAGAGGCGTTACTGCATCCATGAGCGTGTAGGCGTGATCGGCGCAGTGAACAGACACTGCGTTGATGTACGCAGCACGCGCTGTCATGGAAGCGAACTTCACCGGCGAAGTAAACTGGTTGGTGACTGCGATGCAGACCATCAGGTTCTCCAGCTCGTAGCGCCGCTTGCTACCTACCCGCAAGACGGGCATCATGCCAAGCACCAACGCGATTGCCGCCGCGTCACCAGGTAGCTGCATCAGTCGGCACTCGGCCAAGCGGCTCTGGGTGAACGCGAACTCAAGCTCAATCCGTTCGGCTGGTAGCATGCTCGCCATGGCGAATTGCTTGCTGTGCAGCGTCGCAATCACCGAGTCAAGGTCTGCTTCTGCATCCTCGAATCGACCACACCGAGCGTGATGCATGCCGCGGACACGCAGAATTCGCTGCATAACCATGGGGTCATGCGAATCAGCGTAGTGCCGAAGCGCCTTGTCGAACCACATGTCGGCGTCGTCCTCACGACCATCCAGGCTGTCACACTCCGCAAGGAGTGCGTAGTCCAGGGTGAGGAGTAGTTCCGCCTTGTCGGTGTTTGACCTCTCGGTTTCGAGCAGTACCAGGTGGGCATCGCGGGCGCCCAGCAGGGCATTGCGCGCCTCGTCGTACTTGCCAGCTGCGATCAGCTTCTTGATGTATTTGTGCCGAATGGCACGGTGTCGTTCGGCCATGCTAGGCCTCCCTTCGATGGATAGGTGCGACTTCTCCCTGAGAAGCTCACTAAGTGTAAGTTTATTTTAACATAAAAATAAGCTCACTACAAGGGTGAGCGGAAATGGTTGAAGCCCGTCCCTCGCACCGTATGAAAGATGTGAGGGACGGGCTTGATTCTTGCTGACGATCAGCTCCTGAAGGTGGGTCTGAAGTCGACCAGTCTGCGATCTGCCGGCAGCGAAGCCAGGAGCCCTCGGTCGACCGACAACACGCCTCGTGATCTGGCGATGATGCTCGCATCTCGGTGCATCTTGCCCTTCATGAGCTCGATCATGAGCTCGAAGTAGGCGAGCAGGATGTTGATCTGATCTGACAGCGGCCCCGACGAGCGCGAGAGCTTGACGGCCTTCGCATACTGAGTGGCCGCCTGCAAGCTCTCGATCTTCATGCCACGGCCACCGTCGGCTCGCCTGAGGCGACCGATGATTTCCCTAAAGCGACTCAGGTTGGCCATCTCCCGAGTGGTCGGGTGTTGGGCGAACAGAAGGTCGATGGCTGGCTCGAAGCGCTTGTCGACGAGCATCGAGATGAATTCGTGCTCAACCATGAGCTGCTTGTCCTCAGCCGTGAGGCTGTGGCCAATGAGGCGGGTGATCGAGTCGATCGCATGCCGGTCACCGAGCCGAAGCTCGCAGATTGCGAGCCACACTTGCGCTTGGCGGTGGTTGGGGTTAGTCCTCAGGAAGTGCTCGAATTCGATCTTCGCCTGCCTGAAGTTGCCCTTCTTGAACATGTTCTCGGCCACGTTCGGCATGGACCGGGTGGTTCTGTCGTCATGCTGTGATGTACTTCCCATGATGTGCCCCTTTGAGGTCGATGGTTGGTCAAAAAGACATGGAATATTAATATTATAGCACAAATGCGTTATTTTAGCAATTGGTTAGTTCAACAACGAATATACGTATACGTTTGACGCATGCTCCTCATGCTATAATTACCCCTAATGGACAGTGAACTAAAACTTGAAGATATTGTTAGCCTAGCGAAGCGCCGTGGATTCATTTACCAGGGGAGTGAAGTGTATGGTGGACTATCTGGAACGTGGGACTACGGCCCCTTAGGCGTGCAGCTGAAGCGCAACATCATGAACTTATGGTGGAAGATGTTCGTAGACGAACGCGATGATATGTACGGTGTGGATGCAGCGATACTCATGAACCGCAAAGTTTGGCAGGCAAGTGGGCACGTTGACACATTTACTGACCCACTCGTAGAATGCTCGAACTGCAATGCGCGCCACCGCGCCGACAAATTAGACGATCCAAACAAATGTCCGACCTGCGGTAAAGAAGGTACATTCGGCGAAGCGCGCCAATTCAACATGATGTTCGAAACGTTCGTTGGGCCTTCTGCTGTGGCAACCCCAATTGAAGATGAAAAGGGTGAGAACTACACCAATGAAAAAACAGGCAACACACTACTTGCTTACGACCCGTCGCAGGTTAGCTATCTACGCCCAGAAACGGCACAGGGAATTTTTACAAATTATAAGAATGTTGTAGATAGCTTTTACCCAGACCTTCCGTTCGGATTAGCGCAGCAGGGTAAGGCATTCCGTAACGAGATTAGCCCACGCGACTTCGTGTTCCGTAGCCGCGAGTTCGAGCAGATGGAAATCGAATACTTCGTCAATCCCGACAACTGGGAAGAATCGTTTGAGCATTGGATTTCTCAGTGTAAAGAATGGTTCAAAGCTCTAGGACTGCCCGAAGGCCGTGTGCACGAACTCGAAGTAGAAGGCGATGACCGTGCCCATTACAGCAAGCGTACAGTCGACTTTGAATTTGACTATCCGATCGGCCGTGAAGAGCTTATGGGCCTGGCGTACCGTACTGACTTTGATTTGAAAAACATCGAAGATAACTCCGGCAAAAAGATGGACTACACGATTAAGGGCACGAACACCCGATTTATTCCGCATGTTATCGAACCTTCATTCGGCGTCGAGCGTGCGCTCATGGCGGTCCTTTGCAGCGCGTATCGTGAAGATGAGCAGAACGGTGAAAGGCGTGTATTCTTGGCGCTGCCTGAACATCTTGCACCAATTAAGTATGCTGTATCGCCATTGCTAAAGAACAAGCCGGAACTAGTAGAGAAAGCTCGTGAAGTGTACGCGAAATTAGCCAAAGAAAACCCTGGCCGTGTAATGTGGGACGACAATGGAAACATCGGTAAACGCTACCGCCGCCAAGACGAAATCGGTACACCATATTGTGTGGTCATTGACTTCCAAACTTTGGAAGATGGCACAGTGACAGTGCGAAATCGTGATACCACTGAACAAAACCGCATAAACTCAGCAGAGATTGAGTAATATGGCGCATCAACCAAACTTTTTCTCAGCGGTTTTCGTACTGCTTGAGAATGAGGCGGGTGAAATATTATTGCAGCGAAGGGTTAATACCGGTTTTATGGACGGCCACTATGACATGTCGGCGACAGGGCATGTTGATAACGAGGAGTATATTGTTGATGCGATTATTCGCGAAGCGAAAGAAGAAATTGGTGTTGACATTGCTCCAGAAGATTTAAAGATAATTATGGCAGCTCAGATGAACGCCGACCGACCGTATTTGAACTATGTGTTTCTGTGTAAAAAATGGCAAGGCGAGCCCAAGATTATGGAGCCGCAAAAATGCGATGACTTAACATGGTTTAACAAAACTAATTTGCCTGAGCTGCTCACCCCAACGCTCCACCTACTAAGAACGCGTGACTTCAGCGAGACGCTGGGATTCGAATACATGGATCTTGAGCGCCGTAAAGAATTGATGGGAATGTAAGCTATGGATGTTGATTATAACCATCCGGGGACAATGCGCATATCTCTTGAACACGACGACTTAGTACGTTTGCAACAGAATGGGTTCACAGTGGAGCGAGACGGTTTTAGTGGCATGGAATCGAAGACGTGGGTACATCTTCCGCCCATAGAAGAAAGTATGATTTCGCACGTTCACGAAGCATCGGCTGAAATAGAACCAGGCGGGGATTTGCATGTAAGACTTAGTAGGGGATTCCCGACACCAATCGAGATTGGCCAAGACGCGATAGCGGCGCCGCCAGGGTTTGTGGAGCATTATTTAGGCAGCACGGGAATAATACTAGTACTGATGAAAGAACAGATATGAAGCCACGACTAATGATCGAGCAGAAAATAACTGCGTTTGTAAATAAATACAAAGTACTCGATGTAGATGCTAGTGGCGGAGCAGGCGAGTTAAAGGCCCTTGCGCAGCAAAAACGCCTGGCGTTCAAAGAAAAAGTGACATTCTATAGCGATGAGCAAAAAACAAGCGAAGCATTCACGTTCCGAGCTGAAAAAGTCATGGATGTGCACGGTCGCTACTTTGTAGAAGATATGCAGGGTAATGTACTTGGGATGTTCCGCAAGGAATTTAAGAAGAGCTTACTTGTAAGTAGCTGGATTCTAATGGATAAGGATGGCGCGGAACTATTCCGCGTGCAAGAAAATAATGTGGCAATCGCAGTGCTACGCCGATTTGCTGGATTCATTCCGTTTGTAGGCGATATCGTTGATCTTGCTATGAATTTCTTTCGGTATCATTTTTCGTTCATCGACCTACAGACGAATACCGAAACTGGGCAATACAAGAAGACGACACTATTTCGTGATCACTACAGCCTAAGTACGACCGATGATGCGTGGAGCAAGCTGGACTGGCGAGTCTTTGCCGCGATGGGTGTTGGGCTAGATGCCCTGCAATCCCGTTAAAGTCGCAATGAAAGCGCCCCTTCCAGGCGCTTAATACTCGTAGGAACGAGAAGGCGCCCGAAAGGGGCGTGGGTTGTAGCTACTTGCCGTGACGGCTGCGGCTGGCTGCCGCCTTGCCGGTACCCGGGACACCACCACCGAAGTTGGGCTTCTTGACGGGGCGCTGCTTGTAGCTGGGCAGGCTGGAGGTGTCGATGGGGACATCGATGACGTGTGTGCCACGCCGCTGAGCCGCTGCGGTCATGCGCCTCGGCTTGTCGGCGTTGCGGGTCTTGCGGGTGCGGGACTTGCCACGGGCCATTGGAACTCCAGATGTTGAAGGTACACTTAGTGAATATAATAACATAAATACATAATTAAAGCAATAGCTATTATCTGTTACAATTAATACACTAGATAACTACAGGGAGGCTGGTTCGTGAGTAAGAACGTTCCGAGTAAGTGGCTGAGAATAATCTTACCGTTGGCATTAATTTTGACATGGTTCGGTGTGTCTGCCGTAGGTGGACCATACTTTGGGAGAATCGAGGAAGTTTCGGAAGTTGACCTAACGGCATTCCTACCCGAAAGTAGTGAAGCCAAGGAAGTCGCTGACAAATTAGACGGGTTTATAAGCGGTGATACCTTGGCCGCCATTGTAGTGTTTGAGGCAGATGACAATAAGTCACTCACCACCGAGCAAACTACGATGATAAATAACGCTGGCGCAAAGTTGTCGGATATCGAAGGCGTTGAAGGCGACGTAAGCCCAGCGATTGTGTCGGATGACGGCAAGGCTGCCTTTGTAGCCGTGGAGGCAAGTACTGATCAAGGCTTAGAAGAAGTAGTGAGCGGCATACGTGAAAGTCTGAAAGATGCTGATATTGACGGCGTAACCAGCCAAGTGACAGGCCCGGCTGGCTTTGCTGCAGACCTTAACGTTGCATTTTCGGGTATTGACGGTATTTTGCTACTGACTGCGCTTGCGGTGGTATTCGTCATACTTATTATCGTGTATCGTTCAGCGCTTTTGCCGGTGGTAGTACTGCTTACAAGTATCTTTGCCCTGAGTGCGAGTATATTAATTGTATTTAGCCTAGCGAAGCTTGGATGGGTTGAGCTAAACGGACAAGTACAAGGAATCCTATTTATTCTGACGATCGGTGCGGCCACCGACTATTCGTTGTTGTACGTATCGAGATATCGGGAGGCATTATATGCAAACAAGCATCGCTGGAATGCAACCCTGGAAGCCTACAAAGGTGCACTCGAGCCAATTCTTGCGAGTGGTGGAACCGTGATAGTTGGATTGTTGTGTTTGCTCCTTAGTGACCTTGCTTCAAACAAGGCACTTGGGCCAGTTGGTTCAATCGGTATTGCCATGGCAATGCTTGGTGCGTTAACATTTCTTCCTTCGGCGCTACTGCTCGCCGGGCGTAAAGCATTCTGGCCTGTGATACCACATGCCGATATGAAATCACGAACAACTCACCGCCAGAAAGTTGAAAAAGGTTTGTGGCATAACGTAGGCGAGTTTGTAAAAATACATCCCCGCCCCATATGGATTGTGACAGCATTGTTGCTATTGGTGCTTGCGGGCTTCTCTACGCAAATCAAAGCCGACGGTGTTGCTCAAAGCGATTTAATACTTGGCTATAGTGAAGCTCGCGAGGGGCAAGATACATTGGGTGATCATTTTGCGAGCGGCTCTGGCAGTCCAGCATTGATTGTGGTGAACCGTGACGTCATGGATGTGGCGGTGAAGGCAATTGAGTCTACGAGTGGAGTTGAAGGTGTGTCAGCGACGGCTGACAAGAGCGAGAGTGGTGTAGCTCCACTGGGTAAAGCACGTGGGGAAATAGAGAATAAAATCCGTGAAGGCATTGAAGCACAACGAAGCGGTTTACCAGCTGAAGCGCTCATGCTCGCGCCGAGTACCGATCAACTTGTAGCTGCCGCCTATCCGTTCAAGAACGCTGAAATAATTGAAACAGACGGCGAAGTACTGCTGCAAGCGACACTTCGAGATGATCCTGATAGTCAGGCTGCTAAAGACACTATAGCCAAACTCCGAGTGAATCTTAAAGATGCAGGAGTTGTTGGCCAAGTAGGTGGTCCGACTGCAGCGCAGGCAGATTCTAACACCGCTTCAATTCACGACAGGATGGTCATTATACCGGTGGTGCTCATTGCGATTACGATCATTTTGGCGATGCTGCTTAGGTCGCTCATCGCACCACTATTACTTTTGGCAACGACGGTCTTATCATTTGCGGCTAGTATTGGCGTAGCAGCCCTGCTGTTTAACGGTGTATGGAATTTCCCGGGCGCTGACCCCTCGGTTGTGCTGTACGGCTTTGTATTCTTGGTGGCACTAGGCATCGACTATAATATTTTTCTTATGACCCGTGTGCGCGAAGAAAGCTTGAAACAGGGAACTGACAAAGGAGTAATAAAGGGACTTGTTGTAACGGGCGGCGTGATAACATCGGCAGGTGTAGTACTGGCGGCAACGTTTGCAGCCCTCGGTGTGATACCGATCTTATTCTTGTTCCAGCTAGCATTTATCGTGGCGTTCGGTGTACTTATGGATACGTTGCTCGTTCGCAGTTTACTTGTGCCGGCATTAATAAAAGACATTGGACCATTTGTCTGGTGGCCATCGAGGCTGAAAAAATAGTATGCGAGAATTCCTGCGTAAAAATATTAGCGTCGTTGAATGGGTTCTTGGAGCCCTTGCGGTGGTGCTCCCGAGCATCGCATGGTTGGGTCGGAACGACCTGAATGACCTAACACTTTATGATATATTTCCGCCGCTTGGACTGATTGCGTTTGGCCTGATGTGGACACACTTTGTAATGGGAGCTTTGCGCCGGTATACGTATGTAGAACTAAAGCAGGGTAGATTATATACAACGATATCAATGGGTTTGGTATTAGCGCTGATCCTGCTTCATCCAGGCTTACTCTGGCTGGCACTGTACCTCGATGGCTACGGCTTGCCGCCACTAAGCTATATGGATGTGTACGCAGCTCAACTAGGATTCTTAGCGCTCGGTACAGTATCGCTGCTTGTTTTCCTTGCCTACGAATTGAAACGGTTTTTTGAAGATAGAAAATGGTGGAAGGTGATCGAACGGCTGCAGATTGTAGCTATGATCGCGATCTTTGTTCACGCACTTGGGCTTGGTAATGAACTGCGGCTCGATTGGTTCATGATTGTATGGATATTGTATGGAATAACATTGCTTATAAGCAGTGGTTACACGATTGTTCACGGTAACAAGGAGGGAAAAAATGGAAACTAAACGATCAAACAAAGTGCTGGTAGTCGTTGCAGCTGTTTTGCTAGTTGTGGGTATTGGAGCGGCGGCATACGCGCTTACACGACCAAGTACGAGTGAGAATACAAAGTCTGACGGTCAGTCTGCAAAAGAAATGGGTATGACCGACGAAGAGCATGCCAACATGGATTCCACAAAGGATGAGGGCGCGACTGAGTCCGAGTACGTGATTACTTTTACTGACAATGGTTTTGATAAGGCAACTTATACATTCCCAGCAGGCAAAGTAATAACGGTTAAAAACAATTCATCAATGGACTTGCAGTTTAGCAGCGATGACCACCCAACGCATCGCGATCACACAGAACTTAACATGGACGTATTGGGCGCAGGTGAGTCTGGTACATTTACACCTTTAGGAAAAGGTACCTATGGCTTCCATGATCACATTAATGATCAGTTCGAAGGTACGCTAGTTATCGAATAATGACGCAAATCAATTACCGGTCGCTGTCTGAGCCAGTGACTGACGAAGTAGTTCGAAAGTACGCGGGTAAGGAATTGTCGTGGATCGACAATAAGACCTACGTATTTATTGGGGTTGCCTTGTGGCTCGGCATGACAATACCATTTGTCATTGGCGATGTGCAGGCTGGCCGAGGGTTTGAAATTGCAAGCATTGCTAAGGTACTACTGACGACCAGTATTGCAATTGGTGTCGTTATTGCGGCTGCTTATGGCATGAAGCTGCGAGCTCGAGGCATTGCACGCATGAAGCGTTTTGCGGAAGCGAACGATGCTGTATACACCAATGACATGTCGGCACCGAGTATGAACGGAATGATTTTTGACGAAGGCCATTCGCGAATATTAGAGGATTCACTCGCATTTAAAAGCGGAATAGAATTGGGTAACTATCGATTTACGAAGGGGACTGGCAAGAACAGCCGCACATATAACTACAGCTTCGCGCGTGTATCGCTTGGGAGAAACCTGCCTCATATGGTGCTTGATGCAAAGCGCAATAACTTTTTTGGCACCAATTTGCCCGATACGTTTAGCAAGGAACAGCGGCTTGTACTTGAGGGAGACTTTAATACTCACTTCGATGTATATGCACCATCGGGATATGAGCAAGACGCACTATATGTCTTTACACCCGATGTAATGCAGGCCCTGGTTGATCACGGTAAGGAGTATGACATTGAGGTAATCGATAACGAGCTCATCCTGTATAAGACGAAGAAGCTAAATCTTGATTCCAAAGATGATATGGAATCTATTTTGGCTATTGTTGATGCAATCGCCAGTGAGCTGAAGGATCAGTCAAAGCGGTATACCGACGAACGAGTTCAGGCTCGCCAGGAAGGTAATAACCAGTCTTCTATGCCGATTGTCGCCGAGCAAGGCCGTCGGCTCAAGCAAGGTCGCCCGATAGTAGCGATCGTGTTCAGTGCGATTATATTTGCTGCAATTTTTGTACCGGCATTTTTGCCACCTCAAATCGCCGACACAGTGACTGCAGCTGTTTGGCCAGCTATCTTTCTTATGGGATTTATATTTGTGGTGGGTATTTTTGTTCGAGGCCGCCGATAGACCGGAGCGATGTTACAATAGTACATAATAATGATTAAGCTATAAGGGCTTCTAATGGAACCGGATAAAACAGAGACGACTGATATTTTTTTGTGGGCAAACCAAACCGACGCCGTAAAAAATGAACTAAATTTAGAGTTGTTTGTATTTAACAAGAACTACACGCCTTACGCGTTGAACCTTTCTAAGACATTAGATGCACAGGCGCGAGCGTTGTTCGTACTCGATTTGGTAAATACTGTAAACTTCGGTGCTGGTACCGGAATGAGCGTTAGGGATTATGAGCTGAGCGAGGCTGAAGAAAATGTGCTGCTTCGCACAGATCTTGAGAAAGTGGGGCGAGCTGAAACCCTGATTCACTTAATCGAGAATGAGCGTGGGGACATTGTTCAGTTTTCGGACACCGAGCATGAATTTAAGCGCATTAAAGGCATCGTATTAAAAGCGACTCGACCGGATGGTAAATATTTCTATGTTGCGAAGGCGGTCCAGCAAAGTAACGTACTGCCTGGCGCGGTCAGCTGGCAGCTATCGGGTGACACATTCGCTCCGTTTGAACCCGAAGTAGGCGTACGCTTGCCGAGCGATAACCAAGTTCTTATTATTGGAACCGATATCTTCGTATTTAATCAGCCAAAGTTTGAAAAGCTGTTTCAGTATGATTACAAAAAACAGCTGCTGGCTGACAAGAAGGTGGAAGAAATTCTCGCTAACTATCAGCTTAGCTTTCCCGACGGTATGGATCTACAAATGCTGGTGCGCGAGCGGCCAGCAATGGTAAATAAACTACAGAAACTCGAAGTGGGTGACATCAAGCAAGAGCAGGCGCTTGAGTATGCTGACACAATGCAACTTGATCTCATGACAGACGATGACGGCAAGATAATAATTATGGACGGCCGCGATTTAGACATGTTTGTAAACCTTATTAACGAGGACTACATTACAAGTGAACTGACGGGCAAGCGCTATGTTATAAAAAGTAAAAAACTGCTTGATGAGCCAGAAGGCGAACCGCCTCGGGGCTAAGTAACAACGGTTTGCTAAACTAGTAATAATGAAACAGAACTTGGCACTTGCCATTATGAATGAGGGGCATAATGTCTTCCTGACTGGACCAGCTGGCTCTGGTAAGACATTTGTATTGAACCAGTTCATAAAACTTGCGAAATATAATGGAAAACATGTGTCGGTGACCGCAACGACGGGCCTTGCTGCGAGCCACTTAGGCGGGAGTACAATTCATAGCTGGAGCGGTATTGGTGTACGGGACGAGATTGGAGCGCATTTTGTCGATGGCTTATCGAAGAGTCGCCGCGAAATAATCGAAAAGACCGATGTCTTGATCATCGACGAGATTTCGATGATGCACGATTTTAGATTAGATATGATTGATAACATCGCGAGGCTGGTCCGTCGTAAAGCAGATATTCCATTTGGCGGAATCCAAGTCATTATGAGTGGAGATTTTTTCCAGCTTCCTCCTGTTAACAGAGCGGATGCACAACAGGGACAGTTTGTTGTTTTCAGTAAGGCATGGTCCGATCTTGATCCGGTTATTTGCTACCTTGAAGAGCAACATCGTCAGCAAGATGACGATGCGCTATCAGGAATTTTAGATGCAATGCGGGCTCGCGACATTCGCCGTTCACATGCAGAGACACTACTTAGTAGGGTAGAAGTTGCGCCGCCGGCTGACAGCATATATACCGAACTACATACTGTAAATGTGGATGTAGATACTCAGAACCAAGCTAAGCTTGATAGCCTGGGCGGCGATGAGATGATATACAGCCAAACGACAACTGGGGCTGCAAACTATGTAGAAAGCTTGCAGCGATCGGTACTGGCGCCAGCGGATCTGCGTTTGAAGCAAGGAGCGTTGGTTATGGCAGTTAAGAATGCGCTTGATCGCAAGTACCACAACGGAAGCCTGGGCACGATTGTAGATTTTGATCCTGCCACCGACTATCCGATCGTTGAATTTTTGAATGGCAAAGAAGTTACTATGCAACCAGATACCTGGGAACTGCGCGACGGTGATAAAAAACGAGCCAGTATTACTCAGATACCTCTTCGACTAGCCTGGGCGATTACAATTCACAAAAGCCAGGGGATGACACTCGATTCAGCCCTTATTGATTTACGCAGGGCATTTGTAGCAGGTATGGGATACGTGGCGCTAAGTCGTGTACGAAGCCTCGATAAGCTTTACTTAAAGGGTATTAATCGAACGGCGCTCGAGATCAGCGAAACAGCATATGATATTGACGATCAGCTACGAACCAAGTCGAAAGCGGACTCGATTCGGCTAAAAGACCTCGAAGACACTCTTGAAAAGATCGAGCTTGATAAGGCACCTAAGCAATCATCTGGCTGGGCGGATAAGGTTGCAAAGATGCGCGAGACGTATCCGAATGCTTACCGGCCATGGACGAGTAGCCAGGACGCACTCTTAAAACAGGAATTCCAAAATGGCGCATCGCTTAGTGAGCTATCGAAGAAGCTGGGCAGGCACGAAGGATCTATTACGATGCGACTTGAGAAGCATTTTGGCGGCGAAATAACGGTATAATTAGGAGGTATGCCGAGTAGCAAGTTCCCATCAGGATTCCTCTGGGGTGCGTCCACTAGCGCGCATCAAGTAGAGGGTGCTAACCACAATCAGTGGAGTGTGTGGGAGCTCGAGAACGCCAAAAGCTTAGCCGCGCAGGCTGAATACCAGTATGGTGACCTAGATAATTGGGATGAGATAAAAACTCAGGCACTCTCACCTGATAATTATGTATCTGGAACCGCAAGCGACCACTTCAATCGTTATAAGACCGATATTGCTATCGCGAAGAAGCTTCACATGAACTCTTTACGCTTTAGTATTGAATGGTCGAGGGTTGAGCCTAAAGAGGGAAGCTGGGACTCCGCTGCGATTGATCACTATAAACGGTATGTAGACGAACTGAAGACACAGGGAATAGAACCTGTAGTTACACTATTTCACTTCACCCTCCCTGTTTGGTTCGCAGAGAAGGGGGGTTTTGAAAAACGCTCGAATTGTAGCTACTTTGTGCGGTTCGCTGAAAAAATTCTTAGCGAAATTGGTAAAGATGTACGATTCGTTATAACGATCAATGAACCTGAAGTGTATGCCTTTGAAAGCTATTACTTGGGGCACTGGCCACCGGCTGTGCTCAGTAAAAAGCGCGCAATCAAAGTGCTACATAATCTTGCCTACGCGCACAACCAGACTGCCAGAATGATTCACGGATTGAATCGGCGATACAAAGTGTCGATTGCGAAGAATTCAAATTACTTTTATGCCGGCGATAGCGCGACACTATCGATTCGTAGCGCAATCGTAATGCAGTACTTTCAGGATGATTATTTCCTGAAAAAAGTTATCAAAGAATGTGATTTTATTGGAGTGAATTTTTACTTTTCAAACAGGGTATACGGATATCGTATTCATTCACCGAATGAACATGTGTCTGACATGGGTTGGGATATGAGCCCTGGAGACATTGAGCACACACTGGAGCGGCTCCATGAGCGCTATCATAAGCCGATTATCATTACCGAAAACGGATGTGCTGACGCGAGCGATAAAAAACGTCAATGGTGGCTCGCGCAGACCATTCCTGCGATCCAAAAAGCGATCTCTAAAGGAGTGGATGTGAGGGGATACTTGCACTGGAGTCTCATAGATAACTTCGAGTGGGATAAGGGAAGGTGGCCTCGTTTTGGACTAGTTGAAGTGAGGTTTGACACTATGGAGCGCAAAGTCCGCACGAGTGCCAGACAGTACGGAGAATTTATTCGTAAGGTTACCAATTGACAAAGGGTATCGGCTGTACTAACGTAAAGCTATGAAAGCAAAGATGAAAGCACCAGTGAAATCATCTAAGAAATCTCTCGATCCAAGCGCTCTGCTGCAGACCGAACGTGATCTCAAGGATGCAATCCTTACGGTGTCTATCTTCGCTAACTTATTTATCCTGTGTTTATGGGTAGCATTACAGACTACCGCTCAATACGACACAGCACTTATCGATTTCTTCCTTCCTCGATAACTCTGGTAGATTCATAGTTTTCCACAAAATTGTGGAAAACATACATGTACCGAAAAATCCTTAAAAAAGTACTTGTCAGTGGGTAGGTGTGGGTATTATGATAGGGTCAGTGGAAAAAAGTGGGTAACACCACCAGAAAATAAACATCAACCACTGCACCAAAAATAATCAACGTTTGCCGCTGGTAAAACGAGCAGCGAAGAGAAGGCACCCTAAAACGCAAATGGATTATTTCGAAAGAAAGCTTGATGATAAGCGTCGGTTGACAATACCGACGGAGCTTCGAAACGAATTGTCCAGCGGCGTAGTCCTGACTCGCGGCTTTGGCAAGTATCTCCACCTCTACTCGGTCCAAGTTTGGAACGAACAGGTAGAGCCTGCGCTTACCGGTAGTATTCTCGACCAAGCTGTCGCTGATCTGAACGTGACGTTCAGAATGGGCAAGACCCAAGCGGAATTGGACGAGAAGCAAGGCCGCGTCACCATTGAACAGCATCTGCTGGACTGGGCGGGTATCGATCGCGATATCGTAGCAGTCCGTGCTGGAAGCTACTGGCGACTGTCTGCGGCGTAGATTACCGTTTGTCCCTTAACAAATTAGAGAACAGAAATACCTCGAGATTACCAATCTGGCGAGAGTGGGCGTGGAAAGGGCAACACATAAAACAAGCCTCGAACCTTCCTCAAAACACACCTCCCAAAACTCCACCTCACACATAAGTCTCTCAATTTCCGTCTAAGCCCGGTATGCATCCCTCGCGGATACTTCCACTACAACTTATTCGGAAACAACTTATACACAAAAACAAACACACCTGCGAAAACAAACAATCCTCTTTCGCCAGTTTGGTGATCTTGAATCCTTCATATAACCCGCTTAGGGTACAATGAAGGGAATGAGTATTAAAGCACATCCACCACATCATGCTTTACATGTTCCTGTCCTTCTTGAAAAGACGATAGAACTGCTAGACCCTAAGCCCGGTGAATCATATCTTGATTTAACGGCCGGTTACGGCGGACACGCATCGGCTGTACTTGAACGGACAAAGAATCCAAAAGGAGCCGTATTGGTTGACCGCGACGAGAACGCGATTACCGAGTTGCAGGCACTTAAGGATCAAGGAGCAGTTCTGCTACATACTGACTTTGTAACTGCTGCTAAGCAGCTTATCGAAGAAGGTAGGCAGTTCGATAACATACTTGTGGATCTCGGGGTGTCGTCACCACAGCTCGATAGGGCTGAGCGAGGATTTTCTTTCTCTAAAGATGGACCACTTGATATGAGAATGGACCCAAGCAGTGAACATACTGCTGACCATATCATCAATCGGTCATCTAAAGACGAGCTGTACAAAATATTAACGATGTACGGCGAAGAGAGAAGCGGATTTGCACATCGAATTATCGATGCGCTGATACGAAATCGTCCAATACATACGACGACTGAACTCGCGGACCTTATACTTAACGAGCATCGTGGCAAGTGGCAACGAATCCACCCCGCGACCCGTACCTTTCAAGCCCTGAGGATCGCAACTAACGACGAACTCGGACAGGTCGAAGCAGTACTCCCGTTACTCCCGAAGCTTCTCACAAGAGGCGGAAGGGTAGGCGTGATCAGCTTCCATAGCCTGGAAGACCGTTTAGTAAAGCGCTACTTCAAAGAGCACGCCCAAGCAGGCCTTGAGGCCGAGCTGGACATCCCAATGAAGAAGCCGATCGATGGGGCAACTTACGACGTTCACAACCCGCGTTCACGTAGTGCAAAGCTACGGATCGCAGTGAAAAAATAAAACAAACAAAGGAAGGGGCATAAATGCCTGTCCACATCCAAGTACAAAGCCAGTCGGTAGAAGAAAAAGTTACCGTACGCTTTAACTAAAAACCTCCGGGATGAGCGGCAAAACCGCTGCTCATCCCACCAAACACAAACATCAACACCACCACAATGTCATATTCCACCACATATCAACGGGGGCAGTACGCCCAACGACGAACAGGGATGAGCCGCAATCAAAACAATACGCGGTTCACTTCAAGTATCAAACTCGGCCCAGTAACGCATACAGTGCTTGTAGCGCTTATGATAACTGTGCTTGGCTTGATATACTTGACCCAGGCGACTAAAGCCACAAGCTATGACTACGAAGCCCAAAAGATTGATTCTCAGATTGCAGAGCTCTCAGAAGAAAAGACTGATCTCGAAGTAGAGAATGCTCGCTTAACTGCACTTTCCAATGTTCGAGAGAGCAGCGTAGCAAAAGCGATGACCAAGTCGGAGGCTCCGGCATACGTCAACAACTAATATAGACATTATGTCATGCCCACTGAAATACTAATTAATCGTCGAATCCGGATTTTAGCCGTCACGTGTGTCGCGTTGATGGCTATCTTTGTTGTGCGCTTGTTTTTCCTGCAGGTCATAATGCATGACAAGTATGTGGCTGACGCACGTGCCGAACAAGAAAAGCGTTTAATAATTCCTGCTGAGCGCGGCGAGATATACCTCATGGATGATGGTAAGCCAATCAAGACAGTCATGAATCAGACCGTCTACACAATGTTTGTTGATCCAAGCATTATGGATGACGTAGAAGGTGTGAAGAAAGCCATACGCGAGATTGTTGGTGGCAATACGGTTAAAGATTACCAGGACAGGCTAGACGATGACACGCAGTATGTTGCGGTGGCAAAGCAAATTACTAAAACCCAAGCCGAGCTTGTGAAAAAGCGTGGCCTTAAAGGTGTTGGCTTCCAGGCTGAGTCTAAGAGGGTATATCCCGAGAATAGTTTGGCGTCACAAACACTCGGCTTCATTGATTTTGACGGAATGGGCCAATACGGAGTCGAGAGCAAGTTTAATGATCAGCTTAAAGGTGAAGATGGACTCCTTCAGACGATTACGGATGTTGCGAATGTACCGCTAACGATTGGCGATGACAGCATAAACATCCCTGCCAAAAAGGGAACCGATCTCGTACTCACCATCGACCGCTCAGTACAGGGTTACGTGGAGCAGGCGCTTGCTGATGGCATAAAGCGCACGGGCGCTGATAGTGCGAGCGCCGTTGTTATGGACCCGCAGACTGGGAAGATTCTGGCAATGGCGAATCTGCCAACATACGACCCCGGTCAGCTATCAGGGATCAAAAGCTATGCGCAGGTAAATAATGGTGTTGTGACAAGCCCGTATGAACCAGGATCGGTTATGAAGACGTTTACCATGGCCACGGGTATTGATATGGGAGCAGTGAAGCCGGATTCGACCTATGTAAACACTGACTATATTAAAGTTAATGATCGAACGATCACGAATGCTACCAAGGGGCAAACCGGAACGATAACATTCCAGCATGCGTTGAACTGGTCTTTAAACACTGGTATGGTCACGGTTGCTGAGCGACTTGGCGATGGCGAAAACATCAATCTCAAGGCCCGTAAGACTATGTACGATTACCTATACAACAGGTTCAGGCTTGGCCAGCGAACGGGAATTGAAGTCGCAGGGGAGCAGCCTGGTATCATACCAACCCCTGAGATACCAGGAGCCGCCAATCAGTATGCGACTATGTCATTTGGCCAGGGAATGGATCTGACAATGCTTCAGGTTGTTGCTAGTTTCTCAGCGATGATTAACGGCGGAACGTATCACACGCCAACAGTAATTGAGGGCAGTATGAAAGACGGAGAATTAGTGTCAAATACCGAGCAGAAATCGTATCCCGGTGTCATAAAATCGTCGACATCCGAACAGATGCGTCAGATGATTATGAAATCGCGCGGGGCGTTCGCCTCGTCAAAAGATAGAAAAGGTTACAGTGTCGGGGGTAAAACAGGTACATCGCAAACATTCGAGAACGGTGAGATCGTAGAGGGGCAAACGATTGGGACATACCTTGGATTCGGTGGTGATACTGCACCTAAATATGTCATAATGGTGCAAGTGTCAGGTAAAAACAAAAACCTCGGTGGTGGCGACCACGCCAATCCGATCTTCACCGACATTTCCAACTGGATGATCGACTATAAGAAACTTCAACCGAAGGCATAACATATGAATCAGCAAGCAACCTACCAGCTCCTTACCGGTGACGTAACCCAGATATTTCTTATCAGCGTTGGGGCGTTTCTGCTTGCCATGGCACTCACGCCGTTCTATACCTTCTTAGCGTACCGCTATCGATTTTGGAAAAAGCAGCGCAGCACAAGTACGAACGGAGAATTACTTGAGGTATTCACTAAGCTTCACGCCAGTAAATTCCGTAGAAATATACCAACAATGGCCGGCGTCATTGGCGTTGTAACGATAGCTGTTATAACATTCGGATTTAACTTCGATCAGCGGACATATTTACCACTGGCTGCGCTTATAGGCGGTGCAATCGTTGGATTGATTGACGATATCATCAATCTTCGTTCAGACGGTAAGGGCGTTGCTGGGCTTCGATCAAGCATCAAATTCGCTATGATCGTTGCAATCGGCTTAGTACTGGGCTGGTATTTCTTTACTAAAATCGGAGTTGATACGGTTCAGATACCATTTGTTGGCGCAATCGCAATTGGTTGGCTGATCGTACCATTGTTCGCATTTGTGGTAACCGCTACTGCCAACGCAGTTAACATCTCAGACGGTCTTGACGGCTTAGCGGGCGGACTGCTTGCACTCAGCTTCGCGGCGTTTGGCGTGATTGCCTTATTGCAGAATCAACTTATGCTCGCCGGATTCTGCTTTACAGTGATTGGGGCGCTCCTGAGCTACCTGTGGTTCAATATTTATCCAGCGCGGTTCTTTATGGGTGATGTTGGCAGCTTTGCATACGGTGTAACACTTGGTGTTGTCGCAATCCTTACTAACTCGTTGCTGCTTTTACCAATTATCGGTATCTTATTCGTGGTTGAGGCGGGCTCGAGTCTGATCCAGATTGCTTCGAAAAAGTTTTTCAAAAAGAAGATATTTATTTCTGCACCAATTCATCATCATCTGGAGGCTATTGGTTGGCCGGAAGCAAAAGTGACGATGCGTTTTTGGGTAATTGGTTGTATTGCGGCTAGCTTTGGCGTCATGCTTGCACTCGCAGGAGGGCACATATTGTAATGGATCGTCGAAGTGGTGCTCGAAAAAGCACGACTAGTTCGGTAAAACTCCGTCGACATAGGCCAGATTATCGCATGGCGCTGTATATGGGACTACTCATGATGCTTGGTCTGATTGTGATGTATGCAATTGGACCGCAGCGTGCACAAGTATTAAATGCAGCATACGGTTCGGAGTACGACGGTACGTACTTCTTTGCAAAGCAGGCATTCAGTTTAGCTATGGCGTTCGGTACATTCTTTGTTGTTTCGCGTATACCAATTAGTTGGTGGAAGGCAAACGCTAAGCGCTTATTCATAGGGGGCATTATTGCATCAATAATATTAGCTATTGGAGGCTGGGTAGGGGCGAGCTTTGTGCAGTGTAGCCTTGGAGCATGTAGATGGTTTGACTTAGGCCCACTTGGAAGTATCCAACCTGCTGAGTTCTTGAAATTCGGGTTACTCCTTTTTGGAGCAGCATTCTTATCTTATCGAGCGAAACAAGGCATCATCAACGACACGTACAAAACTGTTCTGCCTTTCGCAGGTATACTTGGCATCGTTGGTATATTCGTCATCTGGAGTCAGCAGGATATGGGCACGGGCCTAGTTATGCTTATTATGCTCTCGAGCATGCTGATGATATCTGGAATACGCCTTAAAGTTGCTGCAGGGCTGCTGGCTGGGCTTGCTGCGATGGGTACGCTGATGATTCTTACCGCGCCGCACCGAATTGCCCGAGTAGTCACGTTCTTACAGGGCGATGCTGCCGGCGTGGATGATGCTGGTGCGTATCACATCGCACATGCTCTGATCGCAATCGGCAGTGGTGGGCCGACTGGAGTTGGTATAGGCAATAGTGTGCAGGCTACCGGGTATTTGCCTGAAGCGATTAACGACTCGGTTTTTGCGATCATGGGTGAAACGTTTGGCTTCGTGGGGCTGGTGTTAGTGCTCATATTGTTCGGCGCGCTTCTACTTGGACTACTCAAGGTAGCGAGTAATTTAACGAATCTTCACGATAAGCTCATTGTGGTAGGTGTATTTGGCTGGCTCGCCGCACATGTGATACTAAATGTAGCTGCAATGACCGGCGTGTTCCCGTTGACCGGCATCACGCTGCCACTGCTTAGTTTTGGCGGCACAAGCATGGTATTTATCGCAGGAGCTTTGGGTCTCGCGTTTCAATTGTCATCCTATACCGTTCATTCAACTGTAAGCGAAGGAGAGCGCTATGAGAATTCTCATGGTCGGCGGGGGCTCGGGCGGCCACGTTACGCCGGTCGCAGCCGTATGTAACGAGCTTAAAAAGTCGCATCCAGACGCAGAGATCCGATTTTGGTGTGATCGAAAGTTTTATCAGCAGGCGTTTACGACAATGGTTGCGGTTGACGGCCATATTCGCGTTGAGCCAATTCTTGCCGGTAAGCTGCGGCGCTACCACAAGCTTTCGATTGCGCGGCAACTTATACAATTCAGAACTATCGTAATACCGAATATTATCGATGGGTTCAAAATGCTCGGTGGACTCATCCAGTCGCTTGCAAAACTTCTGGTGTGGCGTCCGGACGTCGTATTCTCAAAAGGTGGATTCGTCTGCTTGCCTGTGGGTATCGCAGCGCGTATTCTTAATATTCCACTCGTTATCCACGACTCAGATGCCCACCCAGGTCTGACAAGCCGAATATTATCACGTTGGGCAAAAGTAATTGCAACTGGAGCGCCGTTGAAGCACTATTCATATCCGAAAGATCGCTCACATTACGTTGGTATCCCCGTTGCAATTGCCGTAAAGCCGTACTCTACCATCAAGCAGCGAGAAGTAAAAGAATCGCTAGGCTTTAGTGAACATGAACCGCTGGTCGTTGTAACCGGCGGAGGCCTTGGTGCTGCCGCTATCAACGATGCGGTAGTGAAGGTGATTGATGATTTGCTTAGTTTCACCTCGGTGGCCCTGATAGCAGGGAAGGCTAATGTTGATGAATTATCAACAACGATTGGAAAACGTAAGAACCTTCAAATCCACGGCTACGTATCGCCGGACACTATGCAAAAATTCCTCGGTGCCGCTGACATTGTAGTTAGCAGGGCAGGGGCAACCACATTGCTTGAGCTAGCATCCCTAGCAAAACCTTCAATCATAGTACCGAATGAGAATTTAACAGGCGGTCATCAATTGAAAAATGCTGCCGTATACAAACAAGCGAAAGCAATTGTAATCTTAGAGGATGCGCGCTTGCGGGCCGAGCCACTAAGCCTGGTTGATTCAATTAATGCCACCCTTCTTAATAAAGAGACCATGAAGCGGTTATCGGCTAACATACATGAGTTTGCAAAACCAAACGCTGCCAAAGATATGATGAAATTAATCGTTGGGGCTATTGAGTGAAATTCGGACGGAAACATTCGAATGATGTTGTACCAGAGCGTCGGCGGGATTCTCCTCAGGCTTCGAGACCCACTGCTGAAGACCTGTCGAATCGCTACTCATTTAGGCGTAATCGGACTATTACGGGTAGCTCCTCGGCTAACATTGCGAGTACAAATGAGCTTAATGCCGAGCTAAGATCACCGCGAGCGCATGTACATCACCTCACGCACCTACGGCGTAAATTGTTTACGTATTTCCTCGGTGCCTCGGTCGCGGCATTTGGTCTTTACATACTTGTTTCGCAATTGGTTGCAACGACGGTTGTATCGATCGTGTCGTTGCCTCCTTTAACATCAGGTGTGCAGTCGGGTTATGTGAGAGCTATAGAGTCATACTATGCGGCTCGCCCGGCTGAGCGATTTAAGTTTGCTCTCAATCAAGATGCACTCCTGTCACATATTCAGGCTAAATATCCTGAAGTGGTGAGTGTTACTGTTGAGCCTGGTTCACGGCTTGGAGAGGCTTCGATGGTGCTACAAGCGCGTAAGCCAATCGCACGCTGGAATATCAATGGAGCAAATAAATATGTCGATGGTGACGGCATCGTGTTTTCGACGAATTACTTTGCTGATCCTCAGCTACAAATTATCGATGAGAGTGGCATACCTACCTCTTCGAGCAAACTAGTGGCATCCGATAGGTTCTTGGGCTTTATTGGCCGTGTAGTTGCTAAGTCTGCTCAGAGCGGCCTTCCGGTTAATAAGGTGACCATACCAGCCCTCACTACGCGCCAGGTAGCCTTAAATCTTACTCAATCTAACACTCAGTATAAATTATCAGTCGATCGCTCAGCAGGGGAGCAAGTAGAAGACATAACGCGCATTAGCCGGTATTTAGCTGCAAACGGACTAAATCCTGGTTATGTAGATGTACGACTTTCGGGCAAGGCATTTTATAAGTAGCACCCCACTACATCGGGAGTAGTTCTATTTATGTTCTATTTAGAATTACATAAAAAAACTATAATAAAATATCATAATCATAAAAAAGCAAATTAGGGCAGAGGAGGGCAAAAAAGAGTAGGGGGAAACAAAACGTGAAAAATGCAAATATCATGATGGCATGTGGAAAACTTAAAGCTTGTTAGTAACGCATGTACCAAACGGGCATACGTGAGAGACAATGTGAATGAAGCTAAATGCGATAAATATATGACGTGTAGGTAGTCTTTATAAGACAAAGAGTATGAATGCACCGAATAGCCTACTTTCCAAAGGTATACTGAATCAACTCTATAGTATATATTTAATGTCGTAAAAGATATATTGTGCGACGTTAAGTCTATAGAACAAATATGGTACCTATTCATACTTTTACTACCTCACTTTCGATTACAACTTCACTTTTAATTAAGTTTGCGATTTTCCCTACTTTGTCTTCTGCTGTGATTTTCTTCACAGGCCATGCGAGACTATATTTATTTGGCTAGCGTGTCGTACTTATTTGCTGTATAGTTCATGTTCTATTTTTGTTCGCTCTATTTTAAAACAGCGATAAGTAAAGAACGTACTGTGGACACGAGACCTTAATATAGCCGCACAGGTGCGAGTAATTAGACCTATCGTAAAGTAGGCTATCGGAGCGAAATTTCAGCAGTGCCTTTTTCGGGAAGACTGCCTTCTTGTTTAACAACTCTTGGTCGATTAGGCTTGTCGTTTTGTGGTTTTGCCTCGGACTGCGGAGCCGTGGCCGTGGAGGATTTACGCTTGCGGCTCCTAGTGCGTTTGCGCTTAGGGGCAGGGGTATCCCCCGCTTTAGTATCCTCATTGCTTCCCTGCTGGGGTTTCGATGAATCGGGTGTAACAACTTGACTCTGAGCATTAATTGGCCAAGTTTTAACATTTGGCTGCGGTGGTTGGGCTTCTGGGCCGCCTCCACGAGGCTTTACGAGTTCTGATATCTCATGTTCCACTTCTGTCCTGCTCCGGCTATATAGGTGACGAGTATTGTCGATTATAGCTGCGCTGTTGTCTGTTTGAGCTGGAGGTAGATTAAGCGTACGCGCACTAAATGCTGGAGTCTTTTCACCATTAATCACCATATTGATCACGAAGTTACGATTATGCATCTGCAGAAGGTCTAATGCTTCAAAATTTGGCTCGAACTGCTTAGATAGGATTGGGGAATCGTCTGCTGACACACGGAAGCTAATCATTGTACCAACGTTACCGAATACGGCGTCGCGAACACTATCACTCATCTGGCTAATGTACTGATTGGCCACAGTAAGATTAAGGCCATACTTACGCGCTTCAGATAAAATCGTGGCAAACGAATCGGTTGCAAAGTTCTGGAACTCATCTACATATAGGTAGAATGGACGTCGATCTTCGATGTTCGGAATATCCTGACGACTCATAGCCGCGAGTTGAATTTTTGTGACAAGGAACGAACCGAGGATGCCCGCGTTGTCTTCACCAATTAATCCTTTAGAAAGATTAACGATCAGAATTTTACCTTCATCCATAATTTCACGTATGTTGAATGTACTCTTAGGTTGCCCAATGATATTACGGATGACAGGATTGGCCGTGAAGGCACCCACCTTGTTAAGTACTGGTGCAATTGCTTCTGCTTGGAACTTGTCATTCCAGCTGGCAAACTCTACGTTCCAAAACTGGAGCACTACCGTATCCGTACAGCTAGCTAGGACTTCCTTGCGGAACTTCTTATCCGTTAGCATACGCGTAATATCGAGCATCGTAGTGTTTGGATGGTCGAGTAACGCCAGGATCGTGTAGCGTAGAATGTATTCGAGCCGCGGTCCCCAGCTTTCGCCGAACATACGCTTTAATACCCCGATCACTTCTGATGAGATATTTGTCTTTTGATTCGGGTCGGTTACTTCAAGTGGGTTAAATCCGAGAGGATTTGCGGTGTCGGCAGGGTTAAAGTACACCACATCGTTCACTCGTGAGCCTGGAATGAACTTCATATTGTTGACTGCAAAGTCTCCGTGCGGATCGATAATAGCGTAGCCTTGGCCGTGGAATATATCGGAAAGTGCGAATAGCTCGAGTGTACCCGACTTACCTGCACCAGTCTGCCCAATGATATAGACGTGACGTGAGCGGTCGTAGCGCAACATCCCAAACTGGTGATTGATCCCACGGAAGTTCGTCACCCCAAATGCGCTAATATTCTCGTCAATTGCATCGTTGCCAGTGATAACTGGCAGCTTAGCAGGCGGCTCAGCAGTCTTACTGCTCGCCCATACGATGTTCGGCGTTTCAACGTTAGTATGCGGCAGATGGAATACTGAAGCCAGCTCTTCGATATTGAGGATGAAGCCTTTGTCGCTGAATAGACGCGATTTGTATGCGTTCAAATCTTCATTCCTGAAACTGGTATTAGATATTTTAAAGCCGTTTAAGTTTGTAGAGTTGAACTGTTTGAATGTTCCTACCAATGCTTGCATTCGCTGCTTGGCGCTCGATTCACTTTCACCTAAGTATGCCAAGCGAATCTTCACCTGGTAGCCAAGCTTAGTTGCCTTCTTCTCAACTTCTGAAATACGTGTCTTATCACGTTCTGAAAGTTCTTTTGGCTTCCCTGCCTCACCTTCTTCGGGCGGTTTCCAGAGCGCTTCAAAGAAGGTTCCAATCCACCTAAAATCAAGGCCGCCGCTACCCATGAGCATGCCAAAAGGATTGCCGCCTTTTAGGCTCTGGATCCAGTTCTCGCTCCCCTTATGCCAATCATCGGCAATTGGGCGCGCTAATACTTGAATCCATAACTCTTCACCTGTCGATTCAAGCTTGGCGAGCGTACCTGTAATACCGGCTAATGGGTCAACTTCGAAGCTTTGGAATGTCTTGATCGGCAAGAATTCTGGTCCGCTAACCGTAACTTCGGAAGTATAAATGACTGAGTGGCGGCGTTCATGACTGACGTAATCTTCATCTGCTGAGTGGATTTGTACAGTTGGATACTGCGAATATATCTGGCCCTCTACAAAACTTTGTAGATCTTTTGGTACCCACACATAAAACCTAATCTGACCATTTACTGAGGCGATTTCGAAGCTGAGATGCTCCTGTACACCGCCGCTTAAGCGGAGCTCCTGCTTATCACGCAGGATACCGTGAAGGCTTGCGAATAGCTGCTCTGCGGCGAGCTCTGACTTATCATTCGCTTTCGGGATCTCAAGAACAAGGAGCGCGCTCTCAACCGAATGTATGGCGGCGGGCTTTTGTTGATAATTACGCCAGCCGGCATAAAGCAATGCGAGGACGATAGGTACCCACAAATAGAAATCGATTATGAAGGAGAGTATAGACATGCTTTAGCTCTTAGCTCCTATTGTCCCACCCCGATACCGCTAATGCAACCGCTGTTATTTGGCTGGTTCGACGAGTTCGTAGGTTGCTTTCGAGACGCGTTTGAATTGCGGCTTCGACTGCAGGTTCAATAGGATGGTAGTTTCTTTGACTTGGCGGCTTTCAAGCACACGCTTAACGATCTCGTCGCGGTGAAGTGGTGTGCCAGCCTTTCGGAGTACTTCTGAAATAATGTCGGCAACAGTACCCTTGCTGTAACCCCAGCTATCGAGGGCGTAGATGCCACGACCAATAAGTACGAATCGCTTGTCTTTGATCAATTCGTTATGAATAGCTTGAGTCGTAACGTCTTTACGTTTGAAATCACTTTTCTTGATTGCTTTTGCAATGTCCGAGAAGTGCATAGGAGTGCCTTTGTCGGCAAGGATAACATAAATCTTATCACGAATATTTTTAGGGTTGACCGTTGGCCATTTGACAAGTCCCCACTGCCCTTTCAAGCTAGCCAGTTTTTTAGACGTACTTGCAAGTGCTTTTACGTGGTCCGGGTGCTCATGACTAAGCTTTCCGTGTAGATCTTCGATCCCGATTGGCTCGCCGTGCTGCTTAATTGCTTTAACAATTTCGTCAACATTCGACTTAATTTTCTTTTCATCGGCATGTTCTTTGATTCCAATAGAATGATGGAAGTCATCATTTTCACTTAATACTGAGATAGACGGAGATAATTCGGCAATAAATGCAATATGAGAGCGGTGCTGCTGCGTAGCATCTTTGCCTATAAGTGCTGTAGCGACATCGCCAACGCGCGCAACCCTTCCCTGTTCTGAGAGGTGTCGAATCAGTGTGCGCTCAACCTCATGTACGCTTGGAATTTTGTTGTCATCTGCAGCGATCTTGAGGCGAATTAAGATTGCTTTTTCAAGCTGACGAACGCGTTCGCGTGTAATGCCAAGTAGTTCCCCGATCTGCTCAAGCGTTTCTTTGCGGTCAAACAGTCCAAAGCGACGTGTAATAATCTCACGCTCGCGGTCCTGCTCGATAACGCCAAGAATATCATTGACCGCGGTAGATAGCCCGGTCGACATATCAGCTTGATTAGATTGGTCCATTGCTCGTAACATCCTCTCGGCGTATTAGTATTTTATCGTGCTGTTAAACCCATTATAAAACAATGTATTTGTAATGTCAAACACATTATTCCGTATGCCTAATTATAGCATATTCTAGACGCTTATGGTAAATGATATTTTCAATTATTTAATGGATTATTGATAGTAATGAAGGGTCGAATCACTCGGGCATTCACCAGCGGTGAGTGTGAGATCTGTAGACAATACATAGAATACGATATCTGGAAAATCACTCGCGCGACCCTCGAGACAGTATCGGTTAGCGGGGCCGTTTGGCACTTGAGTTGGCTCGGGGAGCGGCACGGTATTGTTCGGAACAGTAACTGGGAACACTCCACCTTGCGCACTAAACTGCGAAATCATGTCTGCTATCGCTTGATCACAGGAAGCCTGCTGACTGCCGCAGCTAAGCGTAAGATTTGACTGCTGGACGGGACTATTCCAAATAGTGTTCGATCCGCTTGTCCCTTTGACGTGGATTTTTGCTCCACCACCATTACCTTGAAACTTACAGGCGGTGTTATTTGGAGTGGTAAAAAGATTAGCGTTACACGTGTTTAGGAATAACTGGGCGTTTTGATCCCCTGATAAGCCTTGATACACGCCGACAGACGGTGCATTTGTTGAAAGCTTTAATGCAACATCCTTTGACGCTGCAAACCCTGTGCCCGCGAGGTTGGGCGGATAGTTGTTCTTAAAATTTTTGTAGCTCGCTAATCCGCTGACGGCCTGCTTGACGTCACTTTTTACGACTGTCGTAGCCTGTGAGCGTTGCCATGATCCAAACCCAACGACTACAAGTCCTGCCAAGACACCTACAACGGCGACGATAGTAAGGATCTCTACTAATGTAAATGCCCGCTGACTGGTATGACGCATATGGTAATTATTAAACCATACTGAGCGAGGTAGATGCGCTATTTTTTGGCAGATATTCTTTTGCGGGCTTTTTTCGCAGGTGCCGAAGATAAGATATCCTTGGCTTGTTCATGAGTAACCGATTTGGGGTCGGTATCCTTAGGGATCTTTGCGTTCTTTTTACCGTCAGTAATATAAGGGCCATACCTGCCGTTCAGCACTTTAATACCGTCGCCAAAATCCGCGATGTTCTTCTCTGCTTCAGCTTTGAGCTTAGCTTCGTATAGTTCAAGAGCATTTTCCAGGGTAATTGTATGCGGATCTTCGGGCTTGATACTTACAAAGAGCTTGTCTATTTGAATATATGGGCCGAAACGGCCAATATTCGCCTTGATCACCTTGCCGTCCTTTGTTTCACCAACGGTTCGCGGCAGTTTAAACATTTCTAGTGCCTGCTCCAGCGTTACGGTTTCAATGCGTGCGCCTGCAGGGAGCGGAGCGAACTGTGGCTTATTTTCTTTGTCATCGGTGTCGCCAAGTTGTAACATTGGTCCGAATCGACCAAATCGCGCCAAAATTGGCTTGCCCGTTTTAGGATCGGTACCAACTTCCCTGTTTGCGCCAACACTTGAGCGGTCAATGCCGCCGGATTTAACAATAAGGTCGTGAAACGGCGTATAAAAATCCTCAAGCATGGTATTACGTGCAAGTTTGTTGTTTGCAATGTCGTCAAAGTGCTCCTCAACTCCCGCAGTAAAACCGTAATCAACAACCTGATCAAAATGGTCGCTCAAAAAATCTGCTATCAGTTCGCCACTTGGAGTAGGTACTAATTTACCGCGATCTGCACCAGTTTTTTCTTGCACGATTTCTCTGGTAACTGAGGATCCATCGGTTGAGAGAGCAATTATATCGCGTGGTGAACCTTCGTCCTCGCCCTTTTCTACATAGCCGCGAGTCTGAACAGTATCGATGATAGTTGCATACGTGCTCGGTCGGCCAATGCCTAGGTCTTCAAGCTTTTTCACTAAGCTACCTTCGGTATATCGAGCCGGTGGCCGTGAAAATACTTGTCGGGCGGTAGCTTCTATTAAGGCCAGTTTGTCGCCGTTCGTCATTGCGGGTAAAATGTCCGCATCTTTCTTGCTGCCGCCATATACTTTTAGGAATCCATCAAAGATGATGACTTCACCCTTCGCTTCGAATACTTCATTGCGCGATGAAATAGTTATCGTGACCGTGGTCTTTTCGAGTTTTGCTGGAGCCATTTGGCTCGCCAATGTGCGGCGCCGAATTAAATCGTATAATTTTTGATCGTATTCATTTGATGAAGCTTTTTCGGTCGCCATATCTGTTGGGCGAATGGCCTCGTGAGCCTCTTGGGCGGAAGTGTTCTTAGTTTTGAATTTTCGAACTTCGGAGTACTGTTTGCCGTAGGCGCTCTTTATGTAGCTAACTGCGGCAGCGATCGCTTGGCCGCTCAGGTTTACCGAGTCTGTTCGCATATACGTGATCTTACCAGCTTGATAGAGTTTTTGTGCGGCAGCCATAGTTGCCTTGCTACCAAAGCCAAGCTTAGCGTTTGCATCCTGCTGCAGGGTACTCGTTGTGAACGGTGCAGCTGGGTTACGAGTCGAGGGACTTTTTGTAACATTGGAAACGGCAAAGTCAGCACCGTTCAAGCTTTCGAGGAATGTTTGCGCCTCGGCTTCGGTGTCAAACCGCTGAGGAAGTTCGGCTTTAACTTCCTCACCATTATGAGTGAGCTGCGCAGTAACTCTAAATTGGAATGAGCCTTCAAACTCGCGGATCTCGCGCTCACGTTCAACAAGTAGTCGTACGGCAGGGCTTTGTACACGGCCAGCCGACTTACCGCCGGGGACTTTTTGCCAGACTACTGGGCTTAGTTCAAAGCCAACAATACGATCAAGGATCTGGCGGGCCTGCTGAGCCTCTACGAGTCGCATGTCGACCGTTCGTGGCTTCTTAATAGCTTCGGTGATCGCATCTTTAGTGATCTCATGGAATACAATACGCTTCGTTTTCTCGGGGTTTAATCCGAGTACTTCGCATAGGTGCCAAGCGATCGCCTCCCCTTCGCGGTCTTCATCGGTTGCGAGCCAAACTTCATCGCTAGCTTTTGTGGCTTTCTTAAGCTCAGTAATAACTTTACGTTTTTCGGGATCGACTTCGTACTGGGTTTTAAACCCATTCTTTACATCGATCGGCGGCGTGCCGTCTTTCGTCTTCTTTACGATAGAACGAATGTGTCCAATCGAAGACAGCACGGTAAAGTCTTTACCGAGGTATTTTTCAATTGTTTTGGCCTTTGCGGGGCTCTCAACGATGACAAGATTCTTGCTCATGCTTCTTTCTACTATATAGGTATTACCCGCTCCGTTCTAGGAGCAACAGTTGCCCATACTACGTTACGATTTAGTATTTGTAAACAATACGTAATAAAGCGGTTGTGCCTATTTACAGATAGGCGTATGCTAGAGACAGATTTCGTCAGCACCCATCGTACTAAGGCGCTGAAACAATATAAACAGCATGAAAAATGGAGAAATTTCATGACAGACCACGAACGAAGGATTAGCGGATTACCTGCTAACGATTATCGCGTTGAAAACTATATCGCCAATGGTGTATCAGGGCGTGACTTCGAAGTACTAGATGCTGATGTTGCTCCAAGCACCGCACCAGTTGACATTGATTTTGATGCCTGGGATCAGCGTGAACGCGAGTTCGTTGATGAATTGTTGCTTGCCGGTTCTGATGAATCATTCGAATCAGAGGTCATTTCAGTCGAATTTGCGCGCTCACTTGGTACGCCTGCACTTCCACTTGAAGCGCGTGTAGCTTAATTGGCTTCAAATAGCGAAATTGTCCCCGGTCTCCTAAAGAGAACACGGGCTTCGCAAGCTCGAATGTGATACGATCCGCTACTTCTTTCCTATGGGTCATGGTCAGTGTATGCTCACGATCGCTACTCTGGGCGCACGAGCATCAAAATTTCTCTAAAGTAATGTAACTATTTGAGATTTTAGCAATAGAGTCCGATATCTTAAGCTAATCTTACTCATCTGGAGTGGTTGTATTGATTTTCGTGGAAAAAGTGTTTAAAGGTATTGACGAAAATGAAAAACCGTGCTAATATGGTACATGATTGATTGAATCTGCGAGTCCAATCAAACGCACCTTATACCCCCTATTCTAACTTATGTTAGGGTGCGCGCAATGTGCGCTTATGGTATTCTACCCTCCACCGTAAGCGACGCTAGAAAGCATTGTGTGCATACTAATCCCTTTGACCAGCGAGCAACTGCGTATGATACGAGTGGGCTACGCTTGCCCTTTTCGGGTGGGTCGAAGGGTCAAATGGCGCTAGGTGATGCCCACCCTTACCTAGCGCTTTTTGATATCTTAAGACAAAATTACTTTCTAGCCGCAGACAGTTCTCTCTTTACCTAGGTGTAATCAAAAGACCAGAATGAATCTGGCTCTTTTTATTTGCTTAACTATTAGCAGTGTAAATGAAACCGAGCCCCGGCCGCGTATCAGGCGGTCGGGGCTCGGAGCTTGGAGGTCAGGTTGGACAGATTCGACTCACAACGCTCATTGCGAGCGGCGCCTCATTCTTTCCAACATGCGCGTAGTATTCCCACCCGCTCGGCGGCTCATACCACTCTTGAATGCGCGATGCCCAGCCCAGTAGTCGCCCTTCGGCATCAAACGCAAGCTCAGCGGTGTTGCCACCGACAGGTTGAAAAACGGACGGCAACCTCCAGATCACCAGGTCGTCGCTCACGCGAATTCCTCCTGGCCAACCGGCGGCCTCAAGACGCTGGACGGCATCGTGTACGGCGCCGCGCAGTTGTTGCCATGGCACTTCACTCACACGGTCGGCATCGGCTTGGATTGACCGTGCGACTGTTCGGTTTTTGTCAACCATTGCTACTTCCTAGTTCTCTCAAGCTCCTTTTCGGAGCGGGCTAGTTCAATCGAGCTCTCGCCGCTCGACGAAATTATATGTAGATTACAATAATATTATTGACTCCGCAACAAAGCGGTGTAATTATGAAGGTATTCATCGGCTCCCAGGAAGGAACTTCTGATGAATGCTCCCAGCAAAAAGATGTACGGTGGCTACGTACTGCCATCAATCGTCGTCATTCTCGTGATTGTTGCCGTGATTGGTGTGAGGCATCACTGGCCGTACTGGCTGAACGCGGTGCCCGCAGGCTTTGCCCTTGGCACGTATGTTGTGTGGATGTGGAGACGCAACGAAGAGCAGGATGCGGCCGATGCAGAAGCTCGCAACCTCCAATGACAGCCACTAGAACAATCAAATTCACCCGCCCTATTCCGCGTCGAGCCCGCTCCGCGACGAGGGCGGGTTTCGACATTTGAACGGTATTTAGAACTGTTGGCGTAGATCGGATATGCGGTCTAGGATATCGGTGCGAGCCGTAACGTCTAGCGTGTGAGCATTCCCGGTATCACCGCGGTAAAACCTGTGATCACTTTGGGTCAAGAACAAGTGGTTGGCATATGGATCGTCTGAGCTTGTTTCAGGGCCAAGATCCCATGCCAAATGGGTACTTGGAAGTCGTGCACCTCGCCGAGTCGATTCATAACTCGTAATGTAACATTCCGTTTCGAGGGGCTCGGATGATGCGCTGCTAAGAACGCCTATGACACCGAGCTCACGCTTGAGTTCACCGCCACGCAATCGTTCTCTTTTCGCTTGGAGTGCATCGAGTGATTTTCGCACTTTGTCACGATATTCGGTTACTTTTTGTTGAATTGGTAGTACCGGTGCCAGTGATAGTTCACTCATGCGTGGTCTCCTTTATTATTTTCCTTACCATATACCCATATAGTGTAAAAAGCAACAAGCCCCGACCGTTTAAGATCAGGGCTTGGAGCAAGAATCAAGTATGGAGAGCATGACGCACTTGCTTACGGCACGGCAGCGAGGAGCAGCATCATGAACCCGCGTGCGTGTTCTTCGTCGATAGACCGAAAGCTGAACACTCGCCAGCTGTGATCATCGAACATCCAGAACCTGTCGCCATCGAGACTGAGCCCCCAGCCATCTGCGAGTACGAAGATGCGTTCTTCGAGCTCAGAATCCTGTTCTCGCACCTGCATGATGCGAGACTCTTGGCGAACGCCGAGGTATGCAGCTGCCTCCAAGCCGGCGGCATGAAGCATCTCAGTGCCTCTAGTGGTCAACGATGTCATAGCGATCTCCTTTTGCTCAGGTGATTGGTCACATGTGCTTGAACAGTTGCTTTAGGTCGGTCAGCTGCTGCCTGGCGAAGTCCGCAAGATCTGTGGGGCGCGGATAGTGGATCGAGTCGTCTGTGACGGTGATCTGAACAGAGCCATCTTCTCCCAGGAATACCTGCTCTCTGTTGATGTGACAGACAGGCACCAGCCGAGGGTTGGTGTAGTGCGGGTGTGAGTTCTTGGGCCAATCACCCTGCAGGCGCTCAGCGGCTGCGCGAGCCTCCTCAAAGACATCTTGGCGTAACTGCAGAAGCTCTTCTTCCTTCTTGTCGAAACTACGCGAAGCTTCAGACGCGGTGGTCATGAGTTCTCTCCAATGATTTCAAGCTCCGTTTCGAAGGGAGCAATGTTAGCCGGACGTTCATCGACGGCTTTCGCTACTCGACGAAATTAGAGCTACTTTACCATAATTACCTATTTTTTACCAGAGTCGTGCCGGTGGCTAGTGATAGTAAGCGTGTCTGCCGCAAAATCCTCCATGAGTGCGTGGAGAGTTGGGAGAATATCGGATTGAAAGCGACTCGCTTCGTTAGACTTTAATTTTGCTAGCACAAAGTCAATGTCCCCAATCATCTGACGGTCTTCATTGGCGATTCCAACGCGGAGCCGCATGCTACCATGCCCGCCATGTTGATTAATCGATTTTATACCATTATTACCCGCATCGCTTCCGCCTTCTCGCACTCGTACTGTGCCGAACGGCAGTGAGAGTTCGTCGTGAATAATCAGAGTGTCCTCGACTGCTAAATTGTAGAAATCACAAAGCGCCCGATAGCTTTCACCTACATGGTTATAAAATGTCAAAGGCCGAGCCAGGATAATTTTTTGGCCCTGTAAGTTCAGTTCTGCGATTTCGGCTTTAAACCTATCCTTTTTCACGAAACCGACTACATATTTAATCCCAATACTATCAAGAGTCTCGTAGCCAATGTTGTGGCGCGTACCAACGTACTGCTTGCCAGGATTTCCGAGTCCAAAAATAAGTTTCATATCTGTTGATTAGTATAAAGTATTGACAAATTAAAGCAATAGTGTTATTATGAAGATTGGACACGCTCACTTCCCCTATAAGATCGGAGTCCAGCCATGTCGAGTAAGATCGGCACGTTCTTGTACAGACTTGGGATCGCGGTGATGTCGGCAGTGCTGCTGGCGTTCGTCGTTGCAACGTCGCTCTTCATGATGAAGAACGACACAGCGTCTGCAGTTGGCATGGCGCTCCTGGCGCTTGTCAGCCTTGCGCTGTTGGTTGTAATGCGTGGAAGGCGAGCAAAAAAGCTTGCACGCCGCCGCGCCGCATCCCCTGCCGCACCTCCGACCTCCGCCCCCCGCGCGGTCGTGACGGTGCAAACCGAGGCGTGGTTCATCCGTGAAAGCGGTGAGCGCACGCCTCTCGGCGAATCGTTCGATGTCCTTGTGGACTACTAGAGCGGTTCGTCCGCCCCGCTCGCTTTCCGCCTCCCCCTTGGCGGTCAGCGAGCGGGGCTCGATCTTTTACGTCCGTCGTTTCGAGTAGAGAGGCAGTGATAATGGAAGCCATAGCAGTCATATTCATGTGTTGCTATGCGGCGCATGTGTTCTCGAGCCGCAAGAAGAAGCGGTGCACGTACAAGGTCAATGATGAGTTCTGGTGACATGTACCAAACTCGCAGCACCCTGGGGTCTGTCCTATCGGACGGGCTCCAGGGTTGTTTTATTTTCCAAACCTCTCGGCTTCTTTTGCCTTTTTATAGGCTTTGGTTACCGGTTCTTTGCCCTGCGCAATGCGTTCTTTATTGGCTTTAATCTGTTTTTCGTCGCGGAAGCTGAATTTAATAGGTGTTCCAGAATAATCATAGGTTTCACGTAGTAGCTTTTCGAGGTATCGTTTGTAGCTCCAGTGTACGAACTTCAAATTTGAACCGTGAATGACGAACCACGGCGGTGTGTCATCAGTTTGTACCATGTATCGCAGCTTTGGATGCGTATTCTTTAGGCCGGCTGGTGGGTGTTTTTGCGTAGCGCTGGCGAGGAGATCATTCAGAACACGGGTCTTCGTTTCTTGCTTACGACGTGCATCGATATCAACAGCAAGGTCGAATAATTTCGTAACATTTTGCCCAGTCACGCTTGACGTGAAGATAAGTGGTGCCCACGGTGTGAATTTGAACGCGTAACCAATCTTTGCTGCTAATGCATCTCGAGTGAATGGATCTTTAGAAACAACATCCTCGTGGCTCGCTTTCATTGATCGCGATCGCTTGATCTTTTCTTTTTTTGTTAGTGGGTTCTTAGCTTCTTCGGCGGCCTTCTTAGCTGCACGCTGCTCGGCTGCTTCGATTGCTTTATCACGAACTGCTTCAAGACTGTCCCACTTAGACACAACGATTACAAGTCCCTTGCCTGCCTCGGCAATAATACCCGCAAGGCGCTGGTCGAGTTGGGTGTTGAGCTCGTTTACATCCATGAGCAAGAGACAGACGTCAGACTCTTCAATTGCTTGAAGTGTACGAAGTACCGAGAACTTCTCAATACCAACTTCTTGCTTACCCTGTCTGCGAATTCCGGCGGTGTCTAAGAGCTCAAGCGTTCGTTGGTTATATCGCACTTGAACTCGGTTCACATCACGCGTCGTACCGGCTATATTCGCAACCACGGCCTGCTGCTTGCCAGCAAGTCGGTTAAAAAGATTACTTTTACCAACGTTCGGGCGACCAATAAGAGCGATTCGCAGTACATCGTCGGCATCGCGCTCCGTAAGAGGCGGCACAAGGTTTGCAATCGTGTCGAGTAGCTCAGAAATACCTGAGTTATGCTCGGCACTCGTGCGAACAATTGTTGAAATACCCAGACGTCGGAATTCGTTATCGTGTAGACTCTCGCGTAAATCGGCTTTGTTCGTGATGAGAACGACCGGCTTTTTGCTTTTTAGGGCCTTCTTGGCTACTGTACGTTCTTCGTCACCGACATGCTGAGTACTATCGACGACCACTAGGATTACATCGGCGGCATCAGCTGCTTCTTCGATTTGCTCCTGAATGCTGGCTTCAAACTCATCTTCCGCTGCCTTTAGCCCAGCAGTGTCGACGAGCCAAAACTGGGCTTCCTTGCCTTCGTTTAGATAATGAACCTTGCCAAGCACGTTGTCACGGGTGGTGCCAGCTTCGCGAGCAACAATTGCCTGCTGTGATTTAACGAGACGGTTAAAAAGCGAGCTTTTGCCCGCGTTGGCACGGCCGATGATTGCGACGGTAGGAAGTTTACTTGCCATAACTTTTGCTAATTATAACAGAGGTAGAAAGATAACGCGAGCATAAGCATGATGCCTCTACCTCCTAGCGTATAATGAATCAATGACTAATCGTTCGGTACAGGAATCCATGCAAGAACTGCACTCTATGGGTGAGTACAATCCTTTATGCGAGAACTGTCCCTTCATAGGATACGTCGCAATGCGGGCAGCCATGCTGTCTGAATCGAAGAGCCTAACCCCCGCTCAAGCTAGATACTATGTTCGTACTGTACTAATTGCCCAGGGGGATTGCCAAACCGGACCAATAAACGGTAAATGCGCCTCAGTGACTACGCTGCTATCTGAACGGTTTCAAACTGAGCTTCAGCGAGCTGTGACAGCTGATACTTCCCAAACGTAATACGGTGAAGTTTTGTCACCTCGTAGCCTAGTGCAGCGAATGTGCGGCGGATTTGGCGGTTACGCCCTTCGCTCATCGTGACCTGCCACTCGGTTCGATCGTCGCTCAGTCGTTCGAGCGACAGCTTACTTGCCCCGTCTCCAATCTCTACTCCGTAATCACTAATCATCTGCTGATGGAGTGGCTCAAGAGGTTGATTAAGACCAATAGTGTACACTTTTATCTTTTTAAACGAAGGATGTGTCATGGAGTGAGCAAAGTCGCCATCGTTTGTGAGTAGTAGCAGTCCAGAGCTGTCCTTATCCAATCTTCCGACTGGCTTTAAAACGCGCATATCATCGGGTAAGAGATCGTAAATCGTTGGGTTATCACCCTGCGCCTTACGCGAACAAACATAGCCAACTGGTTTATGGAACAGGATATAGCGTAGCTGCGTTGCTGTGGGGAGTTTTGCGCCGTTAACGAAAACACTCGCCTGAGCCGCAACCCGAGCGCCCAGTTCGGCCGTCTGTCCGTCAATTGACACATTTCCCTTAGAGATTAAATCATCGGCTTCACGACGAGAAACCCCAAGCCGAAGGGCGAGGAGTTTATTGAGTCGCTGCGAATCGTGATCGTCCACTGGTTCAGTATACAGCGAAACTATGCTGCTGAACGGGGAGTTTCTTCAAAAGACAGACCTGAGTCGGCTGACTGAGTTGGCGCCTGAGGGTTCGCAGGAGGAGTCGAGACAGGATCACTAGGCTGCCCTGTTGGCATCGGCGGTGGCGTGGGGACGGCTGGAGCTGGTGGCTGCACGAGTTCGGGAGTATCAGATGTACCGAGCTCTTTATCCATAAGGCTGCCGATTGGCTCAGCTGCATCATCGGGACGTTCAAGAGGTTGGATAACGCGGTCAGCCAGACCTGCGGGGCGAGCTGTCGAGAACGGCGCGGTTGGTTGTGGTAATGAGGATGCTTGCGGCGCTGCTGCAGGTGTAGATTGAACTGAAGGAACCGCTTGAGGAGGTTGAGCCGGCGCAGGGGCTGCTTGAACTTGCTGCGGTACTGGTGCCGCTACCGGTGCGGGAGCAGGCTGAGCTGCTGGCGCTTCTGGCCGTGGAGATACGCTCGGTGCTGGTCGCGGTACAGCCGATGGTGCACTCGGTGCAAACGCATTGGCACTGCCTGGCGTCAGTGAGTCGCCTAGCACTTCGTGGACGGTTCGAACTACGTCCTCGATACCCACCTGGCTCTTTACAAGATATCGGTCGGCTCCAAGTTGTTCACCGCGCTGACGCTGATCTTCCGAAGAAAGAGCTGTCATCATGATAACCTTAATATCTTTAGTCTCTGTGGTTGAACGGAGTATATCGAGCATGTCGAAGCCACTAATCTTTGGCATCATGACATCGCTTACAATCAACTGAGGACGTTCCTTAATGGCCATAGCCAAAGCTTCTTCGCCGTCACCAGCGCTGACGATATCGTAGCCTTCCGCTAGTAATCGGACTCCATATATTTCGCGGAGACTTTTATCATCTTCTACCAGTAGTATTTTTGCCATATTGCCCTTATTGTAACCGTATAGGTTTTAAATTGCCATAGTCCTTATGTTTGCTTATTTTCACCTGGTCCACGCACTGGAATTTGGATGGCAGGCCGAACTGGCGCATAGGCGGACGGATCCTGTTCGAGTTGAGTGAGTGGAATGTTCGGAGCCTGCGGCGTGACAGGCGCTGGCTGCATAGGAGC
>ERZ761597.19-NODE-19-length-86809-cov-4.877585_pt1 | contig 86809 bp, 139 predicted proteins | sample MGYA00433093_ERZ761597 | MGnify/ENA primary metagenome ERZ761597 (study PRJEB28899, sample SAMN03785557) | bioreactor sludge metagenome | biome: EBPR Sludge; feature: EBPR Bioreactor; material: 0.22µm filtered reactor supernatant | place: Saint Lucia: Queensland... | reverse complement strand
AGCAAGAGCGGCGTCCGTCGCCGCGCCAGCGCGAAGAAGGCCTCGGTCAAGCGGACGTCCGCGAGGCGCGCGAGCCGTCGCCGCAGCTCGAAGCGCCGCAGCTCGAAGCGGGGCTCGAAGCGCGCGAGCCGTCGCCGCAGCTCGAAGCGTCGCGCGTCGGCGAAGCGTGCGTCGGCACGTCGCAGCTCGCGTCGGCGCAGCTCGAAGCGCGCCACGGCGCGTGGTCGCGCCCGTCGCCGCAGCTCGAAGCGTCGCGCCACGGCGCGCGGCGTGAACCGTCGTCGCGGCTCGGGGCGCCGCGTCACCGTCCGCAAGCACAACTTCGCGCGCAAGCGCACCGCGTCGGGCCGCAAGCGCCGGACGTACCGCAAGGGGCCGTACTACTTCGGCTCGCGGCGCGTCAGCGCGGGTCGCCGGACCTCGAAGCTCGCGCTGGAGTCGCTGGCGCACGGCTTCATTCCCGCGGGCTACCGCGTCGGCCGTCTCTTCAACCGGCCGCGGATCCAGCAGCTCTCGCAGGGCATGGGCACGGCGCGCGGCTACCGCCGCCTGACGACCGGCCGCTCGGTGAGCAAGCGGATGCGCGCAGCGAGCCGCCGCGCGAGCCGTCGCCGCACGTCGGCGAAGCGCACGACGCGTCGCGCGTCGCGCCGTCGTCGCGCCTCGAAGCTCGCGGCGAACGGCCGTCGTCGCCGCAGCCGTCGCAGGGTCTCGCGCCGCCGCAGCTCGCGCCGTCGTGCGTCGCGCCGCGCGTCGCGCCGCCGCAGCTCGCGCCGCGGGTCGCGTCGCCGCGGTGGTTCGCGCCGCCGTCGCCTGACCGCGAACGTGCTCGTCGCGTCGGGCATGAACGTGCGCGGCGGCAAGGGCACGAAGTCGCGCCGCAAGGGCTACGCGACCGGCCCGCTGCACCAGATCGTCGAACTGGGCCCGCGCAGCAAGCGGAAGGGCTACCCGGTCTACGTCCCGGCCCACATCAGCACGACCGCGTACCTCCGTCGGTTCACGTTCGGCGGCGCGGCCAAGGCGGCCCACGCGCGTCGGTCGTCGGTGAAGAAGAACAGGAGGCACTCGATGCGTCGTCGTCACACCCGCAGGAACCCCAACTACGTCGTCGTGAAGAACGGCCGTCGTCGCGGCCGGCGCATGCGCGCCAACCTCTTCGGCGCGAACATCGTCAACGACGTCGTGATCCCGGGCGCGGGCGGCGTCGCCGGCTTCCTCGCGGCTCGGCTCGTCTCGAACGTCGCGGCGGGCCAGTCGTGGCTCACCGGCGCGCTCGATGCGGGCGCGGCGGACCCCGAGAACACGAAGCTCCTCGCGAATGCGGTGGGCATCGCGGCGACGCTCGGCATCGCGCAGAAGGTGCCGATGGTGCGCAAGCACCAGGGCGCACTCGTGACCGGCATGGGCCTCGCGCTCGCGGATCGCCTGATCCGCAAGTTCGCGCCCGGCCAGTCGGTGCTCTCCGGCTTCGGCGAGTACGTGAACCAGCCGATGGGCGAGTACGTGAACCAGCCGATGGCCGGCCTGGGCGCGTACGTCCAGGACCCCTCGGCGATGGGCGAGTACGTGAACCAGCCGATGAGCGGCCTGGGCAGCACGTACTACGCGGCGGCGGGCATGGGCACCATGTACGCGGCGGCCGGCTACCCCGAGGGGCAGGATCCGGCGAACCAGGAGTCCATCGACGGCCTGATGGACGTCATGGAGGCGGCGGCCGGCGGCCCCTTCGAGGCGGCGGCGGGCATGGGCACGTACTACGCGGCGGCGGGCCTCGGGGCCGAGGCCGACGCGACGCTGGAGAAGATGTACGCGAAGGAGCAGCCGCCCTTCGTGTCGACCGAGACGCCGACCGATCTCGCGATGACCGTCACGCGCGACATGGTCCGCGACAAGAAGGTCCCCACGTCGCTCGTGACCCCCGAGGGTCGCGGCTTCGCGGGCGGCCTCTTCGCCCGGCACCTCTTCGCCGGGATGCTCGGCGCCTGATCGGCGCTCCCTCGCTCTCCGTCACGCTGACCCGAGGAGAACAGATCGATGCGTAGGACCTCTCGCCGCCGTCGTCGCAGCAGCCGCAAGCTGCTGACGAACCGTGCGCGGAAGCTCGTGCGCAACCTCTTCGGGGTCAGCGTGGTGCAGAGCGTCGTGGTGCCGTCGCTGGCGGCCGTGGCGGGCTACGCGCTCGTCAGGGCTACGGGGACGGCCCTCGCTGAATCCACGCTGCCCGCAGTCGGCGGCCGGCCGCAGGTCGGCATGGCGGTCGCGGGCGCAGCGCTGATCTTCGGGGTGAACCCTCTCGCGGAGAGGTTCTCGTTCCTCCAGGGGCGCCAGAACGCGCTGATGATCGGTACCTCGGTCGGCCTGCTCCAGACGCTCGTGCCCGATGCGATCGGCCAGGTCGAGCGTTGGGCGCGGTCGTCGAGCCCGACGTCGTCGGCGCCGACGCCGGAGCCGCAGCCGATCGGTTCGTACTACACCGAGCGGTCGCTCGGGATGCTGGTCGACATCTCGCACGCCGGGGCGCCCTACAAGGGGATGCTCGGCCTCGGCGCGATGCCGGATCAGTCGGCGATCGACGATCGCTTCGATCAGGCCGAGGCGATCTCGACCGTCGAACCGACCGATCCGATCCAGGCCGCGATCGCGGTCAAGGCCGATCGCAAGGTGCGCGAGCGCATGGGCGACACGCCCGGCGATCGCGGCTGGGCGGGCGGCACGTTCGCCCGTCACCTCTTCTCGGGAATGAGCCCGAGCTGATGCTCGTAGTCACCAAAGGGTGACGTAGGAGTCCCATGCCCAAGATCGTCGGAACCCGCGAGCGCGTCCACCAGCCGTTCTACGATTCGCTCATCCGCGTCGACGGCGGCACGGACCTGCGCGTCGCGAACGTGGGCCCGTTCGGCGCGGTGCAGGCGCGCAGCCAGCTCTTCGTGCGCCAGGGCGCCGACCTCGCGGTCAGCAACCTGACCACGGGCGGCTTCTTCCCGAGCGACCAGACGTTCATCACGCTCGCGGTGCGCGTGTGGACGTACTTCCGGTTCAACGGCGAGCAGCAGTTCGTGTCGGGTCAGGGGACGTTCCCCGTCGACTCGGTGGCGGGCCTCACGTCGGACCGCGTGATGCGCGTCCACAAGCTCTACCACCAGAGCCAGAACCAGCTCTTCTGGCAGCTCGTGGCGGGCGACAAGCCGCAGCTCACGACCTTCACCGCGTACACGCCCTTCGCGGGCGGTCTCGACGGCTTCTTCGCCGACTCGCGCCTGCCGCGCGCGAACAACGGCGTGCCGACGTCGAGCGCGCTGATGCGCCTCGCGCGCCCGGTGCTGATCCCGCCGCGCCAGGGCTTCCAGGTCGTCGCGATCGCGTCGCCGATCGGCCAGTCGGTCGGCGCCTCGATCATCGAGCAGCTCAACGGCCTCAACGACCTCGGCCCCAACGGGACCTCCGTCCCGGGAGCCGACTCCATCGAGAAGGACATCAAGTACCTGATCGACGGCATCCACTCGCGCGACGTCCTCTGATCTCTCGCGAGTCCTAGAGTTCCGTGACTCGATAGCTCTGGCCGGCGAAAGCCTCGTACCACTGCGAGGTTTCGAGTCACGGGAGCGCAGTCAGACAATCTGATCGCGCTCGAAATCAGTGGGTAGCTCGACAGTGTGGAGTCGGGCGATTCGTCGACGGAAGAAACCCAAGGGAGTCGTCGACGGAAGGAAGAGAGAGATCCATGCCCAAGATCGTCGGAACCCGCGAGCGCGTCCACCAGCCGTTCTACGATTCGCTCATCCGCGTCGACGGCGGCACGGACCTGCGCGTCGCGAACGTGGGCCCGTTCGGCGCGGTGCAGGCGCGCAGCCAGCTCTTCGTGCGCCAGGGCGCCGACCTCGCGGTCAGCAACCTGACCACGGGCGGCTTCTTCCCGAGCGACCAGACGTTCATCACGCTCGCGGTGCGCGTGTGGACGTACTTCCGGTTCAACGGCGAGCAGCAGTTCGTGTCGGGTCAGGGGACGTTCCCCGTCGACTCGGTGGCGGGCCTCACGTCGGACCGCGTGATGCGCGTCCACAAGCTCTACCACCAGAGCCAGAACCAGCTCTTCTGGCAGCTCGTGGCGGGCGACAAGCCGCAGCTCACGACCTTCACCGCGTACACGCCCTTCGCGGGCGGTCTCGACGGCTTCTTCGCCGACTCGCGCCTGCCGCGCGCGAACAACGGCGTGCCGACGTCGAGCGCGCTGATGCGCCTCGCGCGCCCGGTGCTGATCCCGCCGCGCCAGGGCTTCCAGGTCGTCGCGATCGCGTCGCCGATCGGCCAGTCGGTCGGCGCCTCGATCATCGAGCAGCTCAACGGCCTCAACGACCTCGGCCCCAACGGGACCTCCGTCCCGGGAGCCGACTCCATCGAGAAGGACATCAAGTACCTGATCGACGGCATCCACTCGCGCGACGTCCTCTGATCGCGCTGCTCCAGTAGGAGAGGTCGCAGGGCGAGAGTTTCGATTCTCGCACTGCGATCTCAGCACTCCAGTCCGCAGAGGAGCCTCCCCCGGGGCCACCTGCACTCGATTGGAGCGCTGAGATCGCAGGATTCGCGGCTCGCGTATCCAGAACCGGTGGGCGCCTCGTGGGTAGTCCGCGAGACCGACGACGCAACAAGCGTCGAAGGGCGCCACCTGCCGGGGGAGGCCAAGAGATGCCCATCACGAACGATCCCGAGGTCACTGCATACCTCAAGCGACTGGAGAACGACCACGAGCGCCAGAAGATGCAGATCGGCGCTCTGATCAGTCGCTACAAGCAGCTCGCGAGCGAGCGCGAGAGCGACAAGATCGAACTCCAGCGCCTCCGCGCGGACCTCAAGAAGGCCGCTGCCAGGATCCGGTACATCGAGGACATCCCGGGCAAGCGCGTCCCGTACTTCCTCCAGTTCCAGATCAACATCCCCGGCCCGACCACGCCCACGTCGTCGGTGGCCGGTCAGCGCCTCAGCACGATCCAGCAGATCTCGCAGGATGGCCCGTTCGTCGCGACGACGTACCTGTCGGCGTTCCAGATGAAGACCTACTCGATCGGTCCGTACGAGACCGACGAGGGTGGCCGTCCGGAGGACCCGGCCGCAGGTTCCGAGGTCATCACGCCGCTCACGGGTCGCTGGCGTCCGGTCGCGTCGACGGCAGATCCGTTCGCGGGCGCGTACATCGGCCCGTTCACGGGGCCGAACACGCTCGCGGGCGCGCTCTACCCGCAGACGTTCCGCCCCGGCATCATCGACTTCCTCTTCGAGATCCAGGACCAGAGCGTCGACCGGAACCGGCAGAACACGCCGATCCCGTCGCGCTACCTGTTCTCGGAGTTCGATCGTCCGGTGTACCTGCCGGTCTCGGACTTCTTCGAGCGCGGCTCGACGATCCAGTTCGCGGCAACGCTGACGCGCGAGCTGGGCTTCGCCGAGGTCAACTACGTCTCGCTGCCCAACGGCTACGCCGAGGGCAACCAGACGCCGCCGCCCGATCCGGACGCGCCGGACGAGGTCGGCCGCTGCCCGGTCGCGATCGGCGGCACGCTCTACTTCACGCTGCTCGGGTACAAGATCCTCCAGGCGCAGTCGCCCGCGGTCTGACCGCGGAAAGGGAGGTCATCATGACCCTGGCGAGCGCGATCAAGAAGTACGGAGAGGTCCGCTTCGAGGAACACCCGACCGGCTTCGCCTGCCTGATCAACGGCGTCGGTGGGACCGGTCGGTCCCCCGAGGTGGCGTTCGCCAGCGCGCTGAGCGAGTGGCGTGTCATCGAGATCGACGCGAAGAAGTCGTACTCCTCCAGGCGCACCAGCAAGAAGGCGCGCCGCACGTCGCGGCGTCGCCGGTGAGGTCCTGATGTCGTCGCTGCCGGGCCGCCGCGGACAGGTGCAGAGCACGTCCCCGTCGCCCCTCCCCCAGGGAGAGGCGGGCGGCGGTGCGCGTCCGGTGCGTCTGACGCACGCGTTCACGCAGTTCCTCCCGCCGCGCTCCTTCATCTTCTTCCAGCGCGCGTACTTCCAGGACTATCCGCGACCGCTCCAGCTCAGCGGGAAGCCGCCCTTCCCGGTCGCGGTGACCCTGTCGCGACTCCAGATCCCGCAGCAGCAGGCCCTCGTGCTGCGGAGCACGGTCTTCAAGGTCTACGAGGCTTCCGGCATCGGGACCGACGACATCGTCGAAGTCGAGCCGGGACGCACGGTCGGCACCTTCGGGTTCTCGACCGAGATCGGCAACCGCGGCCTGATCGACTTCTCGACGAACATCACGGGCAACGGCACGCCGGTGGTGTGGAACCCGAACCAGGAGATCGGCCCGACCGGCGCGGCGCAGGTCGGCGCGGGCAAGATCTACCCCTTCGCGGGCAAGTCGCAGGACGGCCTGGAGAACTGGGCCTACTACGCGACGCCCGGCGAAGAACTCAAGCTCACGGCGTGGATCATGCGCCCGCCGCCGTTCGACACCCGCAAGTTCTCGGTCGAGATCAACGGGTACCTGGTGGGATGGGTGCAGATGCAGGAGATCTTGGACAAGCTCAACAGGTAAGCTGGCCGGCGGCCAGAAGCGGGGGCGGTGCCCTGAACGACGTCTACCACCCAAGGTCGATCGGACGTTCCCAGGCGCCCAGCCCGTAGCAGGGGGTACCGACTCCGCTTCTGGCTGCTGATCCAGAACCCAGGTGAGCCCAGTGAAGATTCTGCATAAGCATGATGTCCGGCAGAGCAAGGATCGCGTCACCGGCGCGCTCTTGCTCCAGTACGTCGGACGAGGCCTCCGCTGGTTCGATCGGCTGTACGGCTTCGCCGAGGGAACGTTTTTCGTCGCCCTGCCGAACGAGATCCCGCTGCCGGCGGAGCTGGAGAAGCTCGCGACCGACTGCGGGGTCCCCCTCGCGACGCACCCGGCGGTGCCGGCGCTCAGGCTCGCGGTCGCCGAAGCGCTCGTCGCCGAAGCGCTCGTGAGCGCGCCCGCGCTGCTCGCGCAGCTCGCCGAGCCCGACGTGACGTGGGGCCGCGTGGACGAGCGCGAGGTCGAGCGCAAGCACATCGTCGCGATCGCGCGCGTGTCCGAGCTGGTGCGGCAGATCGAGACCGACGTCAAGCTGCGCCAGGCGATGCGTACGTCGCCCACGGTGCTCCCCGTCGTCGCGTCGCCGGTGGTCGCTCCGGTCGGCTCCGACTGCCAGCCCGCCGAAGCGCCTCCGCAGGTCGTGGTCGACGTCGAGCCGGCGCAGCCCACGGCGGCCGTCCGACGGGCTCAGGAAGCCACGCGGCTCGCCCGGGAGAACGAGCTGCCCCAGCGGCTCCCCGAGGGCGCCAGGCGGGCCCTGGCGAAGATGGAGGCAGGCGTCTACGCGATCGCCTCTGGCGTCTACGACCGCAAGGTCGACCTGTGCTCGGCGATGAGCGAGGCGCAGGAGGCGTCGCGACGGCGCGACCACGAAGTCGTCGTCGTCGACTGGGACGGCGAGTGGCCGGTCGTCGTGCGCCGGTACGGCGAAGGCGGACGTATCGTCTACCGCGTCGAGGACGCACTGCGCCGAGCAGGGATCGAGGAGGCAGCATGAAGAAGCGCACGAGCAGGCGGGCGAGCTACCCGGTGCGGCGAACCAGCCGGATGCCGAAGAGCAAGCAGGCGCGCGCCTTCCAGCGAACCGCGAGCAGGATGCTCGCGAGCCTGCGCCGCAACTCCGGCACTCCCCAGCTCTGGGTCTGGAACTGGGTCGGCGGGGGGTACAACTCGGCTCACGCCATCTCGAAGGCGGACGCCCTGAGCATCGCGACGAAGATGGGCGCGCCGCGGTCGTTCAACATGGGCGGCAAGGTGGTCCGGGTGCAGCGTCTCGTGCCGGACGAGAAGTCGTTGCGCATTGCGAAGCCGGGTGAGCTGGCGAAGCTCGACTACGGGTCGGACTGACCATGTCCGAGTGGACGCTCGACCCGTGGCCGTGGATCGAGGGCACGTCGTACGGCGAGGGCGGACGCGACCCCGATCATGGGCTCTTCCACGTCACGACGCGCGCGGACGCGGTGCGGGAGTCGGGCGGCCTCAAGGCGAGGCGGGACCTCGGCGGTATCGAGGCCCTCGGCGGCGGCTCGGACAATCGCGCACCGGACCTGGTGTCGTTCACATACGACAAGAGTCGCGCGCTCTGGCTCTACGGCGCGATCCACGCGACGGCGCTCGCCGCACGCGGAGAGATCGATCCCATCGAGTATGTCGGTCTGATTTTCGAGTGGACGGGGTTCCCGGACGACATCTGGGGCGAGATCATCTCCGGCTACGAAGATGAGGTGACTCAGATCGCCGAAGCGCAGTATGGGAACTCGGACCAGTTCGATCGTCATCATGTCGAAGACGGTGTCTTGGTCACCACGCTCGGTGGCGCGACGTTCGTGAACAACCTGATGCGCGACGTCGACTACTACCTATGGGACATCTGTCGCGCGGTGGGCATCCCCGAGCACAGCTACGTCCGCCGCGAGCCGCTCTCGCGGTACTCGCGAGGCGACTGGGCCACGCTGATTGCGCAGAACGAATCGAGCATCCGGGAGCATCTCAGCACCGGAGCTGCCATGTACAGTTTGGTTCAGACGTTCGAGACCGTGCTCCAGCACAACATCGAGTCGCTCGCCAAGTTCGAGGACAAGCCCTGCATGCCGGTAGTCGGGTTCACGGCGTCGTTCGAGAAGTTCTCGCGGATCGACCCGGACCAGGTCACGGTGCTCCAGTGCAAAGCGCGACTCGGCGCTCGCGTCGACTTCGAGCCGGCCGAGTGCGAGCTGCGCTTCGCCCCGAAGGACGTCCTGGTGGTACGCTACGGGGTCGAGAGGGACGGCGCGCTCCCGCTCCCCGACGACGAGGAGGCTGCGGAGTGAGCTACCACCACCGACTCGGTTCTGTCCCGACCACGAACGCCCCCGCCCGGTGCGGAGGCGAGTGGCACTACTCGGTCGGAGACGCGCAGCCCCGCTGTACGTTCCGGAGCGCCGACGCGGCGGCCCGGCTGGCTCTGCGGGAACTCTCGCTGCCCTACAGCCGCGGCGTCGCGTACGCGGTCGTCACCCGTAACATGGTGCCGGTCTTCGCCGTCACTCGCGACGGCGCGCTGATCGCGGTCGGCGGCTGCGGGTCGCCGTGCTGCACCGTCCGCGACGGCCACGTTCACGTCGCCGACCCGTGTGGAACCTCGCGCCTCGGTCGGCCGATCGGCCGCGTGGCGCTGGGCGCGGACCCGTTCACGCCGCGCTACAAGCAGATCCCGTTCACCGACCGCGGCGACGTGAACTACGCGTTCGGCAACTACGAGGGCGGGGGCATCTTCGATGGCGGCGGTCCCGTCGACGGCAACGCGCAGCAGCTCGCAGGCCTCGACGGCATTCTCGCCGTGATGTGAGGAGGAGCGAGTGCCGCGTCCGAGGAACCAGCCGCAGCAGGCGAACGTCGAAGATCTCGTGGGCCAGGCGACCGAGGTCGCCGTCAACGCGTTCGTCGATCGCGCCTACGACGTGTTCGAGCGCTTCCGTCAGGGACAGCTCGCGCCGAAGTCGCTCCCGAAGGAGTACCTCAGCCAGACGTTCACCTGCGTCGGGTGTCGCAGCCCGTTCCCGGTGTCCGAGCTGGAGATGGTGCACCCGGCCAACGGCTTCGCCACGTGCAAGCGCTGCTACGCGTTCATGTGGGAGGCGGCCGAGCAGAAGCTCAAGTTCCTCGCCAAGCAGGCCGCGCGAGCGGGTGCGAGCGCAGGGCGCGCGCCCGCGGGCGAGCCCTCGGGCACGGGCGCCCCGCGGATGAAGCCGTGGGAGATCCTCGGCGTCAGCCAGGATGCCACCGAGGAGGAGATCAAGAAGGCCTACCGGAAGAAGGCCCTGGAGTGCCACCCCGACACCGTGCCGGAGAGCGCGCCCGTCGAGGATAAGCTGGCCGCGAAGGAGCGCTTCCACGTGCTCACGAAGGCCAAGGACGCGATGTTGTCGGTCCGGCGCGCCGCGGAGCAGAAGCCGTGAGGGTCGCGCGTCTCGTGATCCCCTCGGGCATCGTGCCCGACCTCGCGGAGTTCACGCGCCACCTGTGGCGCTTCCGAGACGACGACGGTTCCCCGGTGCTCGCGGCGCCTCCCGTTGTGTTCTCGCTCGCGCTCGACGATCCCGACGACGTGTCGATCGCGACCGAGGAGGTCAAGCGCCTCCGCGAGGAGTTCGAGTTCGGCGATCGCGTCACGCTGCGCTACGGTCGCGTGTGGCCGGAGATGTCGTTCGCCGACATCGAGACGCTGCACACGTTCGTCCGCCTGCTCGCGATGCGCGCCGGACGTCCGGACGGCTACAAGGCGCGGCTCTTCGGCGCGTTCGTGATGGAGACGCTCGGCTTCGAGTGGGCCTGACCGGTGCTCGCGCCGCTCTATCACGGCTCGGACGAGCAGCTCGACGAACTCGACGGGAACGATCCCGGCTACACGGGATCGCTCGGGTACGGGCTCTACCTCACCACGGCTCCAGAGCACGCAACCGTGTACGGGAAGTGGCTGCACGAGGTCGAGAACCCCGTTCCCGAGGAGCTGATCGCGTTCATCGAGCCGCAGACGTACGAGTGCGGCAACTCGCTCATCATCTACACGCCCGGATCGTCTCCATTCACGTTCGAGATCACCGACAGGCGCACCGGGCAGACGCACCGCTACAGCGTGCTGGAAGACTGCGACAGCGAGGTCAAGGCAGAGATGTCCAAGGCCTTCGTGGAGTCGTACGAGCCTGGTGAAGAGATCAAGGCAGCGCTCGTTGCCGTTCCCGACGAGAACAGGAAGATCCTCGACTCGGCCATCCGCCGGATGAAAAAGGCGGTCGCCAACGAGGATAGGATCGACGACACCATCGAAGAGATGGCGGAGAAGATGGCGGAGGCGGGTCTTCCCGATCCGCTCATCGACGCGGTCGAGAGCTTCGCGCAGGACGTCGCCGACGACATCGACACGTTCGTCAAGCGCATGACCGCGGAGGCGCTTGGCACGGAGATCGATCTGAGCGACATCGCGGCGACCGCGAAGGAACACGGCTACAGCGCCTTCTACATCGACGGGTACGCGCCGAACGGCGACGAGTATGTCATCTTCGACGACCGGTACCTGCCGGTGCCGGTGACGAAGATCGAGAGGGGAAGGCGATGAGCTACAGCGGCCTCGGGATCACGCAGTCGGGATCGAACACCATCCTCGATCGCGGCGCGGACGTGCGGGCGCTCCAGCAGCGCCTCGTGGCTCAGGGCGACATCCCGGCCAGCGCCGCCGATGGCGTCGTCAGCAGCGGTACGAGCCCCACCTTGCGCGCCGTCCAGGCGTCCGCGCAGGCGATGGGGCTCGCCACCACCACGGTGACTCGGACGAGCACCGGGGGTCTCCAGCTCCCGACGTCGCTCTATCGGACCATCATGGACGGACCTGCGCCCGTCGTGCAGGACGGTGACGCGTGGGTCAGCGACGTCGTCAAGCAGGTCACCTCGAAGGTCACCGGCCAGCCGGCTTCGGGCGACTCGGGGTACTCCTCGATGTTCATCTGGCTCGCGACGGGGACCGCGCTACTGGTCGTCGGTGGCATGGCGATGTACGCCGGCCGCCGGGCGCAGCGAACGCGGCGTCGGTCGACGGGCGCGACCATCGTGCCGACGCCGCGGACGATCGTCGAGCGCAGCTCGCAGCGGCCGACGGTCGCCGAGCGTGGTTTGGTGACGGTTCCGACGATCCGCGCAACTTCGGCGCCCACCGTGCGAGCGAACCGTCGCCGGAGGCGGTGATGCCGCGCTCGCGCCGCGTCCCGCAGCACATCCGCAAGCTGATCGACGACCTCGCCGACGTGGTCTACGGCGAGGCGATCGCCTCGGCGGCGCACAAGGCCGTCCGCCCCTACCAGGATGCCGCCCAGCGCGTCGTGCGACAGCTCGTGCGCCAGGGCGTGACCCCTATCGAGGCGGCTCTCCTCGTCCAGGAGATGCGCGAGGACGCCGAGAAGCTCAAGGCGGCCCTCTCGCGCTAAGATGCCCGCGTGGGCACCAAGTACATCGCCGAGGGCGCTTCGGTCGGCCGCATCGCGGGGGACCTGTTCTCCGAGATCCGAGTCGCGCACGGCGCCCAGGTCGACAGCATCGGCTTCGACGCCGGTGAAGCGCGCCAGGGCGGCGGCAGCGACTCGTGGGACCGCGGCCCTTGCCAGATCGAGGAGAACGCCCGCGTAGACGTGCTGCGATGGTCGGTCGACGGCGAGAACAGGCCCGGGCTGTATGTTGGAGCCAATGCGGTCATCGGCCTGGCTCGTGTGCGCGGACGCCTGTGGGTCGGCGAACTCAGCCAGTTGAACCCCGACCGCAAGCACATCGATCGCACGAGGCTGTTCGACGTTCAGATCGGACAGCGGTCTCGCGTCGGCGGGACCGTCACGCTGACCAGAGCGAAGATCGGCAACGACGTCGAGGTCGTCGACCACGTCGAAATCCACGACTCGACGATCCACGACCACTGCAAGCTGCTGAATGGTCACGATATCAAGGTCCACGACAGCACCCTCGGCGAGCACGTCACGCTCGCCGCACCGCGTCGCGGAACCAACGAGTATCGCTCCGGGGCGACCAACATCCGTGGCGCGTTCATCGACACGCACGCGTGGATCGGCTCGGGTGTCAAGATCGATGAAAACGTGATGATCGATGGTCACGTGGTCATCGGCGAGATGACCGAGGTGCACAAGGGCGCTCGTGTCGGCTGGAACACGAAGATCGGACAGGAGTGCCTGATCAGCAGGTACGCCATCATCGGCAGCGACGTCACCATCGAAGACGACGTCCACATCGGCGACTACGTGAACGTCCCCGACGGCGTCACGATCGGACGCCAGTCGCGTATCGGCGCGGGCGCGGTTGTCTCCGGCAACGTCGAGCCCGGTTCGCGGCTCGCCCGCAAGTCGCTCGCCTCGCCTGACGAGAGCTTCTTCATCCAGGCGACGAGCGAGTCGTGGCTCCTGAACCGCCTGGCCGACATCGCCGAGCAGTCGGGCGGGCGTCTCGACAAGCGGGCGATCCAGAAGGCTCATCCACAGCTCGTCGAACACGCGCTCGTCAAGAAGCTGCTCCAGGTCTCGAAGCAGTCGCCGCGCGCGACGATCCGTGGTCGCGAGGTCGAGGTTCAGGCCCCGGTCACCGCCGATCAGCTCCGCGACCTCGCCGAGCAGTTCGCCGGGACCGCCAAGTACCACGTCTCCGTGATCCTCGACGGCTGGACCGGCATCCAGCGCATCACGCTGCGGACCAACGACGTCGCGACCTTCGACCTCGACGACGAGGTCGTCGCGGCGCTCGCAGTCGACGAAGACCCGGCGCTCGCGGAGCACAAGAAGCGCTGCATCATCGCCATGATGCGCTTCGGACGTCCCGACGACAGCGAGCACCCCGGGGCCAAGAACCTGTACAACGCCGGCTGGATGCGGTTCGTCGCCTTCGAGGACCGGAAGTCGCTCTTGATCGAGGAGCTACAGACGGACCTGCTGATGCTCTCGTACGGGCTCCCCAAGGAGTTCGCCACGGTCGTGAACATGACGCGTGGAACGGACTACTCGCCGCTCATCGAGTCGGCCATCATCGCGTCGCGCGGTATCACGCGACCGATGCGCGACGACTGGGTAGCCGAGCATCCGCGGACGGCGAACCACCCCGAGCAGAACAACATGACGCTCGGCTTCTGGGAGCACCGCAAGAGGGAGATCTTGTCCGCCTGCACCTGGCTCTGCGACAGGCACGTGGGCTCGGCCGGCATCTCGCAGCACGAAGTGCGGTTCGTCCCGGTCTCTCGCGCTGCGTTCACGCCGGCTCAGATCGTGGCGGCACTCGCGGCGATGAACTGCGGGTACCTGACCGCGACGTTCGACTGGTACACGGACAACGGGCAGCGACGCTCGTCGCCGCTCTGGCCCGGCGACATCTCTCCGTCGCCGCGCAGCGAGCGCACCGGGAAGATCGACCCGTGGGTCGCGACGGGGCTCGCGCTCCACTACATGCTGCACGGGGAGCGCGGGATGATCCCGCCCGTCGTCGAGAGGCATCTGCCCGAGCAGGACTATCGCGACGCCATCGTCGAGGGCGTGAACATGGCGGCCTGGCTCATCGAGACCGCGACGACGCTCATGGCGATGCTCGACGACCTCTACGAGGCGATGCTCGGCGGCGCGCTCCAGATCGCTCGCCAGCGCGGCATCCAGGAGGTGTGGCTACTCGACTACGAGACGAAGTACGCGATGGCCGCGTACAGCAAGAGCGTCGCGCCGCCGAGGTCGGTCTACAACGAGCTGCCCAAGCACTTCCAGGTCGCCCCGGTGCAGCCGCTCCCGTCGTGGATGGACCCGGCGCAGTACGAACGCCGCCGCGAGACCGTCAGCAGCTCCTCGTGGAAGCAGGTCGAGCCGCCGGCTCAGCCGCGTGGGCGGCGCCTCGTGCCGAACCGGGGCCGGCGATGAGTCAGCGAGGGCGCCTCGCCGTCTGGGAGGCCCAGGTGCTACGCACCGCAGCCACCGCGCCGCGCGAACTGCAAGCTCCCAGCCCCAGCGTCGCGTCGGCGATTCGCCGATGCAAAGTCGCCGGCCTGATCGAGCGTGACGGGAAGAGCTGGCGGCTCACGGAGCGAGGCGTGCGACGTCTGTCCTCGAAGGAGCAGACGTTCGTGCGTCTCGGGGCCGAGTTCAGTGGTAATTCGGCGTTCAGGGGTAGTTCGGCGTGAAGCGGACGACGTCGAACGTCTGCGAACCCTCGACGCCGTAGATGAGCTGACCGCCGGTGATCAGCGACGTGTACGTGGTCGGCGCGGTGCCGACGGACAGGGACGCAGCGCTGTACCGGTCTTCGTCGCTGACCGCCGTGCCGAACTCGCTGAGCAGCGGGATGTCGCCCGGGTTCTCGATGATGTAGTCCGACCACGCGGCGACCTCGCCGGCCGACGCCGCGGCGAGCGTCGTGGCGCCGATCGTCCCGACGATGTCGAGCGTTCCTGCGGTGCTGAACGATCCGGCGGGATCGGTCTGTCCGAGACAGAAGGGGGCGGTCGAACGGGCCGACGCCCACGTCTCCTGCTGACCGAACGTGTAGGAGTCGACTTCCACGCCGTTCACGTAGAGGACCATGCTCGGCGGGTTCAGTTGGTCGACGATGTACTGGGCCAGGATGTTGTACGTGAACCCGGCTGCGAGCGTCGTGCTCAGAGTGAGCACCGTCCCGCTGGAGTCGCGGAACGTCAGGTTCAGCGTGAAGTTGGTGTCGAGGTCCAGGCTCCACCCACCCGGGTCGGGAGTGCCGGCGGTGTCGTACGTGCCCATCAGGCCGCCGCTCTGACTCGACAGGTAGTCCGACGGGATGTTGAGGATCGTCCCGATGTACCACCCCTGGAGAGCCGAGAAGCGGAACTGGTAGGGCTCTTCGGCGCCGACGTAGAACTGCTCGGGGCCCGGGACGTTCGTCGGGAACTCCGAGAACGCCAGGATGCTCGGCCGCTGGTCGATGCCGCCTGCGCGGCTCCGCCATCCGGTCTTCCAGAGCATCCCGCCACGCCGGATACCCCCGAACCGCGCTCCTCCTCGTCCTGCCATGCAGGCGATCGTGCCACACGTCCCTGGGCGTGGGTAGCCGCCGGGTGGGGCTGCGACGAGGCCTGTGGCAGAATCGACGGGCGATGGTTCGGTGGGGACGCGAAGGCGCTGGGGCGCTCGTGGTGGCTCGGGCAACGGGCCGCGTGCTGCTGCTGCTGCGCAGCCCAGAGGTGACGGAGCCGGGCACCTGGGGGCTCCCTGGGGGCCGCATCGACGGGGACGAGAGTCCTCGCGAGGCCGCTGCGCGCGAGCTGCGTGAGGAGACCGAGTTCGGGGGACACATCGAGTTCAGTGAGCGCCCGCTCTTCGTGTACGAGGAGCCCGGATTTCGGTACTCGACGTTCGCGGGGATCGTGACGGACGAGTTCGACCCCGACCTCAACTGGGAGAACGTCCGGGCGGGCTGGTTCAGCATCGACGATCTGCCCCAGCCGCTCCACTTCGGCGTCGCCGAGGTCTTCCGTGGCGCGCGCCCCGCGATCGAGGCGATCGTCCGCGCGAAGAAGCCGCGAGGGTACGAGTGGAGCAAGAGCTACAAGCTCTACCACGCGACCGTCGGCGCCCGCGCGATCGTGGACGAGGGCTTCAAGACGCGCCGGCAGCTCGGCGGGATCAACGCGACTGGCGGCGGCACCGACTCCGCGATCAGCCTCACGATGGACCTGCGCGTCGCGCAGGCGATCGTCCTCGGCCTGCGCGTCGCGCGAGGTATCGCGCGGAAGGAGATCCAGCTCGGCGAGCTGATCATCCAAGGCGCGGAGCTGGCGCCGAAGGCGAACGCGCTCGCGCTCAAGAGCGAGCAGCTCGAATCGCCCGAGTTCGTCGTCAACATCGACCGCGGCCTCTGGCCCTTCTCGTCGGGGATGGGATACGGACGCGGCATCCGGCTCAAGCCTGCGCAGCTCGAAGAGGTGCTCGCGTCTGGGCAGGCCGTCGACATCGACGAAGTCTTCTCCAGCCCGCAAGCGACTCGTCCGATGCGCGTAGACGGATGGGCGCCGGTCGAGCTGCTGAACCGGTACGAGGACAACGCCTACTACACGTGGCGGTACCCCTGGGGGTACTACAAGAGCTTGCTCGGTCAGGGAGACCTGGCGACCGAGGAGTTGTACGACCCCCTCTTCTTCTCGACCGACGTGGACGCGATGGCTCGCCTTCATGACGACGACATCGCAATCTTGGAGCTGACGGTCGACGCGGACTGGTTGTGCGCCAAGCCGCGCGACGCGCAGGACATGGGGTACGAGCCGGCCACGTACGCGGATGCGCAGTGGGCTGAGTCGTGCGAGCACCACCTCGACATGGTGGTGCGTTACGACGACCGGCTGTACCAGGGCTCGAAGCCGCGGCACTGGGATGCGCCGGACCCGGCCGACACGATCGCGTATCTCGGCTCGCACATGGCCGAGTTTCGGGTGTACAACCCGGCGCTGATCAAGAACGTGCGCGTGTACGAAGACCTCGACGACGTCCTCAACGGGGCGCGCGATGCGTGGGACTCCAAGGGCAAGATCGTCGACGAGCCGTTCGTCTGGCCGTACTTCAAGCCGAGGACGCGATGGGTGCGGTGAGGACGAACGACTGGGAGATCGACGCGGCCGTCGAGGCTACGCGGCGCGTTCCAGAGATCCTTGAAGAACTGAGGCTCCCGTCGAACGAGACCGCTCTCCGGCGCCTCCTCGAAGAACTGCACATCGGAAGTGGACAGAACGCGGTGGCGTTTCTCTCGCCGGACGAGGACTTCGTCCTCAAGATCGTGTTCGACCCCGATCAAGCGGCGCTCTCGAAGCTCGCGCGCCGCAAGCCGACGGACGGCATCGTGCCCGTGGCGGACGTGTACGTCGTCGGCGCGCTCACGCACTTCCGGACGCAGCGGCCGGCGTGGGTCGTCATCGAGCGGGCCGTCGTGCCGATCGACAAGCTGGAAGAGCGTGCGGAGGAGCTGACTGGAGCGGCGAAGCGCGACGCGCAACGAGTCCTCGTCGCGGCGCGCTGGGCCCTGAACGAGCTGCTCACCGAGATGGTCGAAGGGCGACCGAGCAAGACGTCGCCGTGGCGCCCAGAGTCGAAGCTCAAGGCCGCCTTCCTGTGGGACCTCCGACGCGCTCGGCAGTGGATCTCGCGTCACGCCGTCGACCCGTCCGACGTCGAGTGGGACCTGAACGAGTCGAACATCGGATTCGATCCCACGACCGAGTCCCTCGTCGTCCTCGACCTCGGGCAAACGCGCGTCGCCGGTGGTACGATCGATGCCGCCGAGGAGTAGCCGGTGCGACGGAATGACGCGAACCCGCACGTCGACGTAGATCCCAGCGCCACCGTCGTCGACTCGACGGTCGGACGCGGCAAGGTCGGTGCGCGATCCATCGTTCAGAGCACCCGCGTCCGCGAGCTGGAGGTTGCAGGAGATTCCCGCGTGATGAACGTGGAGGCTCCGGACACGTACCTCAAGGTCGCGATGAACAGCACCGTCCGCGACGTCACCGCGGAGATCAACGGCACCATCATCGTCGGCCGCCAGTCGTTCGTCGGCGACGTCAAGCAGGGGCGCCGAGGCACCGGGTTCGGCATCGGCCGACCCAGCTTCGGACTCCAGGTGCTCGACAAGACCAACGTGCGATCGGTCGAGCTGGGGACTGGCGACCTGTTCGTCGACGGCGAGAGCCGGGTGCACAAGTTCGTCTTCCGAGAAGGATGGGGCCGATGCTTCATCGGTCCGAAGTGCGAAGTCGGCATGGTGCACGTGCTCGGCAGCACGGTCAGCGAGCCGGTCAAGATCTTGGCCGGCTCGCGAGTGGGACGCCTCCCACAGGACGATGATCCGCCCGACATCGACGTGCCGCTCGTGACGATCTCTCGTGGCGTCGAGATCGGCGCTGAGGCCGTGGTCGAGCCCGGGAGCAAGCTGCGCGAGCGGTCGATGATCGGCGAGGGCGCGCTCATCCAGGACGGCAGTGTCATCGAGCAAGTCGCGCGCATCGGTGCGAACACGTCGATCGGGCCCGAGGCGACGGTCGATGAGTCCGCCGACATCGGCGACGGCACCAGCCTCTACAAGCAGGTCATGGTCGGTGCGCAGACCGAGATGGGGAGCGACTGCCAGATCTATCCGCATACGCGCATCGGGGTCCGCTGCAAGATCGGATCGCGAGTCGTCATGGGCCTGCGGGTCAAGATCTGGGACAACGTCCAGATCGGCGACGACGTCCAGATCGGCGACAACGTCGAGATCGAGCCGTACGCGAGGATCACGGACGGCGTGAAGATCGGCATGAACGCCGTGGTCAAGCGACAGGCGTTGGTGCACGAGGATCTCGCGCCCGGCGAGACGATCTCGAAGGCGGTCAACCGGGTCTCCGAACAGGTCGTCGAGATCAAGGCCGACGCCGAGTCGTGGATCTTGAATCGCGCCGCGGACGCGATGGAGGCCGCCGGGCAGAAGCGACTCGACAAGCGCGCGCTCGCGAAGGCGATCCCGACGCTCGTGGAGACGTACTGCATCAAGCAGCTTCTCCGGATGGCGCCGCCGCCGACGGTCGCGCAGCTCCGCGAGATGGCGCAGGCGTTCTCCTGCACGCCGAAGTACGAGCAGAGAAAGGCCCCCGCGGCCATCGACTTCACGGTCGAGCCCGAGGGCTGGGAGTCGATGCAGATCATCGGCTCGCGCCCGAACGACGTCCTCCTCTACCGCATGGCGGACGAGACGGTCCTCGGCTTCGTCAGCGAAACCGAACTTGTCGGGATGGCGCGACACAACGAGTTCACGCCGCGCTCCGCGACGTTCGAGGCGCTCATGACGATCGGCAAGGGCGCCGATCACCCGGGCGGGACGCACTGGCGCAACCTGGGGTGGGCGCGCATCGCGACGTACGACAGCAAGCGAGCGCTCTTGCTGGAGGAGATTCAGACCGACCTCACCGCGCTCGCGTTCAATCTCGCGTCGGAGCTGGCGACGCTGCTCTGGGCCGCCGACGGGTCGGAACATCTCCCGTTCTCGTACAAGTGGACCGAGGGCTGGATGTACCTCACGCGCGATGGCATGAGCCCTCGCGAGAAGAACTCGCTTCGAGACGACGCGAGCGAGCGAGCGAGCGGCGTGCTGGCTGGGATGGCGCTTCGCGTCGCGTCGCACTACGAGGACATCGTCAGCCCGGCACGAGGAGCGTCCTGCGGCGACGGTGACCGAGTCGTCAATGACTGGCGCTACTGGCAGATCATCATGAAGAGTGCCGCCCGGCGCGGCATCGGTCGCAACGAAGACGACATCCTGGCCGATGCGCTGGAGGGGATCTGCGGTCGTGGGTCGCCAGATCGCGGCGTCGTCGCGCAGGCCGGTGCGGACATCGATGAGGTGTGGTCTTACGCGGTCGAGCTGGTCGAACGAGTCCGCGGAACCTTCGGCGACTGGTACGAGTCGGCCCTGGCCGGCGTGCTGACCTTCGCGAAGATGGCCGGGCTCGCCGAGGTCTGGATGCCGGACTACGAGACTAAGTACGTCATGGCGGCGTACGGGAACAACAACGCGGGCGAGACGCTGGCGCCCCCGCGCTCGGTGTACACGGACCTGCCCAAGAAGTTCCAGGCGACGCAGGTCGAGCAGCTCCCCGCGTACATGGACATCTCGAACTGGGTGAGCGAGGCCAATCAGCTCCGGGACGAGCGGTGGCCGACCGTGAAGATCCCGAGCGCTCCGCGGGGGCGCCGACTGCTCGCGAACCGCGCGAGGAGGGCGTGATGCGTGCGAACCCGGCAGTCGATCGCCTCAACTTCATCATCAAGACCTACGGCGAGCGTCAGCCCTGGGTCGTTCTCGACACGCTCAGCGTGATCTTGCCGACCATCGGCGTCGATCACTGGGACGACGAGGTCTACAACACCATCCGACGCAAGTACGGCTTCGGCCCGGAGACCGAAAACCGCTTCGACCTCGTGTGGAAGCTCAAGAGCGGCGATTCGGACATGAAGGTCGGCCTTCCTGGTCCCGAGCGAGACGCGTCGGATCAGGCCGAGTACGCGACGCGAGTGGTAGCCGACTATCGAGATGGCCTTCGCGGCCGAGCCCTGCGTGAGCTGCTGGCGGTTGTCGAAGATCCGAGCTTCGCGGACGGCCTCATGCGCAAGAGGCACGATGCAGACGGGATCTTTCCGTGGGTCGCGCGCGAGCTGAGCAAGCTGACGAAGCACGTCCTCTCCGCGGTCCCGCGGTCGGACTTCGACAGCGCGTACGAGGTGTGGGGACTCTACTTCATCGCGCTCGACAAGCTGCGAGCCTCCGGAAATGCCGTCGCGCAGTGGGCGAAGCTCAAGCGCGTCGACCTGATGAAGAAGACGCTCGCGGAGGTACTGGAGGCGATCAAGACGTTCCGCGTGAGCGCGAAGGTCCGCCAGGGGAAGGTGGTCCACAAGTTCGAGAACGGGTGGACCGTCCAGGAGTTGCGAGGTCGGGCCGAACTAGAGGCGGAGGGTAAGCTGCTGAGCCACTGCGTGGGCTCGTACTGCGACGCGGTCGACGAAGGTCGGTCGGTCATCTACTCGCTGCGCGATCCGGACGGCGTGCCGTACATCACGATGGAGTGGCAGCCCGACCCCGACGACGACGAGAGCGGCGGCGACTTCGTTCAGATCTACGGCCACCAGAACAGCCGGATCGGAAGCGACACGTTCGCCGAGTACGTCTTCTCCGTCGGCCAGGAGAACGAGCCCCCGCTGGCCGCCGAAGATGTCGATGATGTCGTGGCGGCGATCCGGCAGATGGTGGCGACGTTCGCGAAGACGCGCATCATGAAGGAGAAGAAGCCGCGCATCGGCTCGTTGCTGCGACTGGGCGTACCGCTGCGCGATCTGATGCCGCTCCCGCCGGGAGCTGTGCTGAACGGCCAGGCGATCAAGGACCAGAACCTCTCCGGCGTCGACCTCTCCGGCGCCAGCATGCGCGATACCCTGTTCGATGGGTGCGACCTGCGCGGCGCCAACATCTCCAACGCGAACGCGGTGGGTACGAGGTTTGTGGCCTCCGACTTGCGCGAACTCGTGGCCGATCACGCAGACCTCGGCGGATCGTGGTTCATCGACTGCGACATCTCGAACGCCAGGTTCACCGGGGCGAACATCCAGGGCTCGTCGTGGCTGGGGCTCCACACCAGCGGCGGCGCCCCGAGCTTCGCCGACGCACGCGGAATCCCGCACACGATGCAGTCGGACCTGCAAGCGGTCTGGCGAGGACGAGCGGATATGACGGTCGACGACACGTCGGGGCCGCTCTTCGATGCGGTGCTCGACACCGTGCGACGAGGTCGCGTATGAGCCTGGAGAAGAACCCGGCGGTCGATCGGCTCAAGTTCATCGCGAAGACCTACGCCAAGCAGCCGTGGATCGTCCTCGATGCGATCGACGTCATCGCGCGGACAGTCGGTGAAGACCGGTGGCGCGAGCGTGTCTGGGAGGGAGCCCGGGCCGATCTCCAGCTCTTCAACGACATCATCAAGACGCAGGCCCTCGAAGGGAGCCAAGTCGAGTACCACAAGTACGAGCTGCTCGGTCAACGCGAGTGGCCCGAGAACTACGAGGCTGTCGCTCAGGCGATCGCCGTGATGGCGGGCGAACTGGATGGCTTCAAGGTCGCCAATCCCGCTGACGGCGCGTTTCCCTGGATGGCGACCCAGCTTTCGCGGCTCGCGAAGGCAGCCGGCCGTTTTACCCGCATGGACGACGGCGCGCGGGCGGCTTTCCGCGACTACCAGGATGCGTTCGTGTTCTTTCGTCGATCCGGCACGGCGATCGGGCAGTGGATGCGCCGCGAGCGCCCAGACCTCACGAGGATGAGCTGGACCGACGTCGAAGAGGCGCTCGAAGATTTCGAGGTCTCGACCGACAACAAGCTGCGCGGCCCGGCGGTCTACAACTGGGAGGACGGCTGGACGATCCAGAAGCTCGTCACGGACGAGCAACTCGAATCCGAGGGCGAACGGATGCAGCACTGCGTCGGCTCGTACTGCGACCAGGTGCGCGAAGGCGACGCGGAGATCTACTCGCTGCGCGACGACAAGAACCGGTCGCACGTGACGATCGAGTACGACCCGAAGAAGAAGAAGGTCGTGCAGATCAAAGGTAAGCAGAACGCTCATCCGAAGCCCGAGTACCAGGAGCGAGTCGACGAGTTCCTCGAAGAGGGCGGCCTGGACTTGTCCGGACGCACGCCGAAGCACCTGCTGCCGATCTTGAAGGCGCTGGGGCTCGATGCGGACGACGAGGAGTCCGAGCACGACGCAGAGGCATGGCACGAAGCGGTCGGTAGCGACGCGGTCGAGTGGATCAGCGTCGCCGGCATGATGCAGACGGAGTACCGACTGGCCGAGCACCTGGTCGTAGAAGGCGTCACGCCGGAGATGTACAAGAAGTTCCCCGACGTGATCCGCTACAAGCTCCAGGCCGAAGGCGACTGGTTCAAGGGGTTCGACACGATCGTGTCGATCGCGAAGATCGTCGCCATCCTCAGCGACCTGAGCGCCAAGCACCCGCGCTCGAAGTCGACGTCGCAGCTCGATCTGTTCGCCTCCTCCGAGGAGGACCGCGTGGCTCAGACGCGAACCGCCCTGTTGCAGCTCGGGTTCAACAAGTGGGACTTCTCGAAGTCGTCCTACGGCGCTTCGCTCGAAGGCGATGAGCTTCTCATCCCCGAGGCCAAGGCGTGGAACGACGCCGAGTTCTTCGACGAGGACACGATCGAGCCCTGGTGGGTCGCTGGGTTCTCGCCGGGCGAGGCGCGCGAGTGGGCGGACCAGCAGGTCGACCCCGAGACCGCGATCAAGCTGCGCGACGCGGGACTGGACTGGGAGGACTTGGAGTCCACGGCTCGGCAGCACCCGCAGCTCAACTGGCGTCTGCGCGAGACCCAGCGCTTCGTGAAGCCGACGGATGAAGACCTGGACGACCTGATCGCGCAGGCGCTTCGCGACCGCGAGGAAGACGAGCGTCTGCGTCGGAACCGGCGACGCTAAGCTCCGAGCCGGCGCATCGCGTCGGCGCGGTCTCGCGCGGCTCTGACGTTCGTCGCGCACCGGATCAGCTCTCCGTAGGCGCGCGCCGCCCGCGCCAGCGGCGCGCTGTGCCGCAGCATCGGGTCCCGCGCCCGAGTCACCGCCGCCCGCGCCGCATCCATCACCTTCGAGGCGCGGTCGAGGGCCCACCCGACGCTCCCCTGGTCGTCCATCAGGTAGTCCTCGGCGCGCTCGATGCTCTCGCGGAGAGCGGCGTCCCCGCGGAGGGCCCGCGGGAGATCCTCGAACGTCTCCGTGAACGACTTGAGCTGGCGCTTGAACTTCGCGACGGCTCTCGTCTGATCGGAGTAGTGGGCGCCCATCGCCCAGGTGTTGAGGGAGATCTCGTTGAGCGTCGGATCGTGCGCCACGCCTATTGCCTTTGCTGTCGGACAGCATAGTATCGACACACTTCCATGTCTATGCTGGGCGCACGAGCGAAGCGAGAGCAGACAGTCCTGATCGCTGTCGCGATGGACCCCCTGGTCTTCCACCGGAAGGAGCCGTCGCCGCTCCAGCGTCACACGCTGCGCGTGCTGCGCAACCGCGGGTGGATCATCTACTGGGAGAACAACAAGGCGGACTGGTGGACGCCCGGGTCGGAGCCGCTACGCGTCAGCCTCACGGACGAAGGTCGCGAGGCGCTTCCGGCCCACGTGCAGAGCCTCCTGCTGCTTGGAGCGGCGGCGTGATCTGGTCGAGCAAGCACGCTGCGATCGGCGCGGGCGTCTGCCTTCTGTGCATCGTCGCGCTGGAGCGAGCGGGCGAGAGCGGGCTCGCGATGCTCTGCTGGATTCCAGCGGCACTTCTGACGATCTTCTACATGACGGGGCCGGCGGATGAAGTGGATCACGTGGACGAGGACTGAGCGGTCCGTCGTGATGCGTGGCGGGCGCATGGTGCAGACCACCGTCTTCCGTAGCGTCGGAGATCGCATGGAGGCGACACGCAAGCGACTGGAGGCCGACCGCAAACGGATGCATGAGCGGCTGGAAGCCGAGAGGCGCCAGCGTCGGAAGAAGCTCGAATCCAGGATGAAGCAGATCGGAACCAAGGCTGGTGGTCTTTTCGGCCCGGGTCGTCCCTCGCGCGAGCCGAAGGCGCCGCGTCCTGGGTGGCGTGATAGAGCCGTCGCCGCCGTAGCGAGGCTCCGCCGTCGCGCACGGAGGCGGATCGTGGTCTGCCTGGCCCGCCTCACCCGGTGGCTCTTCTCCTGGCGGACGCCGCCGCGAGCGCTGACGCCGCCGTCGCAGGGTCCCTACCGGTAGAGACGGAGATGCGTCGAGGACGTCGCCTACGCGAGAACCCCGCGCTCCAGTTCCTCTACGACGACCTGTTCGTGGTGGAGGAGCGAGACCTCGACAGCGAGTGGCCCGTGTTCCGGCTCTACTTGAAGCTGTCGCAGATGAACCTCTGCGTGCTCCATCGGATCGATCTCGGGTCGTGGCGAGCGACGAGCATGTTCGCCGGGCGCAACCCCATGCGAGCCGACTTGGAGCCGTTGCGTCGTCTTCTTTCGCCGCGGGTCCTGGCTGTCGAGGCTCTCGGCGGTTGGGAGCCGTTCCGAGTCGGTCCGTTCGAGGATGGCCGGTTCGAGCTGGCCCTCCACCTGCGCGGCCTGTGGTCGGACAGCGTCGCGATCGTTCGAGCCCCGTGCACCGCTCTCACCCGGGTGCCCATATGATGTGGACGGAAGCGGATATCGAGCGCCTTCGGATCATGTGGGCCTCGGTGGGGCGCGGCAATTTGCTCAAGGCGTTCCCGGGCCGGACGTACGGAGCGATCAGGCAGAAGGCGGTCAGCTTGAAGCTGGGTCCCGCTCACATCCGGGGCACCGAGCATGTGTGCGTCGTGGCCCGCGAGTGCGGCTACGACGGGGGAAACATCCCCCTGTTTCGTCGCATCATGCGATGGGCCGGCGTGGAGATTCATGGTCACGGCAGACGCTATCGCACGGTTGATCCCATCGCTGCGAGGGAGGCGGTGCGGAAGTGGGAGAAGGAAGCCGAGACGCTCTGGGACGGCTGGCTTCGTCACACTGTCGAGTTCAAGACGCTCAAGCAGGCGATGATCGACGCGGGGAAGATCGATCCCGCTCGGTTTCGCAGAGGCGATCGGTTCCTCAAGACCGACATCGACGAGGCGGTCAGGATGTTGCGAGAGCGCCGCGCTCGCGTCGAAACGATCAGGCAGGCGGCCAAGCGCCTCGGCGTATCTCCGTCCACGATGATGCGAGCGCTCTGGCTCGCGGGGACCGTCACGAAGAACAACAAGACGCGCGGACCCAAGGCTGCACTGGCGGTCGGCGACGCTGACCGTGCGCTCGCGGCGTATCGAATGCGGTGTCGCGAGGTCGCATGAGCGAAGAAGCTCCCGAAGGCAGTCTCGAACGTCGCTGGGCTCGTCGCTGCTTGCTCCGCTCGGCCGAGGATGCGCGGGCGCGCGGGAAGTCGTTTCGCGAATGGGAGGAGAGCGAGGACCAGTCGTTCCTGGACGCCGTCTCGCAGCAGGACATGGACGCGATCTTCAACCTCGTGTGGCAGGGCAAGCTCCTGGGGGTTCGCAAGAAATGAGAATCGTCGCGACACCGAAGGGACCTCCGCCCACGCCGCCGGAGGAGGCGTTTCTGCGGTTGGGAGCGTTCGGCGAGCTGCGTCTCTGGCTCATCGACGATGGCACCTGGACGTGGGTGGCGGCGGCAAACGCGGATCACGCGATCGCGGTTTACCTCCAAAACACCGGGTGCACCGCCTCCGACATGGGGTGGAACGGCGACGCGCCAGATGTCAGCGAAGTGACGAGGGCCAATGCGGAGAAGCTGACGTTCTACGACGACGACGTGGACGGCGGCGGCACGCGCTCGATGTGGGAGGAGTTCCTTCGCCACAGCGAGCCGACGGTGATCGCGTCTTCGGAGTGGTGATGGACGAGATCGAGATCCGACAGCTCGCACTTCTACAGCTACAGCTCGCCTGGTGGCCGCCCGAACGAGCCCTCGGCCGCCCTCGGCTCTACGTTTCCGACGACGATGGGGTGATACGTGTCGTCCGGGATGCGCGCGAAGTCGAACCGCATCGGGTATGGCTTGCGCTAGATGACCAGCGGGCGCTCGTCACGCCGCGCTACATCGCGCTGTGCGAGGCCGCCCTGCTCGAAACGAGCGTGGCCCCCGGGTACGGCACCACTGGCACTGTCACGCTCTGCCGGCTGACCGAGAAGGGATGGCTCGCGTCGGGGGGGTCTCCAAGCAGAGAGCGGGCTCTCCACCTGCTGGGCGGCGACTGGATGCGGAGCGAGGACTAGGTCATCTTCTCGCGCCTATGGACGCCGACGTCACCCAGCGCATCATCTACCGGCCCGCCGTCCTGCGGCAGCTCCGTGACGGCCACGACGTCCGCGTCGAGTACCTCGGCTCGCGCCGGCAGCGCCCGAGCGTCTCCGACGCGCTCCGAGCCGTCGTGCAGCCGCGGTCGGCGTACGCCCAGATCGATCTCGTGGATGGCCGCGGAGCCCCGCTGGAGGCCACGAAGTAGGTCGTCGACAGCGGTCTCAGTCTCGCGGCTCACCTGCGTCCCGAATTCGCTTCGCACGTCGTCCAGGTCGATGACCTCGGGAGCCCGGGCGACCGGGCTCGTGTTCGCGACGAGCGGTGCCGCGGGGGATGCCCGACCAGCTCTGCGGTCACGGGACCGCTCCTGCCTCTCGCGCTCGGCGCGCCGGGCGCAGTTCAGGCACCGGCGCGTCCCGATGCGGGTCAGCCGCAGCGGCCAATCGGTGCGGCACCCGGTGCAGCGCAGCCACGTGCCGGCCTCGCGCTCCTCGGGCGTCGGCTCGACGTAGTCGACGTGCTTGGGGGTCCTCACCGGCCGAAGTGTACGGCACCGGCTGCGGGCGCGTGGGGGCTCCAGTAGACTCGTCGGGTGCCGCGTCCCAACCCGACCACGCCGGTCCCGGCAGCGTTCCCGCTCACCGAGCCGGCGCTGATGACGCGAGCCGAGTTCCTCGACTTCCGGAACCCGGAGGGGAAGCAGCACGAATCGGGCGCCTACCAGACGACCCTCGAATCGCTCAACTGGGGGCGGCTGAGCCACGTGGGGAGCGCTGATGGTCGACGGGGACGCGTTCTTGTGTACGGCACGCAGGACGGGGCCGACGACGGCCTAGTGTTTCGAGACGCGGAGACGAAAGAGGTCATCGCCGTGCTGACCGACGGCGTGCTCTACCGCGATCGGTTTCGGGAGCCGCCGGGCTGGTACTCGAAGAGCTACTCGCACGAGGTGGTCAACCTGCGTCCCCACGAGGTTCGCGAGGTCAAGTACCCGGCGCAGTACGTCAAGCTCGTCGACGACATCGTCGCGTTGAACCGAGAGCGACTTCCGGTGCTACTCCAGCGCGTGACGATCGGCGGCGAGAAGTTCGAGGTGCGCGCAGAGCGCGAGCCGCGGCCGAACCGACGCGACTGGATCGCTTTCGTCAACAAGGAAGGCCTGATCGTCGCGAGCGGTGCCGACGAGTGGGGCGCCACGTTGCTTGCGGTGGCCGAGGAGTATCGTGGGCGGGGGCTCGGGCGGGCCCTGGCGGCCATCTGGTACGAGTACAACCCCAGCTCGAAGTCGGGCGGCTTCACTGCCGCCGGACGCGCGAACGCGCTCGCGACGTGGGAGGACCGCGTACGCGAGTTCTCGTCGCGCGGCTGGTACTCGCAGCTCGTGCGTGACGGAGTGATCTCGAAGGAGCGCGTGAAGCAGATCACGGCCGGCCTCAGCAAGCGACGACGCTCGTCCAGCCGGCTGCCGGAGCCTGTGGCACCCGAGTCGGAGCCCGACCTCCGGGTGTTCGTCGATCCCGGCGTGTCGTTCATCCTCTACGACGCGCGATTCCTCAGCGACCCGCAGGAGAAGCTCATCTACGGGTTCGGCTTCCTGCGCGAGAGCAGCGGGCACGGGCCGTACTTCTACCGGCTGGAGTACGAGCCCGAGTACGCGGACCTGGCGACCGCGATCGCGCTCCAGTTGGCTCGCGACAGCGGCGATCGCCTCTACGTGGCCGCGTCGCCCGGAGACATCATCGAGTGGCAGATCGTCCCCGGGGCTGTCGACGAGGGTGGGTACGTCCGGCTGACGCGCGACGTGATGCCTCTCAAGAAGCTCGCCGCCGAGGAGCGACGCGAGCGCCGCCGCGTCGACAAGTACGATGAGATCTACCACCAGCTCGTAGGGCTGGCCGACTCGAAGGACTGGGGCGCGTGATTCAGCCGAAGAACGAGCGCATGAGCGTGGCGGAGCTGGTGCAGCCGGGGACTGTCGCGGAGGCCGCGCTCGGCGAGGGCGGATTCGCCGTGTACCCCGCCAGCCAGCGCGAGACGAAGTTCCCGCCGGAGGGCACCGTTGTCGTCCTCAGCGGCCACACGTCGTCGAACGACGACGGTGGTAACTCATACGACAGGTCGAACTACCAGGTCATCCAGCGGGACTACGGAGACCATCCCGACGTCGAGTTCGGGGAGTACGTGCAGCTCCGCGGCGAGAGCGAGGACAAAGGTCTCATCGAGATGATCTCCGCGCTCGCAAGCTACCCCCTTCTGGACGACGCCCACCACAGCGAGATGGAGTTCGACGAGCAGAACGAGGCCATCGACGACGACCTGGCCGAAGGGCTGGCGAGGATCATCAAGGCGCGGTACTGGCACGAGATCGACGACGAGGATCTCAACGTGCTCGTCGACGACGCGATCGACGCGCTGCTGGATCACGGAGTCATCGCCGCCAACTTCCGGGCGCTGGCAGACCGATCGAACGTGGAGTGGGACGGCGCCTCGATCGACGTCAAGAAGATCGCCGACAGGAGCGGCACGCTGCACCGACTGCTCGTCCCGTGGACGTACGGCTGGTCATGGCTCTCCTGGCTCGCCGACTCGATCCAGCGACGCATGGAGATTATCGCCACGATTCCGCCAGGCGCACTCTCCGAGCGACGTACCGTCCCGCTCCTGAACGTGCTCTACGACCAGGGCTACGCGCAGGAGTCCGAGGCGACCGGATACGGAGACGCCGCTGCGGCAGCGAGCGCGATGCAGCGGGCCGGGCTCGACATGGAGACGGTCGACGCCGTGGCCGCCCGTCTCGCAGCGTCGGCGCAGGCGGAAGCCGAGTTCGCGAAGGCCGCGCGCGACGCGTGGAAGGTCGCCGCGCTCCGCGAGCTGATCGAGCAGGTGGAGTCCGAGGAGACCGACGCCGACGGCGACGACGAGTTCTTGCGCGCGGTTGCGGAGGCGGTACCGCAGATGGTCGAGATCGCCGAGCGCTACGAGGAGAAGCCGGACGAGCCGTCTTCGGAGTAGCTGCCGGCGGTCACGCAGGCTCGACATTCGGGGCACTGGGCCAGGTGCGCGGCGCGCTCGGGGCGCAAGGTCGCTGGCGACTCGACGGCGACCGCGATCTCGTGGGGCTCCAAGCAGTCGGGGCCAGGCCACCTCGCTCGCGCCTCGCGCACGGACGCGAGAAACTCCTCCGGGGTCACCCCGCGCTTCGCCGCGAAATACTCCAGGGCGCGCAGGTACTTCGGCTTCGTCATGACCTACTAAAGGCGACGACGAAGCCGAATATCACGGGCGACCGGGCCGACGCGTCCCGGCTCGCCGTCCACCGTGGTACCCGCCGGTCGACGCGCCGTCCGTTCGCCGCTCAACCCGCGCCGCGATGCGCTTCCAGGCGCTCCGAGCGCGAGCGACGTGCGGCGGGTCGCCCTCGCCGTGGTTCTCCCAGCGCGGCCCGTGCTCGGTGCGCCTGACGTCGCCGCGGCGGTGATTGTCGTGATTGCTCATGATCGGCGTCTCCGCTTGGCAGCGCGAGCCGGCGCCTGCGCATGGTACTCGGCCACGAGAACCCGCCATCGATCGAGCTTCTCCGCGGCCCGCTGGTGGGCCCTCACGACCACCGTCTCGTAGCGCAGAAGCGCTGCGTACGTTATCGGACGCTTCCCGCTCACCGCTCGACTCCGGCGGCCTTGAACAGCTCCTCGCGCTCACGCTCGGCGTCCTCGACGTCGACGACGCAGCGCACCGCAGCGTCCTTCGACTCGACGAGCTTGCGGAGCGCGACGGTGCGCTCCGCGCTCCCGGGGACGCTGTACGCGATCATGAGCGCGGTCTCCGCGAAGCCGCGGGACATCGCCTTCATGCGCTCGCTGCGCAGGTGGGCGAAGCGGAAGTGCCTCAGCATCGGCTCGTACGACTTCACCGCGTTGATCTTCTCGGTCAGCTCTTCGTCGCTCATCGGTTTCTCCTGACGAGCTGCGGCAGCAGATCCGCCGCAGCGACACGCACACGACGGGGCGCGTGCACCAGTTCGACGCTCTTGCGCGGGCCGTCGATCCACAGGCGCCCGCGCCTCCAGCTCAGAGCGCTACGATGCCCGATTCGCACGGCGGCCTCGGGTAGACGATGAAACCGCATGACGCGCTCCGCGTTGCGGATGTCGGCGTTCAACGCGTCCAGTTCGGCGGCGAGATCGCGCCCGAGCTGCCGTGTTGCTTCGAGATCGCTCATCGAGACCTCGGGGCCCATCCGAACAGGTTGTCGCCGTAGATCCTGCGAGCGGCGGCGTGCAGCCGGCTCCCGACGCGCGCACCGCGCTCGCCGGGATCGACGAACACCTGGAACAGCGCCGCGCCGGACGGGTCGGGCAGGACGCACGCGTGGCCGATGATCGCACCGTCGCCGCGTCGCGCGAGGAACGACGAAGCGACGGCGAGCGTCGATGCGTGGTCGATGAACCGACGCATCTTCGAGCGGAAGGTGGTGACGAAGCCCTCGGCCCCGCGCTCGGAGAAGTCGTAGAGAGTCAGCTCGCGGAGCCGATCGCCGTGCAGGCGCACCGCGTCGACCAGCGGCATGCGTTCGATGCTCACCTCGGGACGCAGCGGGCACGAGTCCGGCGGCGGGCGCACCGAGTACACGATGGATCGCTCGCCCATTCGCGGGTGGCGGCAGATCGCGACGGCGCGCGAGAAGTGCTCGCAGCCCCCGCACAGCGTCGGAAGCGCGGTCACGGCGCCAGGTGCTCCATGATCGAGAAGACGAACACGCGATCGATCTCCTCGTCGTACAGGTACTCGTGCTTCGACTCGTAGCTCCCGATGTACGGGCCCCACTTGTGCCACCGCCAGCCGCCACGCTCCGGCTGAGCGGCCCGCGCGACCTCCGTGAGGAACACGGTGAGCTTTCGCGGGCCGGCCAGCACCGGCGCGTAGTCGGGATGCGAGAGCAGGTTCTCGTGGCCGTCGCAGACGCCGTAGCTCGACAGGATGCCGTCCTCGCGCATCACCACGAGCGGATCGCGGCCGTCGACTTCGGCGTGCAGAAGATTCCCCATCGACTTCACGAAGTGATCGAGCGGCTCGACGACTTCGTACTGCGGGTTGAAGTGGGGCCAGAGCCACACGCCTTCTGCGACACGAGTGGGCGCTCTGTTTGGGTGTCCGATCAGCGCGAGGACTGTCGCGATGGTCGGGTCGGGCGGGCTGGGTGTGATGTCGACGAGCATCGTTCTACTCGGGCGCGATCTCGTACTCGCGCTCCAACGTCTTGAGCGCGACACGGGTCTTGCGGACGCCGGTGCGGGTGCTGGGGTCCGGTGTGGTCAGGACGTAGCGACCGTCGGGCTCGACGTCGATCACCTCGCGCACGGCGCCGTTGAACCGGACGTGCTTGACCTTGGCGCCGATCTTCAACGCGTCCTTCGAGAGCTTCATGCGGCCGAAGGTAATGGCCGCCGAGGTGTCAGACAACTGTTTTGTCACTCGCCGATAACTCATATTATGGGAAACGACCTACTTCCCTGGTTTGACATGGTTGACATGGGTTCGGCGATCGCTAGGATGGGCTCGTCGGTGGGCGCCGACCTGGGGAAACGAGCTGGCGCGGCTTCTGCGCCGCGAGAGGGTGGTGATTCGTGATCGAGACGGCGAAGCGGCGGCTCCGCGAGGCGGCGGAGACCGACTCCTCGATCGAGGCGTTGCGGGAACTGGTCGCGCAGGTCGAGGCGCTCGTCGCGCTGGCGCGCGAGGTGGTCGTCATCGAGGGCGACGTCACGTTCTCGCAGCAGCTCATGTGCGCGGTCGAACGCGGGCGGGCTCTGGTGGAGCTGGCCGACGAGCGTAGGAGCGACGCGCTCGATGTCGAGGCCCTCAAGTTGGCGATGGGAGGTGTCGAGCGTCTCTCGCGCATGTCGGTCGCCGAGCTGCTCAGCAAGGTCTTCGCGCCTCGGCAAGCGGTGCCGGCGGGGCCGTCGGTCGAAGAGGTGCTCGCGCGCCTGCCGCCGCTGGGCGGCCAGGCGCGCCTCGTCGACGGCCAGCGGTACTACCTCGTGCACTTCGAGGTGCTGATGCCGATCGAGAGCGAGGACAGCGCGTCGGCCGAAGACAACCTCGCGGAGGCGAAGCGGCGTGCGGGTCTCTGTGCGGAAATGGTCGATGAGTACATGGGCTCGGGCTCGAACACCGACCCGTACTTCTACCGGACGCGCGTCGCGTCGGTCGAGCCGTTCAACGGCGAGCTGCCGTGGGAGGAGGACGAGCTGCCGGCCGGGTACTTCGTCACGGTCCTCTCGCCGGGCGTCATCCAGGTGACGGGCCCCGAGTTCCGGCAGACCTGGCCCACGCGGGGTGACTGCGTGCGCGCCGCTCGTGATCACGCTCGCGACGGGACGGTCGTCAGCCCCAACGACGACGTGGAGTGAACGGTGGAGCCCCACCTCAACTGCCACGGCGAACTGACCGCTCTGCTGGCTCTGATCCCTGGCCTCACGCTCGTCGCGCACTGGGTGCGCACGAAGATCGCTGCGCTCGCGGCGCGTAGGGGCGAGCACCGGTGCACCCGGTTCGTCTCCGAGCCGCTCAGCGCATTCTCCGACGGCCCGCTGGAGTGCGCCGAGTGCGGTCGCCAGATCGGCGGCCTGTTCGAGTACCTGTGGGTCTGCTGGTGCGAGATCTGCGTGACCACCGCGCTGTTTCCGGCCCGCGTGCTTTTGGGCGCGTGGACCTGGGCGACGGACCTGGTGCGGCTGTGGAGGAAGCGATGACCGAGTCGACTACGAGCAACCGCGTGCGCCCCGTGAGCGGTGCCACGCCCACCGTCACGATCACGGGCGGACGCGGTCGATGACGAAGGATCGCTTCGTCCCCGAGCTGTGGTTCAGCGTCCTGGAAGACCACCTCAGCCACGCGCCGGACTCGATGCTCGCGACCGAGCTACGCGACAAGGTTCGGGCGTTCGTCGCGGCAGGGAATCGCGAAGCCGTCGCGGTCTGGAACTTCTACAAGGAGACCCTCGACCTCGCGGTACACAGCAGCGGTGCGTCCGGCTTCGTGATCACGCTGCTCGATCTCGAACGCAACATCGAGCCCCCGCACGGGGCGCTCGCCCAGCTCGACGGAACGATCAACAACGCGCCCTGGCGCAAGGAGCACGCGAGATGACCAGTGCACGGCGACAGGAGTTCGTCGTCTTCATGAGCCCCGGGTCGTTCTTCGACGAGACGTCCTCGAAGCCGATCGCGCTCTTCGGTCGCCTCGGCGACATCGATGCGCGCGACGTGACGAAGGCGCTCGACATGTCCAAGGACATCGTCGAACGGTACGGCGCGGTGCCCTACGGCTTCTGCTTCGAGACCCGCATCGTCGCCGACCCCGTCTCCGATGGAGAAGGTGGCGAGCTGACGGTTCCCAGCAAGACCGTCGCCTCCTCCGGTACCTACTTCCTCGGCGGCGAGGTGAAGACCTACGAGGAGATCCAGGCCGAGAAGCCGAACAGCGTCCTCGCGCGCAACATGCGCAACCCCGGCTGGGAGATCGTCTGGACGCGCCCCGGCTACGGGACCCGCGTCTTCGGTCCCAGCGACTTCGTCGTCTCCGTCGAGACGGGCGAGGTGATCGAGCGCGGCGACGCTCCGCACCACGTCGCGGCCCGCGAGCGGATCCGCGAAGCAATCAGGAAGGACCTGGAGGCCAAGTTCCGATGACGACCAAGAGAGCGAAGCCGCGCCTGCGTGGCTCGATCCACCTGCGCGTGCACCCGATGGTCAGCCTCGGGCTCAACCTCAGCGACGTCGTCGACCTCGCGCGCGACGGGCTGACCGGCGTCCGCAACGCGCTCGGCAAGACGCCCCTCGCACAGAGGATCCGCCGGAAGGCCGCGGAGAAGCAGCGCGTCCGCATCGCGGAGAACATCGTCGACGCGGAGTACGAGCCCGCGCCGGAGGACGACTCGGCTCACGAGGAGGCGGAGTCGGCGCTCCACGCGCTCGGCTTCAAGCGCGAGCAGGCCAGGCGCGCCGTCGACGCGGTGCGCGAGCAGACGCGCGGCCAGGACGCGAAGACGGTCGTCGCCGCGGCGCTGAGGACGATCCGGTGAAGAACCGCCAGAACCGCAAGGAGCGCGAAGCGCAGCTCGTCCGGTACAGTGAAGAGGTCTACCGAAACGCAACGGTCGAGACGGTCCGCGATGGGCTCTGGCTCATCCGGGCTCACCACTACAACACCTACGTGGTCGATCTGCCCAACGGGGCGCTGCTGGTCTACGGGCAGATCGACGCCGTGCTCTTCGAGGGCTACCACGCGAACCGCGACGCGAGCGCCGCCGACAAGCTGCGATCGAAGGTGAACTGGGCGGCCAACTCGGACGCCGACTACATCGCGACCAAGGTCGCCAGCTCGATGCGCGACAGCATCCGCACGGTCGACCTCGATATCGCGGAGGCAGATCTGCTCGACATGGAGCAGGACGAGATCTCCGGCTGCGGAGCGGACGCCGAGACGGTGGCGCGCCTCGGAGAGGAGGCGGCCCTCGACAAGCACGTGCTGCGGCGGCTCAAGGCGATCCGTGAGGCCCGGGAACTCCTCGCCAGCGACGGCAGCGTCGAGCGCGCTCGCGAGGAGATCTGCGAGCACATCGACGACGGCTGGGAGATCGCCGATTCGATCGGACGAGTCGTCTCTGCCCACCTCTTCTACGCCCGCGCCGCGCTGCGCGTGTTCCTCGCGCACCTCGTCGCGCAGAAACAGGCAGCGTGAAGGGCCTCACCGACAACATGCTGATGGCGGAAGCGCAGCTCACGCGCGACTTCCGCCGCCGCCTGCGCGCTCGCCCGCGCTACCGATGGGGGCGCGAGTTTTCGATGGTGGAGATCGCCGAGCGCATGAAGCTCGCCGGTCTCGCGCAGGCCATCCGCGCGATCCGTCGCGCCCGACGGTGACGAACATGGGACAGAAGCACAAGCAGCGCAGCGAGAAGCTCGCAAGCCAGATGCGGCGGATGGACGCGGTCGAGGCGCTCGGTCACGACCCCCGCCCCGACGGCAACCCTCGCGCACAGGACGCGTGGCGTGAGCGCAACGAGCGTCGTCAGCGCGACCGTCAGCGCCTCCAGTCCGAGATCGACGCGCTCACCTTCGCGGGCCTCAAGCGCCAGACCAGGCACGAAGGTCGGCTTCACTGCGTGCTTCCCGAGCAGCACCCCCTCCTGCGGTCGCTGCCCGTCGCGGCGCGCCTCGAAACACTGGACCCCGAGCTGACCAAGCTGCGCGAGTACATCGCGTCCCACCGCGGCGTGATGACGCGTTGGATCGCGAAGCGCGTCCAGGAGATGTACCAGGAGCTTGCAAGCCCGGGCGGAACGGGGAGCGACAACCCGGTCAACGACCTGGTCTTTCCGATCTTGTACGGGCCGTTCGGCTTCACGGAAGCGCACCGCGACGCCAAGCAGCACTTCGAGGGGATCCGTCGTCGGCACGCGATCGGACCCCGGAAGTACGCGCACAAGAAGCGCCAGCCGTTCTGGGTCCAGAACGCGATGGGCCGCCTGGGCCGCCTGCCGAAGCGCCTGGTCTACTCGAACTTCTGCGGCTGCTGGCTGTGCGCGCACGCCGGCCGCTTCGACCGAAAGGGCGTCTACCGATGATCTGCAACCTCATCCGCCGCGCCCGGCGACGCCTACTCGGCGACGCCTTCCTCCGGCTCGCGTGGCGCGCCGACGAGTTCCGCGCCGAGGCCAGCCAGCGCGGCGACAGCTCGGAAGCCGCGAAGTGGGCTCGCTACGCGCGGACGTTCAGAAGCGCCGCGCTCTCGATCGGAGGCGTTCGATGAGCGACGACGCAGGCCGCCTCGAAGCTCACCAGCGCCTCGGGGGACGCCCGACCGCCGAAGAGCTGGAAGCCGAGCTGCACGGGTTGCGCGCTGCCGCTCACGACGCGGCCGAGGCGCTCCTTACTGCATGGCACAACGGCGACTGCTACGAGCGCAATCGCCGCGGGCGGTTCACGTGCTCGTGCGGTCTCGACACCGCCAAGGCCATCTTGCGCGAGATCGCTCACCCGACGCGGAAGCCGACGTGAGCGGCAACCGGCATCGGCTCGCGGTGATGATGCTCGGCGGTCTCCCGTCGTGCGACGAGCACCACTGCTGGAGCGACGGCGACCCGGCGCCACCGGAGTGCGTTCACGGGTACGCAGAGAGGAGCCCGCAGATCTTCCTCAAACCGGACGAGGTGAGGCCCGACTGGTGCCCCCTCAAGGAGGACTGATGCCCACTGTGATACGCAGGAGCGAACGAGGCCCGATCACCGTCGACGTGATGACCGAGGACGGCTCCGAGGGGCACGACCCCGCAGACCTCGAAACGGAGGAGAACCCGCGGTTCGGCGAGAACATGAGCGTCGCCGAAAGCATCGTGATCACGATGATTCGCACCGGTTCGACCGATGAGATCGTGTGGCCTCGGCACTACGCAGGGCCGCAGACCTCGCGCGTTTTCGTCGAGGTCCGCCGACGCCTCGCCGAGCGCGGTGCGATCGTGTTCGACGGCTACTACTGGCGCCTCGCGCCCTCGACGATCTCGACGGTGGGCTGACCGATGGGGCTCAAGAAGCTGGGCGCCAACGCCGCGTGCGGATGCGGGAGCGGCAAGAAGTACAAGCGCTGCTGCCAGCCCGACGACGTCGCGTGGTACATCGACGAGCGCGGCGTGGTCATCGACCACATCGCCGCGGAGATCCACGAGAAGGCGCGCGCCGCGCTCGGGACCATGTTCCAGAAGCGCTACGGGCGTCCCGCTCGCCTCGGAATCGAGTTCAACGAGGTCTACACCTCGATGACGAAGCTCGAACGCATCGACTACTTCATGGGCGTCGGTCTCCCGTCGGAGGTGATCTACGCCTACGAGCAGACCGACACCTTCATGCCGTGGAAGTGGTGGCGCTTCTTCGAGGCGACGGGCGTCATTCCGATCCAGGAGAACGGCGAGCCGTCCGTCTTCGCCCCGGCTCTCGAAGCGATCTTGGAGTACCGGCGAATCGCGGCCGGCGACGACGCTGTCCCGGAGCCCGAACGGCTCACGATCAAGGCAGTCATCGACATCGCGAAGGAGCACGCGAAGGTGCACTTCGGTGCGTCGCAGCTCTCGGTAGACAAGTCGGGCTCGATGCATATGATGGTGCATCACACTGATTGCCGGGGGTGTCGTTGCACACTCGGCCTGATCGAGCTGCTGCGCGGGGACGGAACTGGAGAGACCGGGGTCTCCCCCGCAGAGTTGCTGCTGGTACTGCTCGACGACGGGATCGCCGTCGGCGACGCATGGAGCGATGACGAGCTGAACGTCGAGGCCAGCGACCTCTTCGCTCCCAGGAAAGTCGAGCCGTGAGCAAGCCCATCGAAACCGAGTTCGGCTCTGTCGAGGTGATGGACATCACCCCGGAGTTCGCGCTCGACCTGCTCAAGCGGCTCCATCCGAACCAGCGCCGCCTGCGCAAGGACCACGTCGAGAACATCGCGCGGGCGATGATGGCTGGCGCGTTCAAGTGGAACGGAGAGACCTACAAGCTCGACCGCGACATGCGCGTGATCGACGGTCAACACCGGCTCGCTGCGATCGCGAGGTCCGGCATCACGCACCGCAACGCGCTGATCGTGACGATCAACGACGAAGGAGCGATCGCGACCATCGACCAGGGGCGCCCGCGGACGCTGAACGACGTCATGCGGACGAGCGGGAAGAAGGACCTGCCGTCCGTCGTCGTCTCGGCGATGCTGATCGAGCACTGCAACTTCGCGGGCTGGCGTCACATGCTCCGCGACGAGCAGATCCGCGTCGTCGAGGGCTACACGCTGCGCGACTCGATCATGAAGCTCTACCGTCTGCGCAGCGGTCGAAAGCTCGCCAACGCCGGCTCGCTTGCTGCGGCAGCCCGCGTGATGCGAGGAAACCACGACGACGGGCTCGCATTCTTCACGAGCGTGTTCACGATGAACCCGATCATCTACGGAGAGCAGGCGCCCGTGGTGCACCTGCTCTACACGTGGCTCAACAGCCCCGAGCGCTCGCGGCGCGGCGCGGGCACCGAAGAGGGCATCCAGGAGGTCGCCTACAAGTGCCTCCGTACGTGGAACGCGTGGCGCCGCGGCGAGCGGCTCACGCTGCTGCGCTACGAGCCGGGGATCGCGTTCCCGCCCGTCGCACCGTGACCTGATGGCTATCCACGCGAGACTGACCGACGGCGTCTCCGAGCGGTTGCTGCGGCTTCACGAGGCTCTTTCAAAGGTAGACGAGCGGCTCACAGAGCTGGAGAAGAAGATGACGGACCTCAGCCCTCCGGTGCTCGGCGTCGCCGACCACGACGACCCCATCGAGCAGATCAAGCGGACGCCCGGCTACGGGGACGATGACGCGGAGATCTTGTTCAACGGTCGCTCGCCGCTTGTCCGTGCGCTCTCCCGTGCTCTCATCCGAGCGGGGTTCTGGAACATCCCTGAGCCCCCGGCCGGCGACTTCGCTGTGAACACGGCGGAATCGGGGCCGTTCATGTCTGCTCTGACGGTCGCACTCGCGCGTGGCGGCCTGAACGTGCACAGGCACGTGACCCTCGTCCCCGACGAGACGGATGCGACCAAGATCGCGGTGCGAATCTCCCCGTACGCCCTCCGGGCGGCCTCCGCGGTGATGTCGCAGCTCATCCTCCGCAACAAGGTCGCCGCGCAGGAGGAGTCTTCCGCGTACAAGTACGCGGGTCCGTTCGTCGCCCGCCAGCACGGCAAGCTGCTGTGCTGCCCCGGCTGCGGGTCGCCAGGCTACGGCGAGATCCCGCACAACGTCCTCAGCGACGACGGGAAGACCAAGGAGAAGCGGTACGCGCCGCGGGGCTGGATCGCCCGGCACCGAGACGGCCTCCTCCAGTGCGCCGACTGCCGCGGCAGCTATCTCAAGACCGAGTTCGCCGACACCCACACCTACATCGAACGTCGCGACGGGACGCTGCTGTTCGAGGACAGCGACGGGCGCGCGGTGTCGAAGGAAGTCCTGATCGAAGCAGTCGGTCAGGCGGCTCAGATCATGGACAAGCAGAGGAGCAGGACGATGACGCGCGAGAGGAAGACGATCAAGGACCAGGCCAAGGACCTCGGGGGCGCCGCGACGCTCGGCGTCGCGATGGCGGCAACGAACCAGAGCGGCGAGATCCTCGTCGACATGTTCAAGGCGATCTTCGCGAACAACCCGCTCGTGGAGGCGGCGCTGGAGGATCCGCTCGTCCGCGAGCTGGTCAAGGCGTCGATGGCACTCGTGCTCTACGGCGCGGCCGAGAACGCCCCCGGCGTGCTCCCGAAGTCGGAGGCCATCGCGAAGATCGCGAAGCTCCAGGTGACCTGGAGCACGGCGAAGCTGTCGAACGAGCAGCTCGCGAAGCTGCGCCCGTTCCTGATGAAGCTCGCCGAGGTCGGCGAGAGCCTCCCGGCCCTCTCCGAGGGGAGCGAGAACGAGGTCGCCGAAGCGGTGCGCGAGGACGAGCGCGAGCGGGTGCCGGCGCGGCGATGACCCTCTCGTGCGGCATCTGCGCTCACACGTTCGAGCGCGACCCGAAGCGTCAGCGGGGCTCGTGTCCTCGCTGCGGAGCGACGTGGTCGGGCCTCGGTCCCAACCCGGACTGGGACGAGGCCCGACCCAGAGAGGCAGAGATGGAGCAGGCGCCCAAGGACCCCGAGCGACTTCTCAAGCTGTCCGAGGTCGAGAAGATCCTTCGCGTCACGCGGAAGACCGTCCTCAAGTACATCAACGAGGGCTCGGGCTCGGGCAAGCTCCGCGCCCAGAAGGTCAACGCGTACTGGCGCGTGCGGCAGGCGGACCTCGACGACTTCTGCGCCCGCCAGGCAAAGTCGAACGACTAGTCACTCGGGGCGGCCTGGATGGCTGGCCGATAGGCACGTCGGGTTCAACTCCCGAGTGGTCCATCCACGGGCCACGTGGGCACCGATGCGGGTTCGATTCCCGTACGCTCCAAAATTCGGGGTAGCAAACCGCCGGATCATTCGTTGAGCGTTCATGCCCAAGGTCGTCGGTGTGTCAGAACATCGTGAGTTCTCCTTCCACTGGACGCTCTTCGTCGACACGACCGAGAGCGCCGGCCGCCTGATGCTCAACGGCAGCAGCGTCGCCATGTCCACCAGCGGCGGCGCGGTCCCCGTGCGGCGCTCCAACTGGTTCTACGAGACATGCGGCGCGCCGCGGGACACGACATACGTCCCCATGATGATCGACTCGACGGTCGTCTCGGGATCCGACGACCCGAGGCTACACGAAGCCCTCGCCAGGCTGAGGTTCTCGATCGTCGTCGACAGCCGCGAAGTGGTCAGCCGCATGCTCAGCGACGTGACCGTGCACGACTCCGTGCTCGCCGCGCGAGTCGCGTCGCTGGAGAAGTTCGTGACGGAGTTCCTCCGCATCGACCACCCCGCAGCCGAAGCCATGCGCATGCTGGGCGCGAAGCCGCTGGAGAACGCGATCGACCTCCGCAGGATCGCCAAGCCGTTCATGCTCACCGAGCGCAACAGCGTGATGTTCACCGTCGACTGGGAGCAGCCGCTCACGGTCTCGCGGCCGATCGAGATCAAGATCTGCTTGCGCGGCCTGGGTAAGCACACGGTCGACCCAGAGCACCAGGGCGACCGGTTCCGCCTGTGAAGGTCGTCGCGTCGTTCACGGGCACCCGGGACGGCATGACGCAGCCACAGCGCGAGCTTCTGCGTCGGCTGCTGGAGCGCGACATGATCGAGGTGCTCGTGCACGGGGACTGCGTGGGCGCCGACGCCGAGGCCGAGCGCTGTCGACTTTCTCGGTCGCGAACCGGCGTCTTTTTCAAAAAAGAGTGTCGGTTGATCCTTGTCAGACATCATAAGTAGGGTTACCGTCGCGACTCGTTGGTTCTGAGGAGGAACGAGTCGCATGGACACCGAGAACAGCTCGTCGCCGCCGCCCGCGGAGGGTGGCTCGTCGTCGCCCGAGGGTGGCGAGAAGCCGAAGAAGAAGATCAACCGCAAGCCGCTGTGGCTGCTCATCCCGACGGCGTTCGAGACCGTCCCGGTGGATGGTGTCCCGCAGTCGGAGCTGCCGCGGAAGCCCGCGTCCTACAAGGTCGTGCAGTGCCACGGCAAGAAGGACGTGCAGGACGCGTTGCGGGAGGCGCGCATCGACGCGACGAACGCGGAGCACGTGCTGCTGCTGAGGGCGGCGCCCACGCCGCTCCAGCTCCAGTCGCAGCTCGTCATCAAGTGGTGACGACGCGGGGCTGATCGGACGGGCCGCAGAGGAGCAAGGAAGAGAGGCTGAGGCTATGGGACGCACGACGACAAACGGGATGGCGCGCGGAGGGTCGACGTACTCGCTCGATCCTCACAAGGAGCTGAGGATCATCGGGCTGGACACGAAGGACGGCCCCGAGCATCCGAACTACGACAAGCGCATCACGCTCCCGATGAAGGAGAGCTTCCTCGCGACGATCGCGATGTACGGCATCCTGGAGCCGGTCATCGGACGCCGCGACGGCGACGTCGCCGACGTCATCGCTGGGCGGCAGCGTACCCGTGGCGCGCGCATCGTCAACGACCGCCGCGCCGGCAAGCTCCCGATCCCGGCGGACATCCCGCAGGAGTGGAAGGACCTCTACTCGAAGGACCTGCCGCAGATCCTCGTCCCGACGCTGCTGCGCCGCGCTGACGAGCGCGAGATGCAGCAGATCCAGATCGTCGAGAACGAGGCTCGCACGGAAGACACCCCGCTCATCCGCGCGCACAAGATGAAGCGGCTGGAGGACGCCGGCCACAACCGCGCGATGATCGCGGCGATGTTCAACATCACCACGGAGGGCGTCCGTCAGACGCTCAAGATCCTCGACGCGACCCCGAAGATGCAGCAGGCCTGCGAGGAGGGGTTCATCAGCGCGAGTGCGATCGCCGCCATGTCCGACCTGCCTCGCGAAGAGCAGGATCGTCGCATCGACGAAGCCCGCGCCCTCGGCACGACGATCTCGGCCAGCTCGGCGCGCAAGGATGGGATCTCGCGTCGCGGTGGCGACGCCGGCCCGAAGCCTCCGGGCCGCGCGCTGCTGCGCAAGCTCGTGGTCCACGAGGAGTTCAGCAAGAACCTCAACCACGACGCGCGCGCCATCCTCTCGTGGATCGCGACCGGCGACAGCGGCCACATCGAGCGCGTGAAGGGGCTCAAGAAGACCCTCGTCGAGCTGGGTGTCACGGTCGAGGACTGACCATGAGCGAGACCGAGAAGATCGCCCTCGTCATGCTCGGCTTCTTCGGGGGTTCGACGTTCATCTCGCTCATCCTGATCGGAACGACGCTCGGACGGATCGCCGCGTCGCTGGATCGGATCGCCGAAGCGCTTTGGCGTCGCGAGACGCGTGAGTCCCGACGCTGATGCCCTACCGGGTTCCAGCTTCTCCCCCACCTCGCGAGCGGTGGCTCGTCTGCCGGATGAGGACCGCGCTCATGTGGACCACGCTGTCCGCATACGCCAGCTACAACGCTGCCGGCTTCTACGGGAGCACGGTGCAGCACGTCCAACCCGGAGCGTGTGCGCCCGCAGACGAGCTGCTGTTCCTCATGCTCGGCGCCTTGGTCTTCGCGCTGGGATACGCCTGCCACCGCGTCCGCCTGTGGTGGCAAGGCGTCTACCGTCGCGTCGTCGAGTAGCTTACAGGTCCCCCCTCGCCTTGTCGTGAAGTCGCAGCACGTCGAACAGAACGTCGTATAGCTCGGGCGCTCCGTGCTCCAGACGTCAGTTCCGGTCCTCTGAAACCGTCCGTCGCCTGGTGACATAGCGCTGGCCCGCGTCGGGTAACAGTGTGTTGTCTCAACGGTGGACTTGAACTGCTGGTTGGGCTACGCCCGATGAGGCACGTGATGGTCTTAGCCGCGACCTCGTGGTCCACAAGACCTCGGTCAAGGTGTGTTGCGAGTTATGGTGGACGCGTGAGTAAAGAGCCGACCCCCATCGTCCTCAATCCGGAGCAGCAGGTGGTCGCTGACCACGTGCGCGGCCCCATCCTGTGTCCGGCAACGGCTGGATCGGGGAAGAGCACCGCGATCGTCGCGCGGTACAAGAAGCTCGTCACGACGCACAACGTGCCTCCACAGCGGATCATGCTCGTCGCGTTCAACACGGACGCCGCGAAGAGCTTGACGCGTCGTATCTATGGTCAGGTTCCCTGGCTGATGGACACCGGGGAGGTCGCGCGAACCACGCACAGTGTCGCGCTCCGGATCTTCCAGATGGAGATCGACCCCGAGAAGAAGTGGCGCATCGACAACTCCGGCGCGCTCTACACGCAGGCGATCCGGCAGGCGGCCAGGTCGGTCGGTCTCGCCGAGGCGCCGATGTCGCTCGTCAAGCACCTGGCATCTCGCGTGAAGAACAACCTCATCCCGTACAACGAGGCGATGATCCGCCTCGGCGGGCTCGCGTCTTCGGCGAACAACCAGATCATCCGCGCCGCCGAGGAGACGATCGCTCAGGTGCGCGAGCGGAGCGGGAAGGTCAACGCGACCCCGTCGATGCTCATCGACATCTTCTTCGGCGCTGAGGCGATTCGCACGGAGGGCATCAGCACCGACTCGGGGACCGTCAGGTTCATCGGGTTCGACGACATGCTGCACACCTCGGCTCAGCTCCTCCAGAAGGACGACGCGACCCGGGAGCGATGGGCCTCGAAATACGACTACGTCATCGTGGACGAGGCGCAGGACCTCAACCGCGCCCAGCAAGAACTCGTGCAGGCGATCGCCTCGAAGTCGACGAACTTCATGGTGGTCGGAGACATGGCGCAGTGCATCTACGTCTGGCGTGGCGCGTACCCGGAGTTCCTCTCGGACTTCCAGGACGACTTCCCGACGGCCCGCGTGGTCCGGATGGTGCGGAACTACCGCTCCGGGCGACGAATCATCGACTGTGCGAACACCATCCTCGACATGATGCCGGACTCGATCCGGCTTGGAATGCGCATCGTCGCGGAGCGCGAGGACCTCGGCTTCGTGAACTACCGCGTGCTCCAGGACACCGAGAGCGAGGCGCAGTCGGTCGCTGACAACCTCCGCAAGCACAACGAGCAGGGGGTCGACTGGCGCGACATGGCCGTCCTCGTGCGGACCGTCGCCCAGACGAAGGCGATCGAGATGGCGATGCTCGACGCGAAGATCCCGACCCGCATGGTCTCGGGCCAGTCGTTCTTCGCGCTCCGCGAGACCAAGATCTTGCTCGCGTACATCCGCGTCGCGCTCGGACCCGCCTCGAAGGAGGAGTTCGGCTACGCGGTGATGTACCAGAGCCGGTTCCTCGGTAAGGCATTCGTCCAGAAGATTGTCGAGCGCGCCGCCGATCCCGAGTCGGCACAGGACTGGGTCGACATCGTCCGGTGCGCCCTCCCCGTGCTCGACCCGCGCCAGCGCGACGCCGCCGAGCAGTGGGTCACCCTGATGCTCCGACTGCGGGGCAAGCACGACCTGACCGGGGAGACGCCGCACCGGCTCCTCCTGGAGGTCCTGGAGGTCACGCAGTTCCGCGCCTGGGCGACGAACGCCGACGACGTCGAGGCCGACAGCGCGGCGAACGAGAACATCGACCGCGTCGTCGAGTTCGTCGCGGAGTTCCCGACCGGCAAGCAGCTCTTCGCGCGCCTCTCCGAGCTACACGAGCAGCAGCGCGCGTCCGCTGCGGCGCGGAACACCGTGAGCGTGTCGACGGTGCACCGGGCGAAGGGCCTGGAATGGAAGGTCGTGTTCATCGTCGGAATGGCGAAGGGCACGTTCCCGATCAGCGACGGGGTAGCCGAGGAGGACCGGATTGCGTACGTCGCGGTCACGCGCGCCAAGGACGAGCTGTGGATCAGCCGCCCCGAGGTCGACTGCAAGAACAGGACGACGCAGGTGTCGCCGTACGTGAGCGCGATGGGGCTGCTCGAAGACGGCAAGCCGACGGGGACGCAAATCTTGCGGCGCGGCCAGCTCGCGCTACTCGGAGAGGGGACGAAGTCGTGACCGAGATCTGGCGAAAGATGGTCGTCGCATGGTGGGTTGCACTGGCCGCCACGTGCGCAGCGGTACTGGTGGTCGCCGTCCACGTGGTGTTCGCCACGTACATGACCAAGCTGACCACCGACTTCCCCTACACGCGCGGGAGCGATGACCGTGAGTGGTGCGACTCGTACTGCGGCGCCGCAGACGGCGTGCTCGTCGAGTTGCGTAGCGGACCGCGGAACTGCGTCTGCGCCTTCTCCGACTCGGACTGAGCCGTGGTCGAAGTTCATCCGGTCCTGCTTGGGACGGGGGCGGCGTTCGTCTTCCTGTGCGTCCTGGCGATCCTCGCTCTCGTCGCGGTCAAGCAGTCGCTCGACCGCACGGTCACGACGCTGCGAGAGCGTCTGCGGGCGCTGGAACAGAAGCTCGTCAGCGCCTACGACGAGGGAGACCCGGACCGCCTGCACCGGCTCGTGTACATCGTGCGGCGACGACCGGCCCCGCTGAACGCGCCGCGCTGGTTCGTGCGCCGGCCGGGGCCAGGGTCCCGCCCCCGGTTCCGCCTGCGAGTGCTGCGAGGCGGTCGCGGGGGCGAGCCGCGGCCGTGATCAGGAGACCGGGCCGCGCGACAGCGTCGCGATCGCTGCGTCGATCGCCGCGAGCTTGGCGACGAGCACCGCCTCCGCGCTCTTCGCCATCCCACCGCCCATCGTCGAGAGCATGTCGCCCATCTGCGCGTCGTCGAGCCCGGACGCCGCGATCGCCGACTTCATCGACTGCTTCATGCTGTCGATCATGATGCGATTCGTGACGCTGATCTCGGCTTCCTTGTGGACGAGCTTCGCGCGCTCCTTCTGGAGCGTCACGATGACGTACTCACGCAGCACGTCGGGGACCTCGGACCAGTCCGTCTCTTCGATCGCGTTGACCATCGTATCTCTCCTCGGATGGTACTACGACCACCGAGGGGGATATGTTCTCAGGCCGCGCTGGGGAGCGTGAACCCGCGCGCGTACTTCTTCGCGACGTCATCCGTGAACGCCGGCACGTCGAAGTGGAACTTCTTGCGGGGCACGCCGTAGCCGACGTCGGCGATCATCAGGACGTTCTTCGGGCCGACCATCATGTTGCCCGAGTGGAAGTCCTCCCAGTCGATGCCGATCGAGCGCAGCTCGCGGATGCCGGTGGCGATCTGCCGCAAGACGTCCATCGCACGCGGCAGCTCCGCCATGTTCCGGTGCTCGCGCAGCTCCTCCTTGACGTACATCTCCCACTTCGCGCGCATGGCTCGTGCGCCGGGGCTGACGTCTGGGACGTCGAGGCCCAGGTCCTCGTCCATCCAGATGTCGAAGAGGATGTTGACCATCTTCTTGTCCTTCTCCGTCAGCGGCTTGAGGTAGCCGCGGTGGATCAGGAACCAGGCCGCCCAGTTCGACTTCGGCTGCGTATCCGGGAGCGACCAGACCTCGAAGATCGGTACGACGTGGTCGAACTTCTTGCCGCGCAGCATGATCGAGGTGACGACCTCGTACGGGTCGCGCGTGAACTTGAGGACCGACTTGCCGCCGCCGATCCCCGTCTCGAAAGCAGCGCCGAAGCTGCCCTTGCCGAGCTTCTGGGGGACTGGATCCTTGAGTCCCATCACGCTCAGGGACTCGCGGTACCGGAGAAGAGCCTTGCCGAGCGGCATGTGGGTCTTCTTCGTCAGCCGGTCGAACTCCGACTGGGGATTCGAGTTCAGGTCGAGGTCCTGGAACACGGAGGGCATGCTACCGCAGGGTGTCCGACAGCGGTAGTGGTCTCCCGGGCGGTGATCCTGTACGATGGACTCTCCGCCGGGCTGGGCACCACGGAGGAGAGAGAGTCATGGCGTACAACGTGAAGCGGCGCACCTCGTCGCGTCGTCGCACCAGCCGCCGTCGGACGTCGGCCGGCATGTACGAGATCCGGTCGCACGCCGGCCGCCTGCTCGGTCGGGCTCGGACGATGAAGGGCGTCCGCGCGAAGATGGGAGCAGTGATCGAGCGTACCGGCAAGGTGCCGCGCGTCGTCCGCGGCGACAAGACCGTCACGATCACGGTCGGAAGCGGCACCGGGCGCCGCTCCTCGAAGCGCAGGGCGAGCCGTCGCCGCTCGACCGCGAGCCGGCGCGTGTCGCGTCGGGCGAGCCGCCGGATCTCGAACCGTCGGCGCCGTTCCTCGAAGCGCAAGGCGAGCTGTCGGGCGTCGCGCCGCAGCTCGCGCCGTTCCTCGAAGCGGATGAGCCGTCGCACGGCGCAGCGGCGCCGCAACGCGGCCTGGCGCCGGCTCGGTCGCAAGCTCGCGAACCAGAAGCGCACGTCGCGCCGTCGCGCCTCGCGCTGAGCCGTGTCCTACCGCAGGGCACCCCGCCACCATGCCGACGCCGGAGGGACGAACCCCTCGGCGCTGGCGCTCGTGCGTCCGGGGCTCGGTGACTCGGGCGATGGTCTCGGGCTCGACTTCCAGTCGCTCGCGATCGGCGGCGCGTTCACGATCGGAACGCTTCTCGCCCTCGGCGTGGGAGCGACCGCCGGCTTCTGGATCGGACGGCTGACGGCCCACCACAAGATGACCCCGACCCCCAACCGCCGCCGCAGGAGGCGCCGATGAGCTACGCAACCCGACGCGGCATGGGCGCCGCGATCCTCACGAGGAGCCAAGCGAACAAGGCGATGGGCTGGACCGCTGCGAAGCGGAAGGCCTACTGGGATGCGCGGGCCCAGGCGTGCACCGAGATGGGCGACGAGGGCACCTGCCTCGCGCAGGTCGCCCGCCACGTCCCGGTCACGATCGCAGGCCTGGGAGACGTCCCCAGGGGGATCTCCCGGGCCCAAGCCCGGCGCCTCGCTCGCGCTCGCAACGAGGCGCTGCTGGGGCTCGGGACCGGGGTCCTGACCGACGCACTCTGCGACCGCGAGGAGTACGCCGCCGGCTGGCGCCGCACCCTGAACTCGGGCCTGCGCAACGCCGGCTTCGCGGCGGCGGCGGGAGCGGCGGCAGCGGGCGCGTTCGGCGCGTTCATCGGGCGCCCGATCGTCAGCGCGGTCATCGGCGGCGCGCTCGGCTACGGGGCGCACGTCGTCTGGGCGGGCCCCTACTACCAGTGATCGATGCTCTGGCCGGCTCGGCTTCCACGAACGCCCGCGAAGCTGGCTGAGCTGCTCTTCGAGCACGCGTGGGCCAGCCGCGCTCGCGGCGGCAGTGCCCGCGTGTGGCTCCTGATCGTCGAGAGCAAGACGACGAATCGTCGTGTGCGACAGCTCGCGCCGCACGTGGCGGCGCTCGTCTGGTCCGGCTTCTTCGATGAGCTGGACGACGACGAGTCGGTGGGATAGCGTCGCGGTGTGTCGAATGAACTCCGCGTGGTCGCCGGCATCATCGTCCGCGAGGGCCGCGTCCTTCTGACTCAGCGTACTCCTGGCCGCGATCACTCACTCAGGTGGGAGTGCCCCGGCGGCAAGATCGAAGCCGGCGAGTCGCCACGAGAGGCTCTCGCCCGAGAGCTGGCCGAGGAGATCGGCTGGGAGTGGGGTGAGATCGCGCCGTGGCCGTTCTACGAGACCAGCTTCGCAGCAGGCGAAGCTGGCCGGCTGCCGATCAGCTTGGCCTTCTTCCGCGTGACGCCGCCCGTCGGATGGCGTCCGTCGCTCGCCGACGTCGAGGGCGCTGGATGGTTCTCGCTCGCCGAGATGCAGTCGCTCCCCCTGGTGCCCGGCAACGTGCGCCTGTTCGAGCGCCTGCTCCAGTCCGGGCTGGGCTGAGCCTACTGGAGCCGCGGCATCGGCAGCGGGATGATGAACCGCCCGCCGTTGCTGCGGTACGCCGACTGCTTGGCGAGAATCTCGTCCGCCCAGTTCCACGCCGTCAGCAGGTATGCGTCCGGAGGCCGGCCGGCGGCCCACTCCTCGCTCACCACCTCGATGCCCGAGCCGGGGAGGAACCGCCCCTGCTTGATCGACGTCGAGTCGACCGCGTACGGGATGTTGCGGTGCGTGAAGCCCAGCGAGTTCAGGAGCGTGTTGCCCTTCGCGGTGGCGCCGTACGTGTAGATGCGGCTGCCGCGCGTCTGCATCAGATGCAGCATCGCTTCGCGCAGGCCGCCGATCACCGAGCGCGTCTCGAACGCGAAGGACTCCAGCTCGTCCTGGAGGAACTCTTCCTCGTTCCAGATCTCGTCGAACGTCGAGGTCGTCGGCGCGCCCTTCTTCGAGGCGATCATCACGATCGAGCCACCGTGCACCGAGGCGACCTCTGCGTGGTGCACGGACAGCCCGCACGCCTCCGCGAGCCGCTTGAACGAGCGGAGCGCGAAGTAGCTCATGTGCTCGTGGTAGATCTGATCGAACTGCGCACCGTGTAGCGTGCGGCGCAGGTACGCGTTCTCGATCACGGCGATGCCGTTGTCGTCGAGCATCCGTGCGATCGCGCGGAGCGTCCCGGGCAGGTCGTCGAGGTGCGCCATGCAGTGGCGCGCAACGAAGAGATCGCAGCGGCCGACGCGGCGCTTGAGGTAGTCGACCGACTGCTCGGTGAAGAACTCGGGGATCGTCTCGATGCCGGTGGCGTTCGCCATGTCCGCGATGTTCTTCGCCGGCTCGATCCCGACGACGCTCTCGACGTGATGCGAGATCGCCCGCAGGAACGCGCCGTTGTTCGAGCCCATCTCGACGACACGCGTCGCGGGAAGCTCACGGAGGCTGGGCATCACGTCGACCATGCTGTCGACCGTGCGCAGCAGCGCGTCGTAGTGCGCGTCGAGCGACTTCGCGCTCGGCGTGACGTAGAGGTAGTGCTCGAACAGGACCTTGCTATCGATCGCGACGTCGAGCTGCACGAACTCGCAACGCTCGCAGACGCAGAGGTTGAGCGGGTAGCGTGGAAGACTCATGGCCTCCGACCGCGTCGGCGCCAGAGCGTTCGCGAGCGGCGTGTGCCCGAGGGCGATCACCTGCTTGAGCGATCCGCCGCATGCGCGGCACTGCGTCAGGATCCGGTACACGTACGCTCCTCGGTCAGGTACCGAGAGAGTAGGCTCTCCCACGAAGGAACGTCCACACCCCGGAGCGGCAGCATGAGCGAATCGAGCCCGCTCACCTGCGGGCGCCACGCGCGCATCGAATCGAACTGGGCGGGCTCGATTCTGATGTGCGAGCCGCCGGTTAGCTCGCGGCCCATGAGTTCCGCGAAGTCGCGCCAGGTCAGCGGGCGTCCGGACGGCACGACGTGGTAGATGCCGCCTGCGCAGACCGAGAGCTTCAACGCGACCTCGGCGACCCACCGGCCCCAGGTCGGGATCACGCTGCGCCCGGTTTCGCCACGCACATCGGCCACCGGCGACGGATCTTCCGCTCCGAGCCGTGCGACGGCCACGGCGCGGACCAATCGATCGCGCAGCAAGCTGCCCCAGTTGCGCCCTCCGTCTCCGTAGAGGTTCGCGACGCGCAAGACGTGCGCCTCGGGGTAGACGTTCCGCACCAGCTCCTCGCCGAGTCTCTTGCTCCGAGCGTAGACGCCGTGCGTGGTCCCCACGCCATCGATCTCGGTCTTGAACCTGGAAACGCGGCCGGTGTGACTTCGCACGAGCACACAATCCTCGAACACCGCCTCGGTCGAGAAGTGCACGATGGGCGCTTCCAACTCCCGTGCGATGCGCGCGACGTTCTCAGCTCCGAGCGCGTTGACCCGGAACGCCTCGGTCGGGTGCTCCTCGGCGCCGTCGACCGACGTCCAGGCCGCGGTGTTGAAGATCGCGGTCACGAGCCCCGGCTGCCAGAGCCGGCAAGCCATGATTGCCTTTCGGATCGTGTCGATGTCGGTGATGTCGACGCCGCTGCGACGCGAGAGCACCAACGGCTGGTGGTGCTGCTTCTCCAGCAGGTAGACGATCTCCTTCGACAGGAGGCCGTCGCCCGTGATGATGAAGTAGCTCACCGCCCGCCCTGGAACGGCTCGGTGTACTTCTCGTGCCCCGGCTGCCCACCCCACTTCTTCACGTAGTACGCGCGGAGCGCCTCGAAGCGGCCGTGGTGCTCGTTCATCTCGGCCTCGCTGTAGGACTTGAGCGTGGCCGACCCGACGTGGCTCATGCCGCCCGGCACTGCCATCAACGGCACGTTGGCGAGCTTGAGACGGTAGGCGTAGTCGTTGTCCTCGAAGTACGCGGGGTAGAACGCCTCGTCGTACGGACCGACCTTCTCGAACACCCAGCGACGCATCAGGTTCACACCGAAGATCGTGTGGGCGTTGTCCTGCGGGTAGAAGAACCCGACCTCGGGGTTCGCGTCGGCGGCGGCGACGAGGTTCTCGATGGTGACCGAGTACAGCTCCATGTCGTCGCACGCCCAGATCACGTACTCGCTCAGGAGCCGGTGGCCGTGGTTCCAGCTCGCGCTGACGCCGAGGTTGCGCCCGGGCTGGAAGACGGTCGTGCGCTCGGTCGGCAGGCCGTAGGCCTTCGGGTCGAGCCGGCCACCGTTGTCGACGATGTAGTAGTGGTCCGGTCGCCGCGTGCCGCGCTCGGCGGAGGCGACGAGGAGCTGCGCGAGCAGATCGTAGCGGCGCACCGTCGGCACCGCGAGCGTCACGGTCTTCATGCTGGCCTCAGACGTGGAAGGGCAGGACGTCTCGGAACGTCTCGTAGAGCCGCCGGTGCGCGTCGGCGTGGACCTTCTGGTCGCCGCCGAAGCGCTCGTCGTACCGACGCGCGCCGATCTCGTTCCGGAACTCGGGCGGCAGGTTCAGTTTGAGCGCCGACGGGTGCTGGAAGACGACGGGCAGAAGCCACATCGCTCGCCCGTGCCGGCGGAGCATGCACGCGAGGGCGTTGTCGTAGCCGTGGTTCGGCTCGGGCCACCAGCTCGACCACCCGCCGAGCTGATCGAGGAAGCTGCGGCGCACGAAGAGCGCGCACCCGTCGGCGGTCGCGATGCGCATCGGGCCCGTCGCGCGGCGCCCGTGCGCCTCCGCGTCGACCATCGCGCTGTGCACGTTGTGCCGGCCGAGCTGGATCATCTGGTACGGCGAGCGGTAGATGTCGTCCGCGCCGATCCCAGTGCCGCCCACGAGTCCGATGCAGTCACAGTCGGGTTGCGTGGACATGATCGAGACCACGCGACCGTCCCAACCGTGCTCCAGGATGCGGCAGTCGTCGTGGATGTAGCAGAGGACGTCGTCGCGCCCATCGGGACGATCCTCGATGCGCGCGCGACTGCTGAGTCCGTAGCGCCTCTCGCGGGTCATCCTCCACAGCTCGTCCATCGCGGGGACGACGCCCTCGTTGTCGAGGAACTCGCGGATCGCGAGGCCGTCGCCGTCGCGCAGGCGAAAGCGCATCGAGTCGAAGCGGCAGCAGTTGCCCACGACCATGAGGTCGACGGGTCCGTTCGCGCGATCGAGCGCGTGGTTGGCCGCGTCGTACGCCAGCTCCGGCGTCATCGTGGTGATGCAGACGCGGATCTTCACGGGACCTCCAGGACGCCGATCCCGAGCGGGCGCTCGGCGCCGACGTAGTTCGCGACGAGGAACGCCCACGCCGTCGCCTCCTCGAAGGCGCGCTTCACGCCCTCGCACGCGACCGTGTCGTGGAAGATGACCAGCGACCCGCTGCCGAGGTGCGGACGGACGAGCGCGACGTCGGCGCTGACACCCTCGTAGGTGTGGTCGCCGTCGATGAACGCCACGATCGGCTCGCGCATGCGGAGCTGATGCGCGAGGAAGGCTGCTGCCTCCGCGCTGTGCGAGTCGCCGACCCACGGGGCGATCGGCAGGGAGAGCCAGTTGTCGGCCTGCTCGACCCACCGGTGGTGGCCGTGGTTGTCGAGCGACCACATCACGGGGAAGCGCAGCTCTTCGTAGAGCAGGCGGGCCGAGCCGCCGCTCGCCGAGCCGATCTCCAGGTACGCGAGCCGCTGCATCGCGTGCCCGGACCCGCGGTAGGCGCGCTCTCGCAGCAGGTGGATGAGCGCCGCGAACTCGTCGGGGTTCTGCTGGAGCGAGTACCCGCCCTCGTGCGTGTAGCCGTTGCCGAAGTGCGAGAGGCTGTCGGTACCCTTCGACCTCACGAGCTGCACGGTGTCGTTGAAGCGCGGCTGGCGCGCCCGCATCGAGGCGATCGTGTCCATCTCATTCCTTCCCTGCGTCGCCCATCGCCTTGCGAGCCACGGCGCGCGCCTCGATCCACTGCGTGAACGCCGTCGCGCACCACTTCCAGAAGCCGGGCTCGCTCGTCACCGAGCGCAGCAGGTTCGACAGCTCGCTGGCCTCCGACCCGAGCAGCTCCTTCGCGAGGACCACGATCTGATCGCCGGCCGCCATGCACTGCGCGACATCCCGCTGGTCCAGTGCGTCCAGCATCTCGTACGCCTCATCGATGATCTCGTCGCGAATCTTCTCCAGGTTGCGCATGTCCTAGTCCTTCACGCTACGGTGTCGCCTCGGTCGAAGTTCACGGAACCTCCAGGACGCCGATCATCGCGGCTTGAGGTCGTCGATCGACACCGTCTCGGCGTCGGGGAGGTTCTCGACGTGCGAGCCGGGCGGCGCCGGCTCGGTCGGCGCCGGCTCGGGGCGCGGCGCCTGGCCGGTGATCACCGAGGCGACCTCCTGCTTGACGCGGTTCACGAGCACGTCCGCTTGCTCGTGGTACTCCGCGAGGCGCTGCTTGCGGGCCGCCGCCGAGATCGTCTCGCCGTTGACGAACTCGTCCTTCGGCCGGAGCGTCATGTAGCCGCAGCTCCAGCACGGGCCGGTGTAGCCCCGGATGTCGCCGTCCAGGGCCTCCATCTCGTCGGGCTCGAACTTGAGCGTCTTGCTCTGGCCGCAGTTGACGCAGTGGAACTCGCACTCGTCGGGCGGCAGCTCGCCCGCGATGCGTCGCGCGAGCGCCTGAGCCTGCTCGGGAGTGTGCGCGAGCGCGAGCGCGGATCCGGTCGGCACGTCGGAGTAGACCTTGATCTCCTTCTCGTCGCTCACGGCTTCTCCTTCTTCTCGGCGTCCATCTTCTTGACGATCTTCGCTTCTTCGGACGCGTCGAAGCGATCGATCAGGTAGTTCAGCACCGCGCTGATGTTCGGGCGCCCCGTCCTCTGGATGACGAAGTTCCTCGCCCGAGCGATCAGCTCCAGCTTCGGCATGTACCGCTCGTAGCTGCGGAAGGACAACCGCATGTCGTACGGCGGCTCCTCCGGCTTCGGCGGCGTCTCCTCGCGCGACATCGGTCAGCCCACGAGCGCGCTCGGCACGCGGACCGTGAGGATGTCCTTGCCGCAGATGTAGATGCTACTGCGCGAGGGCACCGGGCCGCCGGGCGTCTGCTCGATGCTCGTCATCGTGAACTCCCAGACGTCCTCGTTGAGTTCGTCGCCCTTGACGACCTCGCGGTACGACAGCGCGTCGAGCGTGATCTTCTGGTTGCCGATCGCCGGCCCGAGGATGGTCGCGCCGGACACGTCGCCCGGATCGCGCACCATCGTGTAGCCGACCTCCTCCTCGCGCAGCATGACGAAGACGTGCCCGCCGCCGAGCGTCCGCAGCACCTTGCCCATCGGACTCATCATTCCGTTTCCTCCGTCCACTCGGTGATCGCTTCGACCCAGCGCACGTGCATAGCGGGCCAGGTCCAGTGCTTCGCCTCCTCGCGGTTCTTGGAGGCCTCCGTCAAGAGGTGTCCGTACCCGCTCGCGGCGAGCACGAGCGTCGTCGCGAGGTGATCCGTGTCGACCACCGGCGCGAGCCCCTCCTCGTACGCCAGAGGCTCGTACGCGAGCCCGACCGGGACCGCCGTCCAGCCCGCGAAGTGCCCGAGGAAATCCTCCTGTCCTGTCATCCTCACGGTGACGAGAGGGATCTCGTTCATCAGCCCTGCGAGGATCATCATGCCGTAGCCCTCGCAGCGCGGCGGGAGCACGAGGAGATCGTGGTCGGCGTAGAGCTTCGCCAGCTCGTCATCCGGAGACCCGGTCGCCTGCGGGAACTCGATGTCGACCGTCTCGAAGACCTTGTGGTGCGCCACGAGGTAGTGGATGTGCTCGTACACGCCACGAGGCGCGTGGATCGTGAGGCGAGCGCCCGCGAGTGCGGGGTGGTGAGCCACCATCGCCCAAGCGCCGATCAGCTCCTCGGTCCCCTTGCGACCGGGCCACGCGTGGTCGGTCGCGACGTGCAGGAGCTTCCGCGGAGCGAGCCTTCCGGCGACCCACGTCCTCGTGCCTCGTCGAGCATGGACGTCGTCGGTCCCGAGATAGGCGGGCGAGACGCCGAGCGGGACGACCCGGACCTGATCTCCGATCGTCCGTCCGTGCTTCGAGGCGCTCCGCCAGACGGTCCGTGCACACCACTGCGACGGCGCGAAGATGCGGCCAACGCCCGCGCAGAACTGCGTCTGCTCGCGCCCCATGCAGTCCGTGTTGGGCGAGGCGAAGACCGCGACGCGATCGGCCCCGTACATCTCGACGTACGCGTCGAAGAAGTGGCGCGGCTCCGATACGATCAGAGCGTGCGTCCCGCGGCCGACGCGACCGCGCAGCCAGTCGTGCGACAGGTGCCACTTCTCGTCGAGGTTCGTGACCTCGCCGAGCATGCCGTGGCCGAAGAGCGCGCGGCAGATCTCGCTCGCCACGGTCGCGTAGCTGAGAAGCGATCCGAAGTGGCCGACGACATCGACGCGAGGCGTCACCACGGCTTCCACTCCGACCCGTCGAGCGCCCGGTCGATCGCGGCGCGGAGCGCCGGCTTGCAGGCGCGCAGGCTGAACGCGTTGCGGACGCGAGTCGCCGTCTCTGCATGACGCATCTCGCCGCGCTCGTACGTGCGGCGCATCGCCGCCGCGAGATCCTCGACCTTGTAGCCGCCCCACGTGACGCCGCGCTCGAAGATCGTGCTGACGCTCAGCATGTCGCTCGGGACGGCGACCGGGTGATGGGGGAAGAGCTGGTGCGTGTCGTCGCTGGAGACCTCGCGGACCAGATCGGCGACGGCGCCGTACGTCGAACTGATCACGGGCACGCCGTGCGCCATCGCCCAGATCGGCGGGATGCCGAGCCCCTCGCCGTAGCTCGGGTTCACGTACGCCGAGACGCCACCGAGCCACTCGACGATCTCCGCGTCCGTCAGGTTGGTGCCGACCTCCAGGCGGATCCGCGGCATCCGCTTGCTGTTCGGGAAGTCGTCGTCGCCGAACTCGCGCGCGACCAAGCCGATCTTCGCGATCACGCTCTCCATGAACTGACGGATCGTCATGTTGTCGGCGAAGAGGCTCGTACGGAGCTTGAGTACGACGCTCTCGGACCGCTTGAAGGCCGAGAAATACGCCCGGACGAGGTCGGGGAACCCCTTGCGCGCGTGCCACGTGCCGACGGTGCCGAAGCTGAACTCGTCGCTCGCGGGAGCCGTCGTCGAGAACATCCCGGCCCACGGCCCGTCGCAGATCGGCGGCCGGACGACCATGACCTTGTCCGGCGAAACGCCGCCGCTGAGGTACGACTGCGCCGTGAAGTCGCTGACGCACCAGACGGCCGTCATCTCGGGCGAGTTGCAGACGTCCGCGGTGAACCGCGACACGCGATCGGCCTCGAACGCGACGTAGTGCGCGAGCTTCGGCGCGAGCTGGAACATCCGGTTGTCCGGCGGCAGGCTGACGATCAGCAGCTCGGCCAGACCGACCGGCGTGTCGCGATGCCACTTCATGAGCATCGACTCGCGGTCCTTCGGGAATCGCTCGATGTCGATGTCCATGTCGCGGTGCGGGATCAACTCCGCCGGCACGCCGAGGTGCTCGTGGAGCAACCAGTGCATCGCGATCGCGTGGGCCGCGTAGCCGCTGCGGTGGGCCGTGCCGAAGGCGTGCCACACGCCGTGCCGATCGAACCCTGGAGCCGGCTGCGCCACGTACGAGTAGCCGCGATACGTCTGCGGCTGGCCCCCGCTGAACTGCTGAGCGAGAGCGTCCATCTCGCCTTCGCTGCGCGGCTCGTACTCCTCGCTCGACTGGTTCTGAGGATCCTGGTTCACGGCGTCGGACACTACACCTAGTGTCAGACAGCAGCAAGCTAGGTCCGCGCCTTGGCCGCGCGGAGCGCTTGCTTGTGAGATCGTCTGGTGGCGATGGCGAGGTCGCGAAGCCGCTGCGCCGTGATCGTGTACGTCGCAAGCATCGCGGCGCTGTCCGGGGTGGGGGCGGGGGAGACGTCGACCGTACGCCGCGCACAAGCATCCGCGAGCGCCAAGAGCACGTCGTCCAGGGAGGCACCGGCCGCGAGGTTCTGTCGCAGTCGCTCGGCCAGCTCTTCGACGTACTTCGGGTTCCGGGCGCGCGGGCTCATGGACGCGGCGGCTTCTCGCTCTTGGGACGCCACCCGCGGCTCCGGGCGATCTGCTCGCACGCGGCCTCGATGCCGTGAATCTGGTCGTCGAGGTCGAGCTTCACGAAGGCGTCGACGGCCGCCTTGATCACGGCTTCGGGCGCGACGCCGCAGTCTGCGGCTTGGTCTCGGACCAGCGCCTCGGTCGCCTCGTCGATGAGGAAGGGTCCCTTGGTCATTCGAGGTCTTCCGGAGTCAGCGGGCCCTCTTCTCCGCGCGCGATCTGCACCCAGACGTACGGCTCGCCGAGGAGATAGGCGGAGAACGTGCGGTGGTTGCCGTCGCGGAGATCGATCAGGACCTTTCCGAGGTCCCCTTGGTTCCCTGCGACGGCCTCGGCAAGTCGGGCCTCCATCGTCTCGACCAGCTCACGCAGCTCGTCGCGTTCGTCGTCGATGTCGCAGTCGTCCTCGTCGCACTTCGCGAGGCGCTTCTTGATCTCCGACCTGTCGCGCAGGTACTCGTCCAGCTCCTCGTCGCCGGTGGTGAACGCGCGAGTCGTGCCGTACGACGAGTAGAGGTCGTCGAGCCCGTGCTGGAGCGCCTGCTGAGACTCTTCGACGTCCTGCGCGGTCACGGGGCCGTGAGCCCATCCAGGCGGCGCTCGCCAGAGCGGCTTCTCTCCCGACGAGAGCTGCTCGCGCGCGTACTCGACGAACGCGGGCAGCTTGCCCTCGTAGAAGATGTTGCCGCCGCGCGGATGGACCTGGTCCCACTGCGCCTTGTACATGCGGCCATCTTCCCCGAGCCACCGCACGCGGCGCCCGTGGTAGACGTCCCCTTCATCCTCGGGAGGCGGACCTTCTTCGCGCAGCAGCTCGACGATCTCCGGATCGGCGTTCTGGTCGCCGGAGTCGGTGGGATCGAAGAGAGGCGTACGGCCGGGCTTCATGCGCTCGGAGGACCGTCGTCGCCGAGGCCATCGCCGCAGTGCGGGCAGTCCGGCTCGCCGCAGGGCGCGCCGTCGATGCGGAAGGTCAGCTCCTCCTGGATCTCCCGGCAGCGGGCGGAGGCCTTCTGCATCAGCTCCATGACGCTCGACGCGCCGTACATTCGCGCGATGGTCTCGGCCTCCTGCGGAGAGGACCTCGCCTGCGACGGAACCAGCGCCATCACGATGTTCAGGTGGCAGAGAGTGTGGATCAGCGCCCCCGCGGACTCCTGCTCCAGATCCGTTGTAAGCAGAGCCGCTACGTCTTCGGCGCGAACGTCCCGGCCGGAGATCTGACTGACCGTCTCCAGCGCCCGCTCGATCTCGTCGTCGTTCTTCATGCCTTCCTCGCGATGCGCTGGAGAGACGCCTTGAGCGCGGGACTTCCCTGGCCCTTGTTGTCGAGCCGCTCGTAGAGCCGCTTCGCCAGCTCGGGCGTGCTGGTGCGCGCCAGCGCGTCCTTGCGGGTCGTCAGCTTCGTCCCGTTCGCCCGAGGGCGACGCTGCTGGCTCTGCCACCAGAGGAAGGCCAGCAGGCCGACCACGACCACGAGGATGACGAGCATCCGCTTCGTCGTGTCGCTGAGGAACGGCGCGGGAGGTGGCGCGTTCCCCAGCGGCACGATCGAGTACCCGCCGAGCGGGATGGTCTGCGGTGCGAGCAGGTGCGGGCCGAGTTCGCCGCGCGTCCGCCGCACGGGCGGCGCCGCGAGGATGCGTGGAGGCTGGGCCAACCGGTAGCTCATGACGCAGCTACGGTACCACGTCTTCGGCGGCCCGCTTCTGCTTGGTCAGGTTCTCGGTGAACGCCGCGCTCAGCGCGTGAACGGCGCGAACCTGGCACGTGAGGCTCGCCTTCAAGCGCTGCGTTCTCGCGCGGAGTTCCGCCTCGGGCGCCTCCGCCGCATCCGCAACGGCCAGCGCCGCCGCGACGAACTCGTCCTGCGCGCGCCGCGAGGCGTCGAAGTCGCCCACCTCATCCGCCAGCGTGCGGTCATCGGACGTCTGGCGGTGCACCGGGCACGTCGGGTCGCCGCAGTCGGGCACGAGCTTCTCGACCGGGGGGATCTCCTCCTCCGCGATGAGAGCGTCGGCATCCACGTCTCTGTTCCCGTGCACCGGGCAGTTGGGGTCGTCGCAGGTCTCTACCATGACCCGCTGGTCGCTCATCTTCATGATAGCCTGCGCGTCCTCGCGGCTCATGCGAATCGGCTCCTCGGGCGAGCCGATCGAGACGCGGATCTCCCCGGTACCCGGCGGCGGAGCCCCCATCCGCCCCTGCGCTGCTCGCAGGAACGCGACAGCTTCCTTCGGCCTGAACCTCCCCAGCCGCACCATCTGCCCGGTCAGCGCCGCGAGCACGCCGACGACGAACGCGTAGTCCACGCCGCGGAACAGCGCGAACGCGTACGAGGCGCCGATCACCGGCATGGTCAGGCTGGCGCTCAGGAACCGACGCAAGCCGATCGTCCGATGCGCACCTGCGACTCGATGGCGCAGGCCCGTCTCGTCGAGCGCTCCGTTGGTGATTCCCCAGACGCGCGCGATGAGGAGGCCCGCCGCGATGTACGCGACGACGATGAGCATGAGAGCCGACGTCAGCACGACGTCGGCCACGACGTTGCCCGTGTCGAACATGGTCGCGCTCCGGTCAGAGGTTGATCTTGCCGCCCTTGGGGGGCTCGGGCGTGACGACGTTCGAGTCGGCGCGCTTGTGCACGACGAGCTGCGTGGCGCCGGTCATGTCGGTGATGGCGATCGAGTCCGTCACCTTGACGCACCAGCCGTGGCAGTAGTCGCAGAGCCACCGCTCGGGCGAGCTGACCACCGCGACCTTGTCGGTCTCCATCGGCGCGCGGCCGAGGGTGGTCTTGCAGTGGTAGTCCCAGTTGATCTTGAGGTGCGGGATGCTGCGGAGCTGACGGTACGTCAGCCACCCGAGCGACATCGTCTTGTTGTCCTCGCGGACGGCGAAGTTGTTGTGGCAGAGCGGGCACATGCCGACGAGCATGGCGACTTGCTCGCGCGGATCGCTCGCACGAGGGACCGAGTAGATCTCGCACTCGATCGTGTGCTTCTCCTCGCCCTTGTGCGCGTCCTTCCAGAGGATCCACGTCTTCGGCGCGGTCTCCTCCGCGCTCAGCGAGCTGTGCGCGAAGCGACCCGCCGACCGCATGCGGCGCTCCATCGCGACGCCCGCGCGTCGCTGCGCGTCGGTCATCGTGAACGCGTCGCGCTTGCTCACCTTGTTCAAGCTGCTCATCGGCTGCCCAGCCCTTCCTCGCGCGCCGGCTTCTCGACGCAGTCCATACAACGCGGTCCGACGCCGGATTCGTTCGCATCGACGCGGCGCATCGCGTCTCGAACCATCATCGACGTCGCCGCGAAGTACACGGAGTCCCCGTGCTCTCGCAAGATGGCTTCGAGGTGTCCAAGTATGGACGTCCCACAAGCGGAGCAGCGGAGATCGTTGTTGCCGAGCAGAGCGATCGCCTCAGCTCGGTGCGCTCGGCTCATCGGCGGCGACGGCGACGACGACCGTTCGCCGCGACTCGCCGCGGGGAGTTCTTGAGCACGAGGTACGAGTAGTACGTCGACAGGCCCGTCATCAGATAGAGGACGAGGATGGGCGGCCCGAGGTACTTGAGGAGGTGCGGCTTCGCGTTCTCGAAGACCTGATCGACCGTCGGCGTCAGGATGTGCCGGTCGACGGCGGAGACGATGCGCGGCCCCTGTACACGCAGGGTGCCCTCGGGGTCGCGGATGAGCTGCGCGGCGACCGTCGCGATCGACGCGGCGTCCGCCGACGTGAAGTTCCCGAGGCCGTCCCCCGAGTCGTAGTTCCCGATGCCCCGGAGCGGCTGCGGGCCACCCGTGACGCGCACGCCACCGTCGAGGTTGATCTGCTGCTCGGCCCACGCGAGGCGCGGCACGCGGTAGCCGGCGCCGGGGATCGGCGTCACGACCTGCCTCGGGTACTGGCGGAAGCGACCGGACGAACCCGGCCCGTAGAGGCGCGGCGTGTAGGCGGGGACCTGGGGCGTCATGGCAGCTACATGGTCGCCGACTCGGGCGCCCGGTGCAACCAGGACGCCCGAGTCGGAGATCTGTCTGACACTCAGCTTCCCAGCTCCCGCTGTTCGCGCTCGCTGAGCTGCGCGCGTCGCTCCTGCACCGTCAGCCGTCGCCCGTTCCGCCGGCCATCGGTTCGCCGGAGCGTGCACATTCCGCAGTGGCCCTTGAAGGCCTTGGGACGACGGTTCTTCCAGTTCGCCATGCGATCACCTCCTGCGCGGCCGTCAGCCGCGCGCTGGTGATCGCGTCTCGCGCGAGGTGCTCCATCAGCCCGGCTCTACGCTGGCGGCGGCGCGCTCCTCCGCCACCAGCCGGGTGATCGCATCGACGGTTCGAGCGTGAGCCTCCTCGAAGGTCCTGCCGCCGGTGTACATGCGCAGCACGGTGCGGCGCTCGGGGATCTTCACCGTCGCGAGCCACACCACGTCGCCCGCCTTGAGCGCGAGGGTCGGCTCGCCGATGCCGAGCTTCTCCCAGCCATGCTGGATCGCCGAGAGCTGGTCGGCGTGCTGCGCGGAGACGACGACGCGCTCGAACGTGATCGTCATCGTCTCCATCGCACGGAGCGCGTGCAGGTCGGCCGTTGCCTTGTCGAGGCTGGCGAGCTTCTCGCGCTCGATGCTCGCGGTGAGCGCTCGTCGGAGGAGAAGGGGATCGTTGCACCCGTTCTTGACGAGTTCTTCCGCTTCCTTGCGCAGGAACACGCTCACTCCTCGGTCGTCTCGACCTTGACGGCCGTCTCGACCGCCGCGATGAGGTCCGCGTACGACGCGACGCTCTCGTGCATCTCGTGGCTCTCGACGCTGCGCGCCGACATCACGTGGCTGCGGAGCACCGAGGCCCGCGCGCGGATGCCCGCGTCGGGCGAGTGCGCGAGGCGCGAAGTGCCGACGTACGCGCTCGCCGCGCCCATCGCCTGCTTCATGTTGCCCTGCTGGTAGTTCAGGCCCTTCGCGCCGAGCGACGCGCCGAGCGAGATCGCGTCGATGTTCGCGCCGATCAGCAGGACCTCCCAGCCGCGCCCCTTCGCCTCGTCGACCGCCCTCTTCACGGCCTCTCCCGTGGTCGCGCTGCCGGTGTCCGCACCGTCGGTGATGACCACGAAGAGCACCGGATGCTCCGCCTTCACGAGCTTGTCCTCGCCGAGGACGGGCACGCGGCGCTCGGAGACACGCGCCAGCGTCTCGGACAGCGTCCGCACGAGCGAGTCGCGCAGCAGCGTGCCCCCGCGGGGGACGAACGTCTCGCGAGTCAGATCGGGGACCTCGCGGATGTCGCGCCCTGCGTAGACGACCTCGTACCGATCGTCGAACTGCACCAGCGTGATGAGCGCGCTGCCCGGGAGCTTCTTCTGCTCCGCGATGAACGCGTTGAAGCCGCCGATCGCGTCGTCTCGCATCGCGGCCATCGACCCCGAGCGATCGAGCAGCACCGTGATGTCCGTGAACGCCTCGCCGTCCGTCTTTCCCGTCGCCTTCGTCATGCCCAGCTCCTCCGTTTCGCCACCGGTCATCGGTTGGCGAGGATCTCATCCATCCTCAGCCGCAACTCCGCGGTCGACATCATCCGAACCTGTGCCGGCTGCTCGGCTTTGTCCGCGTGCGCGATCAGGTACGCACCCAGCGCGCGCAGTGTCTCGGCCTTCCCGTGAAGCAAGAACATCACGAGCAGGAACGCGATCATGTCGGAGAGCGACTTCATCCGTCCCTGGTCAACGCCGACTCGTGCGCCGGCTGGTGCGACGCGTCCGCGCACCCGAGGCGGGCCGGCTCGTCCGCCTCACGACGTTGCCGTCGCGCCGCTCGCGCACGACGTTGAAGTTCTGCGCGAGGACCTTCCGGACCTCGCGCCGCAGGGTGGGCTTGAGCCGCCCGGTCGAGCCCTGCGCGACGTTCACCACCGCCCCGTTCACGTCGACGAGGACGAGCAGGTCGTTCGGGTCGAGCTGCTTGGCGTAGTACGTCAGCCACTTGAGGGCGACGGATCGCCCGTAGACCGGCTTCGGGAGCTGCTCGCGCTGTCGTCCCCCGATAGAACCGTCAGGCTGGACACGGAGCTGGAAAATCCTGTAGCTGCGGCCGTCGTTCGGGACGACGGCTGCGGCATCGGGCTCGGGCTCGGGTTCGCCGGACGGCTCGTCGAGGTCGTGCTCTTCTGCGGCGGGGGTGAGCTGCTCGTCTCGGTCGGCCTCTCGGGGATCCATCGCCGCGGGATGTTGTCAGACACCACCGGCGACGGCAAGAGGTAGACCCTCTCCTGGTCGGTCCAGATCGTCGGCCACGCCTGCGAGAGGTCCTCGCGGATGTACCAGCGATGCTTCGGATCGAGCCACGCGACCGGCGAGTACCACGCCGGTACGACGACGAAGACCTTGCGTGCGACGCGGCGCCACTCGATCAGCGCGGCATCGGGGCGGCGCAGGCGCTCCAGGACGCCAATCGCAAGCACGGCGCCGAAGTGGCCGTCCGGCCACTGCGAGAGGTCGTACGGGTTGCCGTGCACGAACGCAGCGGGCGTCGGGGCGTCCACCGGCGCGTCGGGGGCGAGGTTCACGTCGCCGCAGCAGATCGAGCCGGCGATGATCGACTGGAGCGTCCCCGAGCCGCCGCTCAGGTTGAGGAGCGGCTGCCCGATGCGGTCGCAGTAGCCGCGAGCGAGCGAGGCGATCTGCCGAGGCTTCACGATGGCGTCGCGAGCCACCGCCGTCGCCACGATGCCGAGCGCTGTCTTCCAGCCGATCACGCTCAGAAGCGTAGCATCAGCTCCGGCATCCCAGCCGGTCGAACATGCGCATCCGATCGAGGCACCGTCGGCAGTAGCGCGGTCTGTCGTCGCTCGGATTCAGATCCTCCGCCAGTGGCGTCGGACACATCAGACACCGCGCCGCGCCGAGCAACAGAAGAGCCTCCTCGGTGGGCTCTACTTCGCGATCGTCCATGCCGGGAACCCGTTGGTCGTCACCTCGGGGGTCTTGAAGTAGGCCGTGATCCCCTTCTGCTTGCAGTCGGTGCAGAAGCGGATGTACTTCTCGCGGGGCGGCGGCGTCTCGGCAGGAAGTGGCCGTCTGCACTTGCCGCATGTCGGCGCGCCGAGGAGCGCCATCGCCGTCGCGGCGTCGCTCACGATTCGTCGTCCTCGTCGACGATCTCCTCCACGGACTGCTCGTCGTCGGACATCACGAGGAGCCTGTGCTTCACGACCTCCATGTCGGCGATGACGAGGCCGATGTGAGCGAGCGTCGCGTTCGTCGAGTGCAGCACCGTGCGCGTCGAACGGAGGTCGGCGTCGATGGCGATGAACACGCCGGCCTGGATGTTCGGCGTCTCCTTGATCGCCTCGATGAGGCGCACCCCGATGTCCTGGTGGCGCACTGGCAGCCGCGCCACGTTGTCGACGTCCTGGTGCTCGGTGACGTCGCAGACGCCTCCGATGAATGACGAGTCGTTGACGAGCACGCGCATCGCGTCCTCGCGCCGCTCGAAGTGGATCGCCGTGTCGCTCTCGCCGCTCCACGACGCCCCGCCGGCCCACCAGAGCGGCTGAGCGTCGCCGTTCTTCTCGATCATGAAGTAGGTCACGAGCGGGCCATCCCGAACATCTCGAACGCGAGCGCGATGTTCTGCCCCCACCACGCGCGCAGATCGTCGTCGGCCTGGATCGCCATCGCGCGATCGATCGCCTGGCTGACCCAGTCGGCGTCGAAGAAGGACGAGAGCAGGCGGTAGACCTCCATGAAGCCGCCCATCACCTGCATCAGGTTCTTCGACTCGCAGCCGGACAACACGGTGTCGACGGCCGCCTGGAACTGTCCGCGGAACTCGCCCTCGTTCATGAGCGAGATCCGTAACATGTCTGACAGATGGCGTGAAGAGGCGCCGTGACGAGAGATCGCTGGGGCGGTACGATTGGCGTCGATGTCGTACTCGCACAGCGTCGGCGATGGTCCGTCGTTCGTGTTCACGCCCGAGCAGCAGCAACGCCTGCTCGACTTCGTGAACACGAACAGCCCGCCATCGGCGACGCCAAGGCCGCTCTTCGTCCACGCCGCAAGCGCTCCAGCGCCACGCACGTCGGCGGTGACCTACGCGGTGGCCGTGGGCGGGGTCCTGACGGCAGCGGTGATCGGTGCGTTCGCCTGGAAGAGGCGCAGGAGGTCGTGATGGCGTACATGAGTGTCACCGGCGCGCGCTCGACGCGCTACCCCCTCTCGGGGCTCGGCTGCGGGTGCACCCCGACCTCGGGGCTCGGGATCGACGGCGTCGGATCGCGCACAGGCGCGGCGCTCGCGATCGGCGCTGGCGCGCTCGGGCTCGTGTACCTGCTGTCGACCAGCAAGCTCGCGATGAACGCGGCGCGGCGCCGAGTAAGCGCCAACGCGCCCTGGTACAGCTCGAAGAGGAAGACCGCCAGCGGCGCTCGCGCCGAGCTGGCGTGGGTTCGCGACCAGATGAACGCGGCTGGAACGAAGCGTGAGCGTCGTCAGTGGGCCAAGCGCGAGACGCAGTTGCTCCAGGCGATCGAGGATAGGTCGGGCCGGGAAGCTAGCCCGAGGCGTCGGACCTCGCGTCGCGCCTCCGCCCCGAAGCGGCGATCGACGCAGCGTCGCGCCTCCGCGAAGCGGCGATCGACGCAGCGACGGGTCTCCGCGAAGCGGGTCTCAGCCCCGAAGCGCCGCCGAACCTCGGAGAAGAACTACGCGTACGTCGGCTACGTGCTCTACGCGAGGAACGTCAGCCGGCTCGCCGACCCGTTCTCGCGCCTGACGCCGGCCGAGAATAAGGCGCTCATGAAGCGCTACACGACGATCGGCGCCGCCAAGCAGGCGATGGCGCGCCTCAAGAAGCGGCACGGGCGCCACCTGATGTTCGAGTTGAAGGGCCTGGTACGCGCGAGGTGATGCCATGAAGGATCTGACCCCCGATCAGGCGAACGAGGTCGTCCTCGCGATCGCCGACCTGCTCACGATGACCGGCCACGCGCAGGCACGTCGCCGCACCAGCGGCGGCCGTGTCGCCGTCACCTTCACCGTGGCCGGCGCCGCGCCGGGCCGGAGCGTCTCGCTCGCGGTCGACACCATCATGGGCACCGCGTTCACGGTGGCCCCCATCGAGGGCGGCAAGATCGTCGACGACCGGGTCGAGATGACCCGGTCGCCCGCGACGCTCGTGCCGCTGCTGTCGCGCGCCTTTTCGTGGGCTCGCACCCGCACGGTGCAGCGCAACCGCCGTCGCACGAGCCGCCGCGCGTCGCGGCGCACCAGCAGGAGGTCCCGATGAACCAGACCGCGCAGGCGCTCGCCTCGTCCCCCGACGAGCCCAGCACCGGCCTCATGATCGCCGCCGGAGCGCTCGCGGCCATGTACGGCCTCGTGCTGCTCGCCAAGATCAAGCCGAACCGCCGACGTCGTCGCCGCCGGTGATCCGCAGCGAACTATCAGATCGCCACGTTCTGATAGTTCGCTGACACCGAGACGAATGCGATCCGGGGAGCGGGACTCGAACCCGCGTCGTCAGCTTCAAAGGCCGCGGTCCTACCTCTGAACGATCCCCGAGTGCGGCCGACGGGAGTCGAACCCGCGATCCCCCGATTGAAAGTCGGGTGGCCCGTTGCCGTCAGAGCCCACGGCCGCGCAGATCATCGCTCTTCGTCGTCTTCCCAGGCCCACCCGTAGTGTTCGCGAGCGACGGCCACGGTCGCCGCGAACGCGTAGAGGCCGTACACCGCCGTGAACAGCCAGCGGCCCCAGCCTGGAATGAGCAACCAGCTCATCGCCGCCAGCGACCAGAGGCAAACCGCGAGCGACTTCGAGCGCGCTCGCGCCTTACCCTTCCACGTCTTGATCGGATCGACCACGTCAGGCCCCGAAGAGGACGAGGGGGAGCGCCGGCATCCTGCGCGAACGCAGCGTCATCCGCGCTCCGCAGTCGCAGAGGTAGACCTGCTCGAACTCGCTCTCGGGCCGCGAGAAGTCGCGCCGCCACGCGTGGGCGGGACGGCCCGCGCAGTCGTCCGCGTGGCGCCCCGGCGTCGTGACCGTGGTGGAGACCGGGTCGTAGTACGGCCGACCCTCGAAGGCCGACGACAGCCCGCGCACGAGACGCGAGAGGTAGCCCTCCCGCTCGATGGGCACCTCGATCGTCTGCATCACGCCTCCGCCACGATGCGGCGCACCGCATCCGCAACCGACTCAGCCGGTCGACGGCGCTCCCCGAGCACCTCGTCGATGATCGCCACCTGCGTGCAGCAACCTGCGCTCGCGTACGCGAGCGACACGAGGTCGCTGTCCGGGTAGCCACCGAGCGCTGCGCGCACTTCGCGCTCGCGCTGGCGAAGTCGCTCGACCTCTGCGGCGAGCGCTCGCTCCGTCTCCGTCTGATCCATGACGCGACACTCTATCACAGAGCCGTCGAGAGGAATCGAACCTCCCGTCATGGGCTACAAGTCCCTGACGCCCGACCACGAAGCGACGGCGAGAAAGCCCCGAGCCGGTCTCGAACCGGCGGCCTCCGCTTTACGAGAGCGGCGCTCTGCCAACTGAGCTATCGGGGCGAGATCAGGACTGCGGAGTCGCCTTGAAGCTCTCCAACACCTGCTCGTAGGGCACAAACGAGTCACCCGGCTGCACGCGGCCGATGACGTTCATCTTGTCGTCGTAGAGCGTCCCGTCCGAGCCGGGCAGGCCCTCGTACGTGTACACCTGCTCGGTGATCATGGCGGCGAACTCGCGGCCGGCCTGCTCCGCCGCGATCTGCCCTGCGTCGAGGCGCTCCTGGATGCCGCGCGCCCGAGCGACCGCCAGCTCGGGATCCGCCGGACGGATGATGCAGATCAGGCGCCCCTGCTTGTAGATCAGCCGGGGATCGGGGCTCGCGGCGAAGATGTCCATGCGACGAAGCTACCAGCGCCCTCAACCGGAGTCGAACCGGCGTTTCCGGAGTGAGGTTCCGGCGTCCTGAGCCATCTAGACGATGAGGGCGAAGAGCGGCCGAGGGGAGTCGAACCCCCGAGGTGCGAGCTGGCAACCCGCATGCGGACCACACCGCACGGCCGCGAACACGGAAGACGGAGGTCCCGCCCCTCACACCCGTGGGTGCGCACCCGCTAGCAACGGGGCTCGGCGCTCTGCCGATTCGCCTTCCAACGGTAGGTGGAGGTCCCGCCCCCCAGCGCCGTAGCGCCGCATCCGTTTCGAGCGGAGCCCGGTCCTCGACCGGTTCACCTACCAAGCACCCCCACCGGGGCGCGCTACTATCTGCGCATGAGCCGCTACCTCGGCCAGTGCAACACCGTCCGCCGCCGAGGCGCTGCGGAAGAAGCGATGTGGCACGTGATGATGGACGCGGCGAAGCCGATCTCGACGGCCACGTTCCTTCGCCACGTCGACCTCAGCCCGCTGCTCGACGACGACGAGACGCCGCAGGACTTCATCCGCGGCGCGAAGTCGTCGGACCCCGACGCCGGCACCTACGAATCCGTCTGGGGGGATCGCCGGTGCTGGTTCCTCCAGGCGTCCGGTTTCGAGTTCATCTTCGTCGAGTAGCGGAGGAGGGCGGTCCCGCCCCGCACGCCCGAAGGCGCCCACCGGTTTCCAGCCGGGGCCCGGCCTCGCCGAGTTCCTCCTCCTCAGCTAACGGGACGGCGCCGCAGGCCGTCAACGTACGTCACGAACTCCGGAGGTCCTGGATCGAGCAGGCGATCGAGAGCTTCGCGGCGGCGGCCGTAGACCATCGCCCGGAACTCGCGCTCCTCAGCCTCGCGCTCTTCGACGCTCCGAGGTTCCGCAGAGCGCGCCCAGATCGTCTCGCCGTCGACAAGGATGCGAACCGCATGCGGGCGCATCGGCGGCACCTTGAAGTCGGGCAGGTCGCTCACGTCGGCTTGACGCTCGCGTTCGCGAGCTGGTTCGTCGAGAGCTGCATCTGCGCGTACATCATACCGCCGCTGAGCGCGGCGCTCATCGCGGTCCACGAGGGAGGAGCGGGGTCGCGCAGTCGCTCCAGCGCCTCCTCACGGGGCGCGACCCGCGCGTCGGCGATGCACGCTCGCATCGCCCCGTACGGGCTCGCCCAGTGACGGACTCGACCGCGCCTGTCTTCGAGCACTCCGTGACGCCCATACGCGAGCCAGCGCCCGTCGTTGTCCAGGCGGACCGTCCACCGGCGGCCGTCCTTGTCGTGGCCGCTGAACTTCTGCGCGCCCTTCGCGGGAGAAGCCTCCCAGGTGATCAGCTTCGCCGACTTCGCGCGCTTCATCGCGGGACTTTCACGGTGGGGCGCTGGACCTTCGTGACCGGCCGACCGTCGTCGTCATCCCAGACGACGAGCATGTACATGCCGGGGAGCGATCCGATCGGGTGCCCACGCTCGACGGCCCGCTGCACCGCCTGCGGCGTGACCTCCTGGTTCCCGATCCACGCGGCATCGGGACGCGGGCTCAGAGCAAACAGCTCACGGATCAGCGCGTGCCGATCCCCGTCGTCGAACGGACCGACGACCGATGCTTGCAGCACCGTGGCGACCATGCCGCCCGGCAGCTTCGCCCCTGTCGCGATCTCCCTGAAAGGCACCGCCCAGATCGACATCCAGCTCTCCTATCAGAGTGGCGGGTCCCGCCCCCGCGACCTCCGGACCCCCAGCCCGGCGCTCTCCTAACTGAGCTACACCCTGTTGTTCTTCGTCGCCAGGTACCGCTGCACCACGGCCTCTCGCATCGCCTCGCCACGGTGGTCCGTGAAGCTCTCGCCACACGAAGCGCAGTGGACGACCAGCAGCTCCATCGGCAGCTCGACGAGCGCATCGCCGATCCCGTAGGACAGCGTCGTCTCCTCCAGCCGTTCGCTGACCTCGCGGGAGCCGCAGCTCGGGCACTGCGACTCACCGCGAAGCCACTGAACGAGGCGATCGAAGAAGGCTCTCATGCTGCCTGCGCCATGTACGGACGCCACACGTCCGGCATCGAGCGCACGTTGAAGCGCTTGGTGGTCACCGGGAGCCACGTGGGCTTCCGCGGAGCGCGCAGCAGCGCCATCCCCGCCTCGGTGGGAGTGCGGTCGGCCTTCTTCGCGTTGCACGCGTAGCACGCCGCCACGATGTTCTCCCAGTTCGTCTGCCCGCCGCGCGACCGCGGCAGCACGTGGTCGTACGTCAGCTCGTGCGACTCGCACATCCGCGAGCAGTATTGGCACTGGAAGCCGTCGCGCGTCAGCACGTTCTCGCGGGAGAACTTGATCGACTGCTTGCGGGTCCGGGACTTCTTCTTCATCCGGATGACCGCCGGCACCTGCATCGTCACCGAGGGCGAGCGGATCGTCTCGTCGTACTCCTCGACGACCTCCGCCTTGCCGTCGAACAGCAAGCAGACCGCGCGCTCCCACGAGACGATGCGATGGGGTTGGAAGAAGAGGTCGAGGACCAGGACTCTTGTGTGCTCCATGACGAACTCGCTGATGTTGTGCGAGCGGCGGGAATCGAACCCGCACACCGGTCACCCGGCTACCCGTTTTTGAAGCGGGCTGCGCCTGCCTTTTACGCCACGCTCGCGCTGTCGATCGAACCGGAGAGTATGTTGCCTCATCTGCTCAGTCAATGCGGGCGACAGGAGTCGAACCTGCCCGGGTGTTACCCCACACGGCCCTCAACCGTGCGCGTCTTCCTAATCCGCCACGCCCGCGAAGGATGCCGAGGACAGGGGTCGAACCTGCACGCCCGCGAGGGCACACCGGTCTGAACGGTGCGCGTCTTCCAGCTCCGCCACCTCGGCATGATGCACGACCAGGGAGTCGAACCCTGCGAGGCCTCTGTGTGAAAGAGGCGCCGTCCCGCGCTGGCTCATCGTGCGTCGACCGCTCCGCCTCGCACCGAACCTTGTCATCAGGACGCCGGCCGGTGCGAAGCGGAGCGTATCGGGGTAGCAGGATTTGAACCTACATTCTCTCCGACCCGAACGGAGCGCTCTAGCCAGGTTGAGCCATACCCCGAGATCGCTGCGGCTGGAGTCGAACCAGCACAACCCGCTCATAAGGCGGATGCCTGAGCCATCAGGACGCAGCGGTTGCGGTCGCCGGAGTCGCACCGGTCCCCGAGGGTATGAACCTCGGATGCACTCTACACCACCCCGCACGCTGACGGAGGGAATCGAACCCTCAGCCCCCCGCTTCGGAAGCGGATGCTCATCCGATTGAGCTTCGTCAGCAGACACGTCCTCGCAGGGACTTGAACCCCGATTCCCGGTTCCGTAGACCGGTGCCCTATCCATTGGACGACGAGGACATTATCACGCGCTCGTGAGGACTCGAACCCCCAGAGCCCGACTTAGAAGGCCGGGTGCCGATCCAGTTCGGCGTCGAGCGCAGAAGTCGCGAGTCGGAGTCGAACCGACCTTCGCCGGGTTGCAACCGGCGGCGTTCCCAGAACCCCGCGACGTCGGCCCGTGGTACGCGGGCCGCGAGAGCGAGCGGCGAGAATCGAACTCGCATGGGACGGGTTGGAAGCCCGCCGCCTTACCAATCGGCCACGCTCGCAAGAAGCCCTCGGCCGGACTCGCACCGGCGGCCTCGACCTTACCAAAGTCGCGCTCTGCTACCTGAGCTACGAGGGCAGATGGATGCGGTCGGCGTCGAACCGACGACCTCCGGCTTGCAAGGCCAGCGCTCTCCCTACTGAGCTACGCACCCATGATGGAATCGGTGGGAATCGAACCCACGGCCTCCTGATTGCGAACCAGGCGCTCTCCCTGCTGAGCTACGACCCCAGATCGTCCGAGCGGGGTTCGCACCCGCGGCCTCCGGCATGTCACACCGGCGCTCTGCTTGCTGAGCTATCGGACGGAGTAGGCACGGCTGGACTCGAACCAGCAGTCGCTCCCGTATCAGGGGAGTGCATGAACCATCATGCTGCGTGCCCGTGATCTACATCTTCATCGTGGCGACGATCCGGTTCGCCCGGAGCCACTGTGTGATCTGGTCGGTCGCGCACTTGAAGCGCTTGCGCGGCACCGACTCGCCTCCGGCGATCGCGTAGTAGACCGCCTTCGCGACGCCGTTCTCGATCGCGACTCCTTGTGCGACCTCGGCGACCTTCTGCCCGGTCGGCGTGATCCACACCGCCATCGTCCTGCGCTGCTGCGTGAGCTGCATCCTCCGATCGTAGCGCCGATCCCGGGGCGACTCGAACGCCCAGCCAACGACTTAGGAAATCGCTGCTCTGTCCATTGAGCTACGGGATCATGAGGGTGATCAACGGGACTCGAACCCGCTTCGTCCTGGGCCACATCCAGGTGCCTCGACTCTTCGGCCTTGACCACCATAGAGAGTGGATGCGTGCGGGGTCGAACCGCAGACCTCCTCGATGCCATCGAGGCGCTCTCCCAACTGAGCTACGCACCCAAGATTCGCAGAGGACAAGGGTCGCACGGCGGGATCTCCTATAGCGGTGGTAACCACCATGCATCGGCCCTCTGCTACGGTCCTGACGGGAATCGAACCCGCTCACGGCTGCTCGACAGGCAGCTCGCCTCCCGGCGGCGTCCAGAACCATTTGGTGGGACTCGGCCGAGTCCCGGATCGCCAGGTGGCTACCCCGACGAACTCTGCGTGCGGACGGAGCGACCGCTTGCGCATGCAGATGCTCCAGCGTGGAGTCGAACCACGACCTCTCGGGTTTCAACCGAGCGCTCTACCTCTGAGCTACCAGAGCGTCCTCGCTACCGCAACAAGCTCGCGGCGCGGGTACAGGCCGGCTGGGAGTCGAACCCAGTCGACGACGGATTTGGAGTCCGTCCGGCTACCTCAGCCTCCGACCTAAGAACTCCAGGTGAGGGACTCGAACCCCCAACTCCCGTTGAACAGACGGGCGGCGCGCCATTTGCCTCTTACCTGGAATGTAGGAGGGCCCTTCGGGGAGCCCTCCCTTCCTTCGCATTCGTCTTCGGTTGTCAGTGAACGAGAACAGGTACCGGTATTCGGAGACGAGGGGTCGAACCTCGATTCACGGAGTCAGAATCCGTTGTCCTGCCGATTGAACGATCTCCGAGTGGGCTGTGAGGGCCTCGAACCCCCGACATTCCGGGTAAGAACCGGATGCTCTTCCATCTGAGCTAACAGCCCGATCAACCTCTGGGGGCGGAGGGTCTCGAACCCCCGACCGTCGAGGTAAAAGCTCGCTGCTCTACCTGCTGAGCTACGCCCCCGCGATCACGCGGCGACGCGTTTCACCTCCGCGCGATCTGCGCGAGCCTCGTCGGCGATCAGACGCTCGCGCACCTGCTTGCGCGACGTGGCGTCCATCGCCGACCAGAGCCCGTGCAGCTCGTCGACGTAGTGGTCGACGTCGACGCCGCGGCGACGGGCGTCGCGCAGCCTCTCCGTGACCTGCATGTACATCTCGACCGAACGCATGACTTCCTCTCGATGGAGTCGGTTGGACTCGAACCAACCATGCCCGAAGGCAACCGGTTTACAGCCGGTGTGCGGCGCCCGCCGCGTCGACTCCGAAACGCGAAGAGGGCCGACCTGGTTTCCCTGGTCGGCCCTCGTCTGGATCCTGATGGTTCCTGGACTGAGGGCCTACCTGGGCTTCTCCTGGCGGGCGATGAGGTTCGACGGCGCGAGGTTCCCCATCAGACGCACGTCGCCGCCGACGCTGGAGTACCAGCGCTGCGCGGTCGTCGTGATCGTGAAGAGGTGCCTCATGTTCAGCTCATTCAGGAGCGGCCCCGGGAAGCTAACCCGGGTCTGGCGGAGCGAGGCGCGAGCGTCTCCTCTACCGTGCCCTGTGCTTCTGACACAGGTGCTCGACAGCGTGCAACAAGAATCGACACACGGTCGATTTTTTATGCGCGCCAGTCCTACCTCTCGAATCCGATGTGCGCGCCGTCGTCTCGAACGAAGACACATCGGACCGTCGGGAACGGCGCGGGCTCGACGATCTGACCGCCCTCGTCTCGGACGATGACGTACGTCTCGTCGTCGTCCGCGTAGTGGGCGTCGTCCTCGTCGAACACGAAGGCCGTGAACTCGGAGACCTCGACGACGCCGATCTGGCGACGGACCGGATGCGCCGTCACCCGCGCCAGCTCGCGACGATCGCCAGCGATCATCATCGCGTGCGTGGTGCAGAAGTCTCCGAACGCTTCCGAGATCCTCGGACGAACGGCCATCCTGCTCAGCATGAAGCCGCGCGGAACCATGAAGCCGCACGCTCTCCGCGCGATGATCATGGTCTTCGCGTCGCTGTTCCCGAGCAGGACCACTGCCTCGTGCCGCTCACTCACCGGGGGCTCCCGCGACGAGAGCTACCTGACTGCGGCCCTTGATCATGTGATCGACTTCGAGCACGAACGGGTACGTCATCGACACCATGTTCTCGCCTTTCGGGTCCCACGATAGGCACGCGTAGACGGTCCTGTGTCCCGTGTGCAGGAGTGGCGACGAGAGCGACGACACGTACCGCTGCTCGTGCGTCATCCGTGCGACGAGGTGCGGATACCAGTGCGCCGCCGTCTCCTCGCACAAGATCATGTACGGGTTCTGGCCTTCGCAGGGCGAGAGGCGGCGCGCGACGAGCCTGAATACCGTCGACCCTGGGCTCAGCTCCACGGCGAGGAGTCCGTTCGCGCGAGCAAGCGCGATCCGGCTCGCTCCCAGCGCGAACATCGCCTCCTTGCGCGGGTCGTCGGTCACAGCGTCACGGACCGCGGCTCGTCCATCTCCTGCGAGACCTGGTGCACGTAGCGCAGGAACAGCTCGCCGTGCGACGCGACGAACAGTCGCGCGTCCGAGCAGGCGCAGGCGACGAGGTGTTCGAGCGTTGCCGGCTCACCGAGCCCCTCGCCGATCTTCTCGACCGGCAGGCCGCGCTGGAGCGCCGCGAAGGTCTCCGGCGCAAGCGTCAGCTCGAAGACGTGGGCCTCCCACGAGCCGGGCCACTGCTGCGCCTCGACCGTGTCGGAGAACATGAAACGGAGCGCCGCCACGGGGAGGTCCATCAGGATCTCCTCCCGCAGCTCGCGCTCCGCTGCTTGCTGCGGTGTCTCGCCTTCCTCGATGTGCCCGCCCCAGAAGCTCAGGCACCGACGGACCTCGGGGTTCGGGTGCCGGTTGTCCTTGCGCTGGACGATGTACCGGCCGCGGGTCGGCTCGGTGATGATGACGACGGCTCCACGCTGCATCTACGCCTCCTGTTCCGCGCCCAGAGCGCGGGCCTTCCTGACCATCGTCGGGTGCGTCGACCAACCCTTGTGGCCGCAGACCTCGCACGTGTATTCCGCCGACACGCGGGTGTTGCCGTCGGTGCCGCGCAGCTTCCCCGTCACGACGGGGCGTCCGCTGGGGTTGGGCCCGTCGAACGTCGCGCGCTCGCCGCGCACGCACTTCGCGCACTTGAAGACTAGCGGCCGACCTTGCATCCGTGGCTTCTCCTCAAGGCTGCGGTGATCTCCTCGCAGACGTCGAAGTGATGCGGGCCGCAGCAGATGAGGTCGCTGTGCAGTCCCTCGCGCACCTCGGCGATGGGGAGCTTGGTCCTGAGCGCGATCAGACGTGCCGCGCGGTTGGCGCGCCTGAACCATCGAGCCCAGTACGACCGGCCGTTGTTCGGCAGGTCGTTCGTCCCGGCACGCTGCCTCACGGGGCCTCGGGGAACTCGCGGACCTGGAGGTCCTCCGGCCACTCGCTCATCTCTCCGCCTGCGCGGTCCTTGATCCAGACGACCTTGCCGTCGATGGGACGCGGCTCGCGGAGCGAGAGCAGCGGGGGCTCGCAGTCGCAGCTCTTGTGCATCGGGCACATCGACCCCGGCTTGCCGAGCCGCGCGAACGGATACGAGCCGAGCTGCTTGACGAACGGGCGCGCGCCGTCGCGTCGGCAGATCTGGATCGCCTCGCGCGCCCACGCGATGTCGAACGGTCGCCCCGGCGCGCTCTCGCCGCCGATGATGACCCACTCGATGCCGGCCGCGTCGGCGTCGATGCCGAGCGGCCCGAGCGCGGGCTCGTACGACACGAAGTGGACCCTCGCGGGCACCTCGCGCAGGACGGGAACGCGGCGGTCCCACCAGACGCGGTTCTCGGCCGAGACGCCGAGCCACACGTTCGGGTACCCGGCTCCCCAGTCCGCGGGAAGGTTCGCGGCGATCCGCGCGTGACGCTTCGTGAGGATCTGGAAGATCAGGCTGTCGCACTCGCGGATGATCTCCCACGCTTCGGGACGCCACACGTCGGCGTCCTTGTGGAAGAAGTCGGACCACGAGGCGAGGAACACCATGTCGCGACGCCCGGCTGCCTTCGCCTCACGATTCCACCGGATCGGCCGGTTGAACGTGTACGGCGAGCTGCGGACGACCTTCTCCGGGTCCTTCCCGAAGCGCGCCATGTCACGGAACATGTAGCAGTGGTCGCATCCAGGCGAGACGCGATCGCACCCCTGCCAAGGGTTCCAGGTGTGTCCGGTCCACTGAATGCCGCTGTTCTCGCCCATCAGCGTGACTCCCAGATGACGATCGTCTCGACTGCTCGAAGCGACGACCGCGGCACCGCCAGCTCCTCGTCGCTGTTCGTGCACGCGCAGTCGCAAGCGCGCATCCCCCCGGGGCGCCACGTGCACGCTGCGGCGATGTACTGCCGATGATGCTCGATGCAGACGTTGCGGCAGAGATGCTCGTCCTGCCTCCGCGTGACCGCATGACGACGCTCCTCCTGCGCTGGATCTGGCGGCACCTGCTCCACCCACGTCGCCTTCGCCGCGTAGACGCTGAGTCCCACGAGCCACGCGAGGGTCGCGATGCGCCACGCCGTCACCCAGAACCAGCGACGCGACTGCTGGCGAACGTGCAGGCGCACCTCATCCAGAGCTGCGGTCGCGACCTCGGCGTGACCGGAAACGCTCTTCGCCAGCTCCTCGACCCGCTTCCCGAGCGGATCGTCCCTGTAGGGCACGCTCACGTTCGCTCCTTCGTGAGGTAGACGAGCACGACATCGCCTGTGTTCCTATCGGTCGCCACCAGCAGACTGTCGCAGTCGCACGGGCCGGTGCACTCGACCTGGTGCACGAGCACCCAGTTCTTCGTCGCGTCGCTCGCGACCAGCTCACACTGGCCGTGAGGGTCGAAGATCTCGTTGATGGTGCCGAGGAGCGTCTGGGCGACCCGCCGCGCGACGACACCGCCCTCGGTCCGGTCGAGGATGACCTCCGACAGGTCGAGCGGCTCGCTCACGGCTTCGCTCCGCGGCGTGCGTCGCGCTCCTTCACGAAAGCCTCGGCCAGCTCGAAGCTGTGAACCGCGTGGTCGCGCGGCGTGCCCGCCTCCTTGTCCTTGATGCCGCTCCAGATCGCGTCGGCCGCCGCGAGGTGCGGGAGGATCTGCGCGGCGAGCTGCTCGACCTCGGCAAACTTCTTGACGCACTCGCCGCAGAACTGCCCGACCGTTCGCAGCCCGCACTTCGCGCACTTCGTGACGTCTTCGTTCGCCAACGTCTCTCTCCTCGCTGCGTCGCGACCCGCGTTGCGGATCGTCGTGATCAGGTACCCCGCGATGAATCCGATGTCGTCGTGACGGAACGAGAGGAGACGCTGCTCGTCACGCAGCTCGACCAACGCCTCCTTCGTGTCGTCGAGGACGCTCATTCGTCGGCGTCCGCGTCGCTAGCCTTGTCATCCAGACGCAACGCGCCCTCGCGAGCGCGTCCGGCCGCTCGCAGGATGTTGTTCGCGAACTCGACGGCGTCCACCTCGGTCATCGTGACCGTCGCGATGAATCCACCGGAGCGCCCCACCATGTTGACAACATGGTCGTCGCCGATGAGCTGAATCGCGACGTTGGCTTCGGGCTTCTCGTCGTGGCGCTTCGTCGCGTTGCCGCACGGATTCAACGCCACCGGACGCGACTTCCCCGTGGCGCCCTGTCGATAGGTCGCCCTGACGAAGCCTGCGGTGTGCTTGTTGCTCACTCCGCGTCCCAGCCCGCGAGCGGCGATGCGAGCGGACCGGTCTTCGGATGCGTGACCAGACCGCCACCGCGCCGCTCCGCCATGAACTTCTCGAACGCCGAGAGCTTGCCGAGGATCCTCAGCACGTCGCCCGCGGTCACCGCGCGCTGCTGCTCCGCCGCCAGGAACCGCGCCTGACGGATCACGTTCTTGAGCTGCCGCCCGTTGCACTCGTGCGCCGCGATCTTGGCAGCATCCTCCGCGCTCAGCTCGACGCCGTTGACCGCCAGGAGGTTCTTCACGACCTGGAGCCGCGTGTCGTCCGAGAACGACTCGTAGTAGAACGCGAGCGAGATTCGCGAGTAGAACGCCTTGTCGATGTCCGTCACGCGGTTGGTCGTGAGGACCATGACGCCGTTGTAGTATTCGAGCAGCCGCAGGAACGTCGAGACCATCGCGTTCCGATGCACGTCGCCCGACTGCCGCGCCTCCAGGAACACGTCGGCCTCGTCGAGCAGCAGCACGGCGTTCCAGCGGTGCGCGGTCGAGAGAGCCTGGTGCAGCTTCCTCTCCAGCATCTCGGGGACCGTACCCAGCTCGCCGACGCTCACGACGTAGAGCGGGCGATGCTGCGTCTCCGCGACGGCCTCGGCCGTCAGGGTCTTCCCGAGCCCCGGCTCACCGTGCAGCAGCAGCGTACAGCCCCCGCCCTTGTTGTCGACGACGTCGGACACGACGGCGGGATCGGTGTTCTTGACCAGCGAGTAGATGAGCTGCTTGTCCTCGGGCGGCAGGACGAGCTTCTCGAACGCGTCGTGGCGGAACACGATGTCGCTCACCTTGTCGACGCTGACTCGCCCCCACTTCTTGGCGACGAGCGAGAACACCATGAGGTGGGGATCGACGAAGAACATGTCGGCGTCGGTGAAGCCCGACCGGAGAGCGCCGGACACGCTGAGCGTGATGCCGCCGTCCTCGTACAGCATGCTCATGTCGCGCTGGAACTCGGGATCGAAGATCCCCAGGCCCATCTGATCGACGATCGCCCGACCCGTGGCGGGGATCTGCTCCCACCTGTGCCAGCGAAGGCGCTCGATGTTGCCCGCGATCTGGACGTAGGCGCAGGCTTCGTTCAGAGCGACCACCCGCCTGCCGCGTGCGATCAGGCGCTCGGCGCTCTCGCTCGACACGTTCACGCTGACGCCGTAGTCGGCGAGCCGACGGTCGACCACCGGCCGATCGAACTCCATCCTCGCAACCACCGGCTGGAGACCGAGGCCGCGCCAGACGAGGGTCTCGTACGTGATGACGATGTACTCCCCCCGCCACGTGTTGCGGTACGCAGCGCTGACGAGCTTGCCCCCGAACTCCGCACTTCCCTGCCGCAGCGCGATGCGCTCCCCCTTCCAGAGGAAGAGCAGCTCGGGCAGCACCATGAACGGAATCGGCTGATCTCGATCGAACAGGTCCATCAGGTAGTCGCGCCGACGCACCTGGGCCACCACCAGTGCCTCGTGGAACTTCGGCGCCACCCGGGCGAGCGCATCGAACTTCTCCGACCCGAGGATCTGCGCCAGCCAGAGGCCGGCCGACGTGCCGCCGCTCACCATCTCGACCTTCGAGTAGTCGACGATGTCGTCGTCCCACTCGTCGTTCAGCTTCTTCACCAGGTCGATACCGACCTTACTCGGAAGCAAGCGAACCGACGGCGACGCCGACAGCAGGTCCACGATCTCGAACCCGGGACCGTCGATCTTCGTCTTCGACTCGGGGGCCTTCTTCGAGCGCGAGCGCGTGGGTGTGGTGGAGACCTTGTTTTTCGTCTTCGACATGAGAGCCCGACTGGTAACCCATCATCCGAAGCGCGTCAACATCTCCCGACACACCCACGCAGCGTCGCTAGAGATCCTTCGGCATGAGACGCTTGGCGAGATCCGTCGGCCAGTACGAGCTGCGCCACACGGCGAGGCGCGTCGCGTCGTAGCGGCTCTTCTTGTCGTCGGGATCGTCGTGCCACCGGCCGTACGTGCTCGTGCCGAGCCGACGGATGAGCGTCTTCGCGAACTTGTCCGGCGTCGCCAGGTGCGGCAGTGCACCGCGGAGCGCGGTCTGCGCGGGCGCCGGCCCGTTCACCGAGAAGCTGTGGTAGACGCACATCGCGAGGTCGATCTCGACCGGCAGGTCGGGCGACCTCACCTCGATGCACGAGTCGAGCTGCGGGCTGACGAAGCGCCGGTACACCGCCAGCTCGTCCTGCTTGTTGCCGGCGGCGAGCCAGCGGATCGCGTAGCGCGTCTGCGCGCGAAACGTGAGCTGCGACGAGAGCGCGTTGTGGAACCGGAGCGCCCAGATCTCGGCCGACGTGTAGTAGCCGCCGCGGCGCGGCACCTTGCCGTCGGGCGGCGTGAACACCCGGCGGATGGCCTCACCGGACACGAGGACGCCGTCCTGGAAGCGCAGCTTGCCGTCGAGAGCGAGCGTCCAGCCGACACGACGGAACCCCGACAGAAGCTCCTGCACGTCGCTGGAGGCCGTCGCATCGGAGTCGTCTGCGATCTCCCGGATGAGCGCGAAGAGCGAGCCCTGGGCCATGTCGCGCGGCTGGACGGCGATGTTGTGCAGCAAGCCGCCGCTCATGCCGGCGCCGTCGTAGCTCTGCACCGAGCCCCACCGCGGAGCTTCCAGGCGCGACGTGAGCCAGACCGCGCGCTCCATGTGCTTCGTCGTCTCCGGCTGGACGAACTCGACCTCACCAGGAACGGCGATCCCGCTCCACGTCTTGTACTGCACCCACCGCGGCTTTCCCATTCGGCTTCCTCCGTGAGGCGCCGATCTCATCAGAACCGCCGATCTAGCGCTAGGCCCCGAGGCGCCGCATCACCTCGAAGCGCTCCATATGGCGCCAGAACGCCTGGGCCTGTTCGCCTGCCACCCTCCATGCGCCAGGCTGGAGTTGCACCTCGAAGCGCCCCCGGTCGTAGCTCAGCGGGCGAAGGTCCACGAGCTGACGCTTCTCCAGCGCCCGGAGCCACGTACAGCCCCCGCGCATCGTCATCACGTGGTCGCGCATCGCGATGTCCCGCACGATCCAGTCGAAGTACGTCTGTAGACCCGGCGACAGCCGCAGAAGCTCCCACCGACGCGGACCGATCATCGCAGCCTCGCGATCGCCTGGACGCGAGGCGACGCCATCTCCAGCGCCGTGTCGCGCAGGACCACCTGGTACCACAGCTTCATCGCCGGCAGACGCAGCACGGACCGCTTGCGCCAGGGGACCTCGGTGAGATTCACGAGGCTCCTACGTTCGAGCGAGTGCAGCCATCGGCTCCAGAGGCGGATCGCAACGCCGTCGGTCTCCAACGAGTCGAGCACGAGGTCGTCGAAGTAGCCCTGCAAGCGAGGTGCGAGCGGCGTCACGGGTGGAGGCCTCCGGCGCCGAGCAAGTAGCTCGCCGCGAGTCGCGGCTCGACGAACTCCAGACCGAGCGAGGTCACGCGGACACGGAACGAGGTGCGATGGTAGACAGGGTCGTACCGACGATCGACAGCGATCAGTCCGTATGCACCGAGGTCTCGCGCGATCTGCGACCGCTCCTGCCGTTCGGCGTATCCGTGACTCACTAGATCGCGCAGGACCTCTTCCAACCACCGGCGCTGTCGACGCGTCAGCTTGCGGATCTTGAACTGCGGCTCGGCCATCAGGCGCTCTCCACCTTCGTCAGGCCGAGCCGCTCCAGCGCCTCGCGCTGGCGAGTCTCCGTGGCGAGCTGCGGCTTCCCGACGACGTCCCATCCCTCCGCCGTCATCTCCCAACGCGTGTGAAGTCGCCCCTTCGGCGTCAGGCGAATAGTTCGGGAGAAGAGACCATCCGTGGGCTTCATCCGGATGAAGCCACGTTTTTCCAGGTAGAGCGTGTACTTCGAGATCGGCCGGTAGGTGTGCGCGCAGTTCGGTATGACACGGCACGAGAACGCGATGTCGTGGAGCAGCGCCGTGAGCCGGTAGGAGAGCGGCTTGTCTCTGCGCGTCACAGCGCATCCTCCTGCTGGCCGAGCCGAAACAGGGCTGCCGCCTCGGGCGACAAGGCCTTCTCGCCGGACGTCGAGATCCAAACATGAAAAACCGTCGGCTCGTATCCGTAGACGAACCCCTGCTTCGTCAGCATCTCCTTGCGGGCCAGCGGAACACGGATGACGAGACCACGGTGCCGAAGCTGCCCAAGCATCGACGACGCCTTGCGCACCGCGCGCCCGTTGCGGGCTGCCTCGACAGCGATCCGATCGAGGAACGTGTGCAGCGCCTTCGTCAGCGGGCGCGGAGACATGCGCCATCTCATCGCGCATCCTTCGTCGCGGGGAGCATGCCGATGAGGTACGCGCCAGCGAGCTGCGGACCGATGAAGCTCGTGATGCCGGACCGAAGCTGCACGTGGTACCGGCCCGTCTGGCCGATGCCACCACGACGACGCTCTCCATACTCGGGGGCGACGTACCGCACCGCGCCTTCCCGCGCGAGGTAGGCCAGACATCCGCTCCAGAACCGAGCCACGGTCGCCATCGGCAAGGTCGCGTTCAGGCGCATCTGGTCGAGCACCAGCTCCTCAGCGTACTTCCGCAGGCGCCAGTCCTTCGGCTTCGCTAGTTCCGACGACGACGTCGCAAGCGTCACGATCCTCCTCGGCGTCATCGCTCACGCTCCGCACCGAGACGCCACATCGTCTGGACGCCCTCCGAGCAGTAGATCTCGGCGCCGTTCATGAGACGACAGAACCCGCGCTCCCCGTGCTCGATGGACACGCTCAAGATCATCCTTCTGTGGAACATCGTGAGCGTGGCGTTCGACTTCGCCGCTGGCACGATGCACACGCGGTCCACCGACTGCATCATCGCCGTGACCAGCGCGTCCAGGTACGCCTGCTCCTCCGGCGAGAGCGGCTCGTAAAATGCCTCGTGAAACCTGGTCATTTCTGCGTTGCTGAACGCATCTCGCTGCGATTGCGACAGTCCCTCTACGATCGGCTTCATCGCGCTGAGCTGGCGACGGAGCCTCTCGACGCTCTGCTCCATCGCGCGGATCTTCTCCTCGTCGGTCTCCATCACAGATCCACGATGATCGGCGTGTTGAGGTACTTGCGGCGCTCGGGATGCTGGCTCGACGCGTTGATGAAGAGCGTGCCGTCGACGAGCGCGAGGCCATAGCTCGCGTGGATGTGGCCGAAGACGTGGATCTTCGGCCTAACTCTCCGTACTGCCTCGCGGAGAGCCCAGCAGCCGTGGTGGGTGCCGTCTTCGATGTCGAGGATGCCGAGCGGCGGACCGTGCGTGATCAGCACGTCGCACGCAGGGACGCTTCGCCACCAGCGCTCGCGGTCGTCGCGGTCGTAGCAGAACGCCCAGTCGCCGATGCGCGGGACGCGCGGGCTCCCCCAGAACTTGATCCCGTTGTGCTCGTAGCGCTCCTCCTGGAGATACGTGACGCCTCGCAGGTAGTGGTGCCGCGCCCTCTCGCGCGGCTCGCGCTCCGAGGAGTCGAGCGATAGCTCGTGGTTGCCGGCGACGCAGATGACCTTGAACTTCTGGCGTCGGCACCACTCCCCGAAGCCGTTGATCTCGCTCGGCGATCCACTGTTCGTGAAGTCGCCCGCGTGCACGAGCACGTCGATGTCGCGCGGCAGCTTGAGGCGCCCATGCTCCATGTGAGTGTCGCTGACGAACGCGATGCGCGTCAGCCCGGTCTCCCGGCGCCGCTCTTCGTCGAACATCAGTACCTCGACAGTCGTCCGAGCAAGGTCGCGTACACGTGAGACACACCTACCGTCGCCATCCGGTCGGCTCGAAGCCCTGCCTCCAGCTCAGTCTCGTTGCCCAGCAGTCTCATCGCCTCGGCGCGGTCCTCCTGCGTGAAGCGAGTGCGCTTGGCCCACGACAAGAGCGCCTCCTGGCCCTCGTGAACGATGACGCCGTCCACGATGACGCGAACCGTCCCCCGTGGAGGCGCGTTGGGGTAGTGGTCACGGTTCGCGAGGAACGTCTCCACGATCTCTCGCTCGTGGTCAGCGCGCGCCATGTCCCGCCGCCCGCAGCTTCTCGTCGTGAGCCCGCCAGTGCGCCTCGGCACGGGCCACGAGCGTCGGGATGTCGATGCCGAGCGCCTCGGCCAAGAGCTTCGCATCGCGCTCGCTCATGACGGCGCGCAAGGCGACGCTGGTTCTGGGGTCGTCCCAGATCACCGGCGCAGCGACGGAAGTCTTCCAGGCCTCGCCCAGCTCGCGCGCCACGTAGAGGCGAAGCCTGGAGCGGGACAGTACGTCGGACGTCGCGACATCGACGACCTGCGTGACTTCGCGGTAGATGGTGAACTCCGCCACGTGTGACGTGTATCGCACGGCGCGGCGGATGTCCAGACACACTCACGGTTCTGTTGACGACCGCCAGATCGCGCAGCAGAATCAGGACTGCACTAGCCCTCCTGTAGAAGGGCCGCCGAATGGTCGGCGGCCCTTCGTTTTCCGTCAGTTGTTGAGCGCTGCGGCGAACCCGCCGATGATGGCGCCGATCACGACGCCTCCGGCCATGAACCACAGGATGGGCTGCTCCCACCACTGACGTTCGGCAGCGCGACGGCTCTCTTCGATCTCAGCCAGCAGCTCGACCTGCCGCGTCTGCCAGAGCGACTCGCGGAGCTGGAGCGCGTCGCGAGCACCGGTCGTGCGATGCCGCTCGATGGCGACCTCGCGCTCACAGCGGTCGCGCTCCATGCGCACGGTCCGCCCGAGCATCCACTCCAGGTTCTCGATCTGAGACGTGAGCCCGAGGTACGTCGCCACCTCGACGAGCAGGCCGTCGCGTGGCGAGGGCTGACCGCGGCGTAGACCCTCGGGGGCGACGAGCCGCACCGAGGGCGGGTCGGGGACAGCCTGCGCGAACGCCTCCGCGGGCGCCAGCGCCAGGAGCGCGACAACCAGCGACGCCGCGAGCCTCATCGCGGGTTCCTCTGCTCGTGCCAGCGCCGGAGGTACTCGACGACGGTGTCGAGGTCCTGCTGCTGGAGTTCTTCGTACTTCTCACGCTGGGCCGCGTTGAAGGCAGCGATGTCTGCCTCGTACTCGCGCTCGATGCGCTCGATCTCGGCGCGCTCGCGCTGGATCGCCGCATCGACACGGTCGGCAATCTGCTGCTCCCCCGGACCGGCATCGACCCCGCCCGGCACGATCACCGGCGGCGGCCCCGAGGAGCACCGGGTCCCCGCAGCGAACATGCAGACTGCGAAGAGGACGAAGGCGACGACCAGGAAGATCGACTGCGCGAGGTTGAGCTGGAGGCCCTTCATGTCACTCACCTCCCGGGACGGCGCCAGGGTCACTGGGCGAACTGCCACCGCCGCCGCCGCCGCCGAACCGCTTGCGGATCAGCTCGGGGATCAGCTCGATCGTCTTCTTGATGGCCCGGTAGAGCTGGCCGGACACCGCGCCCACCGCAGCGAACCAGAGCACGCGGACGTACC
>ERZ761597.18-NODE-18-length-89539-cov-7.829120_pt1 | contig 89539 bp, 95 predicted proteins | sample MGYA00433093_ERZ761597 | MGnify/ENA primary metagenome ERZ761597 (study PRJEB28899, sample SAMN03785557) | bioreactor sludge metagenome | biome: EBPR Sludge; feature: EBPR Bioreactor; material: 0.22µm filtered reactor supernatant | place: Saint Lucia: Queensland... | reverse complement strand
AGCCGATTGACCTGCTCGTTTACACGGCTGCCCTGCCACCAACCCATCCCGAATTGGTAAAGGCACATGAACTTGGCATTAGGGCAGTCAAGCGCGACGAACTGTTGGCGCAAATCATTCAAGAAAAAAATCTGAAACTAGTCGCGGTCAGCGGCACACACGGCAAGACCACCACAACAGGCATGCTGGTGTGGGCACTCAAGCAGCTTGGAATACCCGTTAGTTACTCGATTGGCACGACTATCAGTTTTGGTCCAAGTGGCCACTACGAACCGGACAGCGAATACTTCGTGTACGAATGCGACGAGTTTGACCGCAACTTTTTGCACTTTTCGCCGGAACTCGCGCTCGTTACGTCGCTAGGTTACGACCATAGCGATACTTACCCGACAAAAGAAAATTACCGACAAGCGTTCAGCCAATTCCTGAAGCAATCGAAGCATGGCATTGGCTGGCGGCATGACTTGAAGCAGCTGCCTGATGTGCCGAGCGACACGTTATGGCAGCTGCAGGACAATGAAGTCGCGCCAGTTAAGTTAGCTGGTGAGCATTACCGACTGAACGCAACCTTAGTATTGAAAGCGTTGGAATATTTGGGCTTCGACCACGATGCATCCCTGCTGGAATCTTTCCCCGGCACCAACAGGCGGTTTGAAAAACTAGGCGACAACCTGTACAGCGACTACGGTCATCACCCGACCGAGATTGCGGCTACGTTACAGATGGCCCGCGAAGTATCTAATCGGGTCGTTCTGGTCTACCAGCCACACCAAAATATCCGTCAGTACGAAATTAAAGGGTTGTATCGTAACTGCTTCAAAGACGCCGAAAAAGTGTACTGGCTTCCGACCTACCTTAGCCGCGAAGACCCTGACCTGACCGTCCTAACTCCGCAGGAGCTGACGGCAGATATTAGCAACAAAGACGCCGTTCTCATCGCCGACATGGACGATGAGCTATGGACCATGCTTGAACTTCACCGAGCAAACGGCGACCTTGTGCTGGTCATGGGTGCCGGATCGGTTGACGGCTGGGTCCGGTCACGCCTGCAAAAACAACTGACCGATTAGCGGTTGTCGCCGCTGCCCTTTGTGAGGCCGCGTTCTTTGCGACTAAGGACCTTGTCCAAATTAGTCTGGGCGATTTCTTCAAGCGAGTAGCCGAGGTAAATGCCGACCGAATTGACATACCATAGCACGTCACCCAGCTCTTTCATGAGCTCTTTTTTGTCTTCATCGGTGGCGACTCCGTCTTTGTCGCGCAGGATTTTTTTGAACTTTTCAGCCACCTCACCTGCCTCGCCAACCAGTCCGAAGACTTTTTCGAGCATAGCGTGCGAATCGATTGGCTGGCCTTCTTTGTCGTATAGGTCAGTTGATATTGCTTGTGATGAGTAGTCTGAAATTTGCATTATGTTTGTCCTTTCTTATTGATGCCGTAAGCTAATGTGGTGCTTAGCATGCGGGTGTTTATGATGTTCAACGATATAAACTCCGAACAAAATCAGCACGCCACCGATAACCATTTCGGGCGACAGTTTTTCGTTCAGCACGACGACCGGAATCAAAATAGCGACGAATGTTTCGAGGTAGCCAAGCGCGCTCATAACAGCACCGCCCACGCGCTCGTACGACCAGACGTTCAGTGCCCTGCCGATCAGGGCTACAACAATACCGGAATAGCCGACAGCCAACCAATATGGCATATCCGTCGGCGTATCAGCTTTGTTGCCAAACAGCAGGAACAGTACCAAGCTGACCGCAACCGCAAACCAGGCGCTTGTACCTATGACATCAGACATGGTAACGCCACGCTCGTTTGCCCGGCGCATAAAAATAATAGCAATGGTATACGTGACGCAATTGATTAGCGCCAGTGCCGTCGCCAGCGGGTAAAAAGCCGTACCGTTCTGACTTAAAGCGATTGGCAGTATGACTAATGTCATAGCTCCGATCATGGCCAACGTTATACCGGCTGCCATGCGACGGTTGAAATTTTCGTGAAATACTTTGGTTGAAAGCGCGATGAAGATGATTGGCGTAGCCAATGTGACAATCGACACGTAGCTTGCCTGGCTGTGTAGGATGGCTAGCGCATATGCAATAAGAGCAACGCTAAGCGCAATACTAGTAATCAAGACATCACGCCGGGCCTTTGCCGCAAGCAGTGCTTTTCGGCCTCGAATCATGAACGGCAGACAAACGAGCCCGATTAAAATGAAGCGACACATCGTGAAATAGTACGGGTCAGCATGTAGCACCGTACTGCGTATGATCGTCGCGTTCGGGGCAGCCAACATGACGGCGACAAGCGCCACTAAGAACCATTTGGAAGCTTTCATTCAGTCTTATTGTATCATCGGGGTCGCTCGTACCAGGTTTGTGGTCCGTCCTTCGTCGGTCCAACGCGCCTCGTAGGTCGTCATGATTTTGTAGTCGGAAGCAAGTTCGGAATCGTGAAGATCGAATGTGAGTTCTTGAATAAGCCACTGTTCGTGTACCAGCTGTTCTAAGCTCCACAAAAAGAAGTCGCGTGAATCGTGCTTAAGTATGAACGAACCGTCACTAACGAGCAGGGTTCGGTAAATATTCAAGAAAGTCGGATGCGTCATTCGCCGACCGCTTGAACGCTTACGCGGGAATGGGTCTGGGAATGTAAGCCAGATTGTCTGGGCTGAGTGTTCGATAAAACAATCGGCCAGCTGGTCGGCCCGGGCGCGAAGAAACCTGATATTGGTTAGGCCTCGGGCCGCAGCCTCATACGCACCTTTTTGCAGCCTGTCGGCTTTGACATCGACTGCCACGAATTGCTTATTCGGGTAACGCTCGGCCAGTTCGACACTGAATAAGCCTGTGCCTGCACCGACTTCAATCACATCGACGGATGTCTTTTCCCACTCATCTAGTTCGAAACAAAGCGGCGAGTTGGCGAATTTTGCGAATTTGTACTTTTTTCGTCGGCGAGTAATAACAAAATCGTTTGGATTGATCATCGAAGTCGTTCCGTATGCCCATCCGGCGCGACCCGTATAAGCTGCGACGGCGTGCTGTCAGTCACCGTACCGCCGTCGACATAAAAATCTACACCGCTACCAAAGTACGCCGCTGCCTGATGAATATCCATTGCCGGCTCCTCGCCTTCGGGGTTGGCGCTTGGCGCGACGAGTGGCCCGGTATTTCTAAGTAGCTGCCGCAATGCCACATCGTCCGGCAGCCGATAAGCTACCGAAGCGTTGTCGCGGCGAATCCATTCCGGCGCGTTTTCAGACGGTAAAATAATGCTAATTTTACCAGGCCATGAACCGGCTATGACGTGCTTCGCTTGTTCGGTCGGTTCATCATATACCTGATCGGTCAGGCCAATGAGCACAATGGGAGATTTAGCTTCGTCTCGGTGCTTCAGGTCATAAATCCGCTGCACGGCTACCTCATCGTCGGCCCGACCAACCAAGCCATAAAGCGTATCAGTCCGAATAACACCAATACCGCCCGACTTAAGTAAGCGGATGATCTCGGGGTCATTGAGCGATGAGAACACTTTCATATGGCGTGCAGTTCTATGGACTTATCATTTCGCATTCGGACAAAAAAATGAGCCCTGCTCATTTTTCCTGCCACCTATTGCTAGTGCTATACTACCACATATGGACCCCTTCAAAAACCAACAGCTACTCTCGACACTCGGCACCTGGCTACAGGATAATTGGTTCGAACTCGTCGTCATTTTTGCCGCAGCATTAATCGCCTACTTCGCCGGTACGCGGATTGTCGCCTTTATCGTTAAACGCGCCGTCAAAGGCGCCCGTCACCGGGCTTGGCACAAAAAAGATATCGAGAAACGACAAAAGACGTTGGTCGGGTTGTTCGTTAGCGTTTGGCGGATCGTCATTTTCTTCACGGTGTTATATGCCCTGCTGGCCGTCTTTTTCCCAAATATCGGTACGGCTATGGCTCCGCTGTTCGCGAGTGCTGGTATTATAGGCGTGGCTTTGGGGTTTGGCGCGCAGTCGCTGATAAAAGACTTTTTGTCAGGCATATTCATTATTTCTGAAAACCAGTACCGCGTTGGTGACGTCATTGACATCGAAGGGTTTTCGGGCACAGTCGAGCGGATTGGCACCAGAAGCACGGTACTGCGCGATGTAGACGGCAACGTGCATTATTTCCCGAACGGCATGGTACAGCACGTCATTAACAAGACCATGGGGTATAGCATGGCCCGGTTCACCATGCTACTTCACCCCGACACGGATATTGATATGGCTTCTGAGCTAATCGATACTGTCGGCAAGGCACTCAGCGAGGAAGAAACCTGGAAGGATAAGATTCTAAGTGCGCCTGCATTCGTTTCAGTCGGCGAAATCACTGGCAGTTCGGTCGAAATTATTGTTGCCGGTAAAACACAACCGAGCGATCAGTGGAGCGTCGTATCAGAAATGCGCCGCCGTCTGTTAGAAGAATTTGAAAGCAAGCAAATCCGTCTTGCGGTCACCCCCTTCCCTGCCGCTGGGCTTAAAAAGTAACTAGTCTTGATCAAGCGCTAGAGCGCTATCGCTCAGCGCGTCGCCTGAAAAGGCGTCGATGTCAATCAGGGCTTCGGCGGCTTTTTTCTTATAGAGGGTGTCGAACTCATTCAAAGCCTCTTTCGTAATTGGTCCGTCGCCGGAAAAACCGTTAAAGACTTCTTTGTCTTTGGTCGCTTCTTGCCGGGCGCTGTCGTAGCCCGGTCGCGACAGATCAAGCTGGAGCGTCCCACTGCTCTGGTACAAGCTCAGCGCAACATACACCAAGAATAACGAAATCAGAATGACCAAAATTACCATGCTGAAAAACTGGTGGGTGCGTACTGTGCGAATGGCAACGGTGTCGCGGCTCTCGGCAAAATGCGGGTGATCGCTCATGAATGCTCCTTGTCATAGGCGGTCTTGAAGTCGGTGAACGTCGTGCCATACTGCCGCACAAGATTCTTGATAGTCTGGTTCGTCTTGGACAACTCGTTACGCTTTTCACGTGCGGTCAAAAGTGCGTTATAAAAGGCTACCGGTTCGCGGGTGCAGTCGATTTCAAGTACCTTTGTCAGGGCGTTGTCGTATTGGATGTATTGGTCGTAGAATTTGGTGTAGGCTTCGTTATAGTCAGCCGTTATGGTAAGTAGCGCGCCACCATCAAGCTGGTTCGATGCCAACCGGCGGTTCAAAGGGACCATTAGTTTGTCACTGATCGTTCGGTACAGGTTGCCGCGGTCGTTGCGAAGAAACGCGTCGGTTTGATGTAACCGGTTCAGCGCTGCTTGGTTCTCAACACAGCGGCTACGGATACGCGCCATCTTCTCCGGCGTAATGGTCGCGGCCGCTTCTGCCTGTCCTGCCGACACAAATAAACCAGCACCGAGCAGCAGTGCAGCCACCATTAAAAGACGAAATTTCATGCTTATTAGTATGCGACGTCCGCCCCTATTTGGTCAAATGAAGCCGACCGGCCGTAACCCTCACTAACCCGTCACTCAAAAGACCGGAAAGCGCTAACTCAAATCGTCCGTCGGCTGATAGCTCACGACGCAGAGTCTGCTCGTCGCAATCACTAACTACCAACCGGCGCACGATTTGTCCGCGTACTTGGCGGATACTTCCTTCGAGTGGCGACTGCTTTTTGTAGTGTTTGCTTGAAGTGTTATTCCGGACTCCTTGCGCTTTCAGCCAACTGCCGTAGTCCATGAGCGACCAGTAAAATTCGCGAGGGTGCTCGCGGTCGAGCGTTTCGTTCAGTTTCTTTAAAATCTGCGTATCATCAACGGTTTCGGTGTCATTAAAGAAATGGTGAATATAAACGGTACGGATATTCGTTTCTACAAAAATTGCAGGGGTGTTGAATGCGTAAGCCAAAATCGCTCCGGCAGTGTTCGTACCGACGCCAGGAAGGCTCAGTAATTCTGGTGCTGATTCCGGAAACCGCCCCTCAAACTCATTGACGACGCGTTTTGCCGCCTCGTGTAAAAATTTGGCGCGGCGATTATAGCCAAGACCTTGCCAGGCCATTAGGACATGGGCCAAACTGGCACTTGCTAGCGTTTGTTCGTCCGGAAAGGCGGCAATAAACGCTTCGAACTTTGGAATCACGCGGGGCACCTGCGTCTGCTGCAACATAAGTTCACTTACCAGTACGTAATACGGTCTGGTGTCATTGCGCCAAGGCATGTCGCGGTAGAGTTCTTTTCCCTTTTGCCATAACAGCACTTTAAACTCAGCGTTTTGCACCCCCTTATTGTACAGGGGTATACTAATAGAATGACGACATACGTTCTAGCAGGAGGATGTTTTTGGTGCTTAGACGCCGTATTTAGGCGGCTTAATGGCGTTACTCAATCTACCTGCGGATATGCGGGCGGAACGAAAGAAGAAGCCGATTACTACCGTGTCGCAAGCGGTCAAACCGGACATGCCGAAAGCGTACGGGTAACCTTTGACGAATCAACGCTTCCCAAAGAAGACCTTCTGGACATTTTCTTCCTGATTCATAATCCCACGACCATAAACCGCCAAGGTGCGGATACCGGGCCGCAGTACCGTAGCGCGATGTTTTATGCCGACGACACGCAAAAAGCCGATTTCGAAGCCGCCGCCAACCGGTCCGCGCAAAACTGGGACGACCCGATTGTGACCGAACTGGCACCACTCGACGCGTTTTACGAAGCCGAACCTGAGCATCAGGATTACTTTACGAACAATCCCGCCAATCCATATTGCTCGGTCGTCATTAACCCCAAGGTCGTAAAAGCCAAAAAAGAATACGCTAAGTACTTCAAGGAGGTAGTATGAAACTAACCAAATATGAACACGCGTGTTTCACGGTAGAAAAAGATGGCAAGCTGCTTGTCGTCGACCCGGGTGGATGGACGACAGACCTGCCGGCTCTTGAAAGCGTGGTCGCGGTCGTCGTGACGCACGAGCATCCGGATCACTTTGACGTGAATGCACTCGGCGCGATTATTAGCCATAATCCTGATGCCCGTATTTATGCGCACGAAAATATTACCCGCCAGTTTGGTGACACGCTGCCGGCGACTGCCGTGGTTGCGGGTGAAGGTATTGAAGCCGGCCCGTTCAAATTGGAATTCTACGGCGGCGAGCACGCCACCATTCACCCTGACCTGGCGGTTGTTGCGAATCTTGGCGTCATGATAAATGGCAAAATTTATTACCCGGGCGATTCGTTCGTGCAGCCAGACCGCCCGGTTGACGTGCTTGCGCTTCCGACTACCGCACCATGGCTCAAAATCAGCGAAGTGTTTGACTTTTTGACAGCAGTCAAGCCGCGCCTAGCCTTCCCCACGCACGACGCCATATCGTCTGATGTCGGCAAACAGCTGCCGGACCGTATGGTCCCAATGTTCGCCGAAAAGGCTGGAACGACCTACCAGCGACTACACGAGCCGATTGAAATTAATGAATGAGGCCCTAGAACATCTGCGAGCGAATGATCCCGTCATCGCACGGTTAATTAATGATTACCCGGTCCCAACGCTCAAGAAACATGGGAATTATTACCAGGAACTGGTCGACAGTATTATTTCGCAGCAACTGAGCGTTCATGCTGCGCGGGCAATCGAAGGCCGGTTCAAAGACCTGTTCGGCGGTCGCTTCCCGGAGCCGGAAGAAATCCTCACCAAAGACATCGAAGAGCTTCGGGCTATTGGATTCAGCCATCCGAAAGCACGCTACGTCCAGGACCTGGCTCAGAAGATCATCGATGGTGAAGTCACATTCGAGGGAATCGATGACCTTACGAATGACGATATTATCACCGAACTTACCAAGGTCAAAGGTATCGGCGAATGGACGGTACACATGTTTTTAATGTTTTGCATGGGCCGGCTCAATGTGCTGCCGGTCGGCGACCTTGGCATCCGAAACGGCATAACCAAGCTGTACGAATTTGAAACGACTGTCACACCGGATGATGTACGGAATGTCGCCGAAAAAAATAACTGGCGACCGTATGAATCGGTCGCCAGTTGGTACGTTTGGCAAAGTTTAGATAACGTGCCTGCTACTTCGTCGTCTTAGCTTTTGGCTTGACGTTAGCACGGACATCGCGTTCAACCGCCTTGGCGGTAGCTTTAGCATCTTTAGCGACACGTTCGCCGCGCACCTTAGCTTCTTGCGCTAAGCGCTCGGCTTCGTCGCGCATGACGACAGCTGAATTACGAGCGCTCTCGGCCATACCCTTGGCTTCTTTGCCTACTTTGCCGGCACCGGTCTTGACCGATTCGCTAGCAGCAGCCGCAGCGGCTTTTGCCTGCTCGGCCCTTAGCTTGGCTTCGCCTTTAGCTTCTTCAGCTTTGTTTTTCAGGTCTTCGCGGGTTTCCTTACCGCTCTTCGGTGCGACCAAAATCCCGGCCACAAACCCGGCTAGGCTAGCGAATAATACTTTTAGTAAACGACTCATATTTCCTCCTATTTCTTACGAAACGCTTTGACGGCTTCGGCGAACACCCTTGCAGGATTCAGCCAGTTCGTTGCCGATGATATATTGTGCGTGATCGCATCGACGTTCTTCGCGATACTGTTCACCTTAATAATAACCAGTGTCACTGCCGCAAGCAACGCTATTATGACGACCGAAAGCAGTACGACTGCGATTGTGAGAAGCGTGACGATAAGATTTGTATCCATAGAGCACTGCCTTTCTTATGTTAGGAAGTTAGTATTATTAGTATATCACTTTTCTTGTTGTTTTGCAATATGCACCATGTACGGCGCGAGGACTGTCAAACATAGAACAATGGTTATAAGGTGGCCTACCGACCATATGACGTGCCGTTTCGAACCGATGACGCTCGAATATCTATGCCGTACCACGTTGTCGACCGCCGCCCGGACACTATGAATATCGACGTCAAAATGTTCCGGCAGCGTATTGACGGCCTGGTCGAGCGCTGGGACTTTACGCCTAAGCATGGCAGAGATCGGTGTGTCGGGTCGGGCAACGCCGCAGAGTGTAATAACGCGCGCGACCCGCTTGTCATTCACAGCCGTATGGAGCACTAGAGTAGCGCCGGCACTTTCGCCAACCAACACAATCCGTGATTTCGGAGGTGCTTTGTCGATGGCTGCTTTGATTACACTCATTTTTTGATCCATGTCCCGGCCGTCATACCAATCAAGTTTGGCTGGCGTGACCTTCGCGCCCCATAGCTTCCACCAAAAAAGGGCTATCAACCGCAATCGATGATAGCCATCGCCAAGCCCTGGAACATATACGATATGGGTCGTCATGTCCTCAAGTATATCAGCGTGCTACAGTGGAACTATGAGCAGAATTACAGTAGCCAGGGCTTTGACGGCACGATTTGCACGGCGCTTTGTCCGGCTGGCCGACATTCTTGTTGCTGTAATCACGATTATTTTAGTTGCCGGAGTATGGGCACTCACCTACTTTTTCAGCGCCTGGTGGTGGCTGCTTGTTCTGCCACTATTGTTCCTGCTCGGGTTATATGTCATCGTCCGGCTTATCGTTGCGGTTATCATTTCACATGTACATGTTGGCCAACTAAGTAAAGGGCAGCGAACAGCGCTCGATGATTTTATCGATAAAGTTCAGCAAGCCATCGAAGCCCGCGCCACTCCCTTGCCGCTCATCGCTCTAATCTGTATAAAGGATATCGTTGTCCACCGCGACCTTACGACGGTACGAAAAATCATCAGCGAAACCGCTGGCCTGCGCCGTGATTACCAAGACTTAGAAAAGTTATTTACCTAAGAGTGCTTTCGCACCCAGGTCGTCATTTCAGTTTCGACTTTGGCTAACCCATCATCGATTTGATCGGTCTTCGCATTTCGATAGCTATGTTGCAGCCCATCAACAACAATGAGTTCTTTTTCTCCTGGAATTTTCTGCATGAGTAACTCTTGGTGGGCTGGTGGACACGGCTCATCTTGACTGCCTACAATATCGAGAACTGGCATGGTAAGGTTGTGAGCAAGTGGTAGTAGATCGAACTTTTTCAAACTCTCTTGGCATGCCCAACCGATCTTATGGACGACACCCGGTCGGGAGGAACTTGGTGATTCTTTATACCCCCTTTGCTTATATAGCTCAAACTCGTTAGGGTCCATGGTTGAGCTAAGAAGCTCGTAGTTAATAACCGGCGCCATTGTAGCCAGAAGAGATACTTCTTCAGGGTGATGTTCAGCATACCAGGCGGTCGATTGGGCTCCCATACTATGTCCACTGAGTGCAAAAGGCTGCTTGAACCAATCTTGAGTTCGCGCCCATTCAATTACATCTTCAAGGTCGCTTATGTAGGTGTCGTAGGTGACATCGAACAGATCACCTTCACTTTCGCCTACTGAATGGGTAGCATCAAATCGAACCACTATATATCCGTTATCCAGGAAAGCCCGTGCGAATGCCTGTATGTGCGGTTGATCTTTTGAGCCTTTTTGTCCGTGCGCAACGAATGCAAGCTTGTCTGCAGTATCGTCCTGAGACTCTATTACCATGACGATCTTGAGCCCAGCTCTATTAGTAATCGTCTGCTTGGTATTCATTACGGCGCTAGTCGGTTGATGTCGCGTGGGAAGAGCGTGGCTTCTTTGACGTTATGCAGGCCAATGGTCTTTTGAACCAGGCGGTCGATACCGAAGCCGCAACCGCCATGTTGTGGCAAGCCGAACTTGAAGGCTGAAAGGTAGTACCTAAAGCCGTCTGCGTTCACGTCGAGTCCGGCGGCAGTCATTTGCTCGACCATTTTTTCGTAGTTGTTTTCACGAAGCGGCACGGTGGCAATTTCGAGGCCACGGAATAGTAGGTCGGCCCAAGCAACGGTGTCTTCTTTGAACTTATGGTAGAACTTGCCAGCTTCTTTTGGAAAGTCTGTGGCGTACACTAAATCGCTACCCAATTCTTTTCGGGCATAGTCAGCAATCCAGCGCTCTTCGTCCGGAATCAGGTCCTTTTCGTTCGTGGTATCGGTGCCAGTGGCTTTGGTGTACATATCGTGAATTTCGGCGATGGTGAATTTTGGTACATCGTCTGCCAACTTCAATTCGGGGGCGTTCAACGACTTTAGGTCGTCGGCATGTTTGTCGTATACGGCTCGAAGCGCGTGCTTGGTCATGTTGGCTACCATGTCCATGACTTCTTGGTGACTTTCAACAAAGCCCATTTCGAGGTCGAGCATAGTAAGTTCTGTCAGGTGGCGTGTAGTTGCCGAAGGTTCGGCCCGGTAGCTGTGCCCGATTTCATAGACTCGTTCGAACACACCAACCATGATCTGCTTATAAAACTGCGGGCTTTGAGCGAGCGTAGCGGTCTGGCCAAAGTAGTCTAGTTTAAATACTTCGGCGCCGCCTTCGGTCGGCTCGCCAAGTAGTTTCGGCGTGTCGATTTCTACGAACTCGTTTTCGTCGAGAAACTGCCTGAGTGAACGCGTCAATGCACCTCGAATCTTGAAGATCTTTTGTTCCTGCATGTTGCGCAGGTTTAACACGCGGTGCTCGAACAACGTGTCTAGGTTTTCAGATTTATGTGAAATAGGCTTGTCGATTTCAATCGGCGGTTCTTCGGTGACTGGACTTAACACCTCGACCGACACGTCGTGCAGTTCTGCTCCGCCTGGTGCACGCTCATCGGCAACAACAGTCCCAGTAAAGCTGACGACCGTTCCAACCTGCATGCCGCGTAGTTTTTCAAGTTCGTCTTTGCTGTCTATCAGATTCTGCGCCAGGCCACTACGGTCGCGTACGGTCAAAAAGTTCAGTCCACCAAGTAGGCGCTTTTTGTGCAGCCAACCTTGAATAGTAATTTGTTCACCGATGTGTGCGGGAATATCCCGAATAAGTGTTCTTGCCATATCTTGGCCATTATACCTTATTACCAGAGGTGATTGCCAGTGAGACGCGTTGCTGTCATACTATAGCTAAACCGTAAGCGTTATATAAACATGCATCATAACCAAGAAATATTTACCGAACTGAGCCTTGTCCTCGTTATCGTCGCGGGTATTTCTGTCGTTATGCGCCTGCTTCGGCAGCCGTTGATTCTTGGATATATATTGTCGGGAATTATTGTTGGGCCTCTACTGCTTGACCTAATTCATGCCAAAGAAGCGTTCGACGGCTTCAGCCAAATTGGTATCGCGCTACTACTGTTCATTATTGGCCTCGGGATGAATGCCGGAGTCATTAGAAGCCTAGGAAAAGTCTCAATTACGACCGCGGCGATCATTCTTACACTAGTCGGCGGGTCGGGAGTGGTTGCAACTTACCTGCTTGGGTTCGATATACGAACGGCGCTTGTTATGGGAATAGCTCTGTTCTTTTCTAGCACCATCCTGATTTTGAAGGTACTTTCCGACAAGCGCGAGATTAGCCGACTGCATGGGCAAATCGCTATCGGTGTGATTCTGGTCGACGACATCGTAGCCACGCTCGCCATCGTGCTGGTGACTGCCGCGTCATCGGGTGGAGCGCAGGCCGGCGACCTATTGTCGCTGTTCGCCAAAGCGGGTGGCTTAGGGCTATTGCTGTACCTCGCTGGTGCTTATGTCATACCAAAGTTTTCAAAGGCATTAGCTAAGAATCAGGAATTACTGTTTGTTTTTGCCATTGCTTGGGGCTTCGGTATTGCCAGCCTGTTTGGACTTGCCGGGTTCTCCCATGAAGTCGGCGCCCTTTTTGCCGGCGTGTCACTCGCCGGACTTCCTTATGCCATGGAAATGGGCACTCGGTTAAAACCGCTCCGAGATTTCTTTGTTGTACTATTCTTTGTAACACTTGGCGAACGGTTCTTGTTTGATGATTTTGCCGCCACGTTGATTCCGGCATTGGTTCTTTCGGCTATCGTACTAATCGGCAAACCATTATTTACCATGGCCTCGCTTGGCGCACTTGGATATACGAAATTGACCAGCTTTAAAGCCGGCATTCACCTTAGCCAGATTAGTGAGTTCTCGATTGTGTTAGTCGTCCTTGCGACCCAGATCGGGCTCATAAGTGCGCGGGCCGCCAGCGTCATGACGCTGGTTGCGCTTATTACCATCGCCGCCAGTTCTTACCTTATGAAGTATGACGACCCACTTTACCGTCGCTTCCACAAGGTACTGGGAATATTCGAACGACGCAACCCGACGGAACGAAAACAAAAACGCGGCCTGTACACCGCAATCCTATTTGGTTATCACCACGGCGGCCACGAATTCCTAAACCTGTTTCGCGACATGAAGCAGCGGTACCTGGTAGTAGACTATAACCCTGAAGTCATTGAGCACTTGGAGTCGCAAGGTATTCGCCACGCGTATGGCGACGCGACCGACACCGAGTTTCTAGAAGAAATTAACGCCGGCCATGCAAACTTCATAGCCAGCACCATTATTGACCGCCGGGTCAATATGCAACTCCTGACGTATCTTCACCGTTACTCAGAAGACATCACGTTCATTTGCCACGCCCGTACGTACGAAGACGCTTTGGAGCTGTACGAACACGGCGCCGCCTATGTTATTCTGCCGCGCTTCTTAGGGTCCGAATATATTACCAGCCATATAAAACGTTACGGCATGGATAAAAAGGCTTTCGAAGGCTTCCGCGCCCGTCACATTGTAAGTATTGGTAAGGCTGCAGTCGAAAACGGTTAACGGCGTTTGCCAAACAATGTCTTAATGATGTCACTGAGCGTGACAAGCCCCACCGTATCGCGTCCATCGGTCACAATAAGCATATGGTGCTGAGAATTAAGCAGCAGGTTCATAGCAGTCGTAAGAGATTCTTCCGAATCGATCGACCTAACATCCGGATCCATGGCCGTTTCCACTTTGGCGGTGTGTTTGCGGGTCGTGTCGAGTGTCTGTACGTCGCGTAGCCGAAGAATGCCGACTATATCATCTGCTCCGCCACCGTTCAGCACCGGAAAGCTTTCGTGACCGGACCTGTGCAGGTCGTCAAGTACTAACGGGCCGAGTATCTCGTGCTTGCCTATGGTAAACATATCTTTCTTGTGTGTCATAACCTCTGACACTCGTCGGTCTTCAAAACGAAGACTACCAATAAGAAGGTGCCTTTCGTCGTCGCTTAACACGTGCCCACCGCGTTCAATTAGGTGTTCAAGCTCAGCTTTTGAGTCAAAGCCGTGGGCAGCACTAGTCATTCCGCCATGGCGTAACCAAACGAATACCTTTTTATACCGCTGCACGAAACCGAGTAGATTTACTTCTTGCTCGTTATATATCCGCTGACTAAAGCGGCGCAGTGGCCTTAGTCGAGACATGCTGCCAAACAGAACAGCAATGAACGCCGCGGCTATGATTCCCCATGCCATGCCCAGCAGCCCAATCAATACCGGCACGGTAAGTACCAACAGAAGCGCCTGAACGATACGCAGAAATGACATGGCGTCGGCAAAATACGAATCACGCAGCTCGTCGAGCACCGTATTTTCGCCGAGCTCACGCCGGCGCTTTAGTTCGAATGCGCTATGCCGTGGTCGGTTCGGCGTTACGGCCGCAAAAAACAACAGACCCACCAGAAGGATCACGAGTAACAGTGTGAGTGCCGTCGTCATCCACTTTATTGTACCCGAACGCGAACTATTGTTTCAAAGTGAACTTTAGTACAATAGGAAGGACTTAATAAGGAGACTTACTGACATATGAGTGGACGTGGCTGGATAATTTTCGGAGTAATTTGCGTTGTGCTGTTCGGGGGGCTGATTTTTTGGTCGGGGCGCGACCGAATTGATGTCTCTAAAGTCGACACGAACAAAGTTCTGAGCGGGTCGGCGGCGTCTGGCAATATTGCTGACCGAACATTCGGCGATAAGGATGCCAAGGTCGTGCTTATCGAATACGGCGATTTTCAGTGCCCAGGTTGTGCTAGCGCGCACTCAGCCGTAAAAGCCATGAGCGAAAAGTACAAAGACAACCTCGCGTTCGTATTCCGTAACTTCCCGCTTACCAACATTCATCCGAACGCGCGTGCGGCATCTGCTGCTGCCGAAACTGCTGGCCAGCTTGGTAAGTACTGGGAAATGCATAACATGCTATACGAAAATCAAGACGAATGGTCGAGTGCATCGACTGAAGATCGCACCGGAATCTTTGCCGGCTACGCTGAGCGGATTGGCCTTGATAAAAAGACATTCACCGCCAAGCTTAACGACACCGCGAGCGTCAGCAAAAAGATCAACTTCGACTTAGCCCTGGGACGCAAACTAAACGTCAGCGGCACGCCGACCTTTTACCTGAACGGAAAGAAGCTGGCCGAGAACCAATATAGCGGCGAAGAAGCGCTTGAAAAGACGCTGCTCGAAGAGTTCAAGAAACAAAACATCACCGTTACACAAACGACCGAAAACCAATAAGCAACCATCGTGGCCACGCTTGCTCCCCGCAGGGTGGACAGTATAGAGTAGGTATATGAATAAGCCCGTCAAAGACATTGTAAAAACGTTTTTCGATGGGCACCCTCTCGTGCGCTACAGCAAGGGAGAAATCCTGCTTCGCCCTGACGAAACTCTCACCAATGTCTTTTATCTCGTCGAGGGTCAAGTCGTCGAATACGATATTTCGACCGCCGGTAACGAAGTGGTCATAAACGCGTTCAAGCCCGGGGCATTCTTTCCGATGTCACTGGCAATGAACAACGTACATAATGATTATTTCTTTGAAGCAGCCACGAAATTGTCGGTACGGGAGGCACCTGCTGACGAAGTTGTCCAATTTATCCGCGAAAATCCTGACGTGTGTTATGACCTGCTGCGCCGCGTATATCTTGGCACCGACGGACTGCTTCGGCGCATGGCCCACTTAATGGGAGGCAAAGCCCGCAGTCGTCTGGTTTTCGAACTTCTTAACGGCGCGGCCCGATTCGGCGAAAAGCGCTCCGGTAACGCCGTTCATATTCCTATGACCGAAAAAGATATCGCTAAACGTTCAGGCCTCTCACGAGAAACAGTCAGCCGCACTATGCACGCATTAAAAGATGAAGGCCTTGTGTCTGTCCGCGCTAACGGACTATACATACCAGACACCAAAAAGCTCGAAGCCGTTATTGGCAACCAACTCTAGTTACCGAACAAAGTCTTAGCGCGTACGAGCCTACCGTAAAAACATGTCGTATGGCTTGTATGATGCTTGCGATGGCGACCAGTAGTTTTTTCACCATCAAACGCGCGCTTCCATCTTCACTATCTACCACGCCACATTCTGCTTCGTCCAATCGCTCAATCTCATCGATCAGATTCCACTCGACGGTCAGCGCCGACAACGATTCAATAAGCTCGGGCGTGTACGCCACTCCGGCTGCTTCGAATATTTCCACGTACAGTAAAGCCCGCTCTTCTTTGGTTTCGACATCAAGCGTGGTCGTCGCCTCCAAAATCTCATGTACGATTTCCTCTACGCTCCCGCCGTCTTCAGGCATGTCGGACACGATTAGCTCAGCAAGCTGTATGAGCTCGTTTTCAACTTCTTCCGCCACTACGCCGAGGGGTTCAACCTGAGTAGGCTCAAGTATGTCTATGTGTTCAGGCTCGTCTATTTCGGGACCAAAGTCAGACGAAAGTTCGATCAAATCCTCGTCGGCAATCGCCAAGTCGGGTTCTTCAGTCGATGTTGTTTGCGCGTTTTCGACAATCTTTGGATCTTCGACAAACTCATAGTCCGAAACTTCAACATAGCTCTCTGCTTCGTACTGCACGGTCAGCTGTTCGTCGTCTATTACCGCGTCGTTTTCTTCACGTACAAAGTCGGTTGCTTCAGTTGTCGCCATGTTCGGTATTTCAATTGCTACGTGCGCGTCCGGCCAGGATTCAAGAATCTGTGGTTCGTTGACATCGGCGAGCTGCGTGGTGTCTACGATTTGTTCTTCTTCGGTGTGTTCATTCGTTTCGCTTCTTTGAGTTACAACATCCGGAGTTATTCCATCTTCTTCATTTTTATCAATAATCTTGCGTTCAATCGGGTCGCTTCTTAACCTACCAATGTCTTTTGCGGCGACATCGACAAATGTACTGGGGATCGTTTCCGCGGGAACAGGCGGGATGATAATCTGCGCAGGTGCCTCCTTTTTTTGCCGCGTATCAGGCTGTTCGAGATCCTTCTCAACTTGAGTTTGTTCTACGACGCTGCGTATAGGCTGGTCTTCTGGCTGCAGCGGCACAAAGGTTGGCACGTTCTCGCTTTCTTCCGGTGAATCTTCTTCGAGTTCCATGGGTTCGATTGACGCGCGCGCCAGCAAACCTTCCGCATAGGCAATCAGATTCGATTCATTTTCGGGAGTCCACGGGCCGGGATGTCTGTTCATAGCTGCACTCAGTGTCAATGTCTCGCCTTCAATATCGACAAGCACATCCTGGTACGTGAATATCAGGCTATACAGCGTTTCGTCGTCCCATGCCGGATTAATGTATTCCGGAACCAGGTCGTCAGATTCCATGACAAGCGACTCTGGTGCTAGTTCGTACGCCGACTCATAATAAAGTGTTTCGCTCACCTATCTTTCGCCTCAATTAATTATTCGTGCCTAGACTTCGCAGACACCGCCGGCACAAGCTAGTTCTTTAGCACCTGTCGTCTGGTCGTTCCGCTCGTAAATCACCAGTTTCGAAAAGTCCAATGTACCCAACGCGGCCGCACGCTTATCGTATTCCGCTTCAGTTATTTCTTCGTACGGCGCCAGTTGGTAAACATGGTCGTTGCGCGGCAGGAATGATAGTCCCCCTACTATATCCCAGTTCTCGTATACGAAATTGGCAATGCCAAGCCATTCGTCATCACTCGCATAAATCGTGACTGACGGGTTGTGTTCAGTAAAGTGGGTTTTAAGCCGTTTCCATTCTTCCAGCATAGTTAAGGCTGACACATCCTTGGCTACAATGGCGCCTTCAGGTGCCTTAACCGGAAACTCCAGGACCATCGTCGTAGCAGTTGCGGTCGAGTATCCAACTTCAGGAAACATCGGCACGCCTTGGTCTTTGGCCAGTTTCAAGAGCGGATCGTTAACGCTGATACGAACACGGCGGATATAGTGCTTGGCGAACCATGGGTGCATACCCGACCCGACACCTAATAGCTGGCCGGAGTTTCCATGTGGCTTAACGCAGGTAATCGCTTTGGATTCGTTGGTGCCAAGTTTTTTAGCGTAGACTTTATTCGCTTTTATGGCTTCAGCGCGGAGCGCTTCTAAGTTATCGTCATCACGGACGATTTCATTATCGTAGTAACCAGTAATCGATACGCCCAGCAGTTGTTCTGCTTCACAATTATCACGCCACGCTTTATCTAGGTAACCAAAATCAAGTAGCGTCGCTTGGTATGTTCCAACGAGTGTCGCGAGCCGCATTTTGCGCTTCAAATTCTCCATGTCGTCGTCAGGCCGAACAACGATTGAAGTTAAGTTACAAAACTGCTTTGGTCGCAGGTAAATCTCACCGCAAGGGTTTACACCGACTTGTGGAATGTCTTTGATTTCGGCCCAGCGTCGTGCCGGTACTTGTTTTTCTAGACCTCCACGGTTGAAGATTCCGCGCTCACCGGTACCCGATGTAACCAGAGCAGACCATTCTTCAAGGAACTCTGCAGCCGTAGGTTTGACTTCATAGACGGCTGAGTTGTTGGCCATTGAACGTTGGCCTTCAGTGGTCCAAAACGTTCCTTTTTTCGAGTCGCGCATTGCTTGGTCGTCAAACGACGACAGTGAGATAAGCGCTGAACGCCGAACGCCGCCAGCCACGACAATTAAGCCAATCTGACAAATAATGTCGTGAAGATCCAACGTACTCAGTCGTCGTCCTTGGCGTGACAGCATTTTGCCGCGGGTAAATTCCATTAGGTCGCGTAGCGGTGCCGGGCCAGAGGATCGTCCGCCCATGGTAGTAAGCCGCGCACCAGCCGGTCGTAGTTTTGAATAATCAATCTCAACATCGTAGCCACTTGACCATAATTCACACGCCTTGGTGTAGGCTTCGCACCAACCTTCTTTGCTGTCTTCAACCACAATCGCCGGTTTGGTTTTGCCAGTTTGTTTTTTGATTTGTGGGAACTGCTCGACGTTTTCCGGCTCGACCGTAAATCCGCACCCGGCCCCACACATCGACACGTACATTATTTCTGACAGGTCACGCCAATTGGTCGGAGCGATGTAGGCACAGTTGTAAGCGCAGACATTCGTGGCGCGGCAGGCGTCACCAGCAGACCAAAGCAGCCGCATGGACGGGCAAATTTCGCGGTTAATAATTGCTTCGCGAACTTCTTTGTATTCGGATTCTTTTAGCGACGAACCAAGCCGTTCATGCATGTAGTCCATAAACCGGTCGATCGCTTCGACCCATGTTTCACGGCGACCTAGGTCGTCACGCCAACGGGCATAGAACTGATAAAAAATAAATTCTTGGTAGGTCGACGCGAAATATTTGCCGCTTTCGGCCACCTTTTCGCGGACTTCGTTCGGGACTGAAAGTTCCATCTCACGCCGTCGCGCGTGCTCCTCACGATACAAAATAAATGCTTTTGCCGTTACCATGTAGCCCGACTTCATGAGCTGACGTTCAACTTCGTCCTGAATCGATTCAACGTCGGGAACGAACCCTTCATGCTTCCTAGCCACCGCCCTCAGTTTGGTCGCCACATCGTGGGCTACTACAGCAGCCTCGTCGAACGACCCCTCGCCAGTTTCTTCGAGTGCTTTGGTAATTGCGCTGACGATCTTACCGAGTTCGAACGGCACCAGCCGGTCGTCTCGCTTACGGACAACAGGTAGCAGCTCCCTTCTTTTTGCAGTATTGTCCTTTTTGGTTGAGGTTTGTGTTTCCATGCGTAAAAAGCCCCTTTCACGGTGTCTTAGATTTAGATTATGTCCGCCTCCACGCTGCGTAGCGTCATTGTAATGGCTCACGACACTAGGTACGTGTGACAATAGTCATTCCGACTGATTTTACAACGAATCAAAAATCGCCCCGGTGCCTTGGGACGATTCTATTTTTACGGGATGTGCGCGGAACTAAGTTCTGCACACGAGTCGAACATTACTGTTCAATATACTTTTGCCATTCGGCAGGCACCACATCCACTGCGATCCGTTTGCTCCGTGAAGGCGCAAACTCGATTGCGATTGGCATGTAGTTTATGCTCCATGTACGTGCTTAAAGGACGTACTTGTTCTTCTAAAGCGCATTCGACCTTTATATTAAATTTCGTTTTTGGCGCCGAAGAACACAACGATAATAGTACCAAATAGTGCAAGCTGCGTCAACCCGTAGCATGTGCAACAAGCTTATTCTTACCCCTGTTAATGGTCATGTTTTGGCTAGAAGATGCGCAGCCGTCTGCCGACCAGATAAACAAGCAGAATTAGTAGCGCAGTGAACGATGCGATGGCTGGAAACACCCAAGGCTGATTGGTCGGAAACGGCAACAATATATTCATTCCAAGCATGCCATAAAGGACATTTGGCAGTGTAATGAGTACGGTAAAAACGGTGAGCGTTTTCATTCGTTGGTTCAGTCCGTTGTTCGCAATTGTGCTATAGGCGTTTCGGATACTTTCGACACGGCTTTGGTAGCTTTTTATGGCTACAAGTAATTGCTGAATATGCAGGCCAATGTCGTCGAGCGCTTCGAGACTCTGCGTGCCCAGCGTGTCGTGGGTATTTTCGCGCAGGCGTTTAGTCATAGCAAGCATACTGTCCAGGTTCATGTGGCAGTGTGTCAGGTTATCTTCGACCGTCACAAAATGTATGAAATCGTGGTTCGTAATTTCGTGTGTCTTCAAACGGTTAGCTGTATCGGTAATAGAACGAGACGTATGAGAAATCATGTCTTCGAACGCCGCTACAGCAGAAGCCATCACGCCGATAAGTAGCGTTTCGGTGTGCTCCGTCGTTATTGGCAAGGTGGACAATGCAACCGTTTGTGGTTGGATACCTTCGCCAATGCTGACCGTTATGAACGTCGTTGGCTTAACGACACAAAGAAGTGGCAGCGTCGTAACATGGGAAGACTTGGTCAGCCGAGGTAGGCGCAGGAATACATAGGCAGTGCCGTTAGAATACTCGACGCGTGGCAGCTCGCCACGGTCACGAACATCGTACACGACGTTAGTGTCAAGGTCGTGTGCCTTTATAATCGAATCGATTTCGCTGTCAGAAGCCGTTTGCGCGTCAATCCACACACCGTGTTCAATCGGCTGACTAATCTGTTCAAAGTCCTCACCCGGAGAGCGCTTGGCATAATACGCTAACATACTACCGGTAGTATATAGCGTTTATGCTTATGTCGCTAGGCTTCGCCTGGTGTGACGCTTGGGTCAGCGTGTTTAAGCTCGCGTTCCTTGAGTGTAAAGACAAAGAACGAAGCAAGTCCCATGGTAACGGCCGAGATAATAAACAGCTGCCGTAACGAATCACTAAAGGCATGGGTAATCTTGTCGGAATACTCGGCTTGATTTTTGTCGAACATTTTAGTTGCTTGCTCTTTCACTGGTGCCGGAAGGTTGGCTGTCGCGGATGTAAAACCGTCATTAATTTTTTCTTTGACATCAGGCGTGTTGAGTGTCAGCAATGTGTTGGAATCAGTCAGGTCGCCGATTTTTTTAACTTCTTCGCTCCCAGCTAGCGACTTCACATACGCGTTGTCCTGAATGTTCGTCAGGTGCGAGGCTATGCCATTGGTAAGTAATGCGCCGAATACCGCGATGCCAATGGTAGAGCCAAGGCCACGGAATAACTGCACCGAGCTAGTCGCAACACCAAGTTCAGATTGCTTGAACTCGCTTTGAACCGCTATGTTTAGTACCGGCATAACCAGCCCTAGCCCAAGTCCGACACCAAACATCATAATAGCTTCGTGCCAGTATGGGGATTCCGGGGTAAGCGTGGCAAGGAGCGCAATCATAACGGTAGCAAGGACGATTCCGATTTGCATGAATATCTTGTACCGACCAACCCGTGAGATTATCTGCCCAGAACCTATTGCCGCACTCATAATTCCAGCCATCATTGGCAGTAACATCAAGCCGCTTTCAGTTGGAGAAGCACCAAATACTTGCTGATTAAACTGGGTTAGATACAAAATCGAGCCCATGAAACCGACACCGAATAGAATGGAAACGCCAACGATGCGCAAAAAGTTCATGTTCTTAAAGGTCTTCAGTGGAAGCGTCGGCTGCTCTGCTCGGCGTTCAACCGCAACAAGTGCAACAAGTCCAGCCGCAATGATTCCCGCCATAATAATACGCAGTGTCAGCAGCGAAATGTTAGCCCAGTCCATAAGGCCTGCGAATGTCGTGGCGGTGTTATCTACCGCTAGTACGATTGTTGCAAGTACAAGCGCAAGCAGCGCGGCACCGGCGTAGTCAATCTTAGGCTTTTTCTCATGTCGTAGACTTGGCGTAAACACGGCAATCAAAGTAAATGCGACAGCCGCGATTGGCACGTTAATAAAGAATGTCCATCGCCAATCAGTGACAGCACCAAGTAGGTGCTGTCCATCCGTTAGCCAGCCACCGAGAAGCGGCCCTACGACCGAGGCGATACCGAATACCGCGCCGAACAATCCCTGCCAGCGTCCGCGTTCACGGGCAGCAAACAGGTCACCAATAATAGTAAAGGCATTGGCCGTAATAATACCGCCACCGATTCCCTGGAACGCACGTGCCCATATCAACTGATTCACGTCTGCGGCCATACCACTAAATAACGAGCCCAACGCGAATACCGCCACACCCGTGAGCAGTACCGTACGTCGCCCGAATAAGTCAGATAGTTTACCGGCAATTGGTGTAGTCACGGTTGTCGTAAGCAGGTACGCGGTGAAGATCCAACTCAAAGAATCAAACGCGTTAAAATCTTCGACTATTTTGCCAAGCGCAGTCGATATGATCGTCTGGTCAAGCGCAACCAAAAACAGGCTGGCCATGACCGAAAGCATAATGATTAATTTGCCCCGAAGGCTCAAATGATGGTGCATATGGTGACTACTCCTGGTCCAGTTTTTCTTTTATGCTGCGTACTTCGTCGGCATGCTCCGTTATGCGGTCCAGCATTTCGCGAAATTGATCTTCTTTTAGCATTCCCACAAAATGGTCCGAACCGAACACATACAATTTGTCACCAGTTTTAATTCCCATTGCCTCGCGGGCTTCGGCAGGAATCACCACCTGACCTTTCGTGCCAACGGTAGCAGTACCGTACAGCTTTTTATTGTGTATGCCCATTCATACCTTCCTTTTTTAAGATTTATCTTAGATTATCTTTAGTGTAGAAAAGTATGAAATGTATGTCAAGTATAACTATGGCTTGCTGATGTAGGAGTTGTGCGTTATATAAAAACGCCACGGCTCGTCAGCGGCCTTAGAAATTCCAACGCGCGTTGCCGTCGTAATATCTTTGTCCACGAGTTGGGGTTTTAGCTCAAGCTTCAGTGGACTCTTTGCCAGGTCATGCCCATTCATGCGCTTATCGACTCCGAGTGCTTGGCACAATTTGGCTGGTCCGTTTGTTAGGTCGATTCCTTGCTTTGGTCGCCTTTCGCTAAGTAATTCTTCGCCTTCAATCGGCTCGACTGCGCGAATCAACACCGCCGCACCGTAATGCTCTGGCCCGACCACGACGTTCATGCAGTAATGCATGCCATACGTAAAGTACACATACAAATGCCCGGCCGGGCCGAACATTACATCGGTGCGCTGAGTACGACCATTATAGCTGTGGCTGGCGGCGTCGGTTTGGTCGTAGGCTTCGGTTTCAACTATCCGCACCCTTGCTTGACCGTCACCAAAAGTCCGAATAAGTTCACAGCCGAGTAGGCGTTTCGCCGCGTCAACTGCTGATAAACGAGATAAAATCTCCATTTACATAATTATAGACTCGTTCGACTACGCTTTGTACTTATGTTATGCCGCTTCAATCGTATCTATTTCAAAATGGCGAGAAATAGCAGCGCCGAGCACGGCGTATTCAGCCATCGAAGTGCCAAGCCTGCTTGCGCTTCTTACTACCTCAGCCGCAACGGGGGTTTCATTTTTAAAGCATTCATAAGAATCTAAAAAGTAGTCCCGCACCCAAGTATCGTCGAACGCCCCGTCAAGCGCTGCGCCAATGTCCCGGAGCTTAAACGCACTGCTTGCGGAGGGCGTTGTGTTAACCATTGCCGACATTGCTTCGAACATTGCCGCACCTTTGTCTATAGCCTCACCGCGCGAACCATCATAATCGAGTCGAAGTCCGGCACGTAAAATACTTTGGTGACCAATTTTAAATACCGGCCGCACTTCTTCGGCAGCTATGTGCCCACGTGATACAAGCTCGCCGTTCGCAAGAATTAGTTGAAGCAATTCCGCATTTTCCTCAGTAAGGTCATCGTAAGGAAAATGTGGTTGTGGTTCTAGGTGAAGCAATGCTCCCATGCTGTGTGTCTCCCGTTTTGATTGTTCGGATTATACGCCCGCTACGATTCCCATGCAAATCCCTTGTGTCCGTAGTGCCCGTATTCGGCGGTCTGCTCGTAAATCGGCCGACGAAGGTCGAGGAATTTTATGATTCCGTTCGGCGTCAGGTCGTAGCCTTCAATCACTTCTTCTTGGCCGTCAATTATCACGCTGGCTTCGAGCGGTTGGTCGTAACCAATCGCATACGCCAAATACACGTATACTTCTTTAGCACCGCGTTTTTTCAAATAATCCACGGCGACTTTTCGCGCCATGTAGGCAGCCGAACGATCAACTTTGCTGGGGTCTTTGCCGCTGAACGCTCCGCCGCCTAACGGAACATGCGGGCCGTAATTGTCGACTGCCAGCTTACGGCCAGTCAGGCCAGCATCGGCGTCAAACCCGCCTTGGTTCCAGTCGCCAGCCGGATTGACATGGTACTCCACTTCGTCGAACGTCGCACCGGACTCGTCCGTTAACCACTGCTCAACGGCAGCCTTTAGTTCGGCCTGCGGAGCGTGCTGGAAACTCGCCACCACGCTGGTTACGCGGCCGTCCTTGGTCGTAATCTGTGTTTTACCGTCGTGCGGCCAAGTCTTATATAAGTACTGGTTCAAGCTGCGCGCCAGTACGTATTCGAGCGGTAACAGTTCGGAGGTTTCGCTAGTTGCATACCCTACCATAATTCCCTGGTCACCTGCCCCGCCGGTGTCGACACCATGCGCGATTTCCGGACTTTGGGCAGCAATATGAACGATTACGTCAATGTCACCGGCGACTCGTTTAACGATAGCTTCAACATCAATATCTTTGGCTTTCGATGTCACTTCACCGGTAACGAACACCTTGCCGTGTCCGCCGGCGACATCGATTGCCACGCGTGCCAGTGGGTCCTGCGCCAAGTGCGCGTCCAAAAGTGCGTCCGAAATACGGTCGCAAATTTTGTCTGGGTGTTTTGGCGAAACGCTTTCAGCGGTCCTAAAAGTTGGCATAAAAATAACTCCTTTATTACGTATCTTTCCGCCCATAATGCGTTCGATAAAAGGAGTCTAAAGCTTTCTTATCTTTCCGCAAGGGCTAGAAGGGGCACCTGACGCGTACGCGCTGGTTGCCGGCAGGTCGTCGAGCTAGTTCTCTCGCTGCACTCTGGATACGTCTGATTGTTAGTGTACATATACGAGTATAATAAAAGTATGAGCGAGAGTAAATCCAACAAAGAAGAATTCAGGGTTAGCGGCGAAGAGCTACTTGCCAAGGTTAAAGAAATTATTCGCGAAGGCAACGTTCGGCGACTTATTATCAAAGACAAAGACGGCAAGACCATGGTAGAAATCCCGTTGACCGTCGGAGTGGTTGGCATCGTACTCGCACCGGTATTGGCTGCCGTTGGTGCAATCGCCGCCTTGGTCACGGAATGTACGATCTTAGTTGAGCGTACTGACGCTAAATAACTTCACCCATTCTTCAAGCGTTAGCTGCGACGGAATTTTTTCAGGCGACAGACCTGCTTTTTCGCGTGGGGTTTTAGCAAAGAACTTCTGCTCGGCAAAGCAGCGTTCAATGAATGTCCGGTACTTCGGCATCGCTTCAATCAGCAACAGCGGTTCTTCCCGCAACTTTAGTTCCAACAGCACCGTGTCGACACCCGGCGGCGGTGTAAAGTCAGTCCGTTTTAAGGGCTTACGGATACGCGCTGCAAATAGTGGCCCGATCTGTGCGCCGAGCTGCGACGTAAAATGGTCACTGCCCGGTTCTAATTTTCGGGCGAACTGGCGCTGGGCAATCAGGTAGATCGCTTTCGGTGGCCGCGGACTTTCGGTAAACTTACGAACAATCGCCGCACTTAGATTGAATGGGATGTTCGAGAATATCTTGTAGGGAACTTCTGGCGGGTCAAGCGTTAGAATGTCTTGTTCAAGAATATTTACATTCAATACATTGCCCAAATTAGTTCGGAGCTTTTTGACCGCGCCGGGCTCAATTTCTACCGCGATTACTTTTTTGCAGCGGTTTGCCAGTACGCTCGCAATCACGCCGCTGCCGGCGCCAAGATCGTATACCAGATCGTTCTTGCGGATATTAGAATGACCAATCAGTTCCGCAACAATGTGCGGACTACGTAAAAAGTGCTGGGCGTATTCATGCTCACGGGCCATATGGTGTCATTATACCTTGTTTTAAGAGTGATGTATTGACTTTTTATACATTTTGTAGTATAATTATATATTGTAGGTAATTGTCCTTCTCACTCTTAGGAGTTTCGTTGCACAAGCTGCAAGAGCTTCGCGAAGACGCCGGTTTCACCGTCGCCGAGCTTGCTGAGTACACCGGCCTGTCCACCTCGACCATTTATGGCATCGAGAATGGCACGTCCGAGTTCAAAACGCATGTCGGTGTCGCGCAGATCCTGGCCGAAACGTTCGACTGCGACGTGAACGACATCTTCACATCCGAGGAGCTGTCGCACCGCGGTCGGCCGCCGCTCACCGGCAAGCCGATTGGTCACGTCACCAGCATGCTCGAAGTCAGCGTCACGAAGAACGGTCAGACTGAGACCTTCCGGCTCTTCCACGAGCTTGAAGGTAGCGCCTGCGAGCGCTGTCACATCGTCATGCCGCTCACAGGCAAGTGCCCGTTCTGTGACTAACCTACTACCCCCGAAAGGAGTTTTCAACCTGAGAACCCCTTCGGGGGTTTCTCATTTAAGCTTCTCGCCGAAGCGCCTCTTGCCCTGCGGTGGCTGCCTCGCTGACGAGCGTAGAATATACGGTCTGACTTAGTTCCTTTGGGTTGTTGGCAAAATGCTGCATAAGCGGCGAACGCTCATCGGCAAACTGTGCCATCGTTGGGCGTACGCCCAACGCATCAGTCAGATCAAGCGCTGCCTCGTACTCGGTATGGGCTGCTTGCATGGCAGCTTCTTGCATCTCTACTCTATCCATCCTCATGTTAGCTACGTTATGTTTAATGACGGCCAATGTAACCGCGCTGGTAGCGAGTGCCCGGCCTAATTGAATGTCTTTTCGGGCGATCATATTCGGACTTCGGTCTTTAAATACCATTTCCTCGACGACACTTGCCAGTTCCGCGGTTCGCGACAAGTCAATCTTGGCTTTTTCAATTAGATTTTCTGGGCTTAGGCGTTCGTCCGTTTCAGGGTCTATCATAATAGGCAGTTTTGCACGCCTGAACATTACTTCGTCACCAAAATGCTGCGCATAGGTATGGTATGCGCTGCCCATCCCCGTGACGGCAAGTAGTGATGCGGCTTCTTCAATGTCGCTGTCACTTCCAGCGTCTGCGATATGCCTGAATGTTCGTTCGGCAGTCGCCGTGCCCACCTTTTGTAACCATGGAATCACAACCCCTTGCCTACCTTTAAACATGGCTAGGCGTTCGTTGTCCCGGGTCGGTGCTGGAACATAATCCAGACCCTCGGCTGTTTGTACGGTGTTAAATACATATTCTCTTCGCTCTCTACTCATATAAACTACTATACGCTGCTTATTGCATGATGTATAGAAATATTACATCGTATATAAGCATAAGCTTCCTGCTATACTATGGCTATGGATAACGCCGAACTACTTAACCAGTTGAACCAGCAACAGCAGAATGGCAGCGGTGACCAAACTACCCTGCTGCAAAGCCTGCTTGGCGGAACGGATGGTGGCAGTTTGATTCCCGAATCGTTGGTACAAACACTGACCATCAGTCTTATCGCGCTGAACGTGGTCGGTGTACTGTTTCTTATCGCGTATATATTAAGCGGTATTCGCAAATGGAAGGTGCAATCGGCCGTGCTTCACATGCGAAAAGACCTAGAAGAAATCAAAGCCCACATGTCGCCTCCCGCTCCTGCCTCACAGCCCGAACCGGTGGCTACGCAAACCGAAACGCCCGACAAACCGGCTCCAGGCGAACAGTCGAGCAATACCTCTACTACGGTGTGACCCAAGTCATTGCATTGACCTACCCTAAAGTCGTATAACATAGGTATCCCCAACCACGATTGGGAGTGCTGTACCTACGAGGGTACTGCCAATCTTTAAGGAGGTGCCATATGAGCGTACCTAACACTTACACCACCATTAACGAAACAGGGTGCTGTGCTGTTCCCGATGTCAGTGCTTGGGACAAGCAAGAAGTCACCTTTAAGAACAAACTGTTCATCCGCGGTCATACGCGCAGTATCATGTACGTACCGCTGAATATGAGCAAAACTATGACTCTGCTGCAACAGCAGGCATCTGATGCGAACGCCGAAATGCCGCCGCAAGAAGCCATGATCCTAAGCCGCGAACTGTCGCCGTGGAAGGGCGAGCACCTGTACGCCGTTAGCCACACGGTAGACGGCGCCGACAATGTCGTACTCAGCGGCACGTACCTTACGAAAGTATTCGAAGGTCCGTTCAAAGACGCTGGTAAGTGGCACAAGCAGCTAATCGACTATGTGAACGAGCACCGAAAAGCCGTAAAGAATACCTACTTCTTTTACACCACGTGCCCGAACTGCGCTAAGCACTACGGTAAAAACTATGTCATTGGCCTTGCGCAAATTGCCTGACAAGGAGGGTGCTATGAAAACTTTTTGGGAAGTATTAATCACAGTCGTATTGGTATCAGTGGCTGCCACAGGTATGTATTTTTTCCAGCAAAGTACGATCGACGATTTGACTGCCAAAAACAAATCCCTTACTAGCAATATTCAAAAGCTGAAGGCAGACAGCAATACCAAAAGTACCTCAGGCGGCAACAAGCAAACCGCAACTACGACGTACAAGTCCGAAAAAGGCGTAAAGGTCACGGTAAATGCACCGACAAGTGGCGCCAAGGTCACTAGCCCGCTCACCGTTACCGGCAGCGTGCCAGGTTCGTGGTCATTCGAAGCCCAGTTCACGGTCAGGCTCATAGATGCCCAGGGCAATCTGCTCGCCGACTCACCTGCCAAACTGCAGGGTGACTGGATGACCGATAAACTAGTGCCGTTTACTGCGAACCTGTCATTCGGCCAAGGTGCTAGCAAGAACGGCACATTAGTATTGCTCAAAGCCAACCCATCGGGTCTGGATGAAAACAACGACAGCGTCGTTATTCCTGTTACGTTCTAGCCGGATTTTTCTATTGCATTTGCGCTAAACCGGCGTATAGTTGCATATGTCTCAGGAGAAACTTTAATATGTGTAACGAACAAAGCCACCAAACCCTTACCCAACCAGAACACTTCGTACGCCATACCATGGAGGTTGAGCGTGCCTGCGCGTTGACGCGCCGTGGGCTGGGCTGCGTGTCGCTTGAACAAGCCATGCAAGACGCCCAAGAAGCCCTATCGCTTGCCGATAAAGACGTAGCGCGCGAATGTACCCATATGCTGCAACTTGTCGTGTCGGGCAACCTACCTGCTGCTGCCAAGTTATAACTCTTCACAAAATTACAGAAATTAGCACTCTTGACATGAGAGTGCTAATTTTTCTATAATTATAAATAGAAAAGGTTTACCCTTTTCGCTAACAATCAAATGAAAGGAGGTTACTATGAGTAACTTAATCAAGTTTGATCCGTTTGCGGAAATCCAAGCCTTACAGAAGCAATTCTTCTCGGACGATTGGTTTTCGCCGATCAAAACAATGCAAATGCCAACTACAGATGTATACACATCTAAGGACGACAAAGAGCTTACCGTCGAAGCTCACCTGCCAAACTTCGACCAAAAAGACGTCAATATAAGTATCGACAAAGGCAATCTTGTCATCCGCGCCGAGCGTCACGAGCAAGAAAAAGACAAGGACAAAAAGTACATCGTACGCGAAAGCTCTTCAAGCTTCTACCGCAGCATTCGCCTGCCCGAAGCCGCCGACGAAAACTCAATAAAGGCCAAAATGAAAGATGGCGTACTTAAGGTGACTGTGCAATTCAAAGAGTTGCCGAAGCCGAAGCAAATCGCGATTGAAGCGTAAGCTCAAACTAAAAACGCCACATGCTGGCGTTTTTAGTTTATGAATAATTACCGAAAAAAGAATTTATCAATAAGAAGGTAAATGTTTGTTAAGGCTAAGAAAAGAACGACTGTTATTACTTCCCATTGGTCTTTTACATACACCCATCCGAATCTCTGAATATACTCATCTTCATCGCGTAGGTCACCACCTCGAACATTGTTTAACCCGCGCTCTTTCATCAGTAATCGAGTTACCTTATTCTCGTATTTTTCAGCATGCTCTTTGCTGATAATTCCCAAATCTTCGGTAAGTTCAATTTCAATAGGCTTATGCCGCATCGTCCAGTAGGCTCCACGTTTTTTGAGCAAATGTTCTTGAAATCTTTCTTCAGGCGTTTTTGATGTTATGCCAACATAACACTTGCCGTGTTCAAGCTTTAAAATATATAGCCACCACCTCATATTCATTTCTCGCTCTCTATTTATCTTATCGTTGCATGCGTTTAAGGTATTTCAGTGTTTCCGGGTTAGTGCAATATATATAGCAACCTTTCATGCCACGTGTCATTAACACCTTATATATATTGCGCACCAAACGATTAAGTTCCTTCGGGTTGTCTTTCAGCCCTTTCTTCCCAACCTTATCGTAATACTTCGAATAGTCTGTATAGAATGTCGATGTTTGGTCATTATACCCAAGGTCATCACCAATTATTACTCCAACGTAGTCAAATTCTAAACCTTGCGAAGTGTGAATACATCCAACCTGGTTGACCCCCTCAGAATCTATCGCCCATGTAGAGCCAACCTTACGCGAATTCCAGGGCATTGCGAATTCGTATTCGGGAACAAGTACATCGCTGACTTGCGCGTCAGCATTTCCCTCTTTTTGAGATGTCCACTCCCATGCATAGCCTGCTAAGATACGCGCACTATGACCCTCTGCATCTTTGCGCTTGATGGCTTTACGCATTTCATTTGGGTCATCAAAGATCTTGAATTCAAAGTCGCCGTCTTCCCAGCCGTCGTAATTGGCTGTTTCGCGTAGCTGCAATATGTCATCAAGCCAGTTCACGTAGCCTTCTGCTCCTGAACAACGGAATTGGGCAGACAGTTCCATTTCATGGACATCTGCGCCATAAAGATTTGCGTAGTATTTGATTTCTTGTACCGAGCCAACGTCGTCAGGCCGGACCATTTGATTATCATCAATAAAAAAGATGGTTGTACGCGCAGCTTTGACGACGTCATCAACCTGGTTGAGACCCTGATACATATAAGCGCCGCGCTGCTTGAGTCGGTGCGCCTCGTCCACAATAAGCGCATCGAATTCGTTTGGATTACTTTCAACAAAGTTCGATGAGCCCATGAAAAGATTCTTTAGTCGCATGAGAGGCATAGTACCCGCTAGTTTTTTTACGAGTGTTTCGCGAAATGATGCATTTGGGGCAACGAAGACGGCATTTAGCTCATCGTTAAGGAGCGAATTGAGCAGGTTCAGTGATACGACCGATTTGCCTGTGCCCGGACCGCCTTTGATGATGACGACTGACTTGCCTGTCTTTGTATGATTAGCGATGTAGCGAGCTCGCTCGAATGCGACCTTTTGCGCATCGAGAAGTCTATATTCCTCATTGCCTTCGAACATTCCCGAGACGTAGTCGACAAGCTTTTTTGACGGTTTGATTTTGCCCGACTCAATCTCATAGAGAATGTCCATACCCTTACCGTATTTGACATATTTTTTCAGAAATTCTTCAAGCTTTTGTTGGTCGTCGCGCAGAAATAGCGGAGAGCGCTCGACGAGCTGCGCGTAGCGAGAATCCTTAAGTGGCTCGGGTTGCTTCTCGACATAATTGTGAAGATAAGCGCAAGAGTAAGCAGCTACAGAATCGTTCGCTACGTTTTCGTTGAAATCAGAAATAAAGTCTTTATAGCTTAATGCTTGATAGCTGGGGTGTGGGACGATGCGGTTTGCACCACCTGTAAACGTCTCGACGACAAGCTCATCACCATCAGCTGCGAGCGCTTCAGACCATTGCTTCAATTCGACTATGATGAAGTTCTTACCTCCTTGCTCATCCTCGCCAGATACAATGAAATCTACCCGGTAATTCGTGAGAGGGATTTTGTACTCAATCATGATGCCGCAATCGTCCGCGATTTCTGCACGCCGGACTACGCGCTCCATCTGAGGTAAAGAATTGGTATACGCACCACGTTCGGCTGGTGGAATTCCTCGTCCTAGCTTCGAACGAAAAGCTGCTTCAATAGCAGGCAGGATTTTACCTGCATCTACAGTGTCTCGAAATTCTTTTGCCGTAGATTGATAAATTATCACTCAGCGAGCTCCGTATACTTTTTATGATTTCCTTTTGATTTTTCTACGGGATACTTAGCAGCGTTTTTTACCATCTTTTTTTCAAATGCATCCACTAAATCGATGTCCATTTTATTTGCGAGTAATAACACCCAATAAAAAACATCTGCAAGCTCTTCACCAACTTCATTTTTTTTATTTTTTGCGTGCTCTTCCATTTCTTCAGTATTTTTCCATTGAAAATGCTCCATAACTTCAGCGGCTTCAAGCGCGAGCGAAATTGATAGGTCTTTTGGATTATGAAACTGATCCCAGTCACGATCATCAACATGCTTTCGAATCATTAGTTGTAGGTCTTGCAAAGACTGTGACTGGCTCATACGTATCTCCGAGTAAGTTGCGTTATGTATGTAATTATACTCTGTAATAATTAATCCTCGCAGTTCTGCTGCGTGAAAACATTACCGTTATAAATCCCGCAACACATTTTCGCCTCAGTTAATACGAAAAACATACCGTGAAAACTTGGTATGATGCCGCTCGTGTTATATGCTCGTACTTGTGTGTCTGGCGCCTTTGACGGCACTAGATAACACGAATCGCACCAATTAAACACAAACATCCGACATTATTAATCGGTGCGATATAGGAGAGAAAATGCAATCTAAAATCGGTCTTGTGACGCTTGGCGTCATTACTCCGTTAGTGCTTTTGAACGGTACAACCGTGCAAGCAAAGAGCGAATCAACAGATACGAAAAAGGCATCGGCCCAAACAAAGCCGGCCGAAAAGGCACCTGAAAAACCAGCACCCGTGTACGTAGAAGTGCAGCTAGGCGACACTCTAAGTGCGATCGCCGACCGGTACCAAACATCGTACGTGCGTATTTTTAATGCGAACGAGCAAATCGTGAACCCGGACGTCATTGACGTGGGACAGAAGTTCCGTATTCCTGACCCAAGCGAAGACTTACCGGACCGAGTACTGCCAGCTGCGCCTGCAGTGCAAGCAGCCGTGCAGAGTGCCGTGGCATCGAGCCCTGTGCAAGCTCGCCTTTCGCAGAGCGCCCGTGGTTCGAGTGCCGGAAATACTTATGGGTACGGCTGGTGTACTTGGTACGCCAAGCAAATGCGCCCTGACCTACCAAACAACTTAGGTAACGGTGGCCAATGGGTAGCGAATGCCCGCGCCCAGGGTATTCCAACCGGTACGACTCCCCGCGTAGGAGCAATCGCCGAACAAAGCGGCCATGTTGCCTACGTAGAAGCCGTGAACGGTAGTATGGTGACCGTTAGTGAAATGGGTTGGAACTACCAGCAAGGTCAGTACAACCGCCGAACGGTACCTGCAAGCACGTTCTGGGGCTACATTTACTAATACCTCGCTTGTTGCCAAAGCCCCAGACATTAAAGAACGCCGGCCCTACCCCGCCGGCGTTCTTATATATATGTCGGACTACCGGTACCACTGTAAGGCGTGCTACCATTAATCTATAGCCGGAAAATATGGGAATACGATGTTTGCTCAGGTAAAACGGCACTGGTTCGGGCTTTATTCGTTTGCCCAAAGCTTTGTTGCCAGGTCGTTTAAAAATGAGCTACAGCCGATTCGCTTATTCCAGAAACTTTTACCCACACTTGTCGTAATTACACTGACCGAAATAATATTCAGAAACACTGGCAGCGGGTACAGCGTAATTATTATTGTGCTGTTAAGTCTCATGCTTTATTCGGCATACCAGTTTGGGGCACTCGTAGGCATGATTAGTGCGCTACTTACCGTTTTATATAACTTTTACCTGATTGCTGCCACGCTAAATATCCCGCTGCTGTCGGAAAGGACACTCGAAAGCGGCATCGTAATCGCGCTAGTGTTCCCTATGCTGGCACTGCTAATCGGCGTGCTGAAAGAGCGCAACAACATACTGTTTGAAGGCGAGCAAGCCGCCCGTATGCGCGCTGAAGATATTGCCGAACGGTTGCGATTCATGTCGGAATCCATGCCGCAAAAAATCTTTACCATGCTGCCGAACGGTAAGAATGACTACATGAACCCTCAGTGGAAAGAATATACCGGCAATGTAGCAAGGCCGGACTTTGCGAAAATAGTACACCCACAGGACTACAAAGAAAACATGGCGGCCTGGAAGCACTCGCTTGAAACCGGCGAACCGTTTCAGTTTGAACACCGCCTGCGGCGAACCGACGGTCAATACGTGTGGCATCTGACCCGTGCAACAGCCATGCACGACAAAAAAGGCAAAATAACATTGTGGATTGGGTCGAGCACCGACATTGAAAGCGTACGAAAGGCCAAGCGGCTTGAAGCCAACACTGCTCGCCTTATTAAGCAGCGCACGCAACTAATGGAGCTTAACAAAGCCAAAGACGAGTTTATTTCGCTGGCGTCGCACCAACTACGTACGCCAGCCACCAGCGTGAAGCAGTACATAAATATGATTCTAGACGGCTACGGCGGCAAAATATCGCCGAAGGTCAAAAAGCTACTTGCTACAGCTAATGCCAGTAATGAACGACAACTTTCGGTCATTAATGACCTACTGCAGGTAGCACAGGTAGACGCCGGCAAAGTGGTACTACGCAAAGAACCGGTGAATATTGACGACCTACTGGCGAGTATTATTCGTGACGACACGTCGACGTTCAAAGACCGCGGGCAAAAAGCGAAGTACGTGCACCGGCGCCGCAAAGTCACCGTGAACGCCGACCCGACCAAACTGCGCATGGCAATTGAAAACGTCATAGACAACGCCAGCAAATACTCCCCACCCAACACTACCGTAACCGTGCGCCTGACTGCCGTAAGCGGCAAAGTGCGCATAAGCATAAAAGACGAAGGCGTAGGCATTCCAAAGTCGGACCTAAAAAAGATATTCGACAAATTCACACGCATAGACAATCCTCTGTCGAACGTGGTTGGTGGTAACGGATTGGGGTTGTACTGGGTACAGAAAGTGATTGAACTGCATGGTGGGGACATTTCGGCCACTTCGGTGCTTGGAAAAGGTTCGACGTTTACTATAACCCTGCCGTCAGTAGGTAAATAACCATGCTAGACCACCATATTCAAAAGTCGATCGTATACGACCTGGCGTTCGCCGAAAGCCTGCGCTTTAGCGACCTAAAGCCGGATGACATGGAAAACAAGGCCTTCACCTACCACCTGAAGAAAGTCATGAAAGCCGGCCTAGTGGAAAAGTTGGACGACGGCCGCTACACGCTAACCATGAAAGGCCGCCGGGTTGGGAAAGGTGCGTTAAAAAAAGAGAGCCGGTTATTAGACAGGGCGTATTCAATCCTTCTGCTCGCAGTCAGAAACATTGAAGACGATACCTGGCTACTGTATAAACGGCAGACCCAACCCCTGCTTGGACTGGTCGGGTTTATGCAAGCCCAGCCGGTCGCCGAAACCGACGCATGCAGTACGGCCGAGAAGACGTGTTTCGAGGAGACTGGAATCAAGGCCGAATTCGCAGTTCAGGGCCATGGGTATTTTAGGGTGTACCGTAAAGGCGAGCTTGAAAGCTTCATTCATTTCACGCTCCTTATTGGGCAAGATCCTCAGGGCGAACTGCTTGAAACAGCGGAATCGGCCGGTTACTTTTGGCAACGAACGCCGAACTTCGCGCACCCTGATATGCTACCGAACATGCAAACACTTCACAAAATGTGCTTAGATCTACCTGGTTCTTTTGTTGAAGCGACATTTGAGTTGTAGTCTTCATATTATTTGTCCTTTCGTTACTTGCTATACATAACTATGGACTTTGGCCGCTTAAGAAGCAGTGAAGACTTTTTCACCAACTAGTTTGAATACTTCCATGTTTACTTATTTGTTAAAATATTATATAATAAAAGTATGAATACCATAGAGCGTCTTCGAATAAATCCCGAAGACCCCTCCATACAGCAGATGCTTGCTAGGCAGGCGATGGAAGCGATACGCGCTGAAGTGTATATCAACTACTTACACGCTGTCGACCAGTACCATGGCGGCTGCGATACCAATCATCCAGCTGCTATTGAATTGCAAAACGAAAAAAGTGCTTTTGCCCGCTCAGAATATCCTCTAATTCCATATTTTTGGCTACTACACAACGATGACGGGTCGATATTCCAGGAAATGCTTGAGCTTAATAAGATAGACCCGAACACCGCCGAGCATCCACTCATTACCCATCGCACCCACCTGAATGGTCTGCACATAACAGACGGCAAGTTACTCGTAGCTATTTTTAACAACACGTCAGAAGAAGTATGGCGTAATGCTCACTTCACCCACAAACAATCCAGCCTATTGTTCGGACACGCCCGTGAGATTGAAGCCATAGCCAGAGACTAACTTCTCAAGGTAATCTTGGATGTATATATGCGAATCCGAGCCGAAGCCAGCGGTCAGCAGCTTGCCGTGCAAGTCTAGCCAGCCTCTGATAATTATCATATCTCTTAGAGTGCTCGACTCAAGCGCCGAGAGTGAACGCTCCTTCTTATAGTCTGCTAAATATTTTTCCGCTTCACCAATACCTGTTGACGTAAAAATATCCCACAATGTTCCAGCTAAGCAAAATATATATGGTGCCGTCGCCACGTCTTCGAAGTCGATCACTGCGGCTACGTTATCATCGGAAACAAGAACATTACTGCGTGTAATATCATGGTGTGAAACACCTGACGGAAGGTAAGGCCAAGCACCGACAACGTTTCGCAGGTGAACCGCAACGACCTCGGATATATCACTGAGGCCCGTATGAACAGAGGGGTTAATTGGAAAATACTTGTAGTCGTTAGTGAGATTGATAGCACTGTTGGTCGTTACCCCACTAGTGTCCATATTATGTAAACGGGCCTGATAACGAGCAAGCTCGCTCACCCATGCACCTCGATATACGTCCGGATGATGACCGTCAACCTTATTCATCGAAACCACATACCACTCGTAACCTTGGGCTAGGTGCCTAAATACTTGATGGTTACTTTCCGAAGCGTCTAGGCTCGGAAGTGGTATAGAGCATTCTTCAGCCACCCCCATAATCGTTAATTCAAGCGAGATACGTGCCAATTCGTGGTTTCGGTTATAGTGCTTCTGCACCTTTTCGCTCCCATCAGACAAAGAAACAGAAATGACTGTGTTTTCGATACCGCCGGGAAGTTCGTGCCAAGTTGAGACATCATAATTGAAGAATTGGCCTACCTTCGCGACAAGTTCGTCACTGATAACCGATTGTGACTCAGCGCTCAGCTTCATATACTAGAGGGGCTTGTAGCCGAACCGCTCTAAATCAGGTTCGATATCTGAATAAGACTTACCTGCTAGATTTCCGCCTGCTATGAAATCCTCGGTTGTAACATCTGCCAGGCAACTTTCTGGCGGATTAAATGCATCTTTTTCTTCCGGTGTATCGAATTCAAAGTCGATTAAGACAAGTCCAGCTAAAACACCTTTGAAGACATCAACTTCAGCAGTACGTCCAGCGAGCGGAACCACGTAGCGATCTTTTTCGATACGCTTCTGACTTGCAACAGCCAGTGCTTCAAACTCATCCTTCTCCAGGGTTATTGAGTGTTCAGTATGAACCGAGGCATCCTCGCCCTCGACTGGAAGTTTCTTTGTGATTTGATGCTGATCGCCGTTGCGACGCAGGCGAAGCCTTGAGTGAACAAGGGGGTCTTCTGGAACATAAATATCCAACATTGATGTCGAAGGTGTGGTTTCAGGGTCAAATGGAATTTTTGAAGCAAGGTAAGTTAATTCAAGTTCCATTTCTTGATTTGCAGCCATATGATACACTCTCCTTTACATCAATAATAATTAATAATATAATATCATACTATTAACATATAATCAAATGAGGCACATGCACCAATTACGCACTATTGTTATAGGGTTAGGAAAGCAAAGTACAGAGGACCACCTTCCCGCGCTCGGTGAAAGTGAAATGTTCGATCTTAAGGCTGTGGTCGATGTCAATGAACCGATCGCCGAGCAGATTGGAAAACGATATAATGTCCCCCACTATACGACAGTCGATGCAGCCCTAAAACATCACGAAAAAGAACTCGATCTTGCAATAATTGCAGTGCCGCATGATGAATATTTGCCAATCATTCGTAAGGTCGCAGTACTAGGTATCGATGTCGTCAAGGAAAAACCTTTCGCTACTTCTGTAGATGAAGCGAATGAGCTAAGAAAGCTTTCCAAGCAGCATGGCATCATGATTTATGTAACTTTGCAGCGTCGGTTTAACCCGATATTTCTTACATTTAAGCAGTTAGTAAAACGAATCGGGAAAATATATTCCATCGAAGCGCGCTACACCATGAATATTGGACGATTAGATGAAGGGTGGCGAGCAAAAAAAGAAGTTGCTCATGGCGGCGCACTCATGGATATGGGATACCACTTAATAGACCTCCTGGTATGGTATTTTGGCTTGCCTGATACTGTTACATGTCGGTTCTCAAGCGGAAACCGAGAGAATCAAGCATACGACGTAGAAGACACCGCTCTGATGAATTTTGTTTATAATGATCTTGGTAACGATAATGATCGTGTGCTTGGGAATGCGCTGATATCACGAGTCTACCCTGAAAAAGATGAATCTCTGGTTGTTTATGGCTCTCGAGGTAGTGTTCGTGTCGAACGAGGACGTGTTAGTCGCCGTGCTATCAGTGGAGAAGAAATTGAAATACTGGAACGTCAAGGTGCATGGCCATCTGCAGCAATTGACCAGTTAGAGGAATTCGGCAGCCGGATTTTACGCAAACGTAACGGCGATCCAAGTGAAGCAATCGAACACTACGAACAAATGGCGCTAGTGCAAGCTGCGTACGACTCAAACCGCGACCACGACACAAAAAACCCGAAAGAATATTTAGAAAGGATGATGCCGAGTGAAAAATAGTTTGGCAATACACGGTGGTGAACCAGTACTGACCGAAGGGGGAACATTCGATTGGCCAATTCTTGATAAAGAATCTGAAAAAGCGATACTTGATCAATTGCACACATCGATTTCAATTTACGATCGCTCAGGTGTAATCGAAGAATTCGAAGATAAGTTCAAAAACTATCATTCCAGACAATATGGCCTATTGTCCAACTCGGGGACTTCGGCGATCTTTTCAATGTTTGAGGCTATAAATCTGATTCCTGGCGATGAAGTCGTATGCCCTGTATATACATTCCATGCATCAGTCAGCCCTATGATGTACACTGGTGCAATTCCCGTGTTTGCAGACTGTGATGATGAAGGCAATGTCTCGCTTGAATCGATTACAGCAAAGCTTACAGACAAGACAAAAGCGGTTGTCGTCACGCACATGTGGGGAGTGCCTGCTCGTGATATAGCTAAGATCCGCGAGCTATGTGACGAGCGAGGTCTTTGGCTACTAGAAGACTGTTCGCATGCTCACGGTGCAAGCATCGATGGAAAAAAGGTCGGATCGTTTGGTCACGCAGCAAGTTGGAGCTTACAAGGACAGAAGATTATTACAGGTGGCGAGGGCGGCATTATGCTTACCGACGACAGAAAACTGTACCAACGCGCACTTTTACAAGGTCATTACAACAAGCGTCCAAAGCAAGAACTAGATCAAGATGATGAACTGCATGAATTTTATCTTACAGGAATGGGCCTTAAGTTACGTGCACACCCAATCGCTACTGCGCTTGCTCTACAGCAATTTAATCATCTTGATGAGTTTATTGCGCAAAAGCAGAAGTTTGCGGAACGGCTGAATCAAGAACTTAAAGATATACCTTTTCTTCATCTACCTACTATGTCTAAATCCACACAACATAGCTGGTACGCATATAACCTTATGTATAATCGTGAAGCAGCGTTCGGCGTAAGTCGTGAAGAATTTGTCGATGCTCTCCTGGCAGAGGGACTCAAAGAAGCCGATATTCCGGGCTCGACTGGATTAATAAACAATCTCCCATTATTCACAAACCCTCAAAAAATTCTTCCACGCATGTACACCTCTTCCTTGCCTGCTCAGATGGATTTTCCTGGTGCTGATTCAATTTACAATGGGATTATAAAGTTTCCGGTGTGGGTTCGTGCAGAAGATGAAGACATCGTTGAGTCATATATAGCCGGCATCCGTAAAGTATCACAATATCTATTAAGCAATCACACCCTTAACGCCTAATATGATGTCCCATCCAGATAGCGAAGCACCTGCCGTTGGTCAGCAAGTAATAACTGCGTGTGCGTTTATTCATCAGCGCGTCGATGGAATTCCTAAAGTCTTTATGGCACGACGCTCTATGAACAAAAAGTTTCTCCCTGGAGTGTATGAACTACCAGGAGGACATGTGGAATTTGGCGAAGATCCAATTGTCGGTCTAAAGCGCGAGGTCCGCGAGGAACTGGCACTGGATATAAACGTCGGCGACCCGTTCGCTGCATTTACCTACACGAACGAATTGAAAGGCTCGCACTCGATTGAGGTTATCTATTTTGCCACTCTTCCAAATGATACTAACGATATAATTCTTAATTTACAGGATCACAGTGAATATGGATGGTTTGCCGAAGACGAGCTTGCTAGTGCCACGACACTAGATAAGAGTCTAGAAGACGACGAGTTCACTGCGATCAAGACAGGTTTCAGAATTCTAGCTGGCAGATACGATGTCGCCGAAACAGAATCTGAATAATCTTGTCCTGACGTGTGTAATATTGACAACTTAGCATAAATAGAATATAATAATATATAGGAAGGCGTGAAAGCGCCTTTTGTTCTTCCCTATGAGCGGCTAAATGGCCGTCCCCGGACTTCGAGAGGAGAAAGCTATGCCAACGGACGGCTGCGGAACGCCTGCGAACCCGTTCGCCTGCGCCAACCTGCACCTGCCCTACTACGGGAGCGGCAAGGATGGCTGGCACGTGAGTCTCGGGTGGTTGACCGACCGCCCGATTGTGACCCTGCTGGTCCTAGCGATCGTGCTGACGATCGCGAAGTCGGTGACCCAGTACAAGATTGAAGGGAGATGACGGCACATGCTGTCGATGGAAACCTGCAGAATGCCCGATGGAACTCGGGTGGTGTACGACCAGTCGTGTGCCAGCATGGACTTGTCCGAGTACCACTGGTATACCGAGCCTTGGCACTTGGTCACGCAGGCCTTGGCCGACACCTGGCACGCTGTGGTATTCCTGCTGAGCGACCCGTTCGCCTGGCTCATCACGTTCATGGCCACCGCCATCCTGTTCGGCTACATCAAGATCAGGAACGCCATGGACAGCACACCGAGGTGACTCGAACAAGCCTGTGACTCAAGGGAAGAGACCCCGCCTAACCAGCGGGGTCTTTCCATTTATTAGCGTTTTCGTAAAAAATACATGCCGAGCGTGGCCGACGCCAGCAAGCTGACTCCGATGATAAGCCAGAATGTAAGCGGCGAGTCAGAACCCGGCGGCAGCGTGACGTTCATACCAAACAATCCGGCAACCATGGTTGGAATAGTAAGCGCCAACGTAATGACAGTAAGTAGTCGGATTGTTTCGTTTAGGCGCGTGTCCATAACGGCACGGTAGCTGTCACGCAAGTTAGTAATGGTACGAAGCAAAGATTTACAGCGGGCAATTAACTGCTCGAAGTCGATTGAAAGGTCTTCGACTAAATCCCGGTCGTCTTCGGTGAGTTTGAGCATGCGGCCACCAAGCAGCTTTTCAGTGGCAGTGTTGGTAGGAATAAGCGCGTCTAAGTAGTCGTTAAGTTTGCGTTCGTATTCGGTAAGTGTGGCAATGTCACGGGCACGCAATGTGCGGACGTCGGACGTGGCGGCGCGCATTTGGCGGTTTATGGTTGCGACGCGGCGCTGGTACTGCACGGTAATTGCTTCCATCATGAGCATAAATAAACGCGTACGTTCTGCCGTTGGTACATTCGCCGAGTCGATGAACGGTTGCCATAAACGGCCCAACGAATCACGACTAACCGTGAACAAATGCTCGCCTGAAATAGCGAACAAAATGGGTGTCGTAAAGTCGTTAAAGTCGTCGTCGGTGTCAGGCAGGCGCGTAATAAAGTAGGTCCAGCCATCTTCAAGTTCGACGCGCGGGACTTCGTGTGGGTCGAGCGCGTCGTTCAAAATGTTTTCGTCGACGCCAAGGTTAATAAGGGCCGTTTTTTCGTCGTCACTCGGGCGTTCGGAACGCACCCATGTGCCCGCTAGCAGGTTCTCTTTTTGCTCGATAATCAGGTTTGAAGCCGTGGCGCGGAGGTATTGCAGCATACCCCCATGATACCAGTCCCTACGCAGGAATGGTCAGCGAGAAAGTCGAGCCCTTGCCTACTTTGCTAGTAAGAGCAAGGTCGTACCCGTGTCGGTCGGCGATTGATTTTGCGATAGAAAGCCCCAGTCCACTACCTTCGGCGTGGCGCGACGAACGGGATTCGTCGACGCGGAAGAAACGGTCGAACACATTAGTGTGGTGTTCGGGCGCGATACCTACGCCTTCGTCGGCGACCGAAATAGTGAAACCATGGCTGGTCGCAACCGACATCGTGACCGTTGAGTGTTCCGGTGAATATTTAATTGCATTGTCGAGCAGTATACGTAAAATCTGCGTAACGGCCGACTGGTTTGCCATGACACTCGCAGCCGGAATGTCGTGACCAATGGTTATATGTTTGCTTTCGGCCAATGGCGCGAGCGTTTGCACGACGTCCAATACAACTTCGGCTACGTTTAGCTTAGCCTTAGACCTTTCGGCGTTCGCCTGGCTAGCCAACCCAAGTAGTGCGTCGGATAGCGTATGCAGCTTAACTGTTTCGGCTAGATTATGACCGATCAGGTCTTTCGCTTCAGCAAGTGTCAGTTTTTTCTTACGAAGAGCGACTTCGTTGGTAACCTGAAGCGCTGTCAGCGGCGTGCGAAGTTCATGCGAGGCATCGGACACGAACCGACTTTGTGATTCCATGGCGGTTTCGATAGGCTCAAGGGTCTTTCGGGCCAAGTAGTAACTGAAGAACGCTCCGCCAATGAGCACGGCGAGGTTCATGACAACGAGTGACACTAGAAGATCAGCCCGGGCCTGGTCGGCTCGATCGTTGAATAATTCCTGTACTCCGCTCCGAATCGAATCGTTCATGTAGTACATACCGCCTATTTGGGTGCGCGGAGGTAGCGGACGGTCAAACCGCGCCGAACTAATGCTATATATGACAGCCGAAAAAACAATCGTCAAACCAAAAATAATTGCCAGGTAGGTTGCAGCTAACCGGCCGGTGTCGCCTTTTAGGTGTTTCATAATGTCGTCCATGTGCCTAACCTTCCGCGCTTAACTTGTAGCCGAACCCGCGCACCGTGTGAAGGAGCGGTTTTTTAAACGGCTTGTCAATTTTGGCCCGCAGGAAAGTTATAAAGACTTCGACGTTGTTCGGCAACACGTCAGCATCGAAATCCCAGACATGCGAAATAATGCTGTCTTTGGACAGCACACGGCCAGGGTTACGCATGAAGTATTCCAAAATGGCGAATTCTTTTGACGTCAGCCGAATGTCTTTGCCGCCTCGTTCGACCTGTTTTTTGGCCGGGTCGAGCATAAGGTCGCCGACGTTCAGCGTTTCGCCTAAAGATTGGTGCGGCCGGCGAAGCAGCGCCCGAATACGCGCCAGCAATACGTCAAAGCTGAATGGTTTAGCCAGGTAATCATCGGCGCCAGTGTCGAGTCCTTTTACGATGTCACGCTCTTGGTCTTTGGCCGTCAGCATAAGAATTGGCGTGTGGTTACCGTCACCGCGCAGTTTGTCGGCGACTTCGTAGCCGTTTAGACCCGGCATCATGACGTCGAGGATGATGAGGTCGTAGTCGCTTGACGCCGAAGCGGCATTGTAACCACTTTCGCCGTCGTGCTCGACATCTACCGCGTAACCCTCCTCTTCAAGTCCCTCGCGGATACCCTGAGCGATACGGTGTTCATCTTCGACGACAAGTATTTTCATAGCTACCTTCAAGTATAGGTGTTGTAGCTTAATTTTACCTTAAATATAAGTTATCGATTGGGGTTGATGACGATAGTGTCGGCAGCCGTGTCGTTGATAGCGCTCGTGCCGCGCACCGATACGTTGTCACCTACCTTGATGTCACTGACTTTGGCATTGTCACCGTTCTTGTCGTTGACGTCGGTGTTGCCGTCGATCTTGAACGTCACCGATCCGCCTGAACGGTCGTCGGTCAGCGTAATGCTGGAATCTGACACACTGGTAACCTTGCCAATGGTACCGCCCATCATGTGCCGATGCATTCCGCCGAATCGTTCACCGACTGTGATACCTTCCCCGTCGCCGCGCATACCGGATTGCATGAACCCGACGCGGGTGCCACGGTCGTCGCGGTCGAACACCTTGCCTGCTACGAAGCCGGCTGCGGTACCACCCAGAAGCAATAACGCTCCAGCCGCCACGGCAATACCGATCGTCGCACCGCTAAAACGCGGCGAGTTGGTTTTAGAATCGGTGGTAGTAGTCGTAACCACTTCGTCTTTATTTTCAGTTTTGGTAGGTTCTTTATCGCTCGCTGCCATATGATTCTCCTTTAAGATAATTCTAAAGAGAGTATCGATCAGCACCCTTAAAAGGGACTTAAGACTTACTACGACGCATCGGCATAGGCATCGATCCGGTCGATGAGCGCCCTTACCGGCATCATATCGCCATCTTCGATCAGTGCGTCAAAGCGTTCGGCCGTCGAACGGCGGATCGAGTCGTAATCATGAGTAGAGTCCGGACGCGTATCAACGATGCGCACGCGAATAACGGTTTCGTCACCTGTGGCCATGTCGGCGTCGTTAATATTGTCACCCACGACAAGTACATTCGGCCGATCCTGCTTAAGCCGCTCAAGTTCCGGATGGCCGGTTTCGGCTTTGTTGAACGTATGCACCACGGTTGATTCGTCCCATCCGGTCATACGGCCATCTTCGTCCGTTTCAAATACCGTTGAAATAATAAGGTCGGGGTTGACGTCGTATGTCGCACACCACATGTCGATGACGTTTTTGACGCCAGCCGAAAGAATGACCGTCGGAACATCGAGTTGCTTAAGGAAATCGAGGGTTTCTTTGCTGCCATGACGAATCGTTGCCGCGTTCACAAAGTGTTTTTCGACTTCAAGCAGATTCACGCTGTTGTCACGCTGAAGCGTCAACGCGTCATTCCACCATGTTTCGGCGTCTTCGACTGTCATGAGCCCGTTTAGTTCGAGTGGGTAATAATGGTCAAACATGGCGTGGGCCTTCGCCTGCGCCTCTGGTGGTAAGTGTTCCTCCACGATACCCCAGCTTGAAACCGGCCGACCGTTCGCGGCTGGTGTCGTCAACGTGAAGTCGAAGTCGAACACGCCATGCATACGACGTAGCCCTTCCGAACCGAATCGCCGCAGCTTGGCATCAAAGCTTTCAGGGTCAAAGACTTCTAGGCCTGGAATTTCAAATGATTTTCTTGTCATGTTTTTAGTTACCGCTTCGCATAAAGAATAGTATGAGCAGCCCGATAATTATGGCTACTACCACCACAAAAAGTTCGAGTAACGTGAAGCCGTCTTGACTGGATCGTTTTCTCATTCTGTCGGTATGATACCACGCCCCTGTTTTCGCGTCACCGTACCGGTAGCAAGGCATAACCTTTTTTGCTATACTCCCCCTAAGGACAAAAACGGAAAAACATATGGGAATATTACGGCGGTTCGGCCTGATACGTACGGCGGCTTTGGCGGGTGTATTGACCCTGCTTGCGGCACCGGCAGCGCTTGCCATTACTTCTCTTTCCGAAAGTTACTCGACCAAAGACACCCTGGCGATCGGCTCACTGGTGAGCGTCCAGGATAACCAGACCGACATCGTTGAAGCAGCTAACAGCGAAAACGTCGACAACCTTATTGGCGTGGTAATCGCCAGTGGCAGCTCGCTGCTTACCGTGTCGAACGGCAAAGATAACCAGGTACAGGTTGCGACGAGCGGCACGCTACCGGTTATCGTCAGCGACATCAACGGTGATATCAAGCGCGGCGACCACGTGACGGCCAGCCCGGTCAAAGGTGTCGGCATGCTCGCGACGTCGAACGTGCGCGTCATTGGTATTGCCCAGGGCGGCATGACCAACGTCAAACAACAAAAGTACAAGGGTTCGGACGGCAAGGAACGCACCATGAAACTCGGCGAAGTGCCGGTGTTGGTGAACGTGGCCTACTACTTTAAGGAACCGGACAAGACCATCGTACCGGCTGCCATTCAGAACGTCGCCAACAGCCTGGCCGGCAAGGAAGTCGGTACGGTACCGATATTGATTTCGGGCGCGATATTTTTGATCATGCTGATCGTCGTGTCGAGCCTGGTATATTCAATGATCCATTCGAGTATCATTTCGGTCGGCCGTAACCCGCTGTCACAAGGCGCGATTTACCGGGACTTGGTGCAGCTTTCGGGATTGGTGCTGGGAATCTTAGGTGTGGGATTGGTGTGTATTTACCTGGTGTTAACGAAATTATGAACGGAGCGTGGTGGGCATGAGCTTTCTTGACATCTTTCTAGCCGCAAACGCCTTCCTGCTTGGCGTGGTGATTACGCTGGCCATTCAGTATTGGTTCGCCCACAAGAACAGCCAAAAGCAGCCGGTAAAAGGTAGTTCGGCACCCGTATCGCCGGCTGTCCGGGAACGGATCGTCAAACAGGCCGAACAGAACTTCCAGGGCATCGTCAACCGTTCGGCGCTGCAGTTGCAGCACGACCTGGGTGCTACCGGTACGCAACTGAACAAGCTGCTCGAAAAATTCGGCAGCGACGTACTGGACGATGAAATGCGTCTGTTCCGGGCCAACGTGGCCGACATCCGCGCCAATACACAGGGGGCGCTAGCGGGCGCACAAGACCAGATTGCTGAACAGCAAACAGCGATACTGAAGAGCCTTGCTACCCGGCAGGCCGAGCTGGATGAACGTATGAGTAAGCGTCAATCCGAACTCGAAGCCGAACTTGACCAAAGCTTCGCCGCCCAAAAAGACGAGCTGATACGCAAGCTGAACGACAAACTGAACGATGCCGTGCTGGCGTTCCTGCTTGAAACGCTTGGTCACGACGTCGACCTAGGGGCACAGGCAGATTACCTGGTGGCAACCCTTGAAGCAAACAAAGCCGAGCTGGTCGCTTCGGCCGGCGGTACGCCCACCCCACCGACGGAGGCGAAACGATGAAGCTCGTCATACCGGACAGCGTCGCTTCGGCACAAGATTTAGCCGTCGTACTTGCCGACGTGCAGGCCTACGCCAAATGGGCGTCGCGCGAGCTGATCAAGCAGAAGGTCGCCGGTAAGTCGGCCGGGGCGCAGCCGGTCATCAGCCCTGAAGCTGCCGATATCATCCGCAGCTGGAGCGGCGGCAAAGACATGACCCAAGCCAGCATTGACGGGTTAGTAAAAGCCCTTGAAGACTATAAAAAATCGGCGCCGTCCGTCACCATTACCCTCGCGGCCGTGCCATCGGGCGAAGTGAAGGTCAAACTGGTTTCGTGGTGCCGTAAGAACCTGGCCGAAAACGTGCTAGTTAGTTTTCGGCTGAACCGAAACATCTTAGGCGGACTGGTCGTCGCTTATGGCAGTCATATTCATGACTGGTCGTTCCGTCGCAAACTGCTAGAGGCCGAAAAACCATTCAGCGAGGTGCTAGCAGGTGTTTGATAACTCACAGTTCCAAAAGCTAGTCGAAGCCGACAACCTGACCGGCGAAGTTACGGCCGTCAACCGATTTATCGTCGAGGTTAAAGGTCTCGAAGGCGTGCGGGTTGGTGCGCAAATTCTGTTCGAGAACGGGCAGCGCGGCATGGTTCGAGAAGCTTACGGCGACCGCGTCGTCCTGTATAACATCGATACAGAAGAGCTTCCGATTGGTGTGTTGGCAGTCGTTGAAAACGATATTCTAAGCGTTCCGGTGGGTGAAGGCTTAGTGGGACGGGTAGTTAACCCAATGGGCCAACCACTTGACGGCAAAGGCGCTATAAAGGCTACTAAAAAGTCGGGTATTTTTACCCCTGCCCCAGGAATCATGGACCGTAAAATGCTCGATGAACAGCTGGCCAGCGGCGTGACGGCCGTCGACAGCTTTTTCCCTATCGTGCTAGGCCAGCGTATTGCGATTTTAGGTGACTCGAAGTCCGGTAAAAGTACGTTTTTGTCGCAGCTTAGCGCCAACCAGGAAGGTACCGACCGCATAGTCGTGTACGTCCTCATTGGTAAGCGAAAAGTCGACGTTGAGCGGCTACTGCGCACCCTGAACGAGTCCGGCGCTATGGAACACACCATCGTCGTACTGGCCGACATATTCGACTCCCTAACCCAAAGCTACTTGGCGCCGTATGCCGCCTGTGCCATGGCCGAAGAACTTTGGTACAACCAAAACAAAGACGTGATTATTATTTATGACGACCTGTCGTCGCACGCCGAATCGTACCGGCAGCTGTCGCTGCTTCAAGAAGTTGACCCGGGCCGTGACTCGTATCCGGGCGATATTTTTTACACTCACTCCAGCCTACTGGAACGTGCCGGCAAGTTACTGACGAATGAAAAAACGCTGACGAGCCTGCCTGTCGTACTAACGCCGAACGATGATATTACGGCGTATTTGTCGACCAATGTCATGTCCATTACCGACGGACAGATTATTTTTGACCTGGGTTACTTCCGAAAAGGTATTCGCCCGGCGGTCAACGCCGGTTTGTCGGTGTCACGTGTTGGTGGGCAGGCCCAGACCAAGCGACAAAAGCAGTTAAGTACGGCGCTGTTCAAGGCGCTTGCCAAATACAAGCAGGCTGAAGAATTCAGCCACTTCTCGTCGCAGCTGTCGGCCGAAACGCGGCTTGACCTGCAGCGCGGTAAGCACCTTTACCAGGCGCTTGGTCAGAAACCGGAAGAACTATTCAGTCTGGTCGAACAACAACTGATGCTCGAGACCATCATGCTGCCGACCGACGACCAGCAGATTGATATTACTGGTCTCCGACAAGCCGTAAAAGACGAAGCTAAGCACGTGAAATCTGAAGAAGACTACGACAAGGTTGAAGCCGAGCTGCTGAAGAAATTCGGTGCCAAAAAGGTCGACGCAGAAGAAAAGTCAGAAAAAACGGAAGCGCCGGCCGAAGAAAAGCAACCGTCGGAGGCTAAAAAGTAATGCGTCGTCCGGGAATCATCGAAAAAGAAATGGGGTCAATCGGAACCCTAAAAGACCTGACCGGCGTGTTTGAAAGCTTGGCCAGTACCCAGGTTGCCAAAGTGAAAGACAAAGTGCTTTTAAGCCAAGCGTTCTTCGACCTATTGTGGCAGCGGTACACCGCGCTCCGCGTCGACCCAAAAAAACGTATTACCAACCGCGAAGGCGTCGGTAGCAACGGCCGCAATGTTCACGTATTGATTTCAGCCGAAGCCGGTCTGTCGGGCGACCTAGACATGCGTATGATCGAAACCATGCAGGCCGATTATGACCCGGCAACCACCGACATCGTAGTACTCGGTAGCCACGGCGCGTCGCAACTAAGCCAGCGCGGTATTCCATATATCAAGTTCTTTCAACTGCCCGAAACTGACAAATATATTAACGTTAACCCGGTCGTCGACGTTATTCGCCCGTACGAAAAAATCACCGTCTACTACGAAGAATACTTGTCGCTTGGACAACAAGAAGTCCGCTCAATCAACCTTGTCACCAGTATTCAGTCCATGAGCGAAGACGCCGAAGAAGACGTCATGACCGCCGACGACACCATTTTTGAACCTAGCTTAGACGAAATCGCTGACGAAATGGAAGCTAGTATGATGAGCTTGGCGCTCAGCCAAACAATCCTGCAGTCCGGCTTGGCCCAGGCTGCCAGTCGGTTCAATGCCATGACCGTTGCCGAAGACCGCGCCGGCGACCTGCTTGCCGAGTACAAACTTGAATATCACCGTTCGAAACGCAGCGAAAGTGACCGCCGGCTGCGTGAAGTTCTGGTGGGTATTAAAAAGAAACGCCGTGAAAGGGCCGCGTCGTAATGGAAAAGAAACAAATAAGCGCTCCAATTGGACAAATCGCGACAATTCGCGGATTAACCGTCGAAGTGCTGATGACCGGTGAACGACCGGACATCAAGGAGCTGCTAGAAGTCGAAGGACAGCCTGAGGTCTTTTTGGAAGTCAACTTCTTTCGCGGCGACCGCGCCATTTGCCTTAACCTGAACAACGATTCGACCGTGCGCTGCGGCCAAAAGGTAGCCCGGACGCATGCCAAAGTGACCGTGCCGGTTGGCCCCGCCACGAAGGGGCGCGTGTTCAATGCCCTGGGCGAACCGCTCGACAAAGGCGAGAACATTCAAGAAAACCGGCGGCCTATTACTGTGCCGAGCGGAACTAAAAGCTACCGCGATTCATCTAAGCTTGAACTGCTTGAAACCGGCCTTAAGGTCATCGACTTTTTAACGCCGTTCGTCAAAGGACGCAAGATTGGCGTTATTGGCGGTGCCGGTGTTGGCAAGACGGTCCTTACCATGGAAATGATCCACAACGTCACTCAAGGTAAAAAGGAAGGTTCGGCCGAAAGCTTATCAATTTACTGCGGTGTTGGTGAGCGTATCCGTGAAGGTAACGAACTATACGAAACCCTGAAGGAAAGCGACGTCTTGAAAGACACGGTGATGTTCTTTGGGCAGATGGACGCGACTCCAGCCATCCGTTCCATGGTCGGTCCGGCTGCCGCCACAGCTGCCGAGTACTTCCGCGACGAAGAAGGTAAAGACATCCTGTTCTTCGTAGACAACATTTACCGGCATGTCCAGGCTATGACCGAGCTTTCGACCAACCTAGGATTAATTCCATCCGAGGGTGGTTATTCACCTATGGTGTTCTCGGACCTGCGCCGCTTGCAGGACCGCTTAAGTTCAACTGAAAAAGGTACGATTACGTCAGTCCAGGCCATCTACGTCCCGGCGGACGACTTGTCTGACCCGGCCGTGCAGGCAATTAGCCAGCAGCTCGACAGCGTGTTGGTGCTTGACCGTTCCATTGCCGAGCAAGGTATTCGCCCGGCCGTGAACCTGCTAAAGACCACCAGCTCCCTGCTGACACCTACCATTGTGGGCGAGCGGCATTATAAGCTGGCCGAGCGCGTGCAGGCGATCATGCAAAAGTACGACAGTCTGAAGAACATCATTGCTATCGTCGGTGAGAACGAGCTTAGTCCAGCCGACCGGGCTGATTACCAGAATGCCAAAAAGCTGATTCAGTTCTTTAGCCAAGACTTCGCAGTGGCTGAAAAGTTCTCTGGTCACCCGGGCGAATACTACACGCTTGAAGAAACCCTGACAGGTATTGAGGCCATTTTGGCCGGTGGCGAAGCCGTCAAAAAGAACGCGCCTGCGCCTGCCGAAAAAAAGGAAGCACCGAAAGCGCCTGAGGCACCTGAAAAAACAGAGGTAAAGGCCGATGTCAAAACCTGATTTAACCGAAAAGTTAAATGTAATCGCGAGATCACCGTTTGAACTGTACTTTGAAGGCGAAGCCGTAGCTATTTCGGCCAGCAACCGAATTGGTGATTTTGATATTCTGCCTGGACACGCCGACTTCTTTTCCATGCTTAGCCCCGGCGAAATCACCATACAAAAAATCGACGGCGACCCGGTAAAAATCGACGCCAAAAGTGGGATCGTTACCGTGCGTGACAACCAAGCTTACCTCTTCGTGAATATGTAAGGGCGCTTCGCTTATTGCATGACGATGTAGTCGAAGGCATACCCGCCAGGACTCATAGCACCGGCAGCATAAATGTTGAACCCGCCGATACTGCGCGTGACGTACACATTCACGTACTGCCCGACCGGTGTGACGACGACGTGCGGTATATTGCCGTACTGGTTCTTAAAGCTCACCTGAGCGAGCAGCCCGTTCCCTGCTCCCGTGCCGGCGTTGACCGCGATCGTCCCTGACGCGTCATTACCCGATATAGATACCGTACCGTTGTTTCCGGTCGCGCCGCCCCGCCCGACGTTCGGTGCGTTACCAACGGTAATGATATGGCCACCGACAGTAAGCGTACTCCCCGAGGTTAATGAGTTAGCCTGGAAGTTACGGGCCGACAGCACCCCGCCAACCGCAACGTTACCGGCGACATTCAGGTTGTTATTAATAGTAAGCAGCTGAGACATCGTAACCGGACCTTGGAACGTGCTGTTGCCAGCCACCTTTAGGTCTTTTCGTAAGTTCAGCGTGGTAATGGTGCCGTCGCCATTGACGTTCAGCTTTTCTAGCGCGACTTCGCCGGCTTGCAGTTTAGTGAACACCGCGCTGTTGGCCGTGAAATCACCACGAATTTGCAGTTTGCCGCCTATCGTAAGGTCACTCCCCATGGTCACCTTACCGTTGAAGGTGGAGTCCGGCCCGATTGTCAGCTGCGCGCCCAAGTTCCCGACCGGGTTGCGGCTGACCCCCAGGTTATCTAGCGTATCGGCGCTTAGGGTGACTGTGTCTTGCTGTTCGCCGACGCCACCCGCTTGCTGCGCATTGACGAGCCAGGTAATGACCGCGCCATTGATTGAAAGTACGACAGCAACTACCGCAAGTCCGATGAACGTAGCCTTGTGACTGGGTCGGTATGTCGTACGGCGAAGCGAATGTTTCGGTTTACCAGAGTCGGGTGAAGGAGCAGAAGTCGTCGGCGTAGTCGGTTCTTCGCCCTGTACACTCAACACTTCCGGGGCTGGCGTACCCGGAGCATTCGTAGAATCTGGTTTTTCCTCACTCATGTCTGTTTCGTTGTCCTGTTAGACTAGCTAAAGTATAGCGCTTACCCTTATCGCTTGCAAATGCACCCCAGGTTCGGGACAATGTTTTATACGATGAGACGGAATATATGGGTACGCCAGCTGCTTGGACTGCTGTTAGTGGCTGCCGTTTTTGCTACCCCGGTTGCGGCGACCGACTTTCCCGCCTCGACCAACTACCGGTTCGACGAAACCAGCATTGGAACAACGAATAACCTTGAAAGTAGTTCCGCGAACTTCCGTGACCAGTCGGGTGCCGGTGACACAGCTGTTGGCAATAGTAGTTCGACGAACTTTCAGACCCAAGCCGGCTCGGACACGTCGCATGCCCCTAACCTGACGTTTACGGTCAATACTTCCGGTGCTAACTTTGGTACGTTCAGCCCAACGACCGCCAGTACGGCCACGGCAACGTTCTCGGTCATTAATTACACCAGCTACGGGTATGTCGTACAGATAGTAGGCAATCCACCAAGCTACGGCAGCAGTCAGATCGATGCCATGAGCGCTAACGCCACGTCACAGCCAGGTACCGAGCAGTTCGGCATTAACCTGGTTGCCAACACCAGCCCGGTATCTTTCGGCGCCAACCTTAATAACGGCACTTCACCGAACGACTTCGGGTATGGCCAAGTAGCGACGAACTACGCCGTTCCGAACCAGTTTCGCTACGTGCCGGGCGAGACCATAGCACTGGCACCCAAAAGCTCCGGGCGGACAGATTACACCATCAGTTACATCGTGAACGTTACCAACCTGACACCCGGTGGTACATACAGTAGCGACCAGACGTTAATCGTTACGGGCACGTACTAGTTTTCCACAGGTTTTGGATTTTTGATAAAAAATGTTGACGTAAAAAAATGCTCATGCTATTCTTCGGGTAATAACCACCACATAAAACAAAAAGTCAGAACCACCACCACTATGACAAAACCACAACTCAAATCAGTCTTTAGCGTCTTCGCGGTCTTCGTTATCGCCCTGGCGCTGACATTACAAGCCCTCTTTGTGCCGAACGTATCGGCCGCGCAAATTACCAGCCGTAAACTAACTCTTCAGGCCGGATCTGGCGGCAACGGTGGTTCGATGCCGGGTGGTACCGTGAATCACCTTTTTGACTTTACGCTTCCGACTTCTGGTTCTGTGGGATCTATTAAGTTCGAATACTGTACTACGGCCGCCGATTCAATCGTTAGCCCGACATGTGTTACCCCAACCGGATTGACTACTACTGGCGGTCCAGTTGTTCTCGGTAATGAAACCGGCGCGACCGGCTTTACGCTGAACAAGACTACCAACGGCGCGCCTTACCTGACTCGTGCGGCATCAGCTATCACTGGCCCGCTGACCGTATCTTACCGCCTAGATAACATAGTGAACCCAACTACCGAAGGAACGTTCTTCGTACGCATATCTACCTATGCTTCAACCGACACCACCGGTGCCGCAACAGACGCAGGTACGGTAACCGCTAGCACTGCCGAACAAATCGTACTGAGCGGTACCATGCCCGAATCGCTTGTCTTCTGTGCTGGAGCAGACATATCAAAGACATCAGGTGTGCCAGACTGCTCAACCGCTACCGCCGGTACGATCAGCTTTAACCAGCTGTTCAGCCCGACCGACACGGCAAGCGCCGTCAGCAAGATGGCTGCCAGTACCAATGCCGGATTCGGCTACGCCATTACCGTCAACGGACCGACTCTTACATCTGGATCTAACACTATCGCCGGCATTGCCAGCCCATCGGCCAGCAACAAAGGTGTCGCCCAATTCGGACTTAACCTGCGGGCCAACACCTCTGCCGCTGCCCCAGGATTCCCAGGAACCGGCTCTACCGCCAGCGCCGACATTGACCTCACGAGTAACGGTACTAACCTAAAGGGTCAACCGACAGCCGATTATGCGACAGCCGACACATTTAAGTTCGTCAGCGGAAACGTCGTTGCAAACAGTGCTTACGATGGAACGACCAACACCACCCTTGGTCCATCTGACGCCCAGATCTTCACTGTAAGCTACATCGCGAACGTTCCTGGTAGCCAGCCTGCCGGTACGTACACCTCAACCCTGACCTACATCTGTACACCTACCTTCTAGACCCACCACCTTCCATCGCCACACTTAAAATCTCGTTGACGCTCATTTGACGCTTATGCTACAATTCGTGGCATGAGACAAACATGGGGTAAAAATGTAGCAATTGTTCTTGCTCTCGCGCTTGCGATTACTCCTCTGTTTGCAGCGACCGCTAATGCGGCGCTCCTCTCTCCCCGTAAATTGACGCTCGTTGCCGGTGCTGGAGGCGACGGCGGATCCAAACCTAGCGGTTCGGTTAACCACCTGTTCGGATTCACGATTCCGACCAACGGAAACGTAGGCTCAATACAATTTGAATATTGTACGACCACTGAAGGTGCTTGTACCATTCCGACCGGACTTTCTACGTCGTCGGCTACATTAGGTGGCGAAAGTGGTATTACCGGCTGGACATTAAACACCGGTACGGCGGGTAAGCCGTATGTTACCAAGACAGCCGCGAGCTTCTCTGGTGCCGCGACGGTTCAGTTGAATAACATAACCAACCCCTCAACCGTTGGAACATTCTTCGTCCGAATACAAACCTATACCGGTGCCGCTCTTGGCGGTACGGCTACGGATGCGGGTGTTGTCGCAGCTAGTACCGCGCAGCAGATCGTCCTGACCGGAACCATGCCGGAAAGCCTGATATTTTGTACAGGTGGTACCGTGACTGCAAACTGTGGTTCGACCACATCAGGAAGCATTTCATTCAACCAGTTATTCAGCCCGACCGACACAGCCACCGCGACCAGCCAAATGGCTGCCAGTACTAACGCGGCCCAGGGGTATGTTATTACCGTGAATGGACCGACCCTTACTAGTGGCTCTGCTACCATACCTGGCTGGTCATCACCGACAAGCGCCGGTACGACCCGTGGTATCAGCAGCTGGGGCATGAACCTACGGGCTAACACGACGACGACTTCGACCGTCGCGGTCGGTGCGGATATTACTGCTGCCTCAAACGGTACCGACCTTAAGGGTCAGGCTCTCACTGGCTATAATACTGTCGATCAGTTCAAGTTCGTCAGCGGTGACGCCGTTGCCAATAGCGCCTACGACGGTGCTTCGAACAACACGCTTGGCCCGACGAACTCGCAGGTCTATACGGCAAGCTATGCCGTGAACGTAGCTGGTAACCAGTTGGCCGGTACCTACGTTTCAACCTTAACGTACATCTGTACGCCAACATTCTAGTATGGTAAAGCCACGCCGAATCCTTATTGCCGCACTTGCGCTCAGTAGCATTCTGAGCTTATTCAGTGTGCCGGCGCAGGCCGCCCCAGCACCTGGCCAAGCACTTGAAATCGCTCCGCCTGTGCTAAACCTTAAGGCAGACCCGGGCGAAACGGTAAAGACTACCATTAACCTGCGTGACGTTTCAACTAGTTCGCTGGTCGTCCGCAACCAAATTAACGACTTTGTCGCCTACGGCGAAGACGGCACGCCGAAAATCTTGCTTGACGACACCGAAGAAACCAGCCCGTATTCATTGAAAGCTTGGGTTCAACCACTGCCGCAGCTCACTCTAAAGCCGAAAGAAGTTAACAAGCTGCCCCTAACCATTCGCGTACCAAAGTCGGCCGCGCCGGGCGGTTATTATGCAGTCATTCGTTTTACCGCTAGCGCTCCTGGGCTTGATGGTACCGGCGTTTCGCTTAGCGCCAGCCTTGGCACGCTCGTACTGCTACGCGTGAACGGTGAAGCCAAAGAAGCAATGAGCGTAGAAGAATTTTCGGCAACCAAAAATGGCGAGAAGAACTGGTTGTTCGAATCCCAGCCAATCAAGTTTGTCACCCGTGTTCGTAACAACGGAAGCGTTCATGAACAGCCAACCGGACAGATTGCGGTGAAGGATATGTTCGGCAACGCCGTTGCCAATGTTAATGTCAACCTGAATCAAAGCAATGTTTTGCCTGCCAGTGTGCGCCGGTTCGAGCCAATCCTTGATAGCTCGGTGATTGGTAACCGCCTGCTACTTGGACGTTACACTGCCGATTTAAAGCTAACCTATGGAGCTAACGGCCAAACACTTTCGGCGAGTACCAGCTTTTGGGTAATTCCGTACCGCCTTATTGCATTCGCTATCGTTCTGCTCGTCATCGCGTTCATCGTTCTGCGTATAGGTCTGCGCCGCTACAACGAACGTCTGATTGAGCGGTCACGTTCACGTCGCCGACGCCGCTAGCGTCACACCCACCCCTAATACGCTCATGCTATACTACGAATTATGTTGAAGCTGATCCACCATAAACACAGCGGAAAGCTACGGCCACACGAACATACGTCGTACGCGCCGCTTGGCGTGCTGCTACTTGTGGTGGGACTTTTACTAGGCGTATACACATCGTACGCCGCCAGCCCCGGACCGGAGTCTGGCTCTGTCGGTCTGACCGGCATCGTGCCAGGCAAACCACCCACCGTCGCCCCGACGATTGATTCACCCAAAAACGGTGCTCGTTTTTCGACTACGCCCGTAACGGTATCGGGAACTTGCCCTAAAAATACGCTGGTCGAAGTCTTTAAGAACAATATATTCGCCGGAAGCATACCTTGCCGCGACGACGGCACGTATTCGCTTGATATTGACCTCTTGATTGGCTCGAACGTATTACTTGCCCGGGTGTATGATGAGCTGAACCAGGCTGGCCCAGATTCAAACACGCCGACCGTGCACTACGACGCGCTCCCCGCCCAGGCCGGCCCGCTGACCAGTCTGGACTTTGGCGGCGCACAACTACTGCTTAACACTGACGCGGTGTTCCGTGGAGTATTTCCGAAGCAAGAGATGAACGTACCAATCGATATTTTGGGCGGTACGCCTCCATATGCCATCAACGTGCAGTGGGGTGACTCGACGAACAAAGTAGTACCACGCGGTAACAACCAAAGCTTCACCATCGGGCACGTGTATTCAAAACCGGGTACGTACCAAATGACTATCCAGGGCAGCGACGCCAACGGAAGGGTAGCGTTCCTGACGGTTGCGGCTATCGTGAACGGACAACCGGGCTTGGCGACTGGCAGCACGGATACGCCGACGGTGTCGAATACCACGCTAACCAGACTTCTGACACTGTGGCCGCTCTATGCCAGCGTGGTCGGAATCGCCGTCAGCTTTTGGCTGGGCGAACGACGCGAAAAACGACTGCTTCTACGTGCCGGACCGGTGTATCATACGTAGTTAATATTACACCAAAAATCTTGTTTTCTTGCCTGATTTAGTTTATGCTTGTAACAGATAAAATTGTGTGAGAAATAAAAACAGCTTTATCTAGCGAAAAACATAACAAAAAGACAAACATGTCGAACGGTGGAAAATTGGTTCGTCGCTTAGCGACGGCCACCCTTGCCTTCTTGGTATTTTTGGGTGGCTTGTGGTGGATTACCTCAGGGGTATTTTCGACCCCTGTTGCTGCCGTTGCTGGCATTAACGAACAAATCAACTTCCAGGGCCGCCTGTTTAACGCCCAAGGTGCGGTCGTTCCTGACGGCTTCTACAACATTCAGTTTAAGATTTACCAAGACGGTGACGGCCTGACGCCAGGCAACACCACCGGTACTCCGGCGGGCTCACTGAAATGGACCGAAAGCTGGCTGAACGTCAACGGCCAGGGTATCCAGGTGAAGAACGGTTACATGTCAGCCAACCTGGGAAGTGTCACCCCGTTCGGCAGCTCGATTGACTGGAATCAGGATACGCTATGGCTTTCGATGAACATCGGTAGCACCAATGCGAGCTGTGCCAGCTTTGCCGTTTGTACGCCGGACGGCGAAATGATTCCAATGAAGCGACTTTCCAGCACGCCATACGCCCTGAACGCTGGTAAGCTTGGTGGGCTGACATCGGCTGGTTTCATTCAGAACCAGAACACGGCCGCCCAAACCACGACGAACTTTTGGATTGACGGCACTGGCCGCGCCGGCACGCTTCAGGCAGCCACGAGCGTTAACACGCCGGCTATCCGCAGCCTTGCCGACAGCACCAGCGCCATTCAAATCCAGAATGCCGCCGGTTCAACGACGGTCATGAACATTGACACCAGCAACGGTCGCGTCGGTATTGGAACCGGTGCTGCCGCACCTACTGCTACCCTGCAAGTTGGTGGTACGCTTACCAGTGCCGGTGGGGCGATTAGCCTGAACGACAGCTCGAACTTCGCCGTTTCGATTGGTGGTGGTACCTCGACCGGCGCGCTGACTATCGGAAATGCCGCCAACTCAACGACACTTGGTTCAGACACGCTCAACATTGGTAGCGCCACAACCGCGACAAGTATTATCAAAACTGCTCAGACCACCACCAATACTGCCGGAGCCGGACTGACGATTCGCGGTGCGACCGGTAACGGAACCGGTGCGGGCGGCGTCGTGACTATCCAAGGTGGTACCGCTGGTCCGACCAACGCAAACGGCGGGAACTTAGTCTTAAACGGCGGAACCGGAACGGGCACCGGTGTGAATGGCCTGGTTGTCATTAGCAACGCAACGTACTCAACCGCTGCGACTCAGAGTTCAGCAACCAGCGTAAATGTCACTCAGGCCAATATCGACTCATATGGCACGATTATCCTTAATGCGACAGCGTCTGGTGTTAACTTTACCCTTGGTGCTCCAACGCTTGGGGCAAGTGCCGCCGGTAAGCTTATCTACGTTACTGCTGCCAACGGCTCACCAGACTTCACGCTGCGCGCGAACGTCGGCGGTGGTACTGGTGTCGAACAAAATATCGCCATGCGCCAGAACACCACCGCGTCCATGATATGGAATGGCTCGCAGTGGACCGCTGCTGGTGCTTCAAGCTCGACCACGCTGCAGTCCGCATACGACAATACGCTGCAGTCCGCCGGTGGTGCCGAGTTGGTCGTTTCAAAGACCACCGCTACTAACGGACTTACTATCCGTGACAGTTCCGTAAACTCGGTTAACGGCACGCTGCTCTCTGTCCAGACCGCTTCGGCGGCATCGCTCATATCGATTAATGGCAACGTCAAAGAATACGCCAGCAACGCCGGTGCGGAAACTGCTGGTTCTACCGCCACGACGTTCCCAGCGTCAACCTGGGAGAATGTTGGAGCTTCAGCTACGGTCGCGCGACAGAATGTGGCAGGCGATTACATTGCCAGTGGTCAAGGGTCTGTTGCCGTAACGACACCGGCTACGGCAAACAACGGCGTCAAGAACACACTTACGTCTGCATTGACTGCGAACACCACCTACAACGTGTCATTTACGACGCGGCTCCTGAGCGGCACGTTTACAAATATGAACGTGTATTACTCGATTGACGGAAGCGGCGTAACGACTTCTTGTACGACGGCTGCGACGGCTGCGACCAGCGTATGGACAAAGGTCAACTGTACGTTTACGACCCCGGCCAGTGGAATCACAAGCGGCAACTCAATTTACATCCGACAGTCTACCGGTGTTGCACGAACCTTCTATATCGATAACCTCTCTGTTACGATTGCTGCCGACTATAACTTTGCGACCGATAGCAGCGTTAGCGATAGCGTTAACTTTACGACGAACTGGGTGACAGCTGGACTCGGAACAGTTAGCGTGACTCGTAATACCACCGATGGTAACGACGCCAGCGACAGCGCCCAGGCGGCAATCACCACCGGAGCAGCCAACGCTGGTGTCCGCAACAAACTAAGCTCAAACCCGCTTCCGAGTACCTTGTACCGTATGACTGTCTACGCTAAGGCAACATCTTCATTCACCGACTTCAAGATACGCTACAGCCGCGACAACGGCACCAATTTTGTCGACTGTGTCGACTACAACACGCAGACGGTCAGTACGACCGAATGGACCAAGATTACCTGCTACGTACAGACCGACGCAACCGCGGCGACGAACCCGTACGTCTACTTCGTCGAGACATCATCGGCGGTCCGAACCTACATGGTCGACTCATTCAGCATGACCCTCCGCACCGTAACTACCCCGAACGTTCAAATCGGCGGTGGTGTCAACGGCGGCCCAACGACCCTATTCACCCTCGACAAGGGAGCCAGTGCCCCGATTGCGAGCGACAACGACGCATTGCTTGGAAGCATGTACTACGACACGACGCTTGGTAAACTACAGTGCTACGAGGCTGACGGCTGGGGTGCTTGCGGTTCCAGCCCGGACAATGTCGTGACTATCAGCCCAGAGTATACCAACGCTGTTATGCATGGCACCGGCGTGGGTACGATGACGTCTGATTTATGCTCCGATACTCTGAACGTAAACGACGGGTCGTCGGGTCAACCAACCATCTGTGGAACGAACGAAACGTTTAACTTCTACAAATGGACATCGCCGCAACCGACGAGCCAATCATACGGTATTTACGTCACCTACCAGCTGCCAAGTACGTTCAAGGTATTCTCGTCGGGAAGTACGTCGTTAATGGGCCGCACCGACAGCGCAAACTCAAGCGTGTCATACCAGATATATCGAAGTGACGCGGCCGGTTTGACATCGTGTGGAAGTAACGTCAGTGTCTCATCGGGCGTTCAGTCGACTTGGCAAATCGGCAAGGCCAGCGGTGCGGCCGATCCGTCGACCTGTGGCTTTGCGCCTGGTAATAGTATCGTCTTTAAGATTAATGTATCAGCAAGTAGCAATGCCAACGCTTATGTGGGCAACCTGAACTTCACCTTCAGCAACCGCTAACCTTGGTAGTTTATCCCTGTTATGGTAAAATATCGCAGTAGTGAGAACGTGCTAAAATTGGCCGTTCTACGGGAGTAAGGGGACACAAAAAAGCATGAAACTTGGCGGAGGATACCGACGCAGGCCGCACCGGCACGTACAGGCCCTTCTTGCGCATGCCAATCGCGTGACGCCAGTTAAGCTCAGGCGCGTCTTCGACCGTTTTCTCGGCATGAAGCTACGCTATCGTTTCATGATCGTCGCGGGGATCTTTGTAGTCGCAGAGCTATTCGCCCTCTACCTTCCGATGCTCCAGGGTAACTCCTACGCCTTAGGTAATGGCGAAGGGCTGCTGGGTGAATCCAGCCCCGAAATGGCAAAGAATTTAACGTATGACGCTGCCAAACAACTGTATAACTTCAACACGCAGCAAACAAAAAATCCGTCAGATTCAACCGGTGGCATGGCAACCGCTTCCGCTACTGCCCATAAAGACCCGACTAAGGGCGTGACCGTTAACGATACGATCAATAACGTGCAGCTGACCATGACCCCGACATTCGGGCTTGAAGAAGGCCGGCAAAGCAAAGACCGTATCGTTTACCCGCTCAAGGATGGCACCGGTTGGGTTGTCTACACAATGCGTGGCGTTGGTGTAAAAGAAGATATCATTTTAAAACACGCTCCCGGAAATGAAGCCTCATATAGCTACAAGCTGGCTCTCGGAAGCAGTATGGACGCGAAAATCGAAGCTGATGGCAGCCTTGGCATATATGGCAACAGCCTGCTTAGTAGCAACGTGACTACCGGCACCGACAAAGATGCCAAGCTGCTCGAAAAAGCTCGCAAAAACGCGCCCAAAGATACCCTGCTCTTTACGATTCCAAAGCCGGTCGTGAACGATAAGAAGGGCCTGGCAAAGGGAATTACCGCTCACTATTCCTTAAAAAACGATATCCTGACAGTAACTGCAATCGGTCTGACAAAAGGCTCTTACCCGCTCACTATCGACCCGAGTATATACGTCGTGACCGCTGAGCAGTTCATGGCCGGCAATAACGAGACGAACATTAACTTCGACGTCGACAATAAGCTCATCAAAAAAGGCCGTACGACCGGCGCACGATTTGATGCCTGGCAAGACACTTCTTCTCTGCCGAATGCCCTGTGGGGAGCAAGTACCGCAGCAGCTGGCGGGTATATTTACGCAGTTGGCGGAACCGCGTACAACGGCCAAACCTACACAAGCCAGGGTTCCAGCACTTTTACCGTACCGGCTGGTGTTACCAGTATTACCGTCAAGCTTTGGGGTGGTGGCGGTGGCGGCGGTGGCGGTGCGGCAACTGCTGCTGGCGGCACTGGTGGTGGCGCCGGGTACGTCACGGCAACATTAAGTGTGACACCGGGTGAAACACTGAACATCTACGTTGGTGGTGGTGGCGCGGGCGGCCTTTATAACAATGGCGGTCAAGACGGCGGTGGCGGTGGTGGCGGTGGTGGCTATTCCAGTGTCTACCGAAGCAGTACTTTATTAGCCCTTGCCGCTGGTGGCGGTGGAGGTGGTGGCGCGCGTAACGCAACGGCTGGTGGCGCTGCCGGAGCAGGCGGTGGCACCAGCGGTGTAAACGGAACGAGCGTCGGCAACGGTGGTGGCGGTGCGGGTGGTACCGCCTCTGCCGGTGGTAACGGAGGAACCGGCGGCAACAGCAACACCGGTGAGGCCGGATCAAGCTTGACGGGTGGTGATGGTGCAGATGGTCGTAGTTCTGGAACAACCAGAGGCGGCGGTGTCGCGGGTGGCCTGGCCACTGGAGGTAATGGTGGTCAACCGAACGTTAACACGACCCGCCCTGGTGGTGGAGGTGGTGGCGCCGGTTACTTTGGTGGTGGAGGTGGTGGCTCAACGACTAGTGCTAACGGAAACGCTGGTGGTGGTGGCGGTGGAGGTTCTAGCCGCACCGACCCTGGTGCAACTGGCGTCACGAACACGGCAGGTAGCGGTACGACCCCAGGAAACTCGGGTGATGCTATTCGCAATGGCGCCGGCCAAGGAGGGACTGCAGGTGCGGCCCTTGGCGACGGTGCGGCTGGAAGTAACGGCTTGGTTAGCGTTACCTATGGCGGTGGCGGATCGACAACTTCAGCCAGTGTCAACTGGGCGAAGTTCAATACCGGCAGTGGCACGATTGATAGTGCTAACCCGGGAACTGGTGCCTGTAGTGGATGGTGCTCGACTGCTGCCTATAGTTTGCCAGCCGGTCGAGCAAACTTCTCATTGGTCGCCTATAACGGGTTCTTGTACGCCATGGGTGGTACCGATAGCACTGGTACGCGTCAAAGTTCGGTCTATATCGCAAAGCTTGGAGCTAATGGCGAGCCACAATTGTGGCATCCGACAGACTCAAATCCGAATAACTGGACATACTGGCACCAGGACACGGGACTGTCGAACATCCGGGCGTATTCCGGTGCGGTCGCATACAACAACCGTATGTATCTACTTGGCGGCATTGGGCCGACTACTCCAGTTAATACTGTCCAAATAGCCGATATTCTACCAACCGGCAAGTTGGGAAGTTGGAGTTCATCGACGAACCTGCCTTCTAATCTATACGCGCATGACGTACAGGTTTACAACGACCGGCTGTATATTTTGGGGGGCTCATCAACGGTCGGCGGCGCGCCGAATGCCAACGTGTACTTCAATAAAATTAATAGCGATGGCACCCTGAACAGTTGGACACAGACGACCAGCTTTTCGGGTGGTCGGATGAACCAAGGCGGCAACATGTCCGTGGTGTGGGGCGCGTACATTTACATATCTGGCGGGTGTTCGACCGTGAACGGGAGTGGTTACTGCACTTCTATCGCGTCTGATAGCCAGGTAGCCAGTATTAATGCTGATGGCAGCTTGGACGAATGGCATAGTATGGCCGGCGTGACCGATACGCGCATGAGCCAAAGCGTCGTTGCGTGGCGGGATAATATTTACGAGATTGGTGGATGTTCGTCGCAAAATACGACGACCGGTGACTGTAATACCGGTATGCTCTCAAGTATCAAGTACGGCACCGTCAACCAGGATGGTGACGCGTCGACAGTCGGCCAGTCAGTCAGTACGACGAGTGCTCCTTGTAACAACGCTACTCCTACCGACTGTAATCTGCCCGGAACGGCTAATATTGGCAACATGCTTTCCGGGGCGGTGATTACGAACGGCTACTTATATGTTATCGGAGGCTGTACTAACAACAGCTGTTCGACCACCACAGGCAACGTCGCTTACGTGGCGATTTCGTCAACCGGCCACATGACAAGGCCGGCCACCTGTCCCAGCGGTACGTACCGCGGCAATGCCTGGTGTGTGGATACGACCAACACCGTAGCGGGCGGCATAGCGGCTACGAGCCCCGTTGTGTTCGGCGGGCGGATTTACTTAGTCGGCGGACTGGATGGATCGGGTAATACCGGCCTTATCTTCCGAACGACCGTTAATTCCGATGGCAGTATTGGCGCTTGGACCTCACAGTCGATAACTGGTGTCGGAGCTTCGAACGTGTCATACGAATACGCCGTAGCGCGCGCGAATGCAGCCGCTGCCGGCACGACCCCAGGATACCTCTATATTTTTGGTGGTTGTACGTCTAGTAGCAGCGCGGGTTGCACCGCCTATACTGGAAACGTCTACCGTTGTGACATTCAATCAAGCGGAGCAATCGCTAGCTGCTCCACAAGTGGTCAGTTACAAATAGGTACTTTGCCAGGAGGTACGTCACCCGGACTCGCAATTATGAGTGGTACGCTGTACGCCGGGTATGTCTACCTTATCGGTGGCGTATCCCCTGACTTCCAGGACCTCGATACCGTTCGTTACGCCAAAATAGACGATAGCAATAACGTTGTCACCGTCGGCAGTGGATGGGTCGAATCATCAAGCGTCATGAATGTCGGTCGGCGACGTGCTGCTGCGTTTGGATATAACGGTTACCTATACATGGTCGGTGGGTATGACGCTTCAACTGGTGTGCTGCCCGATATCGAGTTCATCAAGATCAACGTCAGCGATGGCAGTCTGATTGGCGACCCGTCTAACAGCAATAAATTCCATGTTTCGGGTGTCCAGATTAACCAACGGTGGGGACTCAGCGTGCCGGTATCAAACTCGTACGCATATGTCATCGGCGGGTGTACGACCGGATCGAGCCCTGGAGGCTGTACGGCTCGAACCGATATTATTCAGACGTTCCAGATATACAATAACGACAGCGGCGCCCCTGCTGGCTATAGTAACAGTGCTAATACTTACGGTACCAACCCACGTCGGCTCGGTGCCAGTGCCACGGTCCTCAACGGTAAGCTGTATGTCGCTGGCGGATGTGTCAGTACCGCCAGTGACTGTACTGACGCCGTGAATACAGTCAGCTATTCAACCATTGACCCGGCTTCCGGCGCTCTGGGTAGTTTTTCCAATACAACGGCGAATCTGCCTGCCGAAAGAACCTGGGGGCAATTAGTAACGGCTGGTGGGAGTCTGTATTACATTGGTGGCCAGCCTGACTCTGCAGCAAGTACGGCTGCTACCGTGTACTACGGCACGCCGGCTGGCTCCGGTGATGTCGCAACATGGTCGACGGCCAGTAACGGCCTACCTGCTGCCCGGACCAAATTTGGCGCCACGGTTTGGAATAACAGGATTTATGTCGCCGGGGGACTCAGCGACGGCAGCAACTCGACGACTGACACAAACACCGTTTATGTCAGTCCCCAGCTCTCATCGGGTGGTAATATAACGTCCGCCTGGTCATCGGGTAGCAGCTCTTTCAACGTATCACGCTACGGCGCACCGCTTGTCGCCTATGCGAACAACCTGTACTTGCTCGGTGGCAATGATGGGGCGAATTATCTTAGTGATACGCAGTATTCAAAGATCGACCCGTCAACTGGCCTAGCGGGGACCTGGACAGACTCACGGAGTTTGCCTATCCAGCTGTCACAGGCAAGTGCTTTTGCGGCGAACGGCTACATTTACCTTATGGGAGGGCGGACTGCTGACGCGACCTGCGACCCGATTACATTAGTAGCTCCTATCAGTGCCAATACCACTATTGCGGACGGTAACAATCCGACCGGCCTTGGTGAATGGTATGAAACGAACCAACGCTATACCGGAAACCGTTATGGTGCAGCAACGGCTTATTATGAAGGCAAGGCGTATGTCACCGGCGGTGCGTGTGGCAGTGGTGCCTTAACATATATCTCGACAATCGCCGACAACACGCAGCAGACTGCCCTACTTTCGCAGCCGCAGGTCGCGAAGTATTCGATTATGATCGACACCGACTCCGATGTTTTCCCGACTAACTGGCTACTGAACGGTGTTGACAACTCCATCGGCGCACGGTGGAAGTTAAAATACCGCAGTATGACAAACCCGACGACGCTCTGCACTAGCCCCGCCATGACAACATGGGGGCAGGACACGTTATTCGGGGATGTGACCCTTGGACTGCCCGGTGTTTATGTGCCAAAAAACGGCAGCGGCACCAACACCAACTGTGCTCGTTACTATTACTTCAACGTGTCAGTCGACAGCTCTCAAGCGTTCGGCTACCCCGACGATGTGACGCGTGGTCCGACCATCACCGACCTTACTTTGCAGTTTACCGCCGACCCCGCCAAACGACTCATGCACGGACGCACCTTTACTGGTGGCCTTCAGCAACCAATCGATACGCCGTATTACTCATTCTAGGAGCCGCATGAATATACCTGCTGCCATTACCCAACACCCCCGCTCGGTCGCACTTATCGTGGCCTTCGTGGCCGCGACCGCCGGTGGAGTCGCGACACCGCATGTACTGTATGGCGACGCACCGTCTGAACCGTCAAAGGTAACCAAGACTGATACCGACGTTCCGGTCGTTGCCGGAACATTACAAAAGGGGACGCCTGACTATAAAACCATTCTGCCCGCCGGGCATTCAATTAAGGATTATGGTGGCTGGACCCGCGTCAGCCCGCCAAAGCGCGACCCAGTATACGCCTACGTCGATCATATAGGTGCTATTCCTATTAACGTCTCGCAGCAGCCAATACCGAAAGATTTTGGTGATGACCCCGACAGCCAAGTGCATGACCTAGCCCAGGGCTACGGTGCGTCAAACGTCATTAAAGTCGGCTCGACAACCGTATACATAGGCACGTCAGCGAAAGGGCCGCAGTCGGTCATATTCATAAAAAGTGGACTGTTAGTGCTTATAAAGGCTAGTGCGGCTGTGTCTGATAAGCAGTGGCAAGAGTATATTCAATCACTTAGTTAAATATACTTTTGACACTATGGCTTAACTAGCAAGTCGCCGATCACGACGGCACTGTGTTTCTTGTTCTTACAGGTCACTTCGACGGGCCACTTCCCTGGGGGAGTGCCCTGCGCGACCGTCCAGGCCCAGCTAGCAACACCAAATTCGTCGGCCACCTTAGGAACAAGTCCACTGTCCTTAGCGAGCACATTGTTGTATTTAACAGTAATGGCACACTGTGCTTCGGGGTTAGTGCGAACGGTCATCGATGCGTTCTCCCCTACCTTCACCTCGCCTGTGAGCATCTGAATGGCCACGCCGACTTTGGCGTCCGACGCTACCTTGTGCGGCTTTATGATAGCTGGGCGGTTCTTCGTAGCTATCGGCAGTTCAGCCGCTGCGGCTGGCTTTTGTTTACCCATATACCAGGTGTAGCCTATTCCGGCAGAGACCGCGAGAACTAAGAGCACTAGAAACGTATTTAACGTCCGTCTGGCCGACTTGCGGCGCTGCTCGCGCTTCAATGTCCGCTGCGGTAGCTTGTGTGGCGCTGAGCGCGGGCGAGGAATCGGGTATTTTCGTCGGACTTCGAGAGCCATGTTGTTTGTCTATGCCCGTGGGCTAATGCAATATTAATTTTTGGTTTGTGACTGGGTAATCGTTTTACTAACGGTACCGTTCGGCTTGAGGTTTTCAAAATACAGTAACTGGCTTTTCGATATAATAATCTCGTCTTCTGGGCCATGAATCTCGTTACCCAGCTTGATTAGTTCGAAATCCGATGCGTCTTGATTTTCGACAGTTTGCGGCGAGGCTGCAGTGCGATCAGACTTCTTTTGCAGGTAGTACACGTCTGTTAACCGGAAGTAGTCATCGTTAATGACAGAAAGTTTTCCGAAATAGGTTGGCGTACTCAATGCGTCCCTTAGAACGACTGCTTGGTACTTGCTGCCGTCTATTGCCGAAGTAACACCCATGCGGCCGAAGAAGAACCAGACAGCGGCTGCTAGCGCCAAAATAACAAGCACTGCTACACCAAATACAATTGGCCTCTTTGACCGTTTAGGTTGCTCTTGGCGCTTTGTCCGTGATGAAACGGCCGTAGGCGCCGGTTGTGGCGTCGGTGCGGCTGGTTCCGGTTGTCGCGGCGATGGCCGATTATTTCGATATGACATGCTGTCCATGTGTCTATGGTTCTCCCTGTTTATTCTCTACCCAAGAATTACCCATATCATAGCATAAGGGGTATATGGGCGACAAACCGCCGACATGAAACATCCGCCGGTGGGCCGGCGGATGTAACAGGGGTTTATTGGGAAGGTACGTCACAAACCTGTGGATGCGGGGATCGCGGAAAATGCAGTCGTCAGGCGCCTACGGATACGAGAGGTTAGGCTCGTTAGCGTACTGCCAGCGCGATGTACGGGGTGTCCGAAACTTCAATGTACTGGCGGTGTCCACGCCGAGGCTTGTGTCCGGATAAGTCGCTAAGGTCAGCTGCTTTTGGCAGCTTCCGGTCCATGAACCGGTTAATCCTCGCGGTTAGTTCTTGGCTGCTCATTTTATTCATCGCTACCCTCCTCCACAGTTGGTATACCTTTACTATAGGGACTTAATATCCCCTACGCTGTGAGGACTCTCACAGAAATAATGTGATAATTTTCACTATGTAGCCAGCCACGCTATACTGGGTGTAATGGATGACCTACTCAGGGAGCTCAAGCCGCACGGTTCGTTCAGGACTGTCACCAGGGGTGGGAATGTGCTTTTCCAAGGCGAAATACCTCGTCATGTCATGGTTGTCCGAAGTGGCATCGTTAGGGCATACACCATTACTTCTGTTGGCGAAGAACGTACCGTGGCTTTGTACGGCGACGGCGATATTATTCCTCTTACCTGGGTCCTCGGTGCCACGGCTGACAGCTTTTTCTACTATGAGGCCGTGACCGACTGTCGTATCTTCCAGACATCCAAGTCTGCCTTCGACGAATACCTGAACGCACATCCAGAGCGACTGCGGGCAATGTTGAGTCGCACGGCGACAATCTATACATCGTTGCTTCTTCGTATCACCGGGCTTGAACAATCCCGCGCCATCGAAAAAATTGGATTCACCCTCTATTACCTGCTGTTCACTCGCAGCAAAGAAGTACGGCCTGGTGTGTTTCGAATTGATGTCCGCTTAAGTCACGCCCTGTTCGGATCATTGGTCGGCCTGACCCGCGAAAGTACCGCCAAAAATATGAAGCTGCTCCGCGACCGTAAGATCATCGACTATTCCAGCTTTACGTATACGGTCGACAAAGCCAAGCTCGAAGCGTTCCTGGGCGAGGACAGCTTCCGCGACCTATCGATGTAAGCTACTTAGACTCGTGCTTTTTCGTGGGCGATGTCGGCAATAATACGCAGCAGCTCTTTCGGGGCGGCCCGTGCCTTCAAAACGTAGCGGTGCGCACCTAGAGCAAAGGCTTCGTCAACTTCATCCTGGGCATCGTAATTACTAAATACGACCACCGTGCTGTCATGTTCTTCAGCGTGGTAGCGTTTCAAAAATTCAATACCGTCCATGACTGGCATGCGAAGGTCAAGAAAAATAATGTCCGGGTTCTCACCCTTTTCAATCAGTGTTAAAGCCTGCTTACCGTCATGCGCCGATGTTACCTCGTACCCGGCTGATTCTATAATCATCCGGTAGGCTTTGTTCAAATCCTCGTCATCTTCGACGATTAGTACTTTTGCTCTTTCTGCATGTGTCATTTATTCACCTCTCAGTTAGATTGTAGCGGGTGTTTTTCAGGTAGTATGTAACCTATGTTACGTTTTTGCCAAGATTGTAGCAAACCATACAAATAAAGCTAGCTGCCATAGAGCGGTTTAGTGTGAAGACGAGTGTTATCGTTTACCGTTCAGGTATTTTCCTGCGACGCTAAGCGCGAACGAGCTGAGAATCACGAATATGTTAATCATGAATAGCTTCGTAATTACTAGCTCTACACCTGAACTCTTGTCATCGGGGTCCATGCCTGTGAGCACCATAAGAATACCCAGCACCCCAAAAGTAACCGAAGCGTAAATAAATACGTTAGTGGCGATTTTTTGCATAATTAATTAACCCCTAACCCTTGCAAGCCGTAGTAAACGACGAACGCCGGCCAAACGCACGCCTTAAGGAACGCCAGCACCACTCCCCAAAACCCGTCCGCAATATTTACGAAGTAAACCAAGGCGCCAATGAATCCCAAAAAAAGCGTGAAACCCATAGGCCCCGAATTGTTGATTACTTTTACCGTTTTGTTATCCTTCATATTACCTCCTCTGTCCATTATTGTAACAAATACAATTGGTTTACAGGTGTCATTATCTCTGTAGTACTACAAAACCACCCAAATATAATTGACCTTCATCACACATTCAGTAAGCATAAGCATATATACTGCAAGCAAAACTATATTTAAGGAGCAATCATGGCAAAAACAAAGACAGAAACCCGCGCTGTAAAGCAGGTATTCACGTATTTATCCTTATTAGGTGCGGTCGCATTTCTCGTAATCGGCGGCCTGGCATATTGGGCATACAGCTTTACCAGCAACATGGTGCAAACCGAGCTTGCCGCCCAAAAAGTTTACTTCCCTGAAAAAGGCAGCCCTGCGCTTGATCCAAAAGAATACCCTGACCTACAGCAATACGCTGGCCAACTAGTCGACACGCCCGAAGAAGCCAAGGCTTACGCTAACGGATTCATCGGCCGCCACCTCAAGAACGTAGCCGATGGTAAAGTATATGCCGAAGTTAGCGCCGAAGCTATGAAAGACCCAACCAACCAAAAACTACAGCAGCAAAAAGCATCGCTCTTCCAAGGCGAAACCCTGCGCGGCATATTGCTTACTAGCGGGTATGGATTTGGAACGGTTGGCAAAGTTGCCGGTATTGCTTCAGTGGTTTCATTCGTCTTAGCAGCCGGATCGCTCGTCGTTGCTGCCCTTCTTCGAGTCCGCTCGTAGACTATACAAACCGTAAAAGCATCGGTGATTGAATGCAACACTATTCGTGCTACCGACAGACGTTTCGTTTACCGACTTCGACGCCGAACTCAAGAGCTCTGCTTCATACACCCAGATAGCCACACCATCGATAACAGCCAGAGGGACTGCTAGCAATTTTCTGGGGCGTAATAGAAGTCCCCTGCATCGATATTTTTTAGGTCAACACCAGCGACTACACTGACTACGAGAGGCGTATGATTAGATGGGTCGCAAATATTGTTCGTCATTCCAGATTTCATGTAGCCATCATAGTACCCTTCCAGATTGCCGCTTCGGGCTACAACGTAATAATTACCGGGGCTCAAAGGAATTTCGTACACACCAGCGACTATGCCAGTATCACAAGTGACGTAACGTCGATCACTTTCCTTTTCTGCGCAAACTTTGAAATCTTCCGGGAACACTTCTGAAGGATAAATTGCCCTACCGCTAATCGTTCCCGTCTTGGGGGCTTCGATATCTGTTTTTTCTACCTTTTGTTTCGCCGAGGTATCATTTTTACTTGATTCCACGTCTTTTTTCGAATCATCGTTTACGAATTGTTGCCAAAAGATGAAACCTAAGGCACCAATAAGCGCAATTACGAGGCCGATGATTAGAAATGCGTGTGCAAAGCCTGACTGTTGAGATTTCATAGATGCCCTTTGTTAGATAGTGCCTTAATTAAAGCAAAAACACTCTGCTTTCGCAAAGTACTTATGCTTGGATTCCGCTAGTGGACGAGGTTAGAACTTTTTGAATTCTTTTTCATACTTCTACCGACTAAAATCGCAGCAACGATTCCAATATTAAATATGAAGATCTGTACCGGAGAAGCTAAGATTGCCGGTTCCAAGGTGTTTGCGGCAAGTATATTTAAGAAAGTTGCAATGCCCCCAAGTAACCACATGGAGAGCGTTTCGGTTTGAGGATGCCTGTACGACTTTACTAGTATAAGCATGGCTCCGATCCCGTCAGCAATAAGCACACATACCAGTGCCAGCAGCGCTGAATCTGTTAATCTCCAAAGTACTATTGCCGTGAGGGCGAGTAGTAGGCAAATAACATTTGTTTTTGATAAATCCCCGTATCCGCCATTTTTTCGTAACGATAGACCAAGAAGTATTACGTTATTGACCACGAACCAGGTATAGAAGACCAATGATTCACGTGCTCCCAAAGAATATTGTGTAAGCAAGGCTAAAACACTAAGAATCAAAAATATAAACCATGCAAAACGATGAGGTTTTGTCTTCTTTTTGTACGTATCGTAGATGTACGGTATTCCGCCAATAATACCAATGGCAGTTGCCGCTACGCCAAGGCTAAACATGCTCGTATTTTAGCAAACAAAACACTTCTATTTCGCAAAGTATCGTCATAGTCTCCACTCAGGAAAACTAGAACTCTAGATATGGCCGAATTTATTTAAATAATTTCTTGCTTAATATATAGGCAGCCGGAATTAGTGACACGCAGAAGAGTGCACCAAGGTAGCATAATGTTGCTATTCTATTTTCACTTTCCGTGGGAGTTTCACCGAAAAACGGAGCTGATGTTATGGCCCCGTAAGAAAATAAATAAGCAGCGAGCCATAAACACCCTATTGCTGCAATTAATACAAATATTACTCTCTTGATTGTGCTAGTCCTGGAGTTGGTTTTAGCCTTCATGATATTAAGTATAGCAAGCAAAAACACTTCGCTTGGCTCTCGCTCGCTAGTGGATGAAGTAGAACTTACAGGAGTGTTGAGCTGTTAAGCATGACGGTACGTTCGGATGGCTAGGATTATCCAGCATATGATCGCAAGCATTGCAAAAACCGCAGGGATGTATTCCTTAAGTATAAAGGAGGACAGGGTTGCACAGATAAATGCCGTCAGATTAGCTATAACGTCATATCTAGGAGCAATAAATTTCTTATTGACTACATGCGCCAATGCTATGAAAACACCGCAGCCAAATGTGATAGATAGCAAGATAGAGACCATTCCCACAGTATATCAAAACAAAACTTCTAATTAACAGATGTGAAGATGCTTATGACTCTCGCTAGTATACGAGACTCGCAACTACTCTACCCGTACAGAAGAATTGCAACTATGAGCACAATATACACCACAAGCCATAATACATCTTGAATGATTATCGGTAGAAGTTTCTTTCTAATCGCATATATAAGAAATATTGTTTCCAGCAATGCGTATAGTAGCCACGACAATAGAGAAAGATCATCCGCGCTTTCTCGGCTATATACTTTATAAATCTGTGGCACTGCAGTTAGCGGATAGACAACTGAAGCAAGTATTACGACGCGGTCAAATGTGTCGATATTTTTATGTTTGGTTTTAAGCATGTCTCAACTATAGCAAAAAGCAAAAACACCCTGCTTTTCAGCAAAGTGCTTATGCTTGGCTCCGGCGGCTGGGCTCGAACCAGCGACCTAATCGTTAACAGCGACCCGCTCTACCACTGAGCTACGCCGGAATACCTAGTTTGTTAGTATACCGTCCGTTTAAGGGGTCGTCAAGATTAGCGAAGGGCTTCGATTTTGCGTGTCAGGTCGGCAATATTCGCCCAGCTTGACCCGTCGGTCATGACAGCCAGTACGTACGTTCCTTTTGGCGAATATACTATAGCCGCGTCGTGCAAAAGTCCCCATAAAAAGCCGACTTTGTCTGCCGTCTGCCCAGATGCGCCCGACGGAACGCCTTGCCTATAGACGTTGCGCTTCATGGCTCCGAGCAAGCGATCGCGACTTTCGGGTTTAATGGGCAGTTGCCCTCTTTCGAGTTTAGTCAGATACGTGGCAAGGTCGTTCGAAGTGGTCAAGTTGTTGTCGGCACGAAAGGCCGTGCTCCCTAGCCCTATGGACTTAATGTCAGCATTCAGATCCTTGGCTCCAATTTTTTTAATCAGAGCTTCGGCACAGGCATTATCACTTTTTACTATCATGTCATCGAAGCAGGTCGACAGGTTTCGGCCGCTGGCAATGTTGGCGTCGTCCCACTTCATTTGCCCGGCATCGACACGTCGAAGCGTACTGAAAGCGACGAACAATTTGTAGGTGCTTGCCGTGACGAACTGGCGTGAACCATTATATTGGGCGTTCAGACCCTGCCCGCCAAGTTCGGCGAACGTCACCCCGAACACGCCGGCATTGTCGTCGTCGTAGTGCTTAAGAAGCGCCGCGATTCCGGTGCTTGTCTTGCTATACGAGCGGCTGTACTCGACACGGGGCGCCACGGACGCGACGGCAGCCGTGGCAGTCTTCTTTTTACCGTTCAATACACTCACGATGTCTTCGAGAGTTTTGTCGAGTGCCAACGTTTGGCCGGTCGCACCTTCGTTGCGCGACGTTTCGGTAAAATCAAATGTGGCGACCTTCGTTACCCCTGCCGGCTTCGATATCGACGGAGTTATATTCTTCGTAAAGTATGGAGTGGCTTTGGCAGAATCGACTTCATACACCAAGGAACTACCAGACGTCTTGAACACCAGCCACGACAGGACCTCTTTTTGCTCTATCGTGCGAGTCTTGCCGGCGACGCTAATACCCACGCCGCTAGCCGTTGCTTTGTTCAACTTGCCGGCCAGCTTTTTGGCCTCGTTATCTCCAACGTTCGGAGCCGTCACGTCGACCGCGATGCGGACTTTTGCCGGCTTATCCGCCACGGGCTTGGCAGATGACAGTGCCGCTACGGCCTGCTCCATCTTGCATGTGCCACCGGCCTTGGAATGTACGACCGAAAGACCGTCCGACCCGGCCTTTAGCGTCGCGTCAACGGCTGATATTTTACAGTCGGCACCAAACCTAGCGGTGACATATGCCTTAGTCTTAGCCGTGTCGACCGTATATTTCGGCGCTGCCTCTGCTTGCAATGGACCGAACCACAAGAGCGAGGTCGGCACTATTCGGAAATACCAAGGGTAATCAGCCGAATCTATACGTGCCTGGTGCGATACACTCAGCCCGATTTGGCTTGGTTTCGGATTATCTAACTGATCGCTTCCTGTGCCAAGCGCCACCGTTATAGGCTGCTGAGTAGATAATAATTCAAGCCGTTTAACGACATCTTTCTTATCCCAGCCACTAACATCGACGCCGTCAACCTGGGCGAATAGCGGCATTTTGTCGCCAGGGTAAAACAGCTGAATAATAAGCAGTAGCGCAACTAAGCCGCCGCCAATCCTTATAAGCGGTGTTCGGTTATGAGCAGCCCACCTTCGTATTCCGTCAATTCGCCTTGTCATCATTTCCCTTCGTTCGTGCCGCGACTGCCGGCATACCAAACCCAAGCAGCTCAAGTGCCTGCGCGACTTGCTCGCGTTGCTCATTGTTCAGGTCAGTCTGTTCAATTCGTTTCGTCAGTTCAGCGTCAATATCCAGCTTGGTCGTTTCAGTCGCCGACTCAACTCGATCAGCGCGCATGGTAACGACTTCGAGCGAACGGGCCGAATTATCACGACGAGCCAAATATCCCTTCGCAATAAGGTTATCTATATGAATCGCGACGGTCGACACCGACTTATAACCGAGTGCCCGCATGATTTCGCGGTAACTCGGCCCATAGCCGTTCCCTTTTATGAACCCGTCGACGAAGCTAAGTAGTTCTTGTTGTTTTTTGCTGGCGCGATTTTGCTGCATACCCAGTCCCTATTATACCGCCTGGCGCAGCCACAACCGCCCCGGCAAGTCCCCACCAAACAATCGCCACTGTTTCATCCGCCCACACGGGAAGTAGCAGCCCAATTATACTCAGACCAACGCCGCTCGCGAACAACCCAAGCGCTGCCCAGCTTTGCCGGCGCTGCCACAACAACCACAGAACATAGGAGAAGATGGCAACAAACAGGATTAATCCTAGCCATCCGGCCTCATGCGCTACGAAAAAATAGTAATTTTCTATTACCACGTCGTTCGCCGAATTTTCATCGTACATTGAGGCCGAACCGGTCGTACCAATCCCCGCACCGAACGGCTGGCCAACCATACGCTTAGCGCCGTCAACCAACGAATCAACATGTCCCTCGTTCGACTTGGTGACAACGGTTGATTCCGGGTCTTCGTGCAGCACAACATTCGAGAACCAGTCGGTCGACGACACATAGAACGCCCCCACGCCAATAACGGCAATGATTACCGCACCAATAGCTACCATCCGTTTGCCCAGGCGCTTCACGGTAAGCCCCGTCGTAATGAGCGCAGCGACGGCGCCAATGTAAGCGCTGCGCGAGAAGCTGGCAAACAGCACCGCGACGGCGCCAATCATCGCTCCGTCGGCAAAAGCTCGGCGACGCAAGTCTGTACCTAACCCACCACGGCGCAACAGATAAGCAGCGATGAGTGCGATATATACCACCATCAATGCCCCAAGTGGGTTCGGTCCGCGAAGCGTGCTGTTAATGCGCACAAAGTCAGGATTCCGGTCTATGGTGGTGTACGGCGTTATAGTCTCGTCCGAGTAGCCGAGTCGGCTTAGAATGTTGTCGGGCAGAACCGTGATCTGCAGCAAACCAAACCCAATTACCACAACAGCTCCGGCGGCAGCCGTGCGAATGATATACCTTAACGCGCCTGGTTTTATAAGTACCAGCACGTACATCAGCATGAACATTACAATGAACCGCAGGTCAATCATGAGACCCGCAATGACCGGACTCGTGTCATCTAACCCCATTAAGGCCATCAGTAAGTGAAGGTCGATGAACAACAGGCACAGCAGTAGCACCTTGTCATACAACACGGCTCGCCAAAGCTTGTGTTGGTGAATCAAAACAATCGAAAGAACACCTAAACCCCCTAAAACAATCTCTTTCCACGCTTTTATCGGTGTCGCAATGTCCGGAAAAAGGCCGCCAAAGCCGACGGCGAGCGGTGCGTGCACGACAATCAAGAATAGGACGGCCAGCAACCCCCACTCATACATGCCCAGTAGCCTTAGTTTCATGTCTGCTCATTAGTATAGCCGAAATGCTATACTTTTAGGTAACGTCATGCCTAGCCGAAACGCCAAATTCTATAGCCTGCTTCTGCTTATCGCGGATGTCTTAGCACTGATGCTTGCCTTTTCGGTCGCCTATGTCCTGCGTGTTCAGAACGACCCCCGACCCCTTCTTGTACCCGTATATGCTCAGACCTATGTTCTGACATTCCTCGCGATCGTGCCATTCTGGATTGCTACCTATGCGTCGCTTGGCTTGTATGCCTCGACAACCTATAACCGTCGATTGGTTGAATGGGCCAAAATCGCCATCGGCTCGCTTATCGGTATCTTGCTGGTTATCGGGTACGAATACGTGTCGGGCGAACGTGTGTTCCCGGCCCGCTTAGTCGCCGCCTACGCACTGGTCGGCTCGTTCGTACTCCTCGTATTTGAGCGCGAGGTCATGCGCGCCCTCCGCAGTCTGATGTTCCGCATTGGACGCGGCACTAGCCGGGTACTTATTATTGGTAACTCCGCTGCGACCAAGGATATTGCCCGCGAATTGGCTGAAACTAAAAAGAGTGGCTATCGTGTCGTAGCCATGAACTGTCCGGCACACTTAGTACCGAAAGAGCTTACCGTCGAGCATTTTTCGAGTACTGACGAGGCGCTTGAATCAATCAGGCATCTTCATATCACCACTATCATTCAGACCGACCTCTACGATTCGAGCGATCGTAACCAACGAATCCTCAGCGCTGCCCAAATTAATCACATTAATTATAGTTTCATCCCTGGTGAGGCCGAGTTCTACAGTGGCAAGAACACCGTCGATGTGTTCTTGGGCTACCCTATGATCTCAGTCTCGCAGACGCCGCTCATCGGCTGGGGTGCGATAGCCAAACGCGTATTCGACTCTGTCGTGTCGCTACTGCTCGTCATTCTTCTCTCGCCTGTCTTCCTGCTGCTCATCATTCTGCAAAAAATTTTCAATCCTGGGCCGGTATTCTACATATCGAAGCGTCTCAGCCAGTTCTCAAAACCGGTACGTCTTATCAAGTTCCGCAGCATGAATGCCAAATACGGCAAAAAAGATGCCGCCGAAGAATTCATAGCCATGGGTCGTGAGGATTTGGCCGACGAATACCGTCGCAACCACAAAGTCAAAAACGATCCGCGCGTCACGGCTTTCGGCAATTTTTTACGCGTCACATCACTCGACGAACTGCCGCAAATCTTTAACGTACTAAAAGGCGACTTAAGCCTGGTTGGCCCACGCCCCATCTTGCCGCAAGAAGTCGAGTTCTCCGAAGGCAAAGCCGCGCTGCTTCACAGCGTTAAGTCCGGTGTTACTGGCCTGTGGCAAGTATCCGGACGTAGCGAGTTAAGCTTCGACGAACGCATCGAGCTTGAAACGTTCTACGCCCAAAACTGGACATTCTGGCTCGACATTAAGATCCTGTTCAAGACCCTCGCCGTCGTCATCCGAAAACAAGGAGCAAGGTAATGCCGACGAAACCCCGTGTTGCCATCGTCGCCGACTGGCTAACGAACATGGGCGGGGCCGAAAACGTCGTGTTGGCGCTTGCCGAAGCCTTCCCCAACGCTCCGATTTATACGTCCGTCTACACGCCCGACACCATGCCGGCTTTTAAAAAGTACGATGTCCGTACGACGTATTTGCAAACACTTCCCAAGCCGCTGCGTAAACTACACAAATTCTTTCCCATGCTCCGCGTTGGCGCGTTCAAACAACTCGACCTCAGCGAATTCGACGTCATTATCAGCAGCAGCAGTGCCGAAGCCAAGCAGGTACGTAAAACGCGCGAAGACCAAGTGCACATCTGCTACTGTCACACTCCTATCCGCTATTACTGGAGCCACTACGACGAGTACAAAAAAGATCCTGGCTTCGGTAGGCTGAACTGGCTGGTACGGTTGATGATGCCCCTCATGGTGCCAGGCCTCAAGCGGGCCGACTTTGAAGCGGCGCAGTATGTCGACGTCTTCATCGCCAACTCCACCGAAGTCCAAAAGCGAATCACCAAATACTATGGCCAGCCCAGCACCGTCGTTCACCCACCGGTCAGCACCGAACGATTCGCTCCGGCTAAAGAACGCGGTCAACACTACGTGACATCTGGCCGGCAAATTCCGTACAAGCACCACGACCTCGCTGTTCAAGCAGCGACTAGGCTCGGTATTCCGCTCAAAGTCTTCGGTAACGGTAGCGAGCATGAACGACTTAAAAGGTTGGCTGGCCCGACCGTCGAATTCTATACCGACCGTTTCGGTGACGCGTCTGACGAGGCACTGGAAGCGGCGCTTAATACGGCAAAGGGGTTCATTTTTCCGGCTGAGGAAGATTTTGGTATCGTACAAGTCGAAGCGCTGGCCGCAGGAGCTCCGGTCGTCGCCTATAGCCGAGGCGGAGCCCTTGATATCGTCCAAGACGGCGAAACAGGCGTTCTATTCAATGATCAAACAGTCGATGCGGTCGCAGCTGCCATATTGCGTGCCGATACCATTAATTTCAAACCCTCGGAACTTCGCAGAAAAGCCAAGCGTTTCGACAAAGGTTTATTCATTACCAAAATACGAACGATTGTCGTTAAGTCACTGACAACAAATACTAAATAAAGTCTTATAGTAGTTTTTCGACTGCGTCACTACGACCTGACTTATTGCTCAAACCAAAGTACTTGATAAGTGCGCTACTTAACTTAATAGATGGTGCGTCGACATACCTCTTGAATAGATACGCCACAAGAATTGCAACGACAAGAAAGAGCGGTACGGTTGCTAGTACGGCAAAATTATATGGCAAGAACGATTTGAACGCCAAAAACACTGCTGCCCCAAACGAACCCAGAATCAACAGATGGGTAGCATACAGTGAATACGACAACCCTCCAAGCACTACGAACGGCTTGAATTCAAAGACTGATTTTACCTTATGACTTGTCAAGATTAATACAACAATGATAATACCCGCTAATCCGTAAAGTATGTTCCGATTAATATCCATGCTCGGCACGACTATTAAAGACTTATGCAATAGGCCAAGATCATTGAACGTAGAAACGTAGGCTGGGTATGATGCGAGTGTTATAGCAGCAAATAACGCCCCGAGTTTGTAGCCCTTAGGCATTCTTCCCACCTTCTGAAATATATGTGGCTTGTGAACAAACAGATCACACAATGCCATACCGACAATAAATCCAACATAGAATGTTCCGATGAAAATGAATGAGAATATGGCGTATATTATCCAGCGACGATCGTCCTTACCGACAAATCCTAATATTGCATACACCAATAGCGATCCAATCAGTTCGTAATAAATTGTCCAGAGCACCGGATTTAGGGAAGTCGGATCGGGCAGTTGTGCGAACGTTCCTATTAATCCTTGCCACATAGCGTTTAAGATATTCGTATCTTGTTGCCAGAATTGTGCGAGCCATCCTGATTCACTAACCGCACCGGCTGTAGCGTTCTGGTACAGGTGCAGACGAAACAAAAAATATGAAAGAATTATTGATGCAAATACGATTGGGACTAGCCTGAAATATCGTTTAACCGCAGCACTTACTAAATCTATCGAGCGCGTAAAATACCCATAAGATAATACGAACCCGCTGAGTATAAAGAAGACGATGACAGCAACATGGCCGTTTACTAACGCTCCTAGCGGAGTCGTTTGTATGATAGATTCAAATTTTGAATGGGATACCGCCTGCGAACTTCCTAAAGCAAGTGCAGGGTAAAATGCAGCAACGATATGGCTAAAAACCACGATAAGCGCTGCAAGTCCCCGTAAGCTTTCCAGAGCAAGTATTTTCTGCACAAATCCCCTATTTTCTGCTTGCCCACAAAGCGTGTTGTACTGCGTTTAGTATAGCAAATATTACTCGACGGTAACGCTTTTTGCAAGGTTGCGCGGCTGGTCTACGTCATTACCGCGTGCGACGGCAGTATAGTACGCGAATAGCTGCGATACGACGTTGAACAATAGTGGCGTTAGCAGCTTTAGCGATGTGTCGACTCTTATTACCGCTTCAGTGTCAATTGGTCGATCGCTATTAGTAACCGTAATAATATGCCCGCCTCTGGCCTGCACTTCAATCACATTGCTCAGACTTTTTTCGACTAGCCAGTTGTCATCAACAAACGCCATCATAAAAAACCGGTCATCAATCAACGCGATTGAACCGTGCTTCAGCTCACCAGCCGGCTGACCTTCGACATGTACGTAGCTGGTTTCTTTTAATTTCAAGGCGCCTTCAAGTGCGACCGGGAATGTCGTGTCCCGTCCAATGTAAAACGCATGTTCGTAATGGCTATATTTTGCTGCAAGCGCTTTGGCTTCGTCGTTTTTAGCTTCAAGTGTCCGGGCAATTTCGTCCGGTAGCACGTCGAGTTCAGCGATGTATTCACGCAGCGTCTTTTGGTCAAGGCCCTTGGTTTGGGCCATAACAAGTCCAATAAGTAACAGTGCAGCAACCTGCGACGTAAATGCCTTGGTGCTGGCGACGGAAACCTCGGCTCCTGCGTGCACGTAAACACCACCGTCGACTTCGCGTGCAATACTCGAGCCGACCGCGTTCACTACGCCAAGACAGCGGATGCCGCGGCGCTTCATCTCTTTAAGGCAAGCCAACGTGTCGGCCGTTTCACCGGACTGCGACACGAAAATCGCGATTGAGTCTTCGGGCACGTTGAACGAACGGTAGCGAAGTTCGGACGCAACTTCGACCCGAATCGTAACGTCTTCCGTAAACCGTTCTATGTAATACGACGCCAAAAGCCCGGCGTACGACGCCGTGCCGCAAGCGACGATGAAGATGTTCTTTACCTTGCGTAGTTCTTCGTCGCTCATGTTCAAGCCGCCTAGTCGCAGCAGGTCCTGGTCTTTTATAACCCGGCCATTCAGTGTTGCCCGCAGGCTGTCGGGTTGGTCAAAGATTTCTTTCATAAGGTAGTGGTCAAAGCCGCCCTTTTGCATGGACTGTAGGTCGATTTCTATCGTTTCTACCTTAGCCGACACCGGTTCCGATGCCAGATCTAGCAGACGTACATCGCCTGCTGTACAGACCGCAATTTCACCGTCGTTCAAATAGATCGCTTTGTCGGTATGGCCGACAAGTGCCGACGCGTCGCTAGCAACAAGTGTTTCATCGTCGGCCACGCCGACAATCAGCGGACTTCCCAGGCGCGCTGCAACAATCGTATCCGGTTCGCGCGTTGATATCACAGCAATCCCGTATGCTCCGCGCACCAACTTGAGAGCCTGCACAACAGCATTTTCAAGCTTTACGTCGCTCCGTTGGTACAAGCTATCAATGAGTGCGGCCAAGACTTCGGTGTCGGTCTCGCTTTTAAAAGCGTAATCCTTCAGGCCCGCCTTCAGCTCCTTGTAATTTTCAATGATGCCGTTATGCACCACGTATACGTCACCGGCACGTTGCGGGTGCGCGTTTACTTCGGACGGCTCACCATGCGTCGCCCAGCGAGTGTGACCTATGCCAATATGGTCGGGCTTGTCAGCCATTACCTTTTCAAGTTCGGCTACTTTACCTTTAGCCCGAAACATCGACGGTTTGCCTTTTGCGTCTAAAGTAACGATACCAGCAGAATCATACCCACGGTATTCAAGCCGGCGGAGTCCACCGAGCAGTAAACCTTGGGCTTCACGGTCACCGACATAGCCGACGATTCCGCACATGACGCTTAGGCCTGAATCTTCTTGGCTATGTCGCCAACCTTATGACTAACATCTTTGCGAGCGACAAGAATTCCGTCTTTAGTATTCACTACGACGACGTTCGACAGGCCGATTACAGCGATCGGTTTATCATTTTCTTCATTGCGAATGTATGAGTTTTCAATTTCAACCGCGTGGATGTTATCACCAGATTCATAATTATTCTTTTCATCAAGCTCGTTGGCTTCATGAACGTCATTGAAATTCCCGACGTCGCGCCAGTCAAATGATGCCGGAATAACCTGCAGGTTGTCCGACCGCTCCATTAACGCATAGTCAATCGCGTCGTTCTCGCTTGCCAAATATGCTGTTTCGTACTCTTCAGGTGTCGTAGCTGCGACAAGCGCTTCATAGTCTGCGACGCGCTGAGGATTGTGATTTTTAAATTCTTCCAAAAAGCTTTTTCCCGTACCTACGAAGTAGCCGCAGTTCCATACGAACCTACCACTGGCAACAAACTGTTTGGCAGTTTCAAAATCAGGCTTTTCCTTGAACTGCTTTACTTTCCATAGGTGACCTGGTTCAACGACATCACCTTTTTCAATGTAACCAAACCCTATGGCTGGGTAAGTTGGCTCAATTCCGATAAGGGTGACACGTTCATACTTGGTCGCATATGCAGCAGCAACATCGAACGACTCTTTAAAGCCTTCGTTGTCGCGGATATGATGGTCGGCATGTACAAACGCTATCGGCGTGTCCATGCCGTGACGCTTGACGACATGAGCAAGCGCCGCAACGATACAACTGGCCGTACCGCGCCGACCAGGTTCAACCACAAAATTGTCTTCGCTTAGCTCTGGTAGTTGCGCCTTAAGGGCTGCTGCATGTGAAATGTCAGGTACGACATAGACGGCCTCGGACATTGGGTTTACACGTTCGTATGTGCTTTGCACCATGGTCTTTTCAGTTGTCAGACGAAGAAGTTGTTTCGGATTGCTTGAAGTTGAGAGTGGCCAAAGACGAGTCCCTGAGCCGCCTGCGATAATAACGGTGATCATTTCATAATTATATCATTCGCTTTACGGCGATAACCTATAATACATAGTATGCAACCTACAACTCTTACCGTACTCGGTGCCGGATACGTCGGACTGACGACCGCCGCCCTGCTTGCCCATGCTGGCTATAAAGTCTATGTCATCGAACCGAACAAAGAGCGTTTGGACGTCATCAAGACCGGCCGGTCATTCTTTTACGAAGAAGGGCTCGACGAAGTCATTCGGACAGCACTCGACATGGGCACTCTTATACCGACGGATTCCTACAAAAAAAGCGTTCCTGAAAGTTCGGTCGTATTTTCGTGCGTCGGTACGCCAGACAACCCAGATGGCAGTTCTAACTTGACCTATGTGTTCGCAGCGGCCGAAGAAACCGCGCGGCATGCGAGGGCCGGTACTGTTTACGTTCAAAAAAGCACCGTACCGGTTGGTACGGGTGCTCGTATCGAAGACAAGTTCAAAGAGCTGAATGCTGAGCTGGATTATGTTTCAAACCCGGAGTTCCTACGCGAAGGCACAGCACTGTACGACACGTTGTTCTTTGACCGTGTCGTCGCCGGCGGTCGCAACAAAGCGGCCGTTAACCGCGTGCTCGAAATTTACATGGACCTCGAAAAATTCCGCGACCATATAGCACATATCGCTCGGGTACGAATCGGTGCGCGCGGCGACCAGTACATCGCGACCACACTTAACAGTGCCGAGCTTATCAAGGTGACGTCCAACGCCTTTCTGGCGCTCAAGATTTCGTTCGCCAACTCAATCGCTATCCTTGCCGACAAAGCAGATGCAGATGTGGTCGAAGTCATGGACGCGGTCGGTGCCGATAACCGGATCGGTCGGGCGTTCCTTAACGCAGGTCGCGGCTACGGTGGCGGCTGTTTCCCTAAGGATGTCAGCGGCCTAATTGCCAGCGGCCTTGACTACGGAGTAGACCTAGAAATCATGCATGCCGCTCAGGCGGTCAACGAAGCTATGCCGGGTTACGTAGTCGACAAGTTGCAAGACACTCTTGGCGAGCCGTTGACCGACAAAAAAGTTGCTGTTCTTGGCTTGGCTTTTAAGGCTGGTACTAGCGATGTCCGAAGATCCCCCGGCGTTGCGATCGCAAACAAGTTGGTCACCGCAGGCGCGCAGGTCATTACGTACGATCCACAAGCACACGAAGAAGCCGCCCCTGACCTACGCGACGGTATCGGCCAAGTAAAGACGATTGAAGAAGCGGCCGAAAACGCCGACGCCGTCGTGATTACGACCGAGTGGGACGAGATACTAGGCTTCGACGCGCACGAATTCGCCCGCCTGATGAAAGGTAAGATTTTGTTTGATGCGGTTAACCAATACAGCTCGGTCGAAGCCTCAACCGCCGGCCTGACATACGTCGGTGTCGGTCACGCGACCTAATTTCGGTCGTCGCTAGTCTTGGTACTTCAAAGTGTCGTATGTGTTTGGTTCGTCTGCCTGGCGCCGTTCTTGAGCGATTTGCATCGAATGAGTTCCCAGTACTTCCGGTAGGACAGTTTCGTTAAAAACTCGTTCGTGAGTTAGGCTGTCAAGTTCGGCGGCAAACGCGTCGCGCTGAAGCTCCGGAACTTGGTTTATCAGGTAGCGACGGACGGCTTTGTAGTATTCAGGCCAATCCTCGCCGAAGAACGCGACTGATTCCGGGTCTTTCTTACGCGAAAGATAGTAGTTGGTCGTACGGTCAATGCTTGCTTCGCTTAGACCCTGCAGCTTGAACTGGGCTGCCATGGCGTCTGAAAAGCCGACCAATGCTGCCAACATTCCCTTAGCCTCGATACTCGCCTGGCGTCGCTCATCTGGAGTCATGGTCTCGATTACATCGGAGGACACATGAAGCAATTCGCCAAGCGCATCACGTTGCAGCGACGCTTTCTTGAGTAACGATTCCAACACCTCACCGCGCTCATACTCCTGAATCGAGCCGTTCTTCACCGCATCGTCTACTACCTTCTCGTAGGTCGCTTCGCTGCTGTAGAACCGGTCGGAGCGGCCGGTGTTTTGAGCCGCAAGAATCACATCGTCACTTTCGCCTTTTTCGTGTAGATACTGCCACAGACGCCCTTCACGGAGTACCGGGTTATCCAGGCTGTTTTCAAGACCGCCGGCAGCATTCGCTTGCATTTCTTTGGCGGCGGCGAGTTCAGCCGGCTTTTCGATGTCGTGGACAAGTACGGCCGTACGAAGCGGTGATTCATCGCGAAGTTCGATACCGGCTTCGACCGCATACGGTTTTTGCAGGCTATCAAACAGTGTTGCGGCTTCAAGCTTATTTCTATCTACCTTAGTGACCCCATACTTCTCAAGCAGGCTTTCTAAGTGATCGGCAATGGCGGTAACTCCAGCAATATGTTCAAGCAGCTGTGTCCATTTTTCTTTTTCGGTCGCGTCAGCACCGGCTAATCCAAAAGCCTTCAGCGCGTCGAACGCAATCGAGTTAGATGCGAACTTATCAATCGCCCACATTTGGTAAATCTGTGCGCGGTCGCCTTCATTCAAGCGGTTAAACACATCGACTTGAGGATTATAATCAGCGCTTGTTTCGTTCGCGGCGCCAGCCCGGATAATATGGCCAAGGTCATCAATCTTCTCTTCTGGGAGCGGGGTGGTCGGGAACGATTCGTATCGCTGTGACATAGAGTTAATTATAGCTCATTTTGATAAAAAAGTCAATAGAATGACTTCTCTGATTACCCCCGTTGGTATATAGTTATAGGTACTAACCGTGTAAAGGAATTGCCCTCGTGAAAGTATTCATCCAAGTCCCCTGTTTAAACGAAGAAACGACGCTGCCACTCGTATTTGAAAAAATGCCGAAGAAGCTGCCATACGTCGACGAAGTCGAGTGGCTGATTATCGATGACGGATCGACTGACAAAACCGTTGAAATCGCCAAAAAGCTTGGCGTTAAACACTTCGTGCATCACCGTCGCAATATGGGGCTGGCACGCAGTTTCCGAGACGGTGTTGACTATGCTCTGCGTCACGGCGCCGACATCGTCGTCAATACCGATGGCGACAACCAATACCCACAGGACCGTATTGCCGACCTGGTTAAGCCAATCATCGATGGCAAGGCAGACATCGTTATTGGTGACCGACAAACATCAAAAATTGCACATTTCTCGGGCTTCAAAAAACTGATGCAGCGCTTTGGCAGCTGGGTCGTTAATAAGGCGGCCGGTACCGACCTGCCAGACGCCGCCAGTGGCTTTAGGGCTTACTCGCGACAATCACTGCTACGGATCAACATCGTCACGCAGTTTAGCTACTGCATGGAAACTATAATCCAAGCGGGCAACAAGCGCCTATCTATTGTTAGTATCCCGATTGAAACGAATGCCAAAACGCGTGAGTCACGACTGTTTAAGAATATCTGGCAGCACATGTTCAAGTCTGGTCAGGCAATCCTTCGCAGCTTTGTCATGTTCAAACCGCATGTCATATTCGTCAGTCTAGGAATCGTCCTGCTCGTACTCGGTCTGATCCCGTTTGTGCGCTTCCTCATTTTCGCGCTTGTCGGCGAAGGCCAAGGACACTTACAGTCGCTGATTTTCGGCACCGCCATGCTGGTCGGCTCCCTCCTGTCGTTCGCGTTGCTTGTAATTGCAGATTTGCAAAAGACGAACCGTATTTTGCTTGAAGACCAGCTTGAACGTCTAAAAGAGATTCAGTACAAATAGTATGGAAATGGCGCGCCGGTTGTTTCGAAACAAGCGGGTCCGACTACTTCTCGTCATTCTTATCATCGGCCTGACGATTGGCCTGTTCGTCTATTACCTTGCTACGCACCCCGAAACACTTACGTCTATATCCCGACTAAGCCCGACAACCCTTTTATTTCTAACGCTCGCTTATGTGGGTACTGTCGTAGCTAACGCATTCGTGTTGTTCGCGTCGCTACGGCTTATTAAAAAGCCGGTCGGATTTATCGAAAACATCGCGCTTACCGGTTATTCGTCGGTCGTAAACTTCTTCGGGCCGCTCCAAAGTGGGCCTGGCTTTAGGGCCGCGTATCTGAAGACAAAGCACGGCGTGACCGTCAAACGGTTCCTTTATGTGACGGTTATTTTTTACGGCTTCTTCGCGCTTATTAACGGGTTGGTAATCGCAGGCGCTGTCCTTGCTGCCGCTAATCCGAATCTTGTTCCGGCTCTGCTACTAGTGATTGCGACTGTCGGGCTGACCGGCTGCCTGGTCGCGCTTCGGTTGCCGCGTATCGCGGCCGTGCTAAAAAATATCAATCTTACCGACATCAACGTGCTATATATCGGATTAGGTGCTCTGTTG